>Ga0308410_1000024_pt1 | contig 61968 bp, 53 predicted proteins | sample HotsprOSTMatCore_FD_203467 | JGI IMG/M metagenome (GOLD analysis project Ga0308410, IMG submission 203467) | Hot spring phototrophic mat microbial communities from Octopus Spring, Yellowstone National Park, Wyoming, United States -... | ecosystem: Environmental > Aquatic > Thermal springs > Hot...
TACCCAACAAGCACGATAATAACTGGTGAGCTCGAGGATATATTTTCTGCTCTTAACAATGCTATATCTAAGTTTGTTTCTGGGGATATTCCGAGAATAGTTGCAATGATGAAGTTAGATTTGCGAGTGGACAAGGAAGCGACACCTAAAACTAAGTACGAATCAGTTAAGGAGAAGATAAATAAGCTAGAATCTTAATATTTCATAATGGAAATTTTTTTGAGAATAGTTCTATAATTAACTACATGGGGTTTGTTTTCTTTTCTGCAGGTGAGGTATCAGGTGACCTAAGTACCTCTGAGGTGATAAAAATACTTTCTCATAAGGGGATAAAGTGTGTTGGAATTGGTGGCAGAAACATGGAAAGAGCCGGAATGATTAACATTACTAATACTGATGAAACACTAACAAGTTCAGTGGGATTTTCAGAATCAATAAAGTACATTTTGCCCAAGTTAAGACTTTTGAGGTTTGTTGTTAGTTATCTCAAAAAGAATGTTCCTGATGTTGTTGTGTTAGTGGATAATCAGGGGTTTAACTTACAGCTTGCGAAGGAATGTAAGAAGTTGGGTATAAAGACTTTTTATTATTTTCCTCCGATGGTTTCGGTTTGGGGTGAGGGAGCAAAGTACAAGGTTGCTAAGTACTGTGATAAGATTTTCTGTACTTTCAAAAGAGATTATGAAATATATAAAGGGGTTTCTGATAATGCCTTTTATGTTGGTCACCCTCTCGTAGATAGGATAAGAAATAATTATTCTTCAAAAGAAAACTACCTAAAAGATTTCAAGAAAGATACCAAAAAGGTTTTGCTTTTACCTGGTAGTAGACATCAAGAGATAAATAAGCTTTTGTCTGTTTTTTTGGATAGTGTGAATTGGTTATTGAGGGATGGTAGAGGTGATAAACTGGAGTTTTACTTAGTGGCTGCCCATCCTTCTTTTATGGATAAAGTAAAGAATGAGATGGCTAAGAGGGGGCTGGAGGGAGTTATAAAGGTGTACCTTAACAATATGGATTACGCTCTTTATGATGTTGCTGATGTTGTTGTTGCTTCCTCGGGTACGACTACTTTGGAGATGGCTATTATGGGTAAGCCTACCATCGTTACTTACATTGTTTCGCAACTTACTTATTTGGTTGGCAGAATGCTCGTCAAGTCTAGATTCATATCTCTACCTAACATTTTGGTTGGTGAGGAGGTTTTCCCTGAGCTTTTACAAGGTGCAGTCAATCCCGAAAATATCGCTAATCATGTTATGAAGTTCCTATACGATCCCCAGGCTACCGATAATGTTAAAGATAAATTGAGGGAACTCAATTTAGAGGGTGGAGCGGCTATTAAAGTTGCTACTGAAATAGAAAGAACTGTAGAAAATTGAGGAGATGTTGTATAATTATTGAAGGAGTATAAAAATGCCGTCTAAGGTTATACTTGATTATGGAGAAATATTATCGCTTCTGAAGATATGTAAGTTCTATGGGCTTAGTTTAAATTTAGTTTATGACAACTTTAAGACGAGGGGTAAAGTTGAGAGTATATCTGAGTACACTTTTTCAATAATTCTTGAAAACCAGATACCACCAAATATTAAATCTTTGAATATATCTTTTGAGTTTAACAAGGAGCCTTATCATTTTAGAGGAGAGGTTGTAAAAATAAGTGGTAAGGAAATTATTTTGCTTGTGCCTTCTCAAATAGAGGTTTGGGCTCCCAGAAAGCATGGTAGAGTATTTTGTTATGGTAAAGTTTTTTGTAAGGTGAATATTATAAGGAGTTTGTCAGATAGTGAGCTTTCGAAGATGTCTTCTATTCCGACATCTTTAACGAATATATACAGGGAACTTATGAAGGAATCGCCTTCTGTACCAATGATAATGAAAATGGTTAAATATGAATTAGCTCGTATAGGTGATAAAAGTGATTTAGTATTACATAAGCAGGGGGAGAATCTGCCGTTACCAGTTGTGATAATTTCAAGATACAAAAAGCCACTTTTGTTAGAGGATACTCAAGATTACAGCTCTTATTTCAAGAGATATCTTGGTGATGAGATAATTCCTTTTGGTAAGTTCATGTTAGATCTCAATTGGGATGACGATAAGATTAAAGCTGAGGTGCAAAAGTTCATGAACTACTTTATGCAGCATGACATAAGGAGTATAGCCTTCGTGCCTATATTCCTTTTTGAAAGTATTGCTGGGCACATGTGGGTTTCGACTGCTTTGGGAAAAGTAAGTAAGACTCTTACCCCTAGAGACGTGTATTATGTAAAAGCGATGGCTGATATAGTTTCGGAATCATTAGCGAAGTTTAAGTTATTCTCTCTAGGTTCAGAAGAGGAGTATCCTTTGCCTGTGTATGATATAAGCTTGGGAGGTATGAAATTTGAGATTGAGCAGTACTTAGCCAAGTTCATTGATGTGGGTACTAAGCTGAAGTTGTACTTAAAATTCAATGATGGTAAAGCGCTAACCCTTATGGGTAAGGTGATAAGGATTGATGAAGAAGAAGAGAAACTCCTTGCTGCAGTTGAATTTTATGATATGGGTAAAGCTGAGGAAGTAATATTAAGTAATTGGATTGAGAAAAATAAGGAAGAGGATTAATTATGGCTATCAAAAGAATAGATGAATCCAAGAAAAAAGTATATCAAACATTATCACAGCCGATAAAAGATGAGATTGAAGCTTTGAAGAAAAAGATACAAGAGCTGGAACTAGGTAGCCTGAGGGGAAACGCTGAAATTATGAAGTACAAGCCGTTTCTAATCGCTAACTACTATGTTGATATTGCTCTTAGGCTCATGAAGATGAATAATTTGAGTATCAAAGTTATGGATTTGAAGCAAGGTGAAGTTTTGGAAAATGCTAGAAAGAATATATACACTGCTATTTCTGTCCTAGAAAAATTAGTAGGTTCTGAAGTTGATAACGATTTATCGGGGTCAGATGAGAGGTTAAAAGGAACAGAGAAGATGACACCGTATAGAAAGTTGTTCCTTTTTAAAAAGATAGAGTTAGCTTTGAAGCTACTACAAGAGTATCTGGAGGATGACCCAAAATTCAAGTACAAGATATTGGAGATGTTTTCGAAGTTTGCGGTGGTGGTTAAGAACTCTATAAACTTCAAGGAATTTACTTCTATGAGTCCTATGGATCCGAACTACAGGTATTATAATGAATTATTGACATATGCTAAAGAGCTTTTGAGAAAGTGTGCTGATGAGTACAGGGAAAAGTACGAAGTTTCGGGACATGAGGTGTCTGATATGAGAAAGGCTCAAGAGTACCTTAAGGCTTTGATGAGGATAAACAATGTTTTAGGATATTATGATGAGTCCAAGGAAATAAAGAAGATAATAGAAAAATGGTCAAGTAAGATGGAAGAAGATTTGAAGGCTAAGGAAAAGAGAAAGTAGTGGAGGGTAAAATATGAGAACTCTCAACTTTGATAGATTTCTTACAGGTGTTGTTTTATTGATAATAATATTAGGGCTTATAAATCTCTACAGTGCTTCTTTTTACCTTGACAGGAGTATTTTTGTTAAGCAGGTGATATGGGTTATATTGGGTATTGGTGTTGCTATTCTACTTTTTTCTATGAACATCGATGACCTTCTGAGTTTTTCTCTTTTCATATACGTGCTTCTTTTCGTTCTTACAGCGCTTACTCTTTTCGTTGGTAAGGAGATAAGGGGTACTAAGAGTTGGTTCAGTATAATGGGAATGGGAATTCAGCCGTCCGAGTTCCTTAAGTTTGGTATTCTTGTTCTTGTAACAAAGTTTTTGAGTAGGGAAGGTGTGAATTTAGAAAGCTTCTCTACTTTTCTAATCGTAGGGTTGATATTTTTTAGCCCGGTTATAATACTCATACTTCAGCCAGATGTAGGTATGATTATATCTTACGCAATCATTTTTATTTTGTTTGCGCTTCTTGCGGGGCTTAATAGAAGCTTACTTCTCATACTACTCCTCACGATTTTCTCGTTTGGATTTTTCCCGTTCTTCAGAGCTTACATAGATTACTTGCAGAAAAGCAATATAGAGATATCCGGGGTCATGTCAGTATTAATATCTAAAGAGTTTACTATTGCTTTTGCTGTATCGGCTGTACTTATTGGAGTTATATCCTTGCTTATAGCAAGGGTATTTAAGGACAAGGTTAGGTTGGTTTTTAGCATAATTATACTTTTTGTTTCTGTAGGGTTTCTTTTTGGTAATCTTGCTTACGATAAGCTTAAACCTTATCAGAAAAATAGACTCATGGTGTTTTTTAACCCACAAGTTGATAGGCTTGGAGCAGGTTATAATGTTATTCAATCTGAAATAGCAATAGGTTCTGGGGGAATAGTGGGAAAAGGCTTCTTGAATGGTTCTCAAAACAAACTGAATATACTTCCTGAGAGGACTACAGATTTTGCCTTTTCTGTTCTAGCTGAGGAGTGGGGGTTCTTAGGTGTTATAGTGGTTCTAATACTCTATATCCTTTTATTCTATAGGCTCATATCACTTATGATTAGCTCTGAAGACCTTAAAAGTTACTTGATGATGGCAATGATAGTACCAATAATATTCACTAACTTCATGATAAATATGTTTATGGTTTTGGGTTTGGCACCTGTTACGGGGTTACCGTTACCGTTTTTCTCTTATGGTGGTTCATCTATGATAACAAATTTAGCTCTTATCGGACTGGCAAATAACATTTACAAGCGAAGGACTATAATGCTATGAGGAGCGTATGGATAATAGACCTATCGGTTTGTTTGATTCTGGAGTTGGAGGACTAACTGTTTTAAAGCAGATACAAGAAATTCTGCCGAGAGAGTCGGTAATTTATCTGGGTGATACGCAGCACTTGCCTTATGGTGATAAATCAAAGGAAGCGATAATAAGGTTCTCAATTGAGAATACAAAATTTCTTCTTAGGCAAAATGTTAAGGCTATTTTAGTAGCCTGTAATTCTGCTTCATCTGTTGCTGTCGAAGTTTTGAGGGAAACTTTTAAAGTGCCAATAATTGGTGTCATAGAGCCAACGATAAAGTGTATTTCCAGGAAGAAAACTAGTTCTGTTTTGGTAATAGGTACAATGAGAACCGTGAGGTCGGGTGTTTATCAGAAAAAACTTCAGGAGCTTAATTTAGAAATTGAGATTTTCGGTAAAGCTTGTCCTCTTCTTGTCCCTCTAGTAGAGGAGGGAGCATTTTTGAATAAAGGTTCTCTTCTCTATAATTCTTTGGTTAGTGCACTTGAATATTACCTTGGGGAATATAGAGGTAGAGTTTCTCATATTGTTTTAGGCTGTACTCATTACCCTGCTATTGAAAATGAAATAAGGTTTGTTATGGATGGTGTAGAACTTATAGATCCCGGTGAATGCGCAGCATTGGAACTAAAAGAAATACTAGAAAAAAACAATATGTTATCGGAAGAAAAAAGTAGATTTGAAAAGTTCTTTGTTACTGACTTATCTGAAAAGACGGTAGAAGTCGCTAAAATAATACTTCAGAGAGAAATAAACATTGAAGAGATCTACCTACCTGAATCATAAGAATATTTTAACTAACCTATTGTATTTGAAAAATCTTTGTCTTAATAGCACTTTGTGCTTAATAGCACTTTTTTAAATACAATCCTGAAATTCGCCATGTTTAGTGGGTTAAGTACAAGTTTTAACTTCAATTATTCAAGTAGTTTTTGAGGTAGTATCCTGTGTATGATCTTGGATTCTTGGCTATTTCTTCTGGTGTGCCTTCTGCAACTATTTCGCCTCCTTTATCTCCCCCTTCTGGTCCCAAATCAATTATATAATCAGCACACTTGATTAGCTCTAAATTGTGTTCTATCACTAGCACAGTGTTACCTTTTTCAACTAATCTCTGTAAGGAGTCCACTAACTTTTTCACATCGTCAAAGTGTAGCCCTATTGTAGGCTCATCTAGGATGTACAGTGTATGTTCTGAAAATTTCTTTGATAGTTCTGAAACTATTTTTACTCTTTGTGCCTCACCGCCCGAAAGTGTTGTAGCTGGTTGACCAAGTTTCATATACCCTAAGCCAACATCTATGAATGTTTTCAATTTGTTAGATATACTTGGTATATTCTCAAAGAAGCTATAAGCTTCTTCTATTGTCATTTCAAGGACTTCATATATGTTCTTACCCTTGAACTTTACTTCTAACGTCTCAGAGTTGTACCTTTTGCCACCGCACACATCACATACTACATATACATCAGGTAAGAAATTCATTTCTACCTTTATTACTCCTTGCCCTTGGCAAGCCTCACACCTTCCCCCCTTTATGTTGAAACTAAACCTTGAAGGGGTGAATCCTTTTGCTTTAGCGTCTTTTGTCATTGCAAATACCTTTCTTATTTCATCAAATACACCTACGTAGGTAGCAGGATTTGACCTAGGTGTTCTACCTATTGGTGTCTGGTCCACCATTACAATTCTTTTTATTTTCTCCCAACCTTCAATAGATCCATAACTGCCTTCTGGGTAGTCAGTCCCATAGATTTTATTGTGTAATACTGGATACAAAGTATCTATTACTAAACTACTTTTTCCTGAGCCTGAAACACCAGTCACGCAGACTAAGCAGCCAAGAGGTATTTTAACATCTATGTTCTTTAGATTATGTTCCTTTGCACCTTTTAGCAATATGTAATCCTGTGGTTTTCTTCTTTCTTTTGGTAACTCTATTTTTAGTTCTCCTTTTAAGTACTTTACAGTTAAGGAATTTGTGGAGTTTTTCATAACTTCCGGCAATGGACCACTAGCAACAACATAGCCACCATTTACACCTGCTCCAGGTCCCAAATCTACTATATAATCTGCGTTCTTTATAACATCCTCGTCATGCTCAACGACAATAACAGTATTCCCTAAATCTCTCAAACCTTTGAGAGTATTTATTAACTTCTCAGTGTCTCTTTGGTGTAGTCCTATTGTTGGCTCATCAACTACGTATATTATACCTGATAGCCCTGAACCAATCTGTGTAGCTAACCTTATCCTTTGCAATTCACCACCTGATAGTGTAGAGATTTTCCTATCCAGTGTTATATAATCAAGCCCAGTACTTATTAGGAAATCTAATCTTTTTAGTATCTCCTTTATTATTGGTTTGGCGATAATTTTCTGCTTCTCAGGTAACTTGTCTTCTACCTTTGATAGAAATTCTTTTATGAACACTGGCGTCTGCTTCGTTAATTCCATTATATTCATACCTAAAAACTTAACACCCAGGGCTAAACTATTTAACCTGTTTCCATTGCATTCGCTACATACTTTTGCCCTCATAAACTGCATGAACCATTCTCTAGCTTCGTCTGTATCAGTGTTCTTGTATCTTCTTTCGAGAGAAGGAATTATACCTTCCCACCTATTGGTATACTCCCAGTAAGATTTTGAAGATGAGTGTATTACTCTATACTCTTCGTCCGAGCCATACATAAGTATGTTGAAAATGTGTTCAGGGAGGTCCTTTATAGGAGTGTCTAAAGAAAAGTTGTACTTTATAGCTAGTGCTTCAAGTTCATCCCAATATATAAATTGGGTTTTACCTATTGTTTTTATTCCACCCTCTCTTATCGAGAGGTTTTTATCTACAATTAAATTGATGTCAAACTCATAGTGTTCACCTAATCCACCACACGAGGGGCAGGCTCCTACTGGAGAATTGAATGAAAAGAGGTTTGGCTCAATCTTTGAATAAGAAACTAGATGTTCAGGGCATATATGTTTGTCTGAGAAGAAAATTCTCTCTTTCGTTTCATAATCCTCCAATATACAAGCACCATCAGATAAGTTCAATCCAATATCGACACTATCAAAAATTCTTTCTCTGTTATCCTTAGAAACTTTAACTCTGTCTATCACAACTTCTATGTTGTGCTTTTTGTTTTTATCTAACTCAGGTATTCCTATTTCCTCTAAGTCCAAAAATTCACCATCTATGTAAAATCTGGAAAAACCTCTTTTTAGTAGTTCTTCAATTGTATGTTTGAAGGTGCCTTTTCTTTGCTGTGCAATTGGGGATAGAATCGTTATTTTTCTGTCCTGCATTGAAAGTATCCTTTCAACTATCTCATCTATTGAGAATTTTTGTAATTCTCTTCCACATATATAACAAGTAGGTGTACCACATCTGGCAAAAAGTAATCTCATATAATCATATATCTCTGTTACTGTAGCAACTATAGACCTAGGATTTTGTCTGCCTGCTGTCTGCTCAAGCGATATTGAAGGTGATAAACCTTCTATTTTATCAACATCAGGTTTACTCATTTTGCCTAAAAACTGTCTGGCATAAGTTGATATGGATTCTAAGTACCTTCTTTCTCCTTCTGCGTATATTGTATTGAATGCTAAGGAAGATTTACCCGAACCGGATAAACCAGTTATCACAACTAGTTTGTTTTTTGGTATAGAGAGATTTATGTTCTTTAGGTTATGCTCCCTTGCTCCCTCAATTATTATGTAATCACTACCCATGGTGTATAAATTATAATCAAAGTATTTGGGAAAGTAGGAAATACTGTGAATTCCTTAATCCTTAAATAGTTTTTTTCCTGTTAAAAGAGATTTTTTCAACAGAATTTCTAAAAGGTTTTAAGTAGGGTGCCCATTAAATTATAATTACTCTCAACTATGAGTGGTTCAAAGACTCTAAAGAATAGTAGAATAGTGAATTGGTTTGTCATTTTTTCTTTTTTCTTTTTGTTTACGTCTCAGCTTACATTCATATCTGTAGCAATAATCATTTTTCTTTTTGTTGTTTATTTTGATGAGATAAAAGCCTCCGTTTCAGAGATTGACGTTGCATTCCTAGTTTTTTTTGCTTTAACTATCATATCTTCACTATTCGCGAAAGATAAAATATTGGCTAGTGGTAGTGCTCTTTTATTCGTAGTATATTACATATTTTTCTCTGTAGGTAGAATAATAAGCATTGAGAAAGAATCTCTTTGTAGGTTTGTTTTATTTTTTCTGATACTACTAGCGCTTTTTGGTATTCTTTTCTATATTTTCCCAAATATAAAGTTTTCAGTGGACATTGGGGAGGTTAAGTTGGTGGTCATACCACCAGCAACTGATTTTGAGGTTGGGAACTCGGGGATAAGAAGCCCTTCTATAACGCCTAACCCAGTAATATACTCCTCTATTTTTCTATACTTCTCAACGATGCTTATACTCTGGGGACTTTCATTGAAGCAAAATAGCCCTTTTAAGACTTATCTCTTAGTTTTCAGTGTAATACTACTAATCATCATAGCAATGTTTACTTCTAACTCAAGAAGCTTACTTCTTATTTTCCCTGTCGTTCTTACTTTAGGGTTACTGATGAATGGTGAAAAACCAAAAACGTTGGTTATCATTTTGGGGTTACTTATTGTAGAGATTTTAGTTGGGGTTTATCTTAGTACACCGAGCGTTTTTACAAGGATAAAAACAGCTATCCTCGGAAGCGATTATACTAGTTTTAGCGTTAGAACAGATTCGTATAAAAAGGCTATACAACTCTTTATTGAAAATCCTATTCTAGGAGTAGGGCTCATGAATTTCAAACACTATGTGCCTTATTACTTTGGTCCATACGTACACAGTTTGTACTTGAGCTTACTCTCAGAAACCGGTATATTAGGAACTATAGCTTTCTTCACAATAATAGTCCTAATATTTAGAAAATTCTTACAGAAGTTTAGTAAGGTGACTTGGTTTAAGTTAGGTATAATATCCTTTATCATCTCATTTTTACTCCATAGTCTCGTTGACAACACAATGTATGTATTCTCTTTAGGAAGTCTGTTTTGGTTCTTTAGTGGTCTACTAATCAATGAGAATGTTGCCTAAGCTTATTGAATCCTTTTTGACCGACGAGAGGTACAAATCTACACATTACACCATCTTCGGTGATTACTTTCCCGTTTGGTAGTTTTTTTACTTTTACTAGTCTTTGGAGTTCGTAGCCACCAATAGGAATTACAAGTGTACCTCCTGGTTTAAGTTGGCTTACCAATTCTTCTGGTACCTCTGGAGCTGCTGCACTGACTATTATTCTATCATAAGGTGCAAATTCCTTAAGCCCTACACTACCATCACCGATGAATATCCTGAAATTGTTGTACCCCAATTTCTTCAATCTCTCTTCTGCCTTAGTAGCCAGTTCTTCTATTATCTCAACTGAGTATACGAAATAAGATAGCTCGCACAGAAGTGTTGTCAAATATCCGCTCCCAGTACCTATCTCCAAAACTTTGTGCTCCTTTGAAACCTCTAGTTCTTTAAGCATTATAAATATCATGCTTGGCTGAGATATTGTTTGTCCAAAACCGATTTCAAAGGCATTATTAAGGTAGGCATTTTCCTTTGATTCTTCGGGGAAAAACTCTTCTCTCGGTACCTTATCAAAAGCTGTTTCGAGTTCCTGCGTAAGAAGTCCTTCTTTTTTCAAAATCTTCTTCAAGCTTTCTTTGGATTTTCTTAAAAACTCCTCTTTAGTCACATAATTAAGTATACAAAAACGAAACAAGATTGTAAATTAATATACCTCAACCTTTATTTCATAGAAATTCACAGTTTGCATAATGTCAGGAGTTTTAGAAATAACCTTCGCGTATGGTGGTATTTTCGTTTCATCAGTAAGTGGCAGGAAGAGAGTGAAACTTTTTTTGAAAAACTTCGTCATAGCTTTGAAATCAGAAAATGCCTTTGCAATAACACAAAAGTTACTTGTCAACGGTGGGCAACTCTGATATGAGGAGTCTACAACTTGGACTTTGTCTAGTTTCAAATGTGAAGTTATATACTCAAGGAAAGCAATCTTCCTTTTTTTGTTCTCAACAAGTACAAAGGTTTTTTCTTTGAACATTACTGCAAGCGGAATTCCTGGAACTCCATTTCCACTACCAAAATCAAAGACAACATCAAAATCTTTTATGAAAAAAGAAAAGTTCAGTGAAAAACACAGGTGTTTCTGTATAAAAGTTTCTATTTCATCAGATGTTAGATTGGTATGCTCATTCCAAGAGTATAACTCTTTGAGATACTCGTTAATTTTTGTTTCAAAGTCTTCGGGAAATCTAAAGTATTTTGAATATTGCTCACAGAGCATACTTTATTACTAAAAAACCAGCTATAAGAAGTACAACGAAAGCTAGGGATAACCAATCAAAGTACTTATCAATGAACTCTTTAGCAGGCTTACCAAAGAAGAACATTATAATGGAAACCAAAAAGAATCTAGCACCTCTGCTTATAATTGATGCTAGAACGAAAAGAGGAAAATTAAAATATAAAGAGCCAGAAGCTATAGTGAAAACTTTATACGGTATAGGTGTAAATCCTGCTATGAGCACTGCGATAAACCCGTAAGTGTCAAACATGCTTTTTACATTGTTATAAGCATCCCAGTAATTATAAAAGTTCAGGATAGGCTTACCGACTATTTCGAAAAGTGCAAAACCTATTAGATAGCCAAACATTCCGCCAATTACCGAGAATATTGTTGTAAACAAGGCAAAATTTAGACTTCTATCTGGTTTTGATAGGCAGAAGGCTATTAGAAGTGGGTCAGGAGGTATAGGAAAAAAAGAAGCTTCTGCAAATGCTAAAGAGTAGAGAGCTGCCTCACCTCCCGGCTTCTCTGCCCAACTCAGTACCCAATCATATAGGGATTTCAAAGGATTTTTCATAGTTTGATCACCTTCATCTAAACAAGAAGTTCAGCTATCTGTACAGCATTGAGTGCTGCACCTTTCCTCAGGTTATCAGCAACAATCCACATAACAAGTCCATTCTCTGTAGATATATCCTCCCTTATTCTACCAACATAAACATCATCAGTATCATGTCCATGTAGTAGTGGCGTTGGATAAACATCGTTGAAAGGATCATCCATGAGCTTGACACCTTTGGCTTTACTAAGTAGTTCTCTTGCTTTTTCTTGAGTTACTTTTGTTTCAGTTTCTATCCACACTGCTTCACTGTGACCTTTTATTACCGAAACTCTCACTGTAGTGGAAGAAACTTTTATGTCGGGATCATGTAGTATTTTTCTAGTTTCGTTCACTATTTTCATTTCTTCTTTTGAATAAAGGTTATTTAGTATTATGTCTATTCTGGGAATAACATTTAGCGCTATTGGGTACGGGAATTTTGAAGGTTTGAAATTTAAAAGTGTTTCTCTACCACCATTTACATAAGTTTTTAATTCATCCTCAAGCTCTTGGATAGCCATACCTCCGGCACCCGATACAGCCTGATACGTAGAGACAATTATTCTTTTTATTCTAGAATAGTCATAAATTGGTTTCAATGCTACTAACATCTGTATGGTTGAGCAGTTAGGATTAGCAATTATACCTTTGTGGTACTTAACATCCTCGGGGTTTACTTCTGGTACAACCAAAGGAACATCGTCATCCATTCTGAAAGCACTAGAATTATCAATAACTATCGTCCCACTGCTTGCTGCTATTGGTGAAAATACCTTTGAAGTTGAGGCACCAGCCGAAAATAAAGCAATCTCAATTCTGTATTTTTTGAAAACATCCTCCTTCAAAACCTCAACAGGTATTTCACTACCTTTGAATTTAAGTTTCTTGCCTTCGGACCTTTCGGAAGCAAACAACCTTAGTTCTTTAACTGGGAAATTCCTCTGCTCAAGAGTCTTTATCATTTCCTGACCAACGGCACCAGTTGCTCCTACTACAGCAACTACCTTTTCTGACATCTTTCCCTCCAAAAAGTATCCATAATTATAGCATATTATTTAAGTATAATCAAATTGCTACGGTTCAGAGTTATGATTGTTGAGTCTAAATCTTATTCAATTGATAGCTCTTTCTATTAATAAATGTAGAGAGGTTTAACCTTTCTGCGAAATTTATTATTTCACCTTAGTAAGGTAACTTTGACAATACAAAGCCTTTGAGGTAAAGGGTTTCTGGCATCTGTAGAGCCCAAGGGTGGTCAGGGGATTGCATAAGTTCCCTTTCTACCTTGACCCTTATACCTAGTTCCATACAAGCAATTCTTATTGCAGCAATTAAGTGCTCTTTAAGTAGGTTGTATGAACAACTGAAAACTACTAGCTTCCCATTATCGTTTAGTAATTGAAAGCTTTTCTTTATTAGATCTATCAGCATAGGTAACCTTTTTCTTGATTCCGAAAGGCTCTTTACGAATGTAGGGGGATCAAGAATTATCAAATCAAACTTTTCCTGAATAGAGTCTATAACACTAAATGCGTCTCCCGTTATTACCCTTACTTTATTAGTAACACCATTAGCTTCGGCATTTTCTTTAATGAAATCGGAGTACTCGAGACTTTTCTCAACGCATACGACATTTGCACCTTTCTTTGCTAAAAATATTCCAAAGCCACCAACATAACTAAACATGTCTAAAACTTTTGTTTCAGCACTGACCAACTCAGATATAATTTTCCGGTTGAAGCTTTGGTCTAAGAAAAAACCTGTCTTCTGACCTGAAAAAGTAGGAAACAGAAATCTTGTTGTGTCCCACTCAACAATGTTTATCACATCAGGAACCTTACCTTTTGCAGGTACATTCCTAGGAGAAAGGTTCTCTTCTTGCATTCTATAATCAATATCACTTCTTTCGTATATGCCTATCGGACTCAGCAATTTATCTATCGCTTCTATTATGTAGTCCCTGAGGGACTCAAAAAATCTGTTTCTTATTTGGAACCCTACGTAATCACCGTACTTATCAATAACTAGCCCCGGTAAAAAATCAGACTCAGAGAAAACAACTCTAAACGAATTCGGATTTACTAATCCAGACTTAGCCATTCTAAACCTTTCTTCGAGAGCCATCAAAATTCTTTTACTAACCTCAAAATCAACATCAACTTTCTTAGAATAGGAAAAAACCTTTATAGGATTTCTAGAATATTTTGAGTAATAACCAACACATATAAATTCACCTTTAGGCGAGAGAACATCGACAAGCCCTTCATCATCAATAACTACTTTTTCAATTTCATCTTTGTAAATCCACAAGTAGAAATTTCTAATCTTCTTTTCTGCTGAGGATTTAAGAAGAACTTTACCTATCTTCTTCATAAATAAAATGAAACCTTCCAAAAGTTGAGGAACAAAAGAGAAAAATGAGCGGGAAACGGGACTTGAACCCGCGACCTCTTCCTTGGCAAGGAAGCGCTCTACCAACTGAGCTATTCCCGCAAACCTATATAAAATTATAATAACGAATACAAAGCTTTTTCAAGTTACAAAGAGAGGCTATACCTCTCTTAATCATTAAGTTGTTTTGAGTACTTAATAGTACTTAATTAAAAAGGCACTTCAAGCACCGTAGAGAGACGAAGTCTCTATACACTCTCTAGAATAATTAAGAAAGTTGTATTAGGCACAAGTGCTTTTAGTGGTACCTCCTGTATATTTTATTATTGAGAGGTTTTATCTCTCTGGACTCTCTAGTGTTTAATTAGAGGTGCTAATAAGCACTTAAGAAAGTGCTATGGGGTAGTCCATAAGTATGTTTAGCTTGTTGGATAGTTATGAGGGAATTTCTGAAAGGATCTACAGAAATCGCAATTTTTCGGTGAAAATTAATATAATTTTTTAACTTATGGTTTTAGGAAAGAAGAACTTCCTTGTTTTGGGGTTTACTGAGAGAACAGGGTTTAATGTAGCGAAGTTTCTTTTAGAAAATGGATGTAAAGTTTTTATCTCTGACAGAGTCAGAGACGAAAACAAAATCAAATTGCTTGAAGAGCTAAAAAAGTTAGGTGATGCTGTGGATTTGCTAGGAACTGAAGAACTACCTTCTGATAATGTGGAAATGGTTATTGCTAGTCCTGGGGTGCCTCTGTTTAATCCGGTAATTCGCGAATCAAAAAGAAGAGGTATTGAGGTTATAGGTGATATTGAGCTATTTTACAGGCTAAATCCACACATTAAGTATATAGCAATCACTGGAACGGATGGGAAGACAACAACAACTAAACTAACTTATCATGTTTTGAGTAAATATCTAAAAAATGTTGGAATTGGCGGCAATGTAGGAATACCCATATTCTCAATTAACTCTCAAAATGTAGATTACTTAGTGCTCGAAATAAGTAGTTTCCAGATAGACACGACAGTACTTTTTAATCCTTTCATTGGTGCTATAACTAACATAGCAAAGGATCATCTCGATAGGTATTCTAGCTTTGATGAATATGTTGACTCAAAGTTTTCACTTTTCAAAAATCATTCACCAAATGATTATGCAATACTCAACTCAAAATTGAGAGACCTTAAGCAAGTAAATAGAGTTCCATCTAAAAAGATTTTCTTTTCTGCTACTCTCAATAGTGAAGTTTCACTTGAGAATGGTTTTATAACATTCTTAGGTGAAAAAATAATAGATGTATCGAAGGTTAAGCTAATAGGTAAGCATAATGTAGAGAATATAGTGATAGCTGTTTCGGTAGCTAAGATACTAGGTGTACCTAACGAAGTTATAGAGGAGGCAGTTTATAGTTTTTTACCTTTGCCGCATAGGATGGAATTGGTTTTGGAATTAGATGGAGTTAAGTATATAAACGATTCTAAGGCTACTACTATTAATGCTATGGTGAGTGGAATAATGAGTATTGAGGGAGATATAATCTTGATAGCTGGTGGGGTGGATAAGGGTATGGATTTTTCGGAAGCAGTACCAGCAATAAAAGAAAGAGTGAAGTATGTAATAACAATTGGTTCAACAGGTCCTAGGATAGTTGATGAGCTTAGGAAAAGTGGCTATGAGAATTGTGTATTTGTGAATTCTCTTGAAGAAGCTGTTAAGTTAGCTAGGGAAAAGGCGGCTAGGGGAACTTATGTTCTATTTTCACCTGGGTATGCTAGCTTTGATATGTTCAAAAACTACGAAGAAAGAGGGGAGAAGTTTAAGGAAATAGTTAAATCTTTATAGAACGTACTTCAGATATGCTTTTTCACTTAATCTGTGATATCCGTCCTTGACTACTACTTCTTTTGGGAATTTTTTCAAATTGTAGTGGGAAGCCATTGAGTAGCCGTATGCTCCAGCGTCAAATATACCCAATATGTCTCCGTACTCTACTTTTTGGATTCTTCTAGGCTCTATACCTTCTTCGTTTCTTGTGAAAATATCACCACTTTCACATAGGTTACCAGCAACTACGATTTCTTCAAATTCCTTGGAATCTATCTTAGATATGTTTATTAACTCGTGATAACTTCCGTACATTACAGGTCTAGCTAAGTGGTTGAATCCAGTATTTACTATTGCAAATTTATAAAGAGGAGTATGCTTAATCTCTACAACTTTAGCTAACAGAACACCACTTTCAGCTACTAAGAATCTGCCAGGTTCAAGTAACAGTTTTACATTTCTTCCTTCGGCTTTTGAAAACTCATCCATGAGTTTTGATATAGATTCGCCAAATTTCTCTAAGTCAAAGTTATTATCGTTCTCTCTGTAAGGTATTCCTATACCTCCGCCAATGTCTACAAACTCAATCGTTTTGAAAATTCTGGATATATCCAATGCTTTTTTGATACCTCTTATGTAGGGTTCAAAATCAAGAATTCCTGAACCTATATGGAAATGAACACCAATAACATTTACTTTGTACTTTTCTGTTATTCTTTTTACTTCTTCAAGGTAGGATTCATATATTCCGAATTTGCTATGGTGCCCGCCAGTTATAACATGGTCATGGTGCCCATGACCGAAATCGGGATTTATCCTAATACTAATGTTTATGCCTGGGTAACTCTTGGAGATTCTTTCTAATAAATCTATAGACCCTACATTCGGTACTATGCCTCTGGAGATGCAGTATTTTATGTCTTCATTGGATATTCCTATACCAGTGAAAAGAATATCTTCGCTTTTGAAACCTAAGTCCAGAGCATAGGCTATCTCTTCAGTTGAGACAGTGTCAATTCCACATTTTAGGTATCTGAGAGTCTTGAGTATATCAACATTGAAGTTTGATTTCATGGCAAAGAGTATTTTTTTGTTTTCGTAAGGGATAGAATTGAATAGCTTTTGGTAATTTTCTTTCACCTTATCTAGATTGTATACATAAACAGGTGTACCGTATTCGTTGGCTATATCTAATAGGTTTATACCTTTGAAGTTGTCTAGTTTCTTCAAATTCATAGTAATTCTATAAATTTTATCCTGACAGACTTAGAAAAAACAAGAAATTATTTTTTGAAACTGGGGGAATATGAATTATAATAATCTTGGGAGGGTGTATGAAGAAAGAGTTTTTGTTAGTTTTTGTTTTGATTTCAATTGTTTCGTTTTCGTATGGTGAAATTGTGGTTGTTGATAACTTCAAGAGTGCGTCTTTTATCTATCCTACTCATACAATGTTTTTTTCTGAGATACTTCTATCAATTTATGGAGGTAACAAGTACGGTGCTGGTATAGTTCTTTCGCCTTCGTCATCAAGTAATTTCCAAGATGTTCAAATAAACTTGGAGAAAGTGGAGTTTTTTACAAGACCTTTTGATTTTCTGGATATTTACTTTTGGTATGGTGTGAGAAAATATGTAGGTTATGAGTCAAAATATCAAGGTTATATCTACCATCCGTCTAAGGAATTCTCGTTCAAAGGTTGGAGGTGGATATCTGGTACAGGTGTTGACCTAGATTTTTCTTTCTTTGATAAGAATCTTAATGCAAATCTATATGTGTATAGGCCAGCTTTAACAAACGAAGGTGGGCTTTCTTCTGACCTTGAAGTTTCTTTGGTATACAGAGATATTCTTTTGTCTGGATTTTTAGGAATTTCTGAAGCAAGTTTGAGAAGTGGTTTGATTCTTAAGACACTATTCAGAACTATGAATGCCGTTTTTGTTCTTGGTGTAGACAGTATACCGATAACAAATATCAGCATAAATCCTGCTAATGTTTATGCTTTAGGTGAGGAGAGAGTTTCAGTGTCATCTTCTGACAATAGTTGGAGTATTGAACAAATATTTTCTATTATGCTTAAGCCGCAGTTTTATAATGGGTTTATTAAGCCTAATGATATATCAGATTTTGATATTAGGCTCACAGGTGTATTGAGGTTTTTGAACAAAGTGCTTGTAGGAGCTGAAGGGCTTATGTATATTTATAACCTTACTGGTAGTGCAGTGACTCAGCTTTATATTGAGGCTTGGGCGGGTCCTATAATCGGGATACTTGATAATAATGTCAGCATGAATATTAAACCTTCGTTTATTCTTCTAAGTACTCGAACTAATCAGGTACAGCAGTTTTATAAGATTGTACTTTCGGGAGAAGTTAGGTTTTAGTTTCTTCTTTCCATATTTCCATAAGCCTTTTTATTTTTGCTTTTATGTCTGGTGCACCTACTATTTCCGTAACTAAGCAAGCACATTTTGCTCCTCTCCTTATTACTTCCCTTAGGTTATGTTCTTTTATACCACCGATTGCTACAACTGGAACTGTAGAGTTTTTCAGTGCAAAGTCCAAGTATTCAAGTCCAACAGGTGAAATTACATCTTCCTTGGTGTGAGTTTCGAATATTGGTCCGGCACCAATATAATCAACACCTGAGTTTATCATTTCAAGCATTTGATGGGGCCAATGTGTCGAGCCACCTATCATCATTTCTTCTCCTACCAATTTCCTAACCTCGCTAACGGGATAATCTTCATGACCTAAATGTACTCCATCTGCCTCTACTAAAAGAGCTAGATCAACATAATCATCTATTATGAGTATTGCTCCGTAGTCTTTTGTCATTTTCCTTATTTCTCTTGCTTCTTGATATCTGTAGAGACCTTTCTTTTTCTTTTCGCGATACTGTATTACTTTTATGCCTGCTTCTAGCATCTCTTTGACAACTTTTATGTTGCTCCTGCCTAAAGAGTACTCCTCAGCCGTTATACAGTAAATGTGCGTTTCGTAAAGAAGGTTTAGTTTTTCTTTTTTGGTCATAGGTAGAATTATAAGACATTGAATTATCTTCCTAGGTAATTTTTCTCGTAGAACTTTAGGTACTCACCGGATATTGTGTTTCTCACCCAGTCAAGGTTATTTAAGTACCAGTCAATAGTTATTTCTAACCCTTCTTCGAAGGAATAGGTGTGTTTCCATCCGAGTTCTGTCTGTATTTTTGTTGGGTCCATCGCGTACCTTCTATCGTGTCCCGGTCTGTCTTTTACAAACTTTATCAAATCTTCATTTATCTTATCATCTCCTGTTTTCCTTCGGAGTATCTCTATTATTTTCTTTACGACATATATGTTCTCTCTTTCGTTATGTCCGCCTATATTGTAAACTTCTCCTATTTTACCTTTTTCTATTACCAAGTCAATGGCTTTGCAATGGTCTTCAACGTACAGCCAATCCCTTATGTTTTTGCCATCTCCGTAAACGGGTAGCTCTTTGTGATTAAGAGCGTTCCATATCATAAGGGGTATGAGCTTTTCAGGGAACTGGTAAGGTCCATAGTTGTTTGAGCACCTAGTTATTATTACTGGCATTTGGAATGTGTCGTAGTAAGCTTTGGCTATGAGGTCACCTCCTGCTTTACTTGCTGAGTAAGGGCTATGTGGATCCAAAGGGGTATTTTCGCTGAAGTACCCTTCTGGTCCTAGTGAGCCGTATACTTCATCAGTTGAGATTTGAATAAATCTCTTACCTTCTAGCCATTTATCGCCTCTGAACCAATGTTCCATGGCTACACTGAGAAGAGATTGTACCCCGAGAACATTCGTTTTTATGAACACATGAGGCTCAAATATTGACCTATCAACGTGCGATTCAGCTGCGAAATTGACAACAACGTCTATGTTGTACTTTTCGAATATATGATTAAGTAGTTCATTGTTATTTATGTCACCTCTTATGAAAACAAATCTTTGTTTTTCTTCATCTATTAGCTTTGAGAGATTTTCTAGGTTACCGGCGTATGTGAGTTTATCCAAGCCAACGATGAAAGAATCTTTGTATTTACGCAAGTAGTAGACAAAATTTGAGCCTATGAATCCAGCACATCCAGTTACCAATAACTTCATAGCATTCCCTCCTCCTTTAAATATTCTAGAACTGCTTCTTTCCAGTGCATAACCTCAAAACCAATAGTTTGGTATATGCCGAAGTTGCTTAATTTTGAATATTTAGGTCTCCTAGCTGGTAAATTGAAATCTTCTTGATGGGCTTCGTAGAGTTTAATTTTTAGTTTTAGCGTGTCGGCTATAAATTTAGCGTATTCAAACCTTGAACATTCACCTTCATTTGAGAGGTGATAAAATCCAAAAGCTCCAGTTTCTAATAATTTTATCGTTACATTGACAATGTCTTTAGTGTATGTCGGTGCTGAAATTTCATCAATTGATACTCTCACTTCTCCCTTTTCTGCCCAACTTAAGAATTTTTTTATAAAGTTTGTACTGTACTCACTTTTACCAAATACCCAACTTACCCTTATTAAAATATACCTGTTATGAAGAGATTTTAGAAATTGTTCTCCTAGAATTTTGCTTTGCCCGTACTTTGATAAAGGGTTTTCTTTGTCTGCTATTGTGTAAGGTTCTTTTTTTGTGCCGTCAAAAACGTAGTCAGTTGAGTAATGAACCAAAGGTATTTTGTGTTCTTGGCATGCTATTGCTAAGTTCCTTACTCCTAAGCCATTCACAGAAAATGCTGTTTGCCAGTCATCTTCAGCTTTGTCAACAAGGTTGTATGCAGAGCAGTTAATAACAACTGTGGGTTTTGTTTCATTAATAAATTCTAGCACAGACCTGAGGTCCGTGATATCTAAATTGTAAAAATTACTTCTTCCTGATGAAGTTGTACATATTGGTGTAATGCCTTTGTTATTGAAATACCTCACAAACTCGTTACCTAACTGCCCGGTAGCACCTATTACCAGAGGTCTCATGAAAGAATTATGAGTAATTTAGTATACATAATTCACTTTCAAGAGCTTAGATCTATAGCTTTTCTTTATTAATAATTGCTTTAAGCACATTCCTTTAGTAGCCACGCCAACCTCACTTTTGAGATCCTAAGAGATACTTCGCATCAAAAATGCTCCACATCAAGGATGCTCCGCATCAAAGATGTTCTGCATCAAAGATGCTTTGCATCCATTAACCCTAATTGTAAAAAGTACTATTAAGCACGAGTGCTATGAAGCACAAGTGCTATGAAGCACGATAAGTTCTAAGTACCTTATGTAATAAGTTTCAATAGAAAATACAAATGTTGTTTGGATAGTTGAACTTGGGAGGTGATGTGTATTAGGGTAAGTATTTGCTTTAGGGGTACTGAAGGTAGTAATATATTTCTTGATGGCTTTGAGGTTAGTTTTGTCGGTGTTAATAATTCTTTTTTCTTTAAATTTTTGCTTTTCTGATTATGTTGATGACATATTAAGCGGTAAAAGAGCATTTGATAGTGTAGTGTCTGAGCTTTACTCAACCGGTAAGTACCAAGAACTTTACGATATAGTTGATAAACTTTCTAAGCTTACTAACAGTGAGAGGATTTTGATTGAAAAAATTAAGCTTTCTTATTCACTTGGTAAGGAAGGCTTGGCGGATGATATTTATAGGTTTTTGGATATCCCTTCACCAAATGTTTCTCAGCTTATTTTAACGATTGGTAAGGATGAGAAACTTATTAGTGAAATAGGGAAATACGTAATTACAAAAGGGGTATCAAGAAATGTATTGATTAACTACTCAAGAATGTGTCTTTTGAATAACTCTCTCAGTTCTCTTGTTCTATTTCTTACTAATGTAACGGTATCTAACGAATTCAGTGAGGTATATTCGGATATTGTTGATTCATTACTACAGAAGTTAGATTATTACAGAATGAATGAAGAAATTTTAGCTATTTATTATTATTATAGGAATTATCTAAGTTTCTCCGAATTTCAAAAAGAGGTGATAGCAAGTGCTTTAGTTAGCATGGATAAACCTAGTGAAGCCTTGAAGTTGGTTTCTAGTGTTGATTCCATGAATGCTAAGGTTATTAGAATAAAATCTTTGGCGATGTTAGGGGATATAGACAGTGCTTTGGAGGAGACGAAGAATCTGAGGATTGTGGGGGTTAATGCTAGAGTTGTTTTTGTTTTGTTCCTTAATAAATCTGACTTGAAGTCCGCTAAGGACATAGTTATATACCTAGATGAACCTTTTAGACAGTTTTCGCAGGCTGTTGTTTCAATTTTTGAAGGTAATTTGCTGAAGGCAGAAGAAATAATGAAAAACATTCTGACTAAGAGCTATTTTGATGCTAAGGTGAAAAATTTTTGTGCAGTTTTACTTTGGGTGATTAATAATTCATCTGATGTTGATGAGGCAAAAGTATTGTCCTTAAGTATGATTAACAGGTTTACGAAAGTAAAAAATGAGAGCATTTTCTTGAATTCTCAGGAAGCTGATAAATTAAAAAAGGTAGAGGGCTACTTAATTCCTTAAGTAGCCCTCAAAAGTAGGAGGTGCGGTACCTACTTTCCAACAACATTAATTTTCGTTAGGTATTTTAAAACTTTTAGTTTTGTTTTAGATTTCTATTGTCAGTCCATCGTATGCCGGGAATATGTTTTTATCTTTTAGCTCGTTGTAAAGTTTGTCATAATCAATGTCATGTCCCATGTGTATTAAGTATGTTATTTCTGGTTTTATGTACTTTACTAAGTTTATAGCTTCTGATATTGTTAGGTGGGTTGAATGTGGTAAATACCTTAGAGCACCAAGAATAAGAATTTTGGTGTTTTTTATTATCTCCAAGCTTTCTGAAGGTATGAAACTACAATCTGTTATGTATGTAAACGAATCGGTGGAGAAACCACTAACTTTGATTTTACCATGAAAGTAAATGAATGTTTTTATTTTGAGTTCATCTAAGACTATTTCATCGTAGTCTTCTAATACATGTAATTTAACTATTGGTTTACCACCACCTAACTGTGGTGTATCTCGGAATATGTAATCAAATCTCATTTGTAATTCTAATGATGAAGGTAAATTCAGAAATAAGGGTATTTCTTTCCATTTCATCAAGTAATTTATTTGCCTTATGTCATCAAATCCGTTTATATGGTCAGCGTGGCTATGAGTTATAAGTACAGCGTCTAGATAAGTTATATCGTTGTTCAGGGCTTGTGTCCTAAAATCTGGGGTGATATCTATTAAAACTTTTTTGTTTTTGTGCTCAAAGTATAATGATGTTCTTAGTCTTTTGTTTTTTGGGTTCTCTGAAGTGCAAACACTGCATTTACAGCCTATTAGTGGTACTCCCGTTGATGTTCCTGTACCTAAGAATACAATTTTACCCATCTTTTTCACCTATGAGGTTAGTAAATTTTTCTTTGAATTCTTCTTTTATCTTAACTTCAGCTTTTTCGTTTCTTATGCCAAGTAAGACAGCCAGGTGTAGAATTAATTCTCTTATTTTGTCGTTATTGTTTATATCAAGATTGTTAATTATGTTTTTTGTTTCGTTGATGACATCACTTTCACTTATCTTTAGTAGGTTTTTCCTTTTTGCTTTTTGGATAACTTTGTAGATATATAGCAGAGTAGGTAAGGAGTTAGGAACTAAGGAAAATATATCTCCATCTTCGTTTTTCTTTGATTCCCAAACTTTTAGTGCTTCATCTGTGGTTGATGGTAGGTTTTCGTTTTTGAACACATGGGGGTGCCTTTGAATTAACTTTTCGTTAAGCTCTCTAAGTGCCTCTTCTAGTGAGAATTTGTTTTCCTCCTCAGCAATCTGGGATATAAATACGCCTTGAAGTATTAGGTCTCCTACTTCTTCTTTTATTTTTTGGTAATCTTTTTTGTTTATCCCGTCAACAACTTCGTAAGCTTCTTCTATTATGTTTTCTACGATACTTTCAAGTGTTTGCGCTTTGTCCCATGGGCAACCATTTGGAGACCTTAGAATCTTCACTATCTCAACTAACCTGTCGAACTCTCTCATAAACTCTAAATTTTAATTTTTCCCTGAATAGAAAATCTATTTTAAAGAAGAGGTATAACTTCGGAAGGGGTATAACCCCTTAAAAAATCAATACAAGTAAACCGACTATGAACGAATATATTGAAAATATGTATAGTTTACCTTCTTTTAAGAATTTCATTAGTAGTGCTATCGCTAAGTAACCAACTACGAATGCTACTATGAATCCTACGAGATAGGATAATTGGAATTCTGAACTTGTAGAAACTCCGGATTTAAGAGACTTATAAGTTTCATAAACAAAAGCACCTACAGTTGTAGGTATAAAGATTAGGAAGCTGAATATACCTGCTGTTGTCCTTTCTAGTCCCATTACTAGAGCTGTAGAGATTGTTATGCCTGACCTTGATATTCCGGGTATGGCTCCTATGCCTTGAAATATTCCTACGATAGCACTGTCTAGTACGGTTATGTTGTTTAAATCTTTAGGTGCGTTATTCACAATTAGGTATGGTATCAGAAGTATAAAAGCGTTTATTATTAGCATTAGTCCAACTAGCTTATAGTTTGATTCAACAATATTTGACACAAGAGGTTCAATTAATAAAGCTACTATTACTGTAAAGATGGTGGCTATGACTACTAACCAAAAGAGTTTGCTTTCAGAATCATTGAAAAATTTGTAGAACTTTATCATCCCCTTGAGAAACATCAAGAATTCGTTGAAAAAGAAGGTTACTACTACCAAGAGAGTAGCAATATGTAGTAATATATCAAACCATAGTGAGGCTTTACCCATATTTTTTAGATAATGGTCAACTAGAACCAAATGTCCTGAGCTACTTATAGGCAGAAACTCTGTTATTCCCTGAACAACTCCCATTACAATAGATTTTAGTATATCCATGAAATCCTCCAAAAACGCTGAAAATTGTAATTATTGTTCTTCTTCTTTTTCAAAGAAGAGTGAGAGTATTGAAAAGTAGGTTTTGCCTGCTTCTTAGTAGAGAGGTTCTACCTCCCTTCATTCCCCAATTAATAAGAGAGTGCTATTAAGCACCTATTTAGCACGGTGTGCTATTTAGCACCCTGTGCTATTTAGCACAGTGTGCTATTTAGTACCTTTTTGTTCTTGAGCTTTTAATTTTGATTTCTCAACTTCTATTTGTGTTTTTATTAACTCAATTCTTTCTCTGATTCTCTTTTTCTCATCATCAGATGTAGCTAAGTGATATGTTATTATTAGGTTATTGAGTTCTTCATTTAGCATTTCTAGCAGTGTATTTATTTTTTTTACTCCTGAAGCCCAATCTTCATATTTGTTAGTTAGTGTAATTATATTGGTTATCATTACTGTGTTTGTAATGAAAACAAAATTTGTTGTAGTCAGTTGGTAGTTTGTTGATATGTTTGTTTGCTTTAGTCCTATTTCCTGTAAACTCTCCGGTTTTAGCTGTTCTTGTGTTCCTAGTTTGATAGTAAATTTTTTGCTTATTTCTCCGTATACATTAGTAGAAAGAGCTAGAGCTTCAAATGATACTCTAGCTATATATTCGCCGTCTTGGACTTGTCCTACTGGGAATATATCCCATGAAAAAGATGTAGAATCTTCGTAAGGGAGATTTGATAAAGTAAGTGTGTAGTTTGAGGCATAGAATAGGTTAGTATCAACTATTAGCTTAACTTTAATATCTTTTAGGTTTATTGAACTTTTGTTTTCTATAGTTAATGATGCTGTTATAGGGAAACTTTTGATAGTTTCAGGAATGGAGAGAGAAAGGAAGACGTTTTCTATCTTTTTTATGGTATCACCAAAAAGTCCGTACATTGTTGAGTATATTGCTATTTCTTGGGGTTTTAGTCTTGTCTTTTTGAAGTATACTGCTACTGCTGTGTCTTTTGCACCGAATAGTCCTTCACTGAAGCTTGAACCGACTTCAGGTATATAATCCCATTTGGTTTTACTTAGCTTCCTCCAGTTTGCAAAGACTACCATGGATGGCGTTGTTACATCTTCCATTCCTGAGAGTATTCCCATGGTTTTTATTTTAGGTTTGTCTAACCTGTCAAAGGAATACCATAAGTTTGGCATGTTGTTTTCATAAAAAACTGTTTCCTTGTCTATTTTGCCATAAGGTGGGACGAAGAACGGAGCTTTTTCCGATTCACCTAAAACAGTATCAAAAATAAATCTAACATTGACATCGTGCTCTTTGAAATCTTCATTTACAACTAGAAAAGTTATTCTTACAATGTCATCTCTTAGGGTGAATATGTTTGTTACAATTTCGACTATTTGGATTAATTTTATTTTGTTGTACTTGTTAGGTCTCCATGCCCATGTTAGCTTGTTTTTTGAGATTGTAGGGTTATTCTCAAAGTATCCGTCTTCTGTGCCTACTTCAAATCCCTCGTTATCAACGAAAAGGGTAGGGTAGCTTGTAGGTGGTATTTTGTCAAAAAGTAGTATCTTTTTGTCGTCATTTGGGTTATCGGGGTCACCTATCAGTGTTTTTACATAGAACCTTCCACTTGCTTTGTCCATAACAACTTCTAAATACTTTGAGGATATACCTATTTCACCATATAAAGGTGCGGTTAGCAAAAATAGCGTAAGAAATATTAATACACCCTTCAAGGTATTTGTATAATTAGAAGTTGTCATTAATGTCCTCTCACTTAAATTTTCGGAGAGTCCATTTTTGAAACTCAACAATTAGTGCTTTTTAGCACTTGGTACTATTTAGCACTCGGTGCTATTTAGCACTTGATTAGAAATTCTATGGTTGATTGAAAAATGAAAAGTTTGAAAATGAATTTTAATTTATGAGGGGGGCGGGAGCCCCCTCTTAGAATAGTTTATTTCTTAACCAAAATCATACCGCTGATTGGATTGAGTGATACAGTGCCTGAAACAGTTCCTAAACTCTTCAAGCCTGCTACTTTGTCATTTGCTATTACTTCCCATTCACCCTCTGGTAATGTAAATGTTGCCTGGGAAGTTTGATTACCGTTTATTAGAACGACTATATCTTTACTGTCACCGTTAACATTTCCAGGTAATAGCCAGCCTAAAGCTGGTGAAATCTTTTCATTAGCATTTATAAATGTAATACTCTCTGTAGGTGTCTTTCTGAAAGCGTTGAAGTTCTTTCTTATTGCTATGAGCCCTCTGTAGTACTCTACCAGTTCCCTGTTAGTTTCTAATTTTAGAGCTTCATCGTAGTTAATCCAATTGGTTTCGTCGTCCTTTTCGTAGCTGTCGTGATCAATTGTGTTTGGTTTAGCTTTACCGCCGGGCCACATTACTTTCTTTGTTTTTCCGTTTGGTAGTGTAATTTCTTTGTACCAATTACCTTTTTCATCTACTTTGAAGTCTTTTAGCCACTGGCTATTGGGGTCAACTATCTTGCTTCTGGCAAATTCTTGTCCTTGGTGCATCATTATAGCACCTTGTACTGTGAACAAGAATAAAGCAGCGATCTTATTCTGTGCTAGTTGCTTATCTGTTAACTTAACGAATTCTGTTCTATTGGTTATAACCTGTTTATTTCTGTAATAACCTGTACCTATCCTTATGAAGTCGCCTAAAGTTTCGTTATCGTGTGATTCTGCGTAGTTAACATTATGCCCTTTCTCATAAAAGTCACCGCCATGTTTCTTTAAGAATCCAAGGACATACTTTTTCATTTCATCGTTGTTTCCTTTACCAAAAGCAAGTCCAGAAGATGGGCTTGAAGATGCAGAAGCTCCTCCTCTTATGAAGTTTCTTATTCTATCATTCCATGCTCCTATTCCCCTCTTGGAGAAACCTTCAAGTGTGTATCCGCCACCATCTCTTGGCTCACCTCTACCGCCACCCCACGGTTCGGCAATCAGTATAACATTAGGATTGATTTTCTTGGCTTCTTGTACAATCTTTTCGTGTGTCTTCCAGTCAATTATGGTAGCTAAGTCAAACCTAAACCCATCAATATGGTAATCGATCATCCAATACTTGACGCTATCAACAACTAACCTACTAGCCATAGGTTTAGCAGTGTCAAAGTCGTTACCGCAACCGCTTCTAGAGTCGTACCCATGGAAGTCATTCAAGAAGAAATAATATTTCTTTTCAAGTCTCTTTAGAGGGTTGTAGTCGTATTGAGAAACATGGTTGTAAACTACATCAAGGAGTACAGCTATCTTTTCCTTATGTAGTGCTTTGACAACATCTTTGAATTCGTTAACTTGTTTACCGCCGAGTCCAATGTATTTCCCAGGTGTCAAATCCCCTGACGAGTAGTAAGATTCAGGAGCAAAGAAGCAAGAGGTCATGTATCCCCAGTGATTTCTACTCTGTGCATTCCATGTATTGACGACTGTAGCACCTTTTTCAGCACCAGCATGCTCAACTTGTTCACCGAATGGTGGTTCATAAGTACCAGATTCATGTATTGGCAAAAACTGTACAGCATTGACACCTAAGAACTTAACCCAGTTTATACCACCAACTACATTCTTACCTTTGTAGATGAATCCTTTGTATGTACCTCTTATGTCAGCTGGAACGCCAGAAGAGGGATGAGCTGTAAAGTCTATTATGTGTGACTCGTATATTATGGCATCTTCGGCTTTTAGCCCTACAAATGTATCACCTTCCCAGTTGTACTTTGAGGTATCAATGATGACAGTCATACCTTTTTGTTTGTAGGAATTTTCAACTGCTACTGCTTTTGAGTATGGGTCAAACACTATTAAATCTGGGTCAAAAGCCTCTGTGAAGTGTTTAGGACCATCGGCTCTGTATCCATAGTATTTCCCCCAAAGGTTACCCTCGACAACTGCCTCCCATACACCATTTTCATCTTTTGTCATCTCGTACTCAACTTTGTTTTTCATGGTGACGGGGTCATCAGCTATAACAAGCCATACCTTCGTGGCTCTGGGTGAGAAGACTCTGAAGACATTTTTACCATTCTCAATATTATGTCCTAGAGGTTTGTCAGAGTAGAATTTGTATAGAAGCTTTTCGTAGTTTATGAATCTTTTGTTTTTGAATGTTGGGTCGTTGTAAGAAGTTATGGCCCATACATCTACAATATCTAGTGGTTTATCAAGAGTGAGAACCAATTCTTTTTTCTTCAATTTCTTAACACCTGTAACTTTTATAACTTTGTTTGTGTCTACTTCGGACCTTATCAAGAACATTTCAGGCTTAAACTCAAAGTCTTCGGGTGGTGAGAACTTTAGAACAACACTGACATTTGTTTCATTCAAAGCTGAAGCGATGACCACTTGAGGCACATATTCTTTCTTTTCTTCCTTAGCTTCTTTTTTCCCTCCTTCTGGAGGTACACAGCTTGCTACGGCAAATAGCCCTATAGCAAGCACTAAAAGAAATTTACTTAAGCGCATATAACCCCCTTTCTAGGTTGTATTTTAAAAAACTAATTTGGAATATTCAATAAATTTATCAACATTTAGAGAGGTTTAACCTGAGCAGGTTTAACCTGGTAAGTAAAAAGTAAGAGTTTTAATCCTTTAAAATTTTCTTCCAAAATTTTAAGGAGGAAGGGATGAGTGAAAAGGAGACAACACTGATAAGGAAGGAGAAGATAAAAAAATTGAAAGAGATGGGGGTAAACCCATACCCGTACAAATTTGATGTTAAATCTTCCATACTGGAAGTTAGGCAAAAGTATGAACTCGATACGAAAGATTTTCCTGTTATACTTAGTGGTACTGTAAAGAGAGTTTCAAAAACGGATGAGGGAATAGTAATTAGGCTTGAAGATGAGAAAAACATTTTAGTATTTGTTAGAAGTGAGTTTTTGAAAGATTTTGAAAATGTGAAACCTAATGATTTTGTGACTGTAAAAGGTAGATTGAAGAGAATTAATGATGTTTTAACTTTGGAATACGACTCTAGAATTGAGAATGCTCCTTCTAAGAAAATAAGTGAAATTTGCAATCTATTTGATATTGACCCAAACTATGAGCCAGTTTCTTTGGCTGGTAGAGTGATTACTATAAGGGACCAGGGTAAAGCTGTTTTTGCTCATATAAAAGATGCTGAAAGCAAAATTCAGATATATGTGAAGATAGATGTTGTTGGAGAAGAAAGATTTTCGTTCTTTAAAGATTTCGTAGATGTTGGGGATATATTGGGTGTTAAAGGTAAACTGTTTAGGACAAAGACAGGTGAGCTTACGGTAGAGGTTGAAAGATTTGAGATTTTGGCTAAATGTCTGCATGAATTGCCTGAAAAGTGGCATGGTGTCAAGGACCCTGAGGTGAGGTATAGACAAAGGTACTTAGACTTGATAGCCAATCCTGATGTAGCTAAGATATTCATAGATAGGACTAGGATAATACAAAAAATGAGGGATTACTTTAATTCAATGGGGTTTATTGAAGTAGAGACGCCTATACTTCACCAAATTGCTAGTGGTGCTTCAGCTAAACCTTTTATTACTTATCATAACGCTCTAGATGAGCAACTTTACCTAAGGATAGCTCCTGAATTATTCCTTAAAAAGCTAGTTGTTGGTGGCTTCAATAGGGTTTATGAAATAGGTAAAAACTTTAGAAATGAGGGTATAGACATACATCACAACCCAGAGTTTACAATGATTGAGTTCTATGTTGCTTATTGGGATTACAATGACCTTATGAAATTTTCCGAAGATCTGTTTTCGTACTTAGCTAAAGAAATAAGAGGAAGTTATAAAGTTAAATTTGGTGACTACGAGATAGATTTCACACCTCCATTTAGAAAGATTAGGTACTTTGATTATCTAAAAGAGAAGACGGGTAAAGGTAAGGAATTTTTCCTTGACGAAAGGAAGGCAAGGGAATTTGCTAAGGAATTGGGGATAAACGAAGAAAGACTCACTCATCCAAAAGTTATAGACAAGATATTTGACCATGTTTCGGAAGGGGACTTTATCAATCCTACTTTTGTAATTGATTTTCCTAAAATACTTTCGCCTTTGGCGAAAACACATAGAGAAGACAGTGACTTGGTAGAAAGATTTGAACTGTTTATTGCAAGGTTTGAAGTTTCAAATGCTTATACTGAGTTAAATGACCCAGAGGAACAAAATAAGAGGTTTGAAGAGCAGCTTAAGGAAAGAAAAATGGGAGACGAAGAAGCACAAATGAAGGATGATGACTTTATCACAGCACTTGAATATGGGTTACCACCAACAGCTGGTCAAGGAATTGGTATTGATAGGTTGGTCATGATACTAACAAATTCGCATTCTATAAGAGAGGTTATTCTATTCCCAACACTCGGAAGTAAGAAATAATTTCATATATAACAAGCGGTTACTTTTTCAGATGATTACCTATTAGTAATTGCATACTTTGAAAATATCTCTCTTGCTATTGGTTAGAGGATAACATTTAAAATTTCATACTATGTTGATGGATGAAATAGTAAATTTGGATAGAACTTATATTTTACCTTTTTACTCAAGGTTTGGAATTGGGTTTTATAAGGGCAAAGGTGCATATCTGTACGGGTATGATGGTAGAAAGTATTTAGATTTCACTTCGGGGATAGGGGTTTTGAATTTTGGCCATTCGCATCCTGCTATAACTAGAGAGATAAAGAAGCAGGCTAGTAAGCTTTTGACTACCTCAAATCTATTCTATTCTGAAGAGAGAGTGAAACTAGCAAAGAAGATTATAGACATAACATTCGACGGTGGTGTGTTTCTCTCAAATAGTGGTGCAGAGGCAAATGAGGCAGCTATAAAAATAGCTAGGTTTTTTGGTAAAACGATATCAAAGGATAAGTATAAGATATTATCACTTACAGGTTCATTCCATGGTAGAACTTTAGCTACAATAACGGCAACAGGTCAGAAAAAATATCAAAAGAATTTAGAGCCTCTGCCTGAGGGATTTGATTATGTTGAGTATAACGATGTTGAAGACTTAGAAAGAAAAGTGGATGAGAATGTTTGTGCTATTTTCCTTGAAGCAATTCAAGGTGAAGGGGGAATTAGACCTTTGAGTGATGAATTTGTTGCCAAAGTTAAGGAATTAAAAAAGAAGTATAACTTTCTCATTGTATTTGATGAAGTGCAGACAGGTGTAGGTAGAACAGGTAAATACTTCGGGTACATGAATTTTGATATAGAGCCTGATATGGTAACTTTAGCTAAAGCTATTGGAGGAGGGTTGCCGGTTGGTGCTACGGTACTCAGGAGAGAGTATTTTAATGTGTGTGAGCCGGGTATGCATGCTTCGACGATGGGAGGTAACCAGCTTGCTTCCACAGTTGCTTTGAAGGTTCTAGAATTACTTTCTGATGATGTACTTAAACATGTCAATAAAATGGGTAAATTGATAATGAATGAGTTAGAAACTCTAAAAAGCAAATATGATTTCATTAAAGAGATAAGAGGTAAGGGGTTAATGATAGGGGTTGATTTAGATAGTAGAGTAGAAGTTATTGGTGTAGTGAAAAAACTTATGGGAAGGGGTATTTTGACACTGAGAGCTGGTGAGAATGTCCTAAGGTTATTACCACCTTTTGTGATAACCGAAAAGGAGATAGACATTTTTATTAGAAATTTGACAGAGGTTTTCAGGAGTATGTAAGTAATAGCAACTAAGTGCTATTTAGCACAGGGTGCTATTTAGCACCAAGTGCTATTTAGCACATCTTAAAATTTTAAGAGAGGCTAACATATTTCCTAACCCTGGTAAAGGAAGTACTTCAAATACAAGTACTATTTACATTGATTGCTAATTAGCACATCAATTTTAGTAGCCCCACCCGCCCACCCTAGTTATCTGAAGAGATGCGATAGCATCTCTTCACTCTAGTAAATAGGGATATTTGTAATCTTTACCTAGAACTATGATTACTGGAGCTGTTGTTGGGGGAACTACATCAGAGTTTAGTGATATGACTATGTCATTTATTCCTGTAAGGAACGTAAGTTTCTTTGTGTATTCATTATCTATTGGTGCTCTTATTAGAATGAAGGACTTTTCAGATGTTTTTTTGGCGTTTCCGTAGTTTATAACGTTTAGTTCATTAGTAATCAGTATGACTGATAGATTCATGGCTAGGTTTTTTTCGCCCTTACCGTTTAATATGACTACTTCGGGGGTTATGAGTGAAGCTTTTGTTATTGGCTCTGTACCGTGGTAGATACTAAAGTGTGAGATTTCAAACTTTTTTGATAATTCTCTGAGTTTCTCTATATCGTTTGATAGGGGATATTCCAGGGTATCAACTTTCAGTACCATTTCTTTTTCTTTTATCACTATATTGTTTAAGGTAAGTTCGTAGACTTTTTTGCTTTCTATGTTCTTGATGATTTCGTATGTTACTAGAGTAACTAGCGATGAAAGAATTAGTGCTAGTGCTACTACTACCCAGCTTCTTAGCTTTTTTCTTTTCTTTCCAACTTTTCTATACTGCTGAACTGTTAACACTTATGAAATTATACTTTACTTGTGCAAGTCTCTTCAAACTTTTTTTATGGTATCTCTGAATTTATCAGAGAGGCGTAGCCTCTCGAGGCATAGCCTCTCTGCGATGAAATTTCTATTGAATTATTGCTCTTACTATTATTCCGTCTTTGAGGTATTCTGCTCCTAAGGATACAACTATCTCATTTTCATTTACACCTTTTACACCGATTTTTTCACCATCAGATACGCTAGTTAATACATTTCTAAGGGATACATAATAAAGTTTTTCATTACCTATATTTGTCTCTGATAGAACATATACGAATGTTTTTCCTTCGATCTCTCTTATGGATGTTATTGGTACATATGTAGTGTTGTATTCTGTTTCTACGGGTATCTTAACATTTGCATACATACCTGAGATGAGTTTACCGCTAGGGTTGTCAACTCTTATTCTTACCTTCAATGTTCTCGTACCTCTGTCTATTATCAGATCTGATGAGTATACATATCCTATGAATTTTTCGTTTTCCAAGGATGAAACTTCTACTATTGCTTTACTGCCTCTTTTCACTTGATTTACATATTTTTCTGGAAGTAGTAGTATAATTTCCACTATTCTGTTATTGACGACTACGGCGACAGGCGTAGTTTGGGAGACAAACTGCCCTTCTGAAACATTTATGCTACCGACTCTACCATCTATAGGTGCTCTAACTGGCGACAGATTATATTGGTAGCCAACTAATGACCTATCTATATACATAATAGGTTCATCTTTTTTGACATACTGCCCTTCAGCAAAAGATATTTTTTCTACTTTACCGGGAACGTCAGGGAAAACCTGTGCTTCGCTTATACCTCTTATATCACCTGATAATGTTATGTACTTCTGTATGTCTCCCTTTTTAACTTTTGTTCCTACGACAATTATATTAACAAAATTTTTCACTTTGGAGAGGTCTTGCTCTTTGTCTTTGTTGGAAGATGTAGATATTGCCACTGTGGCTATTCTTGTTATTACGAGTATTGCAACTATTGCGGTAGCAATTATTATTGCTCTTTTAGTTTTTCCTTTCATATATACCTCCTTCATTTATTATTTCTCCTGATAGTTTTTGTGTCAAAAGTATGTTCCCTATGTAAGAAAGCCATGAACTCAAGTAGTTTATTTCTGCTTGTTGGTATGCCAACTGAGAGTCAAGCAAATCAATGCTAGTAGCACTACCCAAAGAGTACCTCTTGGTTATAATATCTAGTGATATCTTGGCTTGATCAACATTGGCTTCCTGAGCTAAAATATTCCTTCTGTTTTCTTCTAGCTTAAGTGTAAGCTGGTTTACTTGGCTCATCGTTAAATTTAGGAAATTCTCGTAATCTAATCGAGCTTTATTTATTGAATAGTCAGCATTCTCCATATTTGCATAACTTTTTGATATAGGCAGAAGTTCAGAGATAGGAATAATTAGTTGTACTCCGGCATTCCAACTATCTACCCAATACCTTTCGTTTTCCATAGAGTTGGTTTTCTTAAAGTCATAGTTAAAGTTAAAGAAAGCCGATATAGTAGGTTTGTTCGCTGAAAGAGAGACATTTTTTGATGCTTCTGAAAGCTCTATTGCTTTAGAGAGAATTTTTAAGTCGGGGTTATTTGATAGTATCTTTTTCTTTAGTTCCTCTTGGTTGATAGAAAAGTTTTTAAACTCATCTTTTATTTCTTCAAAGCTACCCAATATCTCTACATTGGATATCATTGAAACTTCAATACCTAAAGTTGTGAGTAAATTGAGTTTTTGGATCTCTACATTGTTTAGTGCCGAGTATAAGTTAGGTTGGTTGTTTATTAGCTGAACTCTTGCTCTTATTAATTCCAAATCTGAGAATATACCAGAGGCATAGTTTGCCTCTGCTATTTTAACATTTTCTTGATATCTTTTGTCAGCTTCAATAGCAACCTTGGCAAATTCCTTTGCGAAAAGGTAATTGTAATAAGCGATTTTTACATTGTATATGTAATCGTTTAGTGCTTTTTGGTATTGTAGTTTGGCTAGTTCAACATTTTTTGATTGGAGTAAGTAAGAGTTATATCCTATGTCCAAGCCGAAAGGTAGTAGGTAAGGTATTCTATAGCTTGCTGAGATAGCTAGCGAGTAGTTATCCCAAAATGCGTTAGTGACTGTTTTCTCTTCAATTACGAATGATGGGATGGGTAATCCCATTATGATGTTTGTTTGGAGCTTGAAGCTGGGAATCTTAGATATGGAGTTTTCCAATGTCTTGGGGTCTAAAGTTGAGAACCTCAAGGTGGCATTAACATTTGGTAATATCAAGTCGGCTAAGCTGGATTTTAGGTTGGCGTTTGCAGACATTATCTCAATTACTTTTTTCCTCAGGTCTTTGTTGTTTTGAAGTCCTATTTTTATTGCATCGTTTACATTACTTATTGTAATTGTCTGATTTTTCTCTTCAACCGAGTAAGCCTTGATAGCAAAAGTTAAAGCTATTAGAACTATTAGAACAGTAAGTTTACTTTTCATAAATTCCTCCAGTTAAGAAATTTATTATTTCCTCTTTGTACTCGTTTTCGTTAAGCTCAAATCCTTTAATTTTTGAATTAACGACAATTGTTAGAGAGGATATAATTGTGTTTATGAAAGTTACGGCTAGGTGCTTTGGGTAAACTTCTTTCTTTATTTTCCCTTCATTAATGCCTTTGAGGATAATTTTTTCCATAGAGCTTGTAGCTTTTTCAAAGAGTTCTCTTTCACAATCCCTTCTTCCCATTTTTGCGTCTTTACTTGTTGAATATATCCCCTTGGATAGCATTCTGTAGAAGTCAATATTTTCGTCTACAAATTTGAAATTTTTCTCGACTACCATTCTTATGCTATCAGAGAAGTTTAGTTCATCGGGAATTTCGTAATTTTTTAATGCTTCAGAAAATATAAACTCCAAGCATGTATCCATTATTTCCTCTTTGCTTTTGAAATATAGATACACTGTACCTTTTGCTACCACACTTTCTAAGGCTATGTCTTCAACCTTGGTTTCATGAAAACCCTTTTCAGCAAATAGCTTGATAGCTGACTTTATTATCCTCTCCTTGGTCTGTTCCATAATAAGTCTCCTTACTGACCAGTCAGTATAATAAAAATAACAATAAGTTTTTTGAAAGTCAAGGAGAGTTGTTGGAAAGTTTTGTTATTTTTCATTTACATTGATTATCAAGGAGGGGATTATGGGTACTTTTTTGATTGTTCTTCTTGTGTTTGTTACTATAGTTATTCTTTCTGGTGTTAAGACTGTTCCGCAGGGGTACAATTACATTGTTGAGAGGTTTGGGAAGTTTCACAAGGTGCTTATGCCGGGGTTGAATTTCATAATTCCTATTTTTGACAACATTGCTTACAAGATTAGTGTTAGGGAGCAGGTTTTGGATTTACCTAAGCAGACCATAATAACCAAGGATAATGCTACTGTTGAAGTTGATGCTGTTGTGTTTTACAAGGTTGTTGACCCTAGGAAGGCAGCGTATGGAGTTTCTAATTTGAATAAGGCTATAGAACAACTTACGATGACTAATCTTAGGTCAATAATGGGTAAGCTTACTTTGGATGAAAGTTTGTCCTCTAGGGCTCAGATAAACGAAGAATTGAGTAGGGAGTTGGATTTAGCTACTGATGAATGGGGAACAAAGATAACTAGGGTAGAGATTAAAGACATTTCACCACCGGCAGACATTCAGAACGCAATGACTCTACAGATGAAAGCTGAGAGAGAGAAGAGAGCTACGATTCTTCAGGCTGAAGCTGTTAAGGAAGCTGCTCAAAGGGAAGCAGAGGCTAGAGAGAGGTTAGCGCAGGCTGACGCTAACGCTATAAGGTTTGTTTCTGAGGCAATAGCTTCTGGTGGAATTCAACCTATGATGTACTTTGTTGCCAAGGAATACATAAAAGCACTTTCTGAGATATCAAAGTCAAATAATACAACTATTTTGGTTATACCTGCAGATATTCAGGAAACTATAAAGAAGCTTTTAGGTTCAAAGAGTAAAATTAGCGAAGACTAAAGTGTGCTACTTAGCACTTAGTTTAAATAGTTTCTCCCACCCGCTCTATTTGATGAAGAAGGGGTGTAACCCCTCTTCACTTACTAGATTAAGAAGTTTCACCTATATTTAGGGTTTAATAGGTATTAAGTAAAAGTGCTTCAGGCATAAGAATGTGCTATTTAGCAGATTGCTTTTAGTGGTCCATCCCGCCCTATTTGATTGTTGGGAGGTTCACCTCTTTACACTCTCTAGTGTTTAATGAGAAGTGCTGATGAGCACGCTAGTGCTAATAAGCACTTAAGAAAGTGCTATTAAGCAAAGGGTACAACTTGGTAATTTTTATATTAGTAGCTTGTCAAATGAGTAAATGAATTTTGCTATGTCTGTAGTTCCGTTTTTTATGTTTGCTTTTGCAATGTTCTCCTTGAACATTTTCACTTGGTTTTCATCAAAAAGTAATGTTCTTACCTTATTGACTGCCTTCTTTGGATTTGTTTCATAGAAACCTAAGTGGTTTTGTTCAACAAATTCAACATTTCCTTTTTCTTGTTCCCATATATAGGATGTTATTATCAGTGGTTTTTCTAGAATTAGTGCTTCGATTACAGTTGCTGGACCTCCTTTTGTTATTACTACGCTTGACATGTTCATTAGCTCATACATGAAATCAACGAAACCATAGACGACTATTTTCTTGTTTTTGTACTTGTCTCTTATTGCTTCGGATTTTGCTTTGAGTATTTCGTTTCTTCCGCAGACTATTGCTAGTTCTATGTACATGTCGGATTTTGCTAGTTCTTCTAGGAATTCATCCCCTCTAGGTAATCCTTCACCGCCTCCGGCTATTAGTACCATATGTTTATCTGTTGAGAAACCGTATTTTTTCTTAAGTTCTATGACTTCTTCTTGACTTAGCTTTGAGTTGAATTTTCTGTTAAGTATTATTGGGAGAACTGTTATTCTGTCTTCTCTTATTCCATGTTTCATAGCGTACTTTTTCATCCTTTCACTGAATACTATTAGGTATATATTCTTATAAGTAAACCATATAGGGTGGCAGGTGAATGGGTCAGTTGCTATTACAAGTACAGGTATCTTTAGTTTCTCTTCTTTCACTATTTCGGTAACGGGTTTTATTAAAAAGAAGTGGTCTATTACTATTTTATCAGGCTTTTCTGAAAGAATATAGTTTCTAAGGTGTTCCTTTATGTAAAGTGAGACTAGATTTACTTCTAAGGCTCTTATGAATCCTAGTTTACTTGTTAAGTAAATTAGATTCCATATTGGTGGGAAGAAGTTTGATGCTATAGAATAGCCCCTTTCTATTGTGTCTCTTACGAAGTTTGGGGCACCTGTTAATCCGTCATATAGCACAGGCTCAACATCGTTGTAAAGAGCTTTTAGCTCATCTGCCAAAGCTCTCGCTGCTGAGATATGCCCTGCTCCTGCTTTTACATACATTATGACTACTTTCATCTCACCACTCCCCAAGAACACTGGTTTTCCCTATTTTTAAAGATATAACGTAGTATTTTCAATTCTTTTAGAGGCTATTAAAAACTGGCAGATTAGCCTGAAGGGTTAAATTTGAGTGATTTCCCTCTCTCTTTACTCTTTAGAACAATTAAACAAAAAAGTGCTGTGGAACTAGAATTGATTTTTAATGTCTTTTTAAAAAATTTGGGGGTAAATTGTGTAAAAAGAGTGTTTTGTGATAAAATTTGATGGCAGGGGGTAGTTATGAAAGATTTAAAGGATAAGGTAGCAATAATTACTGGTTCTTCGAGGGGTATAGGTAGATCGATAGCTGAGAAATTGGCGGAATTTGGTATAAATGTTGTTATAACGTCAACTAAGGAAGATGTTTCTGTAGCTGTGGCTAACGAAATTGCTCAGAAGTATGGTGTCAAGGCAAAGGGTTTTGCTCTTGATGTTAGCAATCTAACGGAGTTTACCAATTTAGTTGATAGTGTTGTTAAAGAGTTTGGTAAGGTTGATATTCTCGTTAACAATGCTGGTATAACTAGGGACACATTGATAATGAGAATGAAGGAGGAGGATTGGGACGCTGTTATAAACACCAATTTAAAAGGTGTTTTCAATGGGTGTAAAGCCGTTGTTAAGTATATGTTGAAACAGCAGTATGGTAAGATAGTCAATATTAGTTCTGTTGTCGGTATAATGGGTAATGCGGGGCAAGTTAACTATGCTGCCTCAAAGGGCGGTGTTATAGCTTTGACAAAGTCACTAGCTAAGGAAGTTGCTTCAAGAAATATAAATGTCAATGCCGTTGCTCCCGGGTATATTGACACTGATATGACTAAAGTTTTACCTGATAACATAAAGCAAGAAATATTGAAGCTTATACCTCTTGGCAGGATGGGACAACCTGAAGATGTTGCGAATGTTGTAGCTTTCTTGTGTTCAGATATGTCATCATACATAACTGGTCAGGTGATAGTTGTTGATGGTGGAATGGTTATGTACTAAATTTTTGTAAAGTGCCTGTAGCTCAGGTGGATAGAGCACCGGAATGCGAGTCCGGTGGTCAGGGGTTCAAGTCCCCTCAGGCACGAATAATGATAATAAGAATAGACGGTAACTATAAGCCACAGCCTAAAAAAGCTAACCAAATTAGAAGATCTGAAAACACTTTTTCAAAAAGCTTTGAAGAAATAGTTTTTTCTTCAATAGCTGAGAATGAAGAGATACATAAGTTAAACAAAAAGCTTGATGAATTGGAAAGTAGGTTAGAAGAAGAATTTTCAAGTGAACTAGTCGAAGAGTACAAAGATCTTATAAGGGATTTAATAAAAAAGCTCTCTAACTTGGCTAAAGTTATTGAAAAGTCTTCTTTAAAGTCAAAGGATAAAAGGTTAAAGGTTATAGTGTTTGCAAATACTAAGCTTAGGGAAACGTTAGAAAGTTTAGTAAAGGACCATGTAACAAAAGCAGTTTTGATGAATTTGTCATCTGAGCTAAGAGGTATAATAATGTCAGTACTCGCTTAGTTATGAAGTTCATAGCTGATGTAATGCTAGGTGGATTGGCAAAATACTTAAGAATGTTGGGAATTGACACCAAGTACTACAAGAATATAGATGATAAATCTATAGTTAAGATTTCCGAAGAAGAGGATAGAGTAATACTAACGAAGGATAAAAAGATGGTTAAGGAGCTTAACCCTAAAAATGTCTACATAGTTGAGGCTAATCACACTATAGATCAAACAAAAGAGGTTGTAGATAGATTCGATTTAAGGTCTCAAGTGAATCCTCTCAGTAGGTGCCTTATATGTAATTCAGTTTTAAGAGAAGTTACCAAGGATGAGGTGAAGGAGCTTGTGGATGAGATTACTTTTAACTCGTTTGATGAATTTTATGTTTGTGATAACTGTAAGAAAGTTTACTGGCATTCAACTCATACCGATAGAATGCAGATAATAATTGAAAAAATAATTAATCAAGGTTCTCAATGGGGATCAAAGTAATAACATTTATTTTTACATCTCCGACAATCATCGTTTTCTTATTGACAAATAAATCTTTTCCTTTTATTTTGGTTTTATTTTTGGGGAAAGGAATTATTAAGTTGGCATCTATACCGATTATTTCCTCTTCGTAGACTTTCATCGCCTCAAGAAACTTTAGGTTGGCAAAAACTATTTTGCCAAATCTGTCTGAAATTAGTACTGGCAGAGGAAAATTTTTTAAAACCGCTTCAAAGTTAATATCCAAGTCTGAATTTTCTGTTAGATATAGTAGTTCGTTTCTTGAGATGAAATCAATTGATGAATCATGTATATCTAGTAAAGGGAAAATTTTACCTTCAAATTTTGAATTTTTTAGTTTCTTGATGTCTTTGATGTCTTTTTCTTCTATTTCGGATATGCTTGAGTATATGTTGCTTAGAGCTATTACTTCCTGAGTTTCTATAAATCCTGTCAGGGTACCTTTCCGTGAAATTAAAAGAAATTCAGATGAATATCTGAAAAGGTAATTTATAACATCATGTAATGAAGATACTTTCATAAGCTTATGGTAGCATTGATTTTATTTTCTCTTCTATTTCTTGGAGTTGTGAGAATATTTTTAGGTCTATGGTGGTTGTATCTGTTTCTACTATGCATCCACCCGGTTCAACAAATGGGTCTTCGAATATCTTTATTTCTCCATTCTTTTCTAGAATCTTTATGAATTCTTCTTTATGGCTTGCTGTGATTTCTAAATCTCTTGGGTTTACTCTGATGATAAACTTTGTTTCACCTACCAATTTGGATAGGGCGTATTTTATTTGTCTTATTACTATTTCTCTTTCCTTTTCTGTGATTTCCTTGAGTATTTTTTTGACTATCTCTAGAGCTAGTTCTACAACTTCTCTTTCTGATTTCTGTATTATTTCCTCTCTTTTTTTGACTATGTATGATGTTATTTCGTGTAATCTTGTAGCTAGTACCTCTATTTCTTTTTTGCCTTCTCTGAAGCCGTCTTCTAAGCCTTTTTTGTATCCTTCGTCGTATGCTTTTTTCTTTATTTCCTCAGCTTCGGCTCTTGTCTCGGAAATTATTTTTTGAGCTTCTTTCCTAGCTTCTGCTAAGATGTTTTCTTTCTCTTTGTTTGTTTCCTCTATTATCCTGTTTTTTTCCTCAATATATGATTTTATCTTGTTGAATGCTACTTTTTCTGCTTCTTCTATTATTTCAGAAGCCTTTTCATTTGCCTCTTCTAGAAACTTTTCCTGTAGTTTGCTAAGTTCTTCTTGTTTTTTGCTTATCTCTTCGTTAAGCCTATTGATTTCATCTTCTAGTGCTTTTAGCTTCTGCTCTTCCTCCATTATTTTCATTTCTAGCTTTTTCCTCAAGAATTTTGGGGGTTCTAGACGAAATTTAGATTTCTCGTCTACTTCATATTCTTCCTCAGTTACTATTTTCTTGGCTGCGATTGTTACGAAGTTTTTTTCTTCCATGTACTATATTCTATAAAATCGGATGCCGTTAGTCAAAGATTACAGATTTCTATATCTCACTATAAGGTGAAACATAACGATGTTTTTGATTAACATGTTCTAATGTTTTTCGTAGCACTGGTAGTTGGGATTTTGGCATTGGTTTTTCTACTTTTGAGAAGGGAGTATATTTATTCAGCTATTATTTTCATAATATTTCTTGTGGCTATTCATCTAACATTTAAGTATAACATTGTTGGCAGTGAGCCTATTGAAACAGTACTGTGGATTGACAGTTCTCAGAGCATGAAAGGTAAAATGCAAGATGTTAAGGAGATCGTTTCTCAAGTTAAGCCTGACAGTGTGAGATTCTTTGGTTATTCTTTTAACAATCCCGATAGGGATTTTAAAAATTTTGAAACGAATAAACTTAATATCATTGTTTCGGATTTTCTTTTTGATATTCCGACAAACATAGTTTCAGAAAATACGGTTTTTGTACCTGTTTCTACAGTTGTAAAAACAAATCACCTGATTAAGAAAATATACTTTACTAATATCTCTCAGATAGATTATTTAAACATTGAGCTATTAGCCAAAAGCACAATAAAGATATACGGAAACAATAAAGTTTTGTATCAACCTGAGAACATTTCAACTAATTACATTATTCCTGTTACTTCTTTACCTGAAGAAGTTTTTATTCAATCTGTTAGTACTAATATAGCTTCGAAAACGAAGCTATACTCTGACATAGGGGTTTTGTGGTTTGATTTAAATCCTGATTTTTCTAGGCTTAGTCAGGTTATTAAGGCTTATTCACTTAAGTGTGAATACTTTTTGAAAGTAACAAAATCAACAAATTTCTATTTTGACAAAAAATTCAAAGGGTTAATTGTTGGTTATCCTAGTGGTGATGTTAGGCTAGATGACTTAGTGGATATTACTGAGATGGGTGGTAGGGTTGTTGTTGTTTCTCCTTATGAGTCTTTTGTGAAAAAAATATTTAGAGTATCTACTGTACAAAATCCTAAGGTTTCTACTTCTTCTTTTCTTTACTTAAGTGAAAAAGAGATTTTTGAGCTTGTGAAAGGGTATGAAGGGGTAGTTGATTTGGCATTTAGGTATCAGTATCCTATCGTTGAGCTTGATAATATTGAAACTCTAGATAGAGATGGATATTCAGTGTATTTCCGGTACAAAGGTGTTGAGTTCTTGGTTATCATGCTAGGGAATATAAGTAAATTTGATAAGCAGCTTGCTAAGGAAGGTGTTGTTTACTCTTTTTCTGAGGACATTTACGGAAATATTCTTAAATTCGTTTTAGGTAAAGGTAGCAAAGGAATTAGTGAGGTGGTGCTTTCTGAGAGTGCTTTTGAAGGTGGAATTATACCACAGGGTAAAGTAGTTCTCTTGAGAGATTTACAGAATTGGGTGAAAACTAATTATAAGCCTAGAGTACCTACTATTGTGGCTAAAGAAGAAAATATTTCTCAGTGGTGGATTTTGATGCTAGTTATTGTTTCTTTACTTGCTATAAAGTGGATTTTTAAGTAGGGCTTTGAACAGGCTTAGCCTGTTTTTCAACACAATCCTTCTAACTTGAAGGGTATGGTTTTGTATCTTTTAGAATTTGGTGTTTGTATTATGAGAGGTTTAGGCAATGTCTTATGTAAGTAATTTCAAGCCTTTGAGTTCAAAGGCTCTTAGTATAGAACCTTCGGCAACACTCAAAGTAAGTGCAAAAACGAAAGAACTGAAAAGCAAAGGGTTAGATGTTATAAATATGACAGCTGGTGAATCTGACCTTTTGCCACCTCAATGGTTACTTGAGAATCTCAAGCTTTATTCATCTAAACCGGGTGTTAATCTATATAAGCCTACTGCAGGTATACATGAACTTAGAGAGGAAATAGCAAGAAAGTATCAGAAATACAATGGTATAAACTATACTAAAGATGAGGTAATAATAACGATAGGTGGTAAGCATGCTATATATCTAGCTTTAGCGGCATTGTGTAATGATGGCGATGAGGTAATAGTCATTTCTCCTTATTGGGTAAGTTATGTTGAACAGGTTAAGATTGTTGGTGCTAAGCCTGTTATTTTGGAAACGGATAGCCGAAATGGTTTCATACCTGACATAAATAAACTAAGGGAACTTGTAAATGCCAAGACTAAGGCTATAATTGTAAATTCACCGAATAACCCTACAGGTGCTGTTTATCCTGCCCAAGTATTAAAAGGAATTTTTGAGATAGCTTATACTAATGGTGTTTATGTTATTTCTGATGAAATATATGAGAACTTTGTGTATGAATGTGACTTCATTAGTTTTGCTTCAATTGATGAAAAGGCTAAAAATATGACAATAGTCATAAATGGTTTCTCAAAGTCTCATTCTGTAACTGGTTGGAGAATAGGTTATGCCTGCGCTAATAAAGAAATAATCAATCTTATGGATTCAATACAAAGTCATATATCTTCTGGAACTTCTTCACTTGTTCAATATGCTTTCTTAGGGTTCCTGGACCATTACGAGGAAGATGTTAAAAGCATTTCAGTGTTTAAGGAAAGAAGGGATTATATAGCTAATGAGTTAAAGGGTATTTGCTCTTATATTCCTAGTGGAGCTTTTTATTACTTTATTGATGTTTCAAAGTTTTACAATGGTGATATAAAGAACTCCGTTGATTTCTGCGAGAAATTACTAGATAAGAAGCTACTTTCTTTGGTTCCGGGGGTTGCTTTTGGTGATGATAGGTATGTAAGGTTGTCCTTTGCTTGCTCGATGGAAACCATAAAAGAAGGTATAAAGAGATTAAAAGAGTTTTTTGAAGGCTTATGAGGGAAAAAGTAGAAGTCCTAATAGAAGCACTACCGTATATTATTAATTTTAAGGGTAGTATAATAGTCATAAAGTATGGCGGTAGTGCGATGATTAAAGAAGACCTTAAAGTTTCCTTTGCTAAAGATGTTGTTCTTCTTAAGCACTTAGGGATGCATCCTGTTATAGTTCATGGAGGTGGTAAGAGAATTTCCGAACTGATGGAGAAGCTAGGTAAGAAACCTCAGTTTGTAGAAGGGCACAGGGTGACTGATTCTGAGACAGTCGAGATAGTTGAGATGGTACTTAGTGGAGTAGTTAACAAAGAAATCGTAGCGAATATAATAAAAAACGGTGGTAAAGCAGTAGGTATTTCTGGTAAAGATAATTTCACTATCAAAGCAAAGAAAAAACTCTATAAGGATATTGACATAGGTTTTGTTGGACAGGTTAAGAAGATAAATAATGAACTTATCGTTTCACTTATTCAGGATGGATATATACCTGTTATATCGCCTCTAGGGGTGGATGATGACGGAAATTCCTATAACATCAATGCTGATGATGTTGTTGCTGAGATAGCAGTTAGCCTAAAAGCTGAAAAGTTAATATACCTTACTGACGTCGATGGGATATATAGAGACATAAACAATAAGAATTCATTGATTTCTTCTATAACCGTCAAGGAACTACAGAGTTTGATAGATTTAGGTATTGTTACTGGTGGAATGATACCAAAGTTGACTTCAATAATCAGAGCAATAGAAAGAGGTGTTAATAAGGTGCACATAATAAACGGTACAATTCCGCATTCGTTACTTATAGAGTTATTCACTGATGAAGGTATCGGTACACAAATAACTCTGTAGGGGATACTTTATGATTAACGAAACTACCTTAAGGGTGAGGTATTCTGAAACTGACCAGATGGGAGTTGTTTACTATGCTAATTACCTAGTTTGGATGGAGGTAGGAAGGACTAACCTTATAAGAGAATGTGGAATTACCTACAAAGAACTTGAAAGCAAAGGATATATTCTTCCTGTTGTTTATGTTGTTGGTAAGTATTTGAAGCCTTCTTATTACGATGATGAAATAGTTGTTCAAAGTGCTCTTATGGAGACCACTTTGAGTAAGATAAGAATAGGTTATAAAATCTATAGAACTTCTGAGAATGGTAGAGAGTTAGTTTTTGTGGGGTTAACAGACCTTGTTTTTATGGATGCTAAAAGTGGCAAGGTTGTCAAAATGCCCGAGTTCTTTAGAGAAGCTGTAAAAATAAGCGAGACGGAGGAATATAAATCCTTCGTTGAGGATGTAGAGAAGACCTTGAAAGTTTAAAGTTTTTAATTTTTCTAGCAGGGAGGCTCTGCCTCCCTGTTAAACTTGAATAACTTAAATAATTTTTTTACAATATCCGTTAGAGGCTTTTATGAGTAAAAACATTTTGTTTTTGATTTTGCTTACTTTGCTTGTTGTTTCACTCTCTTTCTGCTCTCAAAATCCACAGACACCACAAGGTGAAAATGACACAAATTCACCAACAGTAATTATAACTTCACCTACAAATGGACAAATTTTGTTTGTTAGTAATACTACAACAACTAATATTACAATCATAGGTACCGCTAGCGACAATAAGGGAATAAAAGAAGTTTATATATCGATAGACAGCAGTTCTTTCAGTTTGGTTGGTACTACAAGTACTTGGAGTACGAATGTAACATTGTCTACTGGTAGCCATAGTGTAAAAGCTTATGCTGTTGATACCTCAGGGAATGTAAGTACGACTAATAGTATTAGTTTTAGAATAGAGATTCTCTATCCTGCACCACAGACATTAGGTGCTGTTGTGTCAAACGATGGAAATGTTTACTTCTACTTTTTTGCCCCTTCGGCTAACTCTGTTTCAATAGCAGGAGAATTCAACTCTTGGAGTACTACTGCTAACCCTATGACAAAGTTTTATACAACGATATTCGGTGAGAATGTGCCTATTTGGGTAACCTCGTTACCACTTAGTAGTGTTAATGGTAAGAAGTATAAGTATGTAATAAACGGTTCAACTTGGGTTGCTGATCCTTACTCAAAGATGATTGCTAATGATGGTTTTGGAGGATTTAACACAGTTTTTACCAATTTGTCAACTTTCAATTGGGAAGATAGTAGTTATACTCCACCTCACCCAAGTAATTTAGTTATATACGAACTCCATACATGGAGTTTTACGAAGAATGATACAACTGTTTCAGCAGCGAACAGAGGTAAATTCTTGGGTATTTTAGAGAAAACTAATTATCTACTACACTTAGGTATAAATGCTATAGAGCTTATGCCAATACATGTGCAGGAATTCTATTCTGGCTATACTTGGGGGTACAATCCCACATTGTTTATGGCTATACATAGCGATTATGGCACAATCCAAGATTTGAAGACTCTGGTTAATGAATTACACAAAGTAGGTATAGCTGTAATACTTGACGTTGTATTCAATCATACCGGAAATGGGAATAACTATCTTTGGTCAATAGATAATAAGTATTATTTTGATTTTGATGGTGATGGAGTAGTTGAAGCATCACCTGGTGGCGATGATTCTACACCTTGGGGTAATAAGTTTGCTGTTTGGAAGCCGATGGCTAAAAAACTTATTTATGATACACTAAAGTATTACATAGAAGAGTTTCATATAGATGGCTTTAGATTTGATGGCACTTATGCTATGGAGGGGGGTAATCCTTACAAGAATGCTAGGCTAGCACTCATAGATGTGATAAACCTTTTGAGGTCTCAGTATCCAAACAAGATATGGATAGCTGAGCAATTACCTAACTCTACTGATTTCAAAGGTACAGGAATAGCGCAGTGGGAACAGATTTTCCATGACAAAATGAAAGCTATGTTAAGGAGGGGGGTATTTGAGGGAGAATTGTATGATAATGTTGGTAGAGTTGGTAGGATGATATATTACGATAAGGATAGCGGTAATTTTGCTTCACCTCTTGAGGGTGTAAATTACTTTGAATCACACGATGAGAATTCTGTTTATACTGAACTTGTAACTTATAGTGGACTTACAATTACGGATGCTACTAATGCTTCAAAACTTGGTGCAATAGTGCTCTTTACTTCTATGGGTATACCTATGATAATGGCAGGTCAAGAATTTGTAAGACCTAGAATAGGACAGAATACCAGTGAAACAAACGGTAACATAGATTGGTCTTGGCTTACAACGAATACAAATATTTATGAATATTACTCGGGGCTTATAAACTTAAGGAAGAGTCACCCAGCATTGAGGTTAACACATCCAGATCCTGCATCAGTTGGGCTCTTTAAGTGGGGTAATGAGTGGAATCCGGCTAATTTTAATTGGAGTACTAGTAAACATATTGTTTATGCACTGAATTATAACGGTAATTTGAGTGATAACAAATTCGTTGTTGTTGCTAACTTTAGTGGTTCTACACAGACAGTTTATCCGTTCTTTGAGACTGGCACATGGACAGTTGTTGTAGACCCTTACACGAGTAAGGGGACAAATACCACAAACATTACTGATACCAGCACATCATGGCAGGTTCCACCTTACAGTGGCTACATCTTTATGAAGTAACTTATTGTTACTGAGTAACTTATTGTTACTTTGAGATTTCCTAGAGGTGCTTTAAGCACCTCTTTATTTGTATTTTCTAATGAAGAGAAACAAAATTTCTTCAATCAAAGTGCTAATTAGCATATTGTGCTTAATAGCACAATAAATAACATTTTCCTAATCAAAAGAATAAAAAACAGACCTAGACTATGTGCTTAAAGCGCTTTCTTAATTAAGTGCTCTATACACTTTTTATTCAAATTTCTCAAATTACTCTAGGGAATAAGAATAGAGAGGGGTGTAAACTCCTCTCAGTAAAATTGGCGGAAGTGGTACTACTTAAAAGTGCTTACTAGCACTAAGTGCTTACTAGCATTCTTCAATAAAAAACGTACAGGACGTTGGGATGCTTGCATCCCAATGGGTGAATAAGGGTGGGCGGGTGGGGGTGCTTTTATAGCACCTGCTTATAAGTACTTATTACAGAGAGTGGAGAGACAAAGTCTCTCTATTACTTTAATACTTCTCTTTTTGCCTTTTCTACATACTTTTTGAAGTCTAAAACTACTTTATTGGAGTCTTTGAGTATGCCGTTGTAATACCTTTTGTATTGATCTTTGTAGCTTCTAAGTAAGTTGTCCACCTCTGCACTGAGTAGTATATCAATTAGATTTTCTACTTTTGTCATTCTATTTAATATCTCGTTTATTACTGTTTCGTTAGTTAGAGTTTTATAGAGTAGTTCTTTTTTGTCTATTTCTGGGATTATTTGTATTTCTAGTTTGCCGCTTAGCGAGGAAACTGGTGTGAATGAGAAATTACAGACAAGGTCTTCTACTTTTCCGTTCTTTATTGTTGTTGTGTACTTGCTTGTTTTTGTGATTTTTATTATGCCGTTCCATGTATTACTTTCGTTTGTAGCGAAGAATTCAGTAAACACTTTCCTACCATCTAGCATGAATCCTTCAATTTTTACTTTCTTGCCTTCACTTTCTTTTGTGAATGTGTAGGTAACATTCTTGATGTTCAATCTATCGGGTAAATCTATGAATTTGTAGTTTGCTATTTCTCTTGCTAGATAGTAAGGAAATAATGAAATGTACCTTTTGAAGTATGATTCTGGGTTCTGTTTTATCATTTTTACTCTTTCATCCCATGCTATTTTATAGCCCTCATTTAGAAGAGAAATTTTTGAGGAGATACTATCTATTTCCTTTTCGTAGTTAGTTATGTTGTCTCTAACTTCTTTTAGTTTCTGGTCAAAGTTTTTAGCGAAAATATGAGATGGTGTATTAATTTTATTTTTACTTACAAGTTCGAAGTATTCTTTTGGTACTTCGTTTTCAAAATCCTTTAGGATTTTGTATATTTCTTGTTTCCTTTTGCTTACTTCTCTACTGAGTTCTAGTGATACTTTACTGATTTCATAGCTTGCATCTAACCAGTATGATGTGAATTTTTCGGGATACTTTAATAGTATGCTCTTATCCTTTTCGTAGTTTTCTATGAGGTTACTTATTCTGTTGCCTATTTTGTCAATGTAGATGGGTAATAGGTTTGTTGCTACCTCTACTCTTATTTCTTCTTCAATTCCTAGTGTAGGTATTACTTTTGAGAAGGAGGCAAAATCAAAGCTGTTTGATGATACAAAGAAAGTTATAGAGTTCGTTTTACCCTCAAAGAAAGATACTAGTTTTTCATAATCTATACTTACGTCTTTAGCGTAGAAATCAGGAACATAAGACACTTCTTCAATCGTCATTCCTAAGAGACCTGTAGTTACATTTCTTATGTTTATACCTATCCCAACTAAGTTAACTAATTTTTCGTTTATGTATGAAACGGTTGTACTACTTACAGGAAACCTTATCATTAGCGATAATGCTACGACTAAGGCTAAAAGGATAAGAATTACAATTATTGTTACCTTCTTCATATTTAGTAATTCTCTTATGTAATACTTTTTCTTTTCAACAAACTTGTAAGTTTGTTAGGAAATCCTAAGTGCTTATAGCACCTTGTGCTAGTTAGCACTTGTGCTAATTAGCACTTTTTCAATTGTTAACTGGAGAGTGTGGAGAGGCAGAGTCTCTCTAAAAAATTTTTGGTGTTACCTAAAAGTTGAATTTTCTCTTACTAATTTAGTAAATTTTCTCTAGTGTTAAGAAACTAGGGGGGAGTATGGCGGATCAGTGTAAAGTTGATAGTGGTGGTGATGTATTCTCTGTGAAGATAACTAATACCAAATTAGATGATGATATTAGAGAGCTTTTGAAGAGTGTGAAGGTTATAGCTGTAGTTGGTTTATCGCCCAAGGAGGATAGGCCAAGTAATATGGTTGCTAGGTACTTGAAGGAAAAGGGGTATAAGGTAATACCTGTGAATCCTGGGCATGATGAGATACTTGGTGAAAAAAGTTATCCTTCTTTGTCTTCTATACCTGAAAAAGTGGATGTGGTTAATGTATTTAGAAAGTCTTCTGAAGTTCTGCCGGTTGTTGAGGAAGCTATAAAGTTAAAGCCTAAGTGTATATGGTTACAGTTGGGTATAGTAAATGATGAAGCAAAGAGGTTAGCTGAGGAAAATGGAATTTTCTTCGTTCAGGATAAATGTATCAAGATAGAACATCAGAGATTGATAGGAGGATAATTACTTATCCTCCTCATCGATAAGAAGTCTTGCTATAATCTCTTCGGAAATTTTTTGAGCTACTTTGTTTATAGCTTCTTCGCTTTTGTATCTTCCAGATTCTATGAATTCTTTGCCTCTTTGTATAGCTTCTGGTCTGATTTCGGGTGTGTTCTTTATAATGTTCAAAGCTGTTTCCTTTTCTAAGTTCTTTTGAAAGACGTTTTTGGCGCTTTCGGAAATAGAAACTTCATCTTCTATAGGTTTGTTGAAACCTTTCTGGTGAAGCTTTTTGATTTCTTGATCTTTATTAGGTTTTATGGGTTCTGGTCCCCCGACCCCTCTAATAACCATAAGACACCTCTTGACAATATTATCGGTATAATTCTGAATAACTTTGAATTTTTAGTTCAAGCTTTTCAGGTAGCTTGTTCTTTAAAATATTGTTTCTAATTTTCCGTTATTATAAAATATTGGTTGTAGGAGGAAACCGTATGCAGGTTAGTGCTGAGGTTTTGCCAGGTGACATTGTGAAAATAAAAGTCAATGGAGAACTTAGTATATTCTATATAGATCCTTTCGAAAGTGTTGTCCAGAAGTATATAGTTGATGGTAAGTCGAAGTTTATATTTGATTTTAGGGATGTGACGTATATTGACTCAATGGGTATAGGTCTTCTATCAATAGCTGGCAATAGTGCTTCACAAAAGGGAAATAAAATAGCGGTAATAGTGACAAATCCCAAAGTTAAGTATACTCTTAATGTTTCTAGGTTACATGATGTTATGGTGATTGTTGAGACTGAGGAGGATGCTCTCAAAGTTTTTGAAGGAAACTAAGATGAGGTTTGAAAGAAAAATTTTTTCAACATTTTCAGAACTTAGAGATTTAGAGAACGATTTTGTTAGTTTCCTTGAGGTAAACAGAGTGCCCAGTGATGTAATATACGATTTAAAAATTGCTTTACATGAGTACATCCTTAATGTGATGGAACATGGTTATCACTGGGCTCCTGACAGAATTATAGAAGTTGCCGTTGATGTTGACTTTGATAGAAGTAAGAAATTTAACATTGAGGTCGAAATTAGAGATTATGCACCTAAGTTTGTTATAGATAAGGAGAAAATAATGAAAGAAGTGAATAATAGAAGTTTTAGAGGTAGAGGCTTGGTTATGATACTTACTTTTGTTGACGATATAATATATGACTACGAATTAAAAGATGGCAATAGATTGAAGTTTGTAAAAAGCGTTAAACTCTAAGTTTATTTGATTTTTTTACATCGTCTTCTTAAATTTTTTAACTAGAGGAAGGATATGTTTCCAGAAGGATTAACGCCTAGTGCTAAAAAAGTCTTGAATATTTATTCTCAGGAAAGTGCCAAAAAGCTAAGGAACGATAAAATAGAAGTTGAGCACATACTGATAGGTATAATAATGGACAATGATAATAGGGCAGTAGCTGCTTTGAGAGAGCTAGGAGTGGACGTTGAGAAGGTTAAATTGGATTTAGAAAATGCTATGAGAAATCCAACAGGTCCTTTCGGTATGGGAGCTTTGCCGTTTAGCCATAATGTTAAAAAGGTTCTGGATGCTTCGGTAGAAGAAGCTAGAAAACTAGGACATAATTATATAGGTCCTGAACATATACTTATAGCTATACTTTCGTCTTATACAGGAATAGCTACTATAATGTTGGAGAACAACGGAATAACAGCCGATGCAGTTAGAAGGACCGTTGCTAGACTCTCAAATGTTATTCCTTTCAACAAGCCTCAGGAACAAAAAGAAAAAGCAAAGAAGAAAATTAGGACTCCTCTTTTGGATGAGTTTGGTACGGATTTATGTAAGTTGGCTGCAGAGAATAAATTAGACCCTGTCATAGGTAGAGATGTTGAGATAGATAGAGTGATACAAATACTTGTAAGAAGGAAGAAGAATAACCCTGTTCTTGTTGGATTGCCCGGGGTTGGTAAGACATCAATAGTTGAGGGATTGGCTCAGAGAATAGTTAAAGGACAGGTTCCAGCGTATCTACTTGACAAAAGAATTATTCAGCTTAATATCCCGGCAATTGTTGCCGGTACTAAGTACAGAGGTGAGTTTGAGGATAGGTTGAGAAATATAATAACTGAGGTAAAGAACTCTGGAGATGTTATTGTTTTCATTGACGAGATTCATACCGTCATAGGTGCTGGAGCTGCAGAAGGTGCTATAGATGCAGCTAATATCCTCAAGCCGGAGCTATCAAGAGGTGATATACAATTTATCGGAGCTACCACACTGGATGACTATAGAAAATTCATAGAGAAAGATAAGGCACTCGAAAGAAGGTTCCAGATGGTCATTGTTGATGAGCCTTCTGTTGAGATAACTATTGAGATTCTAAAAGGATTAAGAAAAAAGTATGAGGATTTCCACAAAGTTAAGTATGACGATGAGGCTCTTGTGCAAGCGGTTTATTTGTCTAAACAATATGTTCAGGGTAGGTATCTACCCGATAAGGCTATTGACTTGATTGATGAGAGCGGTGCTAGAGCAAGGATAAAGGCGTTTTCAAAGCCCAAAGAGCTTTTAGAGTTAGAGAGTAAGATAGAGGAGGTAGAGAATAAGAAAAAAGATGCTGTTGCAAGACAAAATTATGAAGAGGCTGCAATTTATAGAGATGAGCTTAATGAGCTAAGAAGTAAGTACGAGATACTTAGAGATGAATGGCTTAGTTCAACCTCTTCAGTTGTGGTGCCTGTTACTGTTGATGATATAAGAGAGACTCTTTCAGCGATGACAGGTATTCCTGTTCAGAAGCTTGGAGGAATGGAGATATCTAAACTCGCAAATATGGAAGAGGAACTCAAGAAGAGAGTTATCGGGCAGGATGAAGCAGTTGAGGTTGTTTCAAAAGCCATAAGAAGAGCGAGAATAGGACTAAAGCCCAAAAATAAGCCCATAGGTTCGTTTTTATTCTTGGGACCAACTGGGGTAGGTAAGACAGAGTTAGCTAAAGCTTTGGCTGAATTCTTGTTCGGTAGCGAAGATAACTTAATAAGGATAGATATGAGTGAGTTCATGGAAAAGTTCAATGTTTCAAGGCTTATAGGTGCACCACCGGGATATGTCGGTTATCAAGAAGGAGGACAGCTCACGGAAGCAGTAAGAAGGAAACCTTATTCAGTCATATTGTTCGATGAAATAGAGAAAGCTCACCCAGATGTCTTTAACATACTGCTCCAAGTAATGGATGATGGTAGATTAACTGATAGCCTCAACAACATTGTTAACTTTTCTAACACTGTGATAATAATGACTTCTAACTTGGGAGTTAGAGAAATAACAACTAAGGGAACGCTTGGATTTGCTAAAGAATCTGCTGATAAGATGTTTGAGTATGACAACATGAAGCACAAATTGCTAGATGAGGTTAAAAGATACTTTAGCCCTGAGTTTCTGAATAGGCTTGATGAAGTAGTTATATTCAAACCGTTGTATAAAGATGTGATAAAGAGAATAGTAGATAAGATGATAGGCGAGATAAATAGGGACCTTGTCCATAATAACATAACTATATCAATATCTGATAAAGTCAGAGAGTTTTTGGCTGAGAAGGGATTTGACCCTAAGATGGGTGCTAGACCTTTAAGAAAAACTATAAGGAAGTACATAGAAGATGTTGTATCTCAGAGAATTGTTGAGGAGAAGATAGATATATCTAACTTGGGCAAGGATAATAAAATTCTTAAGGTTATGTGTTACGATGTTGAGAATGACAGTGTTAAAATGAGATTGAAGGTATTAAGCTTATCTAAAAAGCAAACCGAGAGCAAGACAAAAAATAAGGATATCAAAGTATTTAACATAACACATAACTAGTTCATTAGGAGTGCTTAGCATTCCTAACCTTCTCTATTCCATTAGCCTAATTCAAAGTTCACCTAAGGATTGAATTATTTCTTAAAGTTAGGAGAGACGAAGTCTCTCTAATTTTGGAATTATGGTATCTCTTTTAAGTGAATTATTTCTACATTAAGTTTGCTGGTGTCTAGTATCATGAAAGTAGGGTCATTGTAGAGCCAGCCGCATAGTTCACCAGGGTTTATAACTAAAGTATTACCAATCTTCTTGTTATCTAGTTGGTGAGTGTGCCCGTATACAATTATATCAAAACTGTTTGATTTTGCTAGTTCTTCTATAAATGCTGGCTCGTGCATAACTGCTATTCTAGTGTTTTCTACTTTTACCTCTATGGGCTGTACTTTGATTCTATCCTCGTAGAATTTCTTTAGCATTACTCTGTCTCCATCATTATTTCCAAATACTCCGTATATTTCTCCTTTAAATTGTCCTAATACTCGCCATGTGAATGGCGATACAAAATCACCTGCGTGAATTATAACTTGGCAATTTCGTTCCTCAATAACTTTCAAGGCTTTTCTTAGGTTGTCTAAGTTATCATGAGAGTCTGACATTATGGCTATGAGCATAAGTAAACCTCCATTTGACTTATAAAATAATAAAGTGATTATTTTCAATTACATTTATCACTTATAGTCCAAGATTTTATTAAGGTTGTTTATGTTTGTTTCTGCTATATTTCTAGCTTCTTCCTCACCACTGTTTATAACGAAGTTATACAAGGATTTTGCTTTGTAAAACTCTCCAACTCTTTCGTATAGGTTACCTATACTAATCAAGTTAAGTAAATAGTCTTTTTTAAAATCCTTTTGAATGAGTTCATTTCTTTGTAGTAAGAAGTTTACCATTTCTTTAGTTGGTGGTTCTTCATTTGAAAGGTAAAAATCTAAAACTTTGCTTAGTGCACTTTTTGTTTTTAGTGGTGTTGTTATAAGGTTTAGAGCTTCTTTTATGTTTTTTTCTGAAAGTTCATTTTTACCTATAGTTCCTAGAAATATCCCAACGTACAGTTTGCCGAATGGTTCTTTTGAGCTTATGGCTTCTGCTTCTTTAAGAGCATCTGTGTATTTGCCAAGTTTCTCTAGGTATTCTATCTTTTTTAGTTTTAGCTTCGGTAGGTCTGTCTCAGAAACATTTGTTTCTAAACTTTCAATTTCTCTTAGTGCTCTATAGTAACCGTACTTTTTGGCTATGTTGTCAATGTTTTCAAAGAATTTTTTTTCATCGCCTACTAGGGATTTTATGTCAAGTTTTCCCGGTGCTGATGGTGGTTTAGGTTCTATGATGTTTGTGTTTTTTTCTTCATCTATTACGTCAAAATCGTTTATTTTGGGGTTAGAACTTTGGTTATTGGTTAGGTTTGTAGATAGTAATGGTAAGTTCGTCTTTGAAAAATTCTCCTTTTTGGTTGTTTTGTTATTGTTTTCTTTTTTAGCTGGGATAGTTTCTTCAGTTGAGCTTGTTGAATCTTTGGAAGAGATTATTTTGTATTCAACTGTTGAAACAATGTTTCCTTTTTTGTTTATTAGTTGGAAGATTACATTGTCTTCTCCTGTGGAGTTTATAGAAAATGAAAATGTGTTTACAGGTTTCTGATTAGGTATTAGTTCAGCAACTTTGATAGGGTATTTCTTTATAACCCATATGCCTTCTGTGGAAGTAGGTAAAGAAATGTTGATTTTATCACCTTTTGAAACAAACAAGTTTGATACTTCAGAAACTTTTTCTTGGCTAAGTGGGAAGAGGTCTTTTTCATCTTCTAGGAGTGAGAGTTTGTCTTTTGTGAATTCTGGAGTTATCTTTTCTTCTTCAGATACAGGTATGTCGTAGTAGCTTTCACCTTTTAGTTTGTATTTGTTTTCGGTTTTCTTGATGAAGTTGAAATCGTTATCTAGGGTTTTCTTTAGAAAGTAGAGCGTATAGAAATCACATCCGCTTAATGCGGATGCTAGAATAAGTATTATCAAAGACCTTGTAAAGATTCTAACCATGAAAAAAGATTAACACACAAAATAAAAAATTTTCAAGGTGCTTCATAGCACATCGTGCTTCATAGCAGTGCTTATAGCACTTGTGCTAAATGGCACCTACTCATAAACATTAAAAAGTGCTGTGAAGTAACAGAATGCCTTAGGTACAAGTGTTATTAAGTGTAAAGATAGTTCATATCTTTAAGTTCAAAAGTTTCAGTTTTATTGATTATAATTACTGCTTAAAGTCTAGGGGTGTTGTATGGAATCAAAGTGGCTTAGAACTGATTATTGCGGTGAGATAACTGAAAAGTATCTTGGCAAGGAAGTTATTGTAAATGGTTGGGTAAAGTCGGTTAGAGACCATGGTGGTGTTATATTCGTGGATTTGAGGGATATTAGAGGGGTGGTTCAGATAGTTTTTAGCCCTGAGGTGAGCAAGGAGTTACATGAAAGTGCTTCAAAACTTAGGGATGAGTATGTTTTAGCGGTTAAGGGTATTGTTAAACCTAGACCTGCTGAGAGTATCAATCCTAACATAAAGACAGGTAATGTTGAGATATGGGCTACTGAATTTGAAGTTTTGAATACTTCAGAGACACCACCTATACCGTTTGATAATCCTAAAACTGTTTCTGAAGATAAGAGGTTAAGGTATAGGTTTTTAGACCTTAGGTCTGAGATGATGAAGAATAACATTGTAAAGAGGTATGAGATAACAAAAGTCATAAGAAACTATTTAGATGAGAACAACTTCATAGAGATAGAAACACCGATGTTGATAAAATCAACTCCTGAGGGAGCTAGGGATTTTGTTGTACCTAGTAGGTTGAATAAAGGGAAATTTTATGCTCTACCGCAATCGCCACAGTTGTTTAAACAAATTTTAATGGTTTCAGGTTTTGATAGATATTATCAGATTGCTAGGTGTTTTAGGGATGAAGATTTAAGAGCGGACAGACAGCCAGAGTTTACACAGGTTGATTTGGAAATGTCATTTGTTGATATGGATACGGTAATGAATATAGTTGAAGGTATGATAAAGAGAGTTCTTGACAAGGTTTACGGAATCAAGATTGAAGATAGGTTTACTATCTTGTCCTATGAAGAGGCAATGAATAGGTTTGGTTCGGATAGCCCCGATTTAAGGTTTGGTATGGAGATAATTGATATTTCTGAAGAGGTTAGAGGGTGTGAGTTTAAAGTGTTTTCTGAGGTTTTGGACAAAGGAGGGGTTGTTAAGTGTATAGTTGTTGAAAGAGGGGACGAGATATCGAGAAGTGAATTAGATTTCCTTAGAGATTGGGTTCAAGAATTTGGTGCTAAAGGTGTGGCTTGGTTTAGGGTTAAGAATGGTGACCTTGAGTCTAACATAACTAAGTTCTTCTCTGAGGAGATAAGAAAGAAAATAATAGTCAAGACAAATGCTAAGGATGATAATTTACTGCTTATTGTTGCTGATAAGTGGGAAGTTGCTACTGAGACGCTGGGGCAGATAAGGCTTAGAATGGCTAATAAGCTTAATCTTATACCTAAGGATAATACTTTAAAATTCTGCTGGGTTGTTAATTTCCCGTTGGTTGAGTGGAACGAAGAGGAGAATAGATATGATCCTCTTCACCATCCGTTTACTGCACCTGTATATGAGGATATACCTTTGCTTGATACTGACCCTCTCAAGGTTAGAGCTCAGAGCTATGACATAGTTTTGAATGGTACTGAAATTGGTGGTGGTAGCATAAGAATACACAATCAGGAGTTGCAAAAAAAGATATTCAATTTGATAGGGCTTTCTGACGAAGAGGCAAACGAAAAATTTGGTTTTCTGCTTGATTCTTTCAAGTATGGGGCACCGCCGCATGGTGGACTTGCTATAGGACTCGATAGGTTTGTAGCAATATTACAAGGTATGGAGAGTATCAGGGATGTCATAGCATTTCCTAAGACACAAAAAGCTCAGTGTTTATTAAGTGGTGCACCTTCATTCTTACAAAAGAGGCAGCTTGATGAGTTAGGTATAACTGTCGAAGTTGAGGAAAGTTAAAAATAGTATTCTAGGTATCCGAAAATATTAGAGTTAATGCTAGAAGGATACCTAGATATAACAAATAGAATTCAAAAAGATCCATCGAAGAAGTTCTCTTTTACTATAGCCTATTTCGGTAGAAAAAGTTTATTCGCTTTTAAGAATAGGTTACAGGATCTAATATCCTTCTTTGGCAACCTATCAGGCATAGAGGTGATTTACGTAGATGCTGACAAAATGGAACTTCTAGATGTCGCAGAGTTAGCGGATTATTCTAGGATAATAATTCCAAATGAAAGTATATCTATTCCCAGAGCTGTAAACACTGCCGTGGAGGTGTCAAGCTCAAATTTTGTTTTTGTTCTTCCCGTTAATTATAGGCTTGTTGCTCTTAATTTGAATGAGACTAAAGAATTTTTCCTGCGAGAACCTTCTTTAGTTTGTATGACCCCATACATTATAAACAGAGGTAAAAAGTACGCTAATCTAGTTAAGTTTGGTGTGGCAAAGGATAAAATCGAGTGGATGGTTGTTGAGAATTCCAAAAATCCTGCTACACTGACACCTAACGAGTTTCTTGGAGTGTACAATAGAAACCTTTTTCTTTCATTAGGTGGCTATAATACTGAGCTTCCTAGTGTGCTTTCTGAAATAGAGTTCGGTATAAGAGCTTGGAGTAGTGGTTGTATGATTGTGTCTAATAACCAGATTCTTGTTGATAAAATTGCTGATATAGAAGAAGTAATAGATGTTTCATTGTTTGACCAATCTAAACCAATATTCAAGTATCTCTTAGCTAAAAAGCCTATATTGGAGATACTGAAGGACTTAGGAAAAGTTCCTTTTTATCTCATTACTTTTAGGTTCAAGGAGATATTGTATATCTTTTCAGAAATAAAGAACTTTGTCAGAAATAGAAAGAAAGTTTCTTTTTATCCGCCAGATTTAGAAAAAATTTCATCCGTTATAAGCTATCTTCCCTAGTATACAAACTTGTCTACTCTGTAAATACTTATTTTTGTCTTTGGAAATCTTGAAGAAAGGGATTCTTTGAATATTCTTGTTTGTTCCTTTATCTCATCGCTAGTTAGCCTAGTTAAACCTAATTCGTTCATCAGTATTGAGTATGTTAGGTTTGGGTATTCTACTATTGGTGATAGGTATATTATGTCATTTCCATCTAGTTTTAATTTGAAAAGTGTTTGTATTGTGTCATTGATGTGTTCTTTTTCTAGTTCTTTGCCACCTACGCCAACTAATACGGTAATTCCTACATTTATTCCAGCTTTTTTTATGTTGTTCACTGTTGTTATTAGGTTAGAAGTATTTAAAGGTTTTTGAAGGAATTTATCTAGTATTTTTTCGCTACCGCTTTCTAGCCCTATGAAAATTTTGTTTATTCCTTCGTTTCTTAGCTGTATTAGTTCATCTAGTTCTTTTTTGGTGTGGAATGTGTCCATGAAGCCAGAAAATGAGTTTTCAGGTTCGAATGTTATGTATTCATTTTGCTTGAGTTTGTTTTTTATTATCCTTACAGCAATTATGATATCACTTGTTTTCTCAACGAATACATTACCTTCACCTAGGAATATACCTTTTCGGGTAAGAAGGCTTTTGCCAAAATAGTTGTTTATGTTGTCTAGGAAGTTACTAACTTCCTCAGGTTTTTTTATTCTGAATGGTCTGTCTTTGTAGAGATTGCAAAAACTACATTTATTGTATGAGCATCCTTCAGTTATTGGAATATAAAACGCTAAGTATTGGTCTGGTGGCAGTATGCTTATGGGCTTGTAGAGTTTCCTAAAATTTTCAAAATCTAAGACTACCTTCTCAAAAGTTGTATTCTTGGACTTTTCAATGAAGTATTCTATTATCTCATCGCTTTGATCTTTCATTTCTATATGAAAATTTTTAGAAGAAAAAACTTTTATAGCATCCTCGTAAATTTCATTTAGTACCTTATTGGATTCGTTCTCCTCTAAGAAAACTGCTTCGTTGGAAAAAACATTTCCTAGTAGAACTTTGTTGTCAAAGCCTCTTCTATAAAGGTTTGGGTTTTTGAAGGATGTTATTAGCCTGAATTCGTAGTCGAAGGTTGAGAAATATATGTTTTCGCTGTCTTCGTTGAATATTATTGAGACACTATCTTTCTTAAAAAATACTTTTTTTGTCATGTTTTGATAATATTAATAAAATGCTTTGCCGTGGGCAAAGTTATAAGAATTTTAATGTTAATATCGCTTTTTTGTTGGATATTCTAATAAAGTTAGGAGAGGCAAAGCCTCTCTTAATCAATTAGACTCAACGGAACTTAGTTCCGTAGGTTTAATTATAGGTTTAATTATAGGTAGGCTTAGCCTACCTTCGTTTCTGATTGTGTTGAAAAAATTGTTGAAGCTAGGAAAGAAGAAGGATTGCGAAGGTATATACGGATGAGGTTTAGAATAGAGGGGAGTTAAAATTAGAGAGAGGTTAGGATATATTAAGAACAAGGGGGTCTGAGTATGAGCAGGATGAGAAAGGAATTCTGGGGTCTTGCGAAGAGAATTGCGATGATGGTTGAGAAGCTAATATTTGGGGCGGGAGGTAGTAAGGTGAGGAGAGGGAGGCCGAGGAAATACGAGAATTGGGA
>Ga0308410_1000025_pt1 | contig 61181 bp, 48 predicted proteins | sample HotsprOSTMatCore_FD_203467 | JGI IMG/M metagenome (GOLD analysis project Ga0308410, IMG submission 203467) | Hot spring phototrophic mat microbial communities from Octopus Spring, Yellowstone National Park, Wyoming, United States -... | ecosystem: Environmental > Aquatic > Thermal springs > Hot...
TTAATGACTTCGTACAAAGCTAGAGATTTACTAAACATTGTAAAAGTTTTGTCTCAGCTTAAGAATTACGAGGATATTGAGGACTTGATTCCCGATATCTCTATTTATGATTATCCTATTACGAATAAGTTTAAGAAAAAAATATCGGGTGACCTAAGGAATGTTTCTAAAGATATCCTAGTGTACATTAGTGAATTCATCAAGAATAATGACATTGGCAACCTTATAGACAAAGACAATGTTATTATTGCCGCCTCGGAGATAGTAGATAACATTATAGAACTCTATATAAACAAAGGGTTAGCTATTGCTGACATAGTTATAGAAATGAGGTTATCTAAGTCAGTTTTCGGAATAACTTTATCGGATTCGTTCGGAGAAGCAAACATATATGATATCTCTAGGTCAGTTTCTATACCTTTAGATAAGGCTAGTAACCTCTTCAAAGGTGAGCTTACCAGGGAAAGAGGTAGAGGATATACCCTCATAAGGAAAACATCTGATAGAGTAATAACTGTTATTGTTCGTAATGACTCATACCACAAGTATTTTTTCAATTCACCTTGTACTAGTGTTACGATTGTATATTACCTTGATAAAAAAGAGCCAGACGGTAGATTGAATACAGTTATAGAATTTAGCTAAGGGAGGCTATCGCCTCCCTTAACCCTAATAGAGAAGTGCTTCTAGCACAAAGTGCTTTAAGCACAAAGTACTTTAAGTACCTAGTGCTATAAGCACCTAATTAAGAAAGTGCTTTAAGCACAAAGTGCTACTTAGCACAAAGTGCTATTTAGCACAAGTGCTATTAAGCACATAGTGTTTTAAACAATTTGAGTATAATATTGTAAAAACCGATAGAATATAGAGTATGAGAGTATTCATAAAGCCTGGTTTTATAGTTACCCTAGAAGAGATTATAGAAAACAAAGGAATATATGCTGACATTACTAATGGTAGAATAGTGTCAATATCTGATTATCACAAAAAAGCTGATGTAGAAATAGTTCTACCAAAAAACACAATTGCCTTTCCTGGTTTTATAAATGCTCATGACCATTTGCTTGGCTCTTATTGGCCAAGAGTAGGTGAAGGACCACATATAACATGGAAAACATGGGATGATGCTTTGAAAGCTTCACCACTATACAAAGAAAGATCAAAAATTCCTAACTTTTATCTTTACTTAATGGGAGCATATAAGAACCTCATTTCTGGCGTAACCACTGTGATGGACCATATCCCGCATAAAGTCAATGACAATTTCATAGGCAAGCTACCGATAAGAGTAATAAAAAACTACACACTGGCACATGAGGTATCTAAGTATGACTTGAAATGGGGGGATGGTGTAGATGTAGAACACAAAAGAGCAGTTGAGAATGATTTTCCCTTCGTAACTCACATAGAAGAAGGCTTTGACGAAGAATCACTAAAAGGAATTGATTATCTCAAGCAGTATGGTGCTTTGACAGAACATACGGTAATGGTGCATGGTTTGGGGTTATCTGATGAGGACCTTGACGATATAGCTAAAGCCAAAGCTCATTTAATCACCTGCCCTGTCTCCAATTACTTCATGTTCAAAATAATAGCAAGACTAAAGGAATGGTTCGCAAGAGATATTAATGTATCACTAGGTACCGATTCACCTATGTCAGGAAGTATCAACATTATCGAAGAAATTAAATTCCTCAAGATGGCATACAAGAGTAAGTACGGAGAAGACATAGATGATAGAACTATATTATTTATGATTACGAAGAACCCAGCAAAGGCTCTCAGGATAAACAAGGATTTTGGCTATATCAAGCCTGGTTATATAGCTGACATAACAATTCTCAAGTTTAAGGGAGACATATACTCTAGTATCGTTAATGCTTGGTTTAATGACATTGAAATGGTCATAATGGGCGGTAAGGTTGTTTACGCTTCTTCTGAGTATGAGGAAATTTTTAAGAAATTTCACCCTCAAGGTAACTTCTCAAAAGTTATACTAGACAGAAAAGAAAGGCTAATAATAGGAGACTTAAACACAATAATGAAACAGGTTTATGGCTTTCTGGGATTCAAAAAAGAACTACCGTTTATACCAATAGAACTAGAATATTAGCTTTGAAAAGTTTTATAAAAAACCTAGCTTTTTGTAGTTTCCTAAAAACTCTCTGAAATACTTTATTGTTTCCTTAAGCCCTACATCTAGAGTTGTTTTAGGTTCCCAGTTCAATTTTTCTTTTGCTAGAGTTATGTCAGGTCTTCTCTTTTTCGGGTCATCCTCCGGTAAATCTTTGAAGACTATCTTTGATTTTGAGTTTGTCATTTTTATTATCTTATTTGCCAAATCAATAACTCTGAATTCATCAGAATTACCTAGGTTTACGGGACCTAAGAAGCTATCATCTGAGTTCATCATTTTTATTATCCCTTCTATTAAGTCATCAATGTAGCAGAAGCTCCTTGTTTGTGTACCATCTCCGTAGACGGTTATATCTTTGTTGTTCAAAGCTTGAACTATAAAGTTGCTAACTACTCTACCATCATCATGCCTCATCCTTGGACCATAGGTGTTAAATATCCTTATGACTTTTATTCTAAGTCTGTAATTTCTGTAATAATCAAAGAATAGTGTTTCTGCTGATCTTTTACCTTCGTCATAGCAAGCTCTTGGACCTATGGGATTAACATTCCCTCTATAAGTTTCCTTCTGTGGGTGTTCGAGAGGATCACCGTACACCTCTGACGTTGAGGCTAACATTATTTTAGCATTGTTAAATCTCGCAAGTTCCAATACATTCAAAGAACCAATTACCGAGGTTTTCATTGTGAATATCGGATCATACTGATAGTGAGGTGGAGATGCCGGACAAGCAAAGTGATAAATTTCATCAACCTTAAGGCTTATAGGGTTTATTACATCATGTAGTATGAAATCAAAATTAGGGTATCTGAACAAGTGCTGAATGTTCTCTTTCCTACCAGTAAATAGATTATCAACACAAATAACATACTTACCTTCGTTAAGTAGCCTTTCACACAAATGGCTACCTATAAAGCCAGCTCCACCAGTAACCAACGCTATTTTCCTCATATCTATACTACCTCTGTTTAACTCTCTGTATTATAATCACATCTGATATTTATATGCCAAATTAAATGTATTGTGCTAACAAATTAAGTGAGGCTGTCGCCCCCCTTAATAATCTTGATTACGCCTCTCTTCACTCTTCAATGTCTAATAAGATTGTTTTAAACCACCGTACAATTTTGTATAGGGGCAAACTTATCCTTTAATTGTGATTATAATCATTGTTTATATCAAGTTAGACAAAGATGTAAATGTAATTTTCAGTTTGCCATAATTAAAATAATAACTATGAATAGCGAAAAAATTACATTAAGGCAACTTGAAACACACTTATTCAAAGCCGCTGATATCCTAAGGGGCAAAATGGATGCCTCGGAATACAAAGAATACATCTTTGGTATGCTCTTTTTAAAGCGTGTATCAGATGTATTTGAAGCAAAGCAGGAAGAACTAAGAAATGAATACTCTAAACAAGGACTATATAAAGAGCAAATAGATGAATTAATTGAAGACCCAAATTCTTATGATGACACTTTCTTTGTATCTAAACGAGCAAGATGGGAAAATATTTTGAATTTAAAAGAAGATGTTGGAAACGAACTAAACAAAGCTTTAGCTGAATTAGAGGATGCAAACCCAGAACTTCAAGGTGTTCTTAAGCATATAGATTTCAACGCTACGAAAGGTAAGATACGCTTAAAAGAGCAACAACTTGTTGACTTAATTCACCACTTCAACAAGTACAGATTAAGAAACGAAGATTTTGAATTTCCTGATTTGCTCGGTGCTGCTTACGAATACCTACTAAAAGAGTTTGCAGATTCAGCTGGCAAAAAAGGCGGTGAGTTTTATACACCTTCGCACGTAAAAACTCTTATGGTCAGGCTAGTAAAACCTCAAGAAGGAATGACTATTTACGATCCTACAGTTGGCTCAGGTGGATTTCTTATAGAATCAAGGCAGTATGTTGAAGCAATCGGGCAAGATCCGAGAAATTTAGCTCTTTATGGGCAGGAGTTAAACGGTGTCACTTGGTCAATTTGTAAAATGAACATGATACTTCACGGCATACCTGACGCACACATAGAGAACGAAGACACACTTACAACACCGAAGTTTATTGAAAATGGCTATATAAAAAAGTTTGACAGAATATTAGCAAATCCCCCGTTTTCCCAAAACTACTCAAGGGCAAATATGGAATTTCCCGAGAGATTTAAATATGGCTTTACTCCCGAAACGGGTAAAAAAGCTGACTTGATGTTCTTACAACACATGATTTCTAGTCTAAAGGATGATGGAATTATGGCTAGTGTCATGCCACATGGTGTTTTATTTAGAGGTGGGCAAGAGAAAGCAATAAGGGAAGGTATTGTGAGAGATGATATAATTGAAGCAATAATTGGCTTACCGCCAAAACTTTTTTATAATACAGGCATACCTGCCTGTATTATTGTTATAAACAAAAGAAAACCCCAAGAACTCAAAAACAAAATATTCTTCATAAATGCAGATAGAGAATACGGCGAAGGAAGAAACCAAAATTACCTAAGACCCGAAGATATTGAAAAGATAGTCACTGTCTTTGAAAGAAAACTAGAGATACCAAAGTACTCAAGACTTGTTGATATCAAAGAAATTGAGGAGAACGATTTTAATTTGAACATTCGTAGATATGTTGACAATTCCCCAGAACCCGAAATAGAGCATGTACATTATCACCTTTTTGGAGGTGTACCAAAAGAAGAGATTGAAACATACAAAACACAGATAGAAAAATTAGATTTTTCAACAAATTCTTTGTTGGTAGAAAAAGACAGCAAAACTCTAGAATTCAGAGAAGACATCAAAGACAAAAGCGATATAAAGGAAATTGTAGAATCTCATGAAGGTGTCAAAAATAAATTTTCTACTCACTTCCAAAAGCTAAATGAATGGTGGCTTGAAGTTAGAGAAGAAATAAAAAATTTCCCAGGAAACAATAACCTTTGGAAATTCAGGAATAAAGCATTGGAGAGCCTTAAAGAAAAACTTCTTCCTTTAGGTGTTCTTGATGAATTTAAAGTTGCTGGTGTATTTGTCAACTGGTGGGAAGAATTACAATATGATTTCAAAACTATTGTTTCATCAGGATGGAGTAATAGGCTTATTGAGGATGAGAGAATAGCAAAGAAATTTTTTGAAAAAGATTTAAAAGACATTGAAGAGCTAGAAATCAAGATTTCAGAGATTGAAGGTGAATTAAATGAGATTCTTGAAGAGGTAGAGGATTGGGATGAGGAAGAACAAGGACAAAAAACATCAGGTAAGGTTATAAATTACCTAAAGGACCTTGTAAAAGACCTACGTTCAAGCTTACAGGTACACGCAATCAGAGAAGCTGAAAAATGGGAAGAGTTAATCAAGAAAATAGAAGACAAAGACAAAGAATTAAAGAAACTAAACAAAGAATTGAGGTCAATGAATGAAAACCTAGAGGATAAAATAACACAAAAGAGAAACTCTTTGACAGATAAGGAAGCAGAAGAATTGATTTTAGAAAAGTTTAATGAAACCATAAAGCAACACCTTGAAAAATACCTAAATGCTGAAAAGAAAGATTTAACCAAAATCTTTGAAAACTTATGGGACAAATACAAAATTTCTCTGAAGCAGTTAAGGGAAGAAAGAGATGAGGAAGTGAAAAAGTTGGATGAGTTTTTAATAAAATTGGGATATGTAAAACGAATAAAGTCATTTGTGTAAAGTAAAAATGTGTTTGATTTTACGCAATTTATTTTATGTAAAATTTGTTATAGGCAAAAATTTTGAGGTGATTTAATTATGGGTGATGAGAGAGAGTTTAAAGATTTGCCAGAGGGGTGGAGGTGGGTAAGGTTGGAGGAGGATGTTATTTTAATGTCAGGTTCAAGACCAAAAGGTGGTGCTGTAGAGGAAGGAATACCAAGCCTTGGAGGTGAACACATTAGTGAAGACGGAAGAATAATTTTTACAAAACAAAATGCTAAATATATTCCAGATAAATTTTTTAAATTAATGCCAAAAGGTAAGGCTGAAGTTAACGATATACTTATAAATAAAGATGGTGCGAACACTGGTAAAGTAGCAATATTGAAAGTAAAATTTCATCCACACATAGCAATAAACGAGCATCTTTTTATTTTAAGAAGTAAAAAACTTTTTGAACAAAAATATTTATTTTATTGGCTATATTCATCTTTTGCACAAACAGAAATAAGAAATAGAATAACAGGCTCAGCTCAACCTGGATTATCTTCCAGTTTTATTAAAAACTTTTTTCTACCCCTCCCCCCACTCCCCGAACAGCAAAAAATTGCTGAAATTCTTGAGACTGTTGATAACGCCATAGAAAAAACCGAGAAGATCATAGAAAAATACAAACGCATAAAACAGGGCTTGATGCAGGATTTACTCACAAAAGGCATAGACGAAAACGGCAACATCAGAAACGAAAAAACACACAAGTTCAAAGATTCGCCACTTGGCAGGATACCAGAAGAGTGGGAAGTTGTGAGATTAGGGGAGATTGCATTAAATATTACCGATGGGAAACATGGGGATTGTCAAGATGAAGAAAATTCTGGATATTACTTTATTAGTGCAAAAGATGTTTATGATGGAAAAATTGATTACGAGAAAGCACGGCAAATAACAAAAAAAGACTTTGAAGAAGCACATAAAAGAACACTCTTAGAACCTGAAGACATAGTTTTAACAAATAGTGGAACAATTGGAAAAATTGCAGTTGTAAAAGAAATACCGGAAACATTTAGAACAACTTTTCAAAAAAGTGTTGCGATTATCAAATTGAATAGAGAGACTTCTGCCCCTAATTTTATTGCCCAAGAATTAACGAGTCTTGTTAAGAAATTAATTAACGAATCTTATGGTTCAGCACAACAAAATTTATTATTAAGAGATTTAAGAAAAATGTTTATTCCCCTCCCCCCGCTCCCCGAACAACAACGCATAGCCGAAATTCTTTCACAAATTGACAAAACAATTGAAAAAGAAGAACAATACAAAGAAAAACTCAAAAGACTAAAACAGGGACTTATGGAAGACTTATTAACTGGCAAGGTTAGAGTTAACTATCTTGTTGAGGAGAAAGAGAAATGAACAGAGATATAAAAGTAATCTTACAAGAACATAAAAATTATTTAGTAGAAAAGTTTGGAGTAATTGAAATTGCTATATTTGGCTCCTATGCAAGAGGTGAACAAAGGAAGGATAGTGATATAGATATCATAGTTGATTTTAAAGAAGGCTGGAAAACTTTTGATAATTACATGAATTTGAAATTCTACCTTGAAGAACTTTTTGGTAAAAAGGTTGACCTTGTCATTAAATCGGCTATAAATCCCCGCATAAAACCTTTCATAATTGAGGAAGCTATATATGTCTAAAAAACGTATACTAAAAGTAATTCTTGAAGACATAATTGAAGAGATTGAACGCATCAAAAAGTTTACACAAGGAATTGAAAAATACAACAATTTTGTTGAAAATGAATTGGTTTTTTATGCAGTTTTAAAAGCTCTTGAAAAGGAGAGTTAAAAATGTTTTACAAACTTGATGAAGAACATTATGTTGAAAATACATTCCTTGCACACCTCAAAAAATTAGGATGGAAAATCTACAGACAAAACAAAGATAACCCCGAAGATGTAAAAGAAATCATAGAATTCAACAACTTCATGGAACCCATCTACGGCAATAACGTAAAATTCAGAGAAAGTTTTAGAGAAGTAATTCTTGAAAAAGAATTAAGAGAATCAATAAAGAGAATAAACCCCTGGATTGAAGATGACCAAATAAACGAAGTCATAAGAAGAATCACAACACCACAAGCAAATTCATTGCTTGAAGCAAATAGAGAAATTCACGAATTGTTACTAGAAAACATATCAGTCCAAGAAAACAGAAAAACAGGCGAAAAAAGCCCAACAGTTAAATTCATAGACTTCAGAAACCCAGAAAATAACTCTTTCATTGCAATATCACAATTCAAAGTCAATATCCCAGGCACAGAAAAACATATCATTCCCGATATTGTCCTTTTCGTCAACGGCTTACCTCTAGTCGTTGTTGAATGTAAATCCCCAGCAACCTCTGACCCAATAAACGAAGCCATCACCCAACTCATGAGATACTCAAACAGAAGAGAAACAAAAGAAGGAAACGAAAAATTATTCTGGTACAACCTCCTCATGATAGCAACCTCAAACCAAGTAGCAAAATACGGAACAATAACATCTGACTACGAACATTTCTACGAATGGAAAGACCCATACCCCTATAGCCTTTCAGACATAAGCCAAGACAAAACAATAACAAGCCAAGATCTCCTAGTCCAAGGAATGCTATCAAAAAATAATTTGTTGGATATCCTCCACATTTTTACACTCTTCGTTGAAGACCCAAAAGGTGGAATCAAAAAAGTAGCACCAAGATACCAGCAGTTTAGAGCAGTCAAAAAGATAGTGAAAAGAGTAAAGGAAGGAAAAACACCAGAAGAAAAAGGCGGTATCGTTTGGCATACTCAAGGATCGGGCAAATCCTTAACAATGATGCAAACAGTAAGAGCATTTTACCACGACCCAGAACTAAGCAACTTCAAAATAGTATTCGTTACAGACAGAGAACACCTTGAAAAACAACTAAAAGAAACATCAAAAAGCGTTGGCTATACAATTAATCACGCTTACAACATAGAAAAACTCAAAGAACTTCTCAAAACCAACACACCAGACTTGATAATGGCTATGATTCACAAATTCCAAGAAAAAGACCTTAAAAAAGAATTTCCACTACTCAACCCATCCCCCAATATACTCGTCATGATAGATGAAGCACACAGAACACAATACAAACTACTCGGTGCAAATCTAAGAAAAGCACTTCCAAACTCAATAAAAATTGCCTTTACCGGAACTCCAATAGAAAAAACAGAATTGACCTTTGGCGAGTATATTGATAAATACGGGATAAGACAATCAGTTAACGATGGTGTAACAGTTGAAATCGTTTACGAAGGTAGAGCTCATTCTGCAGAACTTTCTAACGAAAAAGCCGCTAACGCAAAATTCGAAGAAGTCTTTAAATACGTAGATAAGGAAGAAAGACGTTTGATCCTCGGAAGATACACCTGGCAAGCCTACCTCGAAGCAGAAGAGGTAATAAAGGACAAAGCCAAAGACATGATAGAACATTATATAAAGTATGTTTTCCCAAATAAATTTAAGGCTCAGGTTGTTGGAGTCTCACGCCTAGCAGCAGTGAGATACAAAAAAGCACTTGAAGAAGCACTGAAAGAAAAAATAGAAGAATTAGAAAAAAGCAACCCCAATAAAGTAGACCTTGACACACTCAAAAAATTAAAAGTTGCCGTTGTAATTTCATCATCAGAAAATGATGACCCTTCAATATATAAAAAAGAATACACCGATAAGCATGAACAAGACAAAAACATAAAAAGCTTCAAAATGCCATTTGATAAGGTTGACGAAAGCGGAATATCCGGAGATGTCGGCTTTATCGTAGTCAACGAAATGCTTATAACAGGATTTGATGCACCTATCGAACAAGTAATGTACCTTGATAATGTAATAAGAGACCATAACCTACTCCAGGCAATCGCAAGAGTAAACAGAGTTTATAAAAATAAAAGCTGTGGTTTCGTTGTTGATTATGTCGGTGTCCTAAATAACCTAAAAGAATCCCTAGCCATATACGCAGATGAGGACATAGAAGAAATAAGCCAGGTAGTTGTAAACATATCAAAAAGCAAAGATGAACTAAAATATACCCATAGCCAAATAGAAGAGTTCTTTAGGAAATACGGTATCAAAAGTTGGAGAGAAAACATTGAAGAGTGTATTGACCTATTAGTAGATGAGGAAATAAGAAATGAATTTATAGCTCTCGTTCGTAGATTCAACAGAGCAATGGACAAGGTACTACCAGAGCCGGAGGCTCTGAAATATTTAAAAGATTTAGAAATAATCAATTTCATAAAGGAAAGTGCAAGGAATAGGTATAGAGATGAAAAACTCAGCATAAGAGACGCAAGCAACAAAATAAGGGAGATCGTAGAGGAATACCTAATATCAAAAGGCATTAACCCCAAAATTCCACCACTTCCACTATTATCAGATGAATTTATTTCAAAAGTAAAGAACGAAAAATCCCCTAAAGCCATAGCAGAAGAATTAAAATACGCAATAAAAGAACATATTGAGAAACACTTTGAGGAGGACCCAGAATTTTATGAAAGGTTTTCAGATGAATTGAATAGAGTGCTCGAGGAATATAAAGAAAGATGGGAATTACTTGCACAAGAACTTGAGAAGATTAGGAATGCTATCAAAAGGGGAAGAGAAGATGAGCAGACCTTTGGTTTCGACCCAAGAACAGAAATGCCTTTCTTTGGTTTACTCAAACAAATGATATTTGGAAAGGAGATTCCTATTGATCAGCTTAAAGAAGATGACATAAATCTGCTTGTTGACTTAACGCAGGACGTTATAGAAATTATCAAAAACGAAATTAAATTAGTTGATTTTTGGGAAAACTACACAAAACAAAAGAATTTAAAATCCCATATAATTTCAAAAATCTTAGTACCAAAATCAAAAGAGAAACACTTACTTTTTGAAAAGAGGAATGAAATAGCTCAAAGGTTGTTAGAACTTGCATACCACATCTACGGAGGTAGAAACTATGGAAATTGAAATTAGCAAAATAATAAAAACAAAGAGAAAAACAATCACTCTACAAATAACTAAAGATGGTAAATTAATCGTTAAAGCACCGTTTGGAGTCAGTAAGAAAACTATACAAAAAATTGTCGCCAAGCATAAGGATTGGATAGAAAAAAAGAAAAAAGAGATTCTCTCAAGAGACCCAAAATTTGTTAAAAAAGAATTCGTAAACGGTGAAGGCTTTTTGTACCTCGGGAAATACTACAAACTCCATATAGTTGATAAACAAGACACACCTCTTCTATTTGATAATAACCATTTCTACCTTTTGAGGGACTACTTACCAGTAGCCAAAGAAGTGTTTACTGATTGGTACAAAAAGAAAGCTTACGAAAAGATTTCCGAAAGAGTTGAATGGTATGCCAAAAAGAGAGGATTTGTATATAACAAAATAAAAATCACGAAAGCAAATCAGAGGTGGGGTTCATGTTCATCTAGAGGGAATTTGAATTTCTCATGGCGGCTAATTATGGCACCTCTTCCGGTTATAGATTATGTAGTAGTTCATGAACTTGTTCACCTAGAAGAGAAAAATCATTCCAAATCATTTTGGACTAAAGTAAAAATGCTAATGCCTGACTACGAAAAACACAAAGATTGGCTAAAAAGAAACGGCTACCTTTTAACATTATAAAACATATCAGCACACTTTGAAAATTTAAAAAGTTAATGATTATAATTTTATTATCAAATTATTTGACTTTACTTAAGTGGCGGTGTAGCTCAGAGGTAGAGCAGAGGTTTCATAAGCCTCGTGTCCTGGGTTCGAATCCCAGCGCCGCCAATAAATCGTAAAGGTTGGGTACCATCTCATCAAGAGACCAAACGAAATCGACAGCACCTGCCTTTATTGCACTTTTCGGCATGCCGAAAATCGTTGAGCTTTTTTCATCTTGTGCTATCGTAATGCCTCCTACATCATGTAACTTCTTAAGTCCCTTTGCTCCATCTGACCCCATACCCGTCATTATTATCCCTATGGCATCCTTGCCTATATTTGTCGCTATACTCTCAAAAATCAAATCAGCAGATGGTCTAAACGAATAACTACTATCTTCAACAATCCTAACAAATAGCTTACCTTCAATCTCATTGATAGTTATATGCCTACCTCCCTTAGCTATAATCACTCTACCTGGAATGACAGTATCATAGTCCTTAGCTTCTCTAATGTCAAGATGCGGAAAAGAAGAAGCCAAAGATTTAGCAAACTCTGCTGTGAAATTCTCAGGCATGTGCTGAGCTATAACTATACCTACAGGGAAATCACCACGAATTTTTGCTAACATCTTCCTTATTGCAGGTGGTCCACCTGTTGATATACCTATACCTATCACCTTTGGCTTTATTTTCTTCCTGCGAAGCACCTCTTCTATAGGTGGTGAGGTAAATTCTACTGGCTTTTCCTCAACTAACTTCAAATTCTCGGCTATATGAACACTTGGTATGGATTCCCTTATTTTCTTTCTATTCAGTCCCCAAACAAGAACCTTTTCAATTACATCGTTTTTGACCTTTTCAATGTCAAGCGATATCGGACCCGAAGGCTTGGTAACGAAATCTTTAGCTCCGAGACTCAGAGCCCTCACCGTTATTTCTGCACCTCTTTTGGCAAACGAACTAACAACTATTACAGGTATATCCAAATTAAGCTTTTGAAACTCTTCTAGAAACTGTAGCCCATCCATCTCCGGCATTTCTATGTCTAATAGAATAACATCAAAGTTAGGGTCTTTTTTAAGCTTATTCAATGCAATCTTGCCGTTTATTGCTGTATCCTTTGGGTTTATAAAAGGGTGCGAACCGATTATCTCACTTATCATCTTCCTCATCAATGCCGAATCATCAACAATCAATACATCTACCTTACTCATAACTACATCAAATATAAAAATACTGTATCACTAATTCAAAATAAATTAAGTGCTTAATAGCACTTCTTACTAAACACCGGGAAGTGGAGAGGGATATAATCCCCCTCTCTGTATTAACAATCCTACCCAGAGAAATATGAAAATATTTCAACAATATTTGAAAATGCCTCCTTGCCTTTAGACAAAAAAGCTTTCAATAGAGGGTTATGTATTCCTTTTATTGACTTTATATTAAGAACATACTCCGGAGTCAAAGAGTTAAAATCATCTAACACATACCCTAAGTACTTGTTAAATTGCTCCGAGTAATCGTTCATTTTGAACACTAACGAATACGCTAAGCTATTCACAAAAGAGATTTTTTGCTGAAATGTCCTCTTAAAATTCTCAGAACTAAGAGAAGTTGGATCTTCAAAGAATTTATTCAAAATGTTGTATTCTTCACCACCTTTACCAGTTTTCTTGAGAAAATCCAACAGGTCCTTTTCAAGCTCACTAAAGGAAACTATAAGATTTGATAAAGTGCTCTTAAGATACTTATCTTTGAATATTCCATTCACCACAAGGTCATTCAACGAACTATAAAACCCCTTTTTCCACAAAGCATCAAAAAACACATAAATTATCTCAACAGGCACAACATACAAAAACTGAGGCAATTGATAATTGCTAAGAATTTCATTTTTGTCTTCCGTATAGATAGTAAGATTTGAAAACTTTTCTTTTGATTCAAGACCTTCAGGCAAAAAAACATAAAAAAGATTTTGTTTTTCCTTAACCGAGCTGTTGACAACATTAGAAGCGTAAGCTTTGGATTTCCTCTTAACAACCTCCTTGTAAACATTAACCAAACTTCTATCAGGTACAACCCAAAAAGGTATATAATCAGGGTCCTTCTTAAGCAAACTCAAAACCTCAATCAAATGAAGATTCTCAATCGTATCTCTTAGCTCCTCAAAACTTTCTGAAGAAACAACCTGGTCAATCTCCAAAAGTGATTTGTACTCTGGTGCATCCTTTCCAATTATCTCACCTAAATATTTCTTCAAAGCAGTCAAAACATCTAAAATCATCGGTGTTATATCAATTTCGGAAAGAAGCGATGCTAACTTTTCCAACTCCCCCACAAACCAAACATCAGGAATACAGTACTTAGATATTTCATTTCTTTCGTTAGCAAAATATTTAAGAATCCTCTTAAAATCAACACTCTCTAGCTCCTTTATAACGAACAACTTAGAGTAAACCTTATTCGCCTTATTCACCAAAGCAGGGTCTAAAGTCGAAACTACCTTCTCAACTTCAGTATCTATTTGCTCAAATAGCTTTTTCACTGGCAACTTCTTAGCTAACAAAGATTTCACATCCGAAGTACCAAACAAAGACCTGGTATTGGTAAGAAATTCAAAAAAATACTCCGCACAGGTAGTATACTGAAGATTAGTATTATCCCAAAGGTTCGGATTGAACACTGACATATTCAAAAGCTCTAGTATCCTTCTAAACTTCTGGTATATTTCAAAAATATATTTCCCGAACTGCGGATAAAGTTCATTAGTCTTAACATTCATTATCGGAGGAGAGATATTTTTGAGTTTATCCCTTATCAAGTTTAACCTTTTTCTTAAGATATACTCACTGCGACTCATTACCCCCAGAAGAGAAAAAATAAAAATAAGGATTCTATCCCATAGGGAAAGATAAATTTCAAAACTCTCATCTACCCTACTCTTTCTCTTTGAAGATTCAACACTACTCCCAGATTTCATTTTACCAAGTGTTTCTTCCATCTTAGCTTTAAGTTCCTTTCTTTCATCAGGTTGCATTTTTAATATTTCTTCAGAAAGTTTTTCAGTTGGACTCATAACGAAATAAAGAATAATTTGAGTTTCCCAAAAAATTCAAACATCTTCTAGTGCTACTTAGCACACAGTGCTATTTAGCACCCAGTGCTATTTAGCACATAGTGCTATTTAGCACACTACTTTTAGTAGTTCTACCCAACTACCCTACTTGTTGTAGAGAAGTCTGACTTCCCCATATCTTCTAAATAATGTAGTCTAATACTTAACTAATTCTATTAAGCACATTGCTTTAAGTAATCCTAACCTACCTAATGTAGAGAGACTTCGTCTCTCTACACTCTCTAGAATATTCAATAAGAAGGTGCTATTAAGCAAACCTTAAGATTCTAAGGGAGGCTGATGCCTATATTATCCCTAATAAGGAAGTGCTAACAAGCACAAGGTGCTACCAAGCACAAAGTGCTACCAAGCACATTTTGAGATATTTTCATTCCCAATAATATAATAACAATGTGGCACTAGGAGAAATGTTAGTTGAGGCTGGAATAATAACAAAAGACGAGCTTCTTGAGTACCTACAAAAACAACATGTATCCAAAAAAAGACTCGGGCAAATACTAATAGAAGAAGGGAAACTAACAGAAAAGCAACTCTACGAAATCTTGGAAAAGATTTTCAATGTAAAATTTGAAACTTCTCTAGAAATACCTTCGGAAGAAAAAATATCTATTCTCTTCTCTTTAGTTCCGATGGAGTTCTGTAGAAAAAAACTGATAGCACCAATTGACATATCAAATGATTTCATAATAATCGCAATTGACAACCCATCCGACTTTGACACTATAAGTGAAGTAAGATTCCTAACCTCCAAGCACGTAGGAACAAAATTCGCAACGGAATCAGCAATAAGGGAACACCTAGACACGATACAAAACTACCTCAAAACTGGTAAAATAGTTAGCAAAAAGCACGAAGAAAAGAAAGAAACAAAAGTAGAAGTAAAAACCGAAAGCAGGGTAGTAGAGATTGTAAACAACATAATAGCCGAAGGGATAAACAAGAAAGCAAGTGATATACACCTGGAAATATATGACGAAAGCGTTGTTCTAAGATACAGAATAGATGGGAAATTATATAAATTTGAGCCCCCACCCTTAGAACTCTACCCTAGCATAGTCTCTAGAATAAAAATAATGGCAAACCTTGACATTTCTGAAAGAAGGCTACCTCAAGACGGTAGCATAAAGTTCATATACAATGGCAAAGACATAGACATAAGAGTATCAGTGATACCTGGAATATTCGGTGAAAACGTAGTCATGAGAATACTCTCAAAGGATACAAACATCATCTCAGACATAACAAGAATAGGAATGACTCCCGAAGAGGTAAAGCTATACAAAGACGCTTTATCAAAACCTAACGGCATGATACTCGTAACCGGACCAACAGGAAGTGGTAAAACAACAACACTCTACGCTGGAATAATGTATCTAAAACAATTTGAGAAGAAAATAATAACAGCTGAGGACCCTGTAGAGTACCAAATAAACGGCGTAGAACAAATACAAGTCAATCCAGAAATAGGCTTCACATTTGCACAAGCTCTTAGAGCATTCCTAAGACACGACCCAGACATAATAATGGTAGGTGAGATAAGAGACACAGAGACAGCCGAAATAGCCATAAGAGCAGCATTAACAGGGCACCTTGTCCTTTCAACACTCCACACAAACGATGCTCCCTCAGCACTAACAAGGTTAGTTGACATGGGCATACCCCCTTATCTAGTTGCTTCAACTGTAAACTTCATAATAGCCCAAAGACTCGTTAGGAAACTCTGCGAATACTGCAAAGGAGAGGCAAAAGTTGACCTGAGCCTAGACCCAGAATTAAAAAAGTACTTCTCACCAAACGAAAAAGTATACATCCCAACGGGATGTAATAGATGTAATAAAACAGGATTCAGTGGAAGAATACCCATATTTGAAATACTCCTAGTAAACGATGAAATAAAAAACGCTTTACTTAGAAATGCCTCATCGTTTGAACTTAAGGAAGTAGCCACAAAAAACGGAATGAAGACACTGAGAGAATCAGGATTCGAAAAAGTGAAAAAAGGACTAACTACAATTGAAGAAGTGCTAGGAGTAAGCTAATGTCAAAATTCCCTTCACACCAAACTTTCAAAAACAAAAAAACAAAACCCTTCCTCGAAATAGAAAAACACATACCTAACCTGAACACTTCACCACTCTACGAATACAACATACTACCAAAAAAAACAAAGGAAATCTATATCTACGATATACTAGAACAGAAATTTGCAGACTTTTACCTCAACAATGGTAAACTCTTTTTAGGTTATACAGACAAATACATAACAAAAATGGCAAAAAACTACCTAAAACACACTATAAACTCATACCACAACGGCATATTCACATATAGACTTACATCACTCCTAAAAAAAATAACCAACAAAACATTCAAGTATGTCTCAATAGGTAGAAACGATGAGGAAGTAGTACTAAAAATTCTTAACTCCCTGTACTCAGATGAAGTAATAACAAACAGTAATTATGTAAAATCACTCATAAAAACAAATTGGCAAAAACAAAGCCAAAAAAAAATATTCATAATAGAACCACACGACGAAGTTTTTAATATTGACTACAAAATTCTCTCTAACCTCTACAAAGTGAGAGTAAGAAAAATTAAAACCACCCCAAGAACTACGAAGTACTTCGCTTCACTTCCCCCCACCACTGGTGGGAATAAGAGAATCAAATATACTTTAATAAACAGCAATCTAGTCCAAAACAATGTTTTATTCAAAAATATCGTTATACTCTCACTCTCAAGGATAGGAACAAGATTCAAGCACTTCTCTTTACTAAAACACCTCAAAGTAGACATTTTATTACTAGGCATAAGCAATGGTTACACTGCCGTGCTACACAACTACGAAAATCTAAGATTTTTTAACATAACTGAATTCGAAGCGATGTTATGCTATTACCACCTACTTAGAGAGGATTTCCTTATCTCTAAGAAGGAAAGAGAACTAAAGAAAAATGTAATTAAAGGGTTATCAAAGTTCTACAAACTCGGCATAATAAAAAAATTATCACCATACGGTGCTCTGATAGAGCACCCCAAGTTTTTTAATGAATACCTCATTAAAGAAGGTATACTTTCTAGAGGTAATGTACTATATTTCTCCTTCTCACACAATATAAACGATTTCTTGAGGTTAAAAAGAAAGCTAAACTCACTCTTTTTTGGATATTAACTTCTGAACCCAATCCATAGTTGTCTGCATTCCCTGAGCTATCACCAAAGCCATTATGAAATAAGACTGTAACAAGAAAACCGACCAGAACGCAACACTTCTAGCAACAGGCTCTCCTTGAATGAATAAAGAGAAAAGCAGAAGGAAGGTAAACCAAACAAAAACCAAGGAAACAGAAAAGTTTATATCCTTCTTAAACAACCCAATGAATCCCGGTATAAGTAACAGGTAAAGAAGTATATGGAACTGAGAAAGATGAAGCTTTATCATTTCCCAAAGCTGTAAGAAAGAGTAGTAAACGGGAACCCCTCCAATTGCTCCATACTGTTTTCTTAAAATATGTGTCCACAACACATCAAGTGACCTTATTTCACCCCAAGTAAGTACCCTTATTTCAGCTTCAGGCATATTGTATATAGCTATACTTCTTATGAGAAGGTAACCGTAGAAAACAAATATAGGTAGCAAGAAGAAAACTAGAGCCCAAAACGAAGCTCTCATAAGGTCCTTTATCCATACATCTTCATCCCTCTCGGGATAAAGCCACCAAACAATACCAGCGAAAGAAATCGGCAAAAATGGTATCAAAGTTATTGTTATCGCTTCTGTCATATTCAATGGTCTTTTCGGTGCCCACCCCATAAAATAGAAAACAACTACAGCAATAAGCAAAGACAACAAGAAACCAATCACTACACCACCCTTAGCAGTCAAGAGGTCACCCCACGAGAATTTGACTTTGCCATAAAGAGCAGAAAAGATTAAAACAACAACTATAACACTTATAGGTATTATGTAACCAGCTGAAAGGTGGTGATCAGTCAAACTCAGCCCCATAAGGAAAAACAGAAGAACCAAATACCTAGTGCCTAAATAAGGTTTATTATAATGATAGTATCCGAAAGCTACATCCTCATACCAAAGAATCAACGCTATAAGTACTAAGCCATTCAACAAGCTATGGAGTGAGTAAACTTCGCCTATTATGGATTGGTTCCAAAGAAGATTTGAAAAACCAAGCACCAGAGAAGCTAAAATAGCAGGAACGTATATCTTTAAATCCCATCCCTCCTTATCTCTAACAATCGTAGGCTTCCTGACAATACCAAGAATTTTGAGAGCAAACATGAAGAAAACGAAAACAGTTAAAGCACCAGCAAACGCTGACATCAAATTAACTCTATAAGCTACATTACCAAAAGGTAGATAAGAAAAGAACTTGCCAAGTATCGCAAAAATCGGATATCCTGAGGGATGCGGTGCACCCAAAGCATAGGTCGTTGTGGCTAATTCACCATGGTCACCAGCAGCAACAGAAGGTGTCAAAGTGATAATGTAATTAACAAAAATAACAAGAAATACCAAAAAACCTATAAAGAAGTCCCTAGCTCTATAAGTATACGGTTCATAAGATTCATAAAACTCCTTAGGTATAAAAGGATTCTGAACATTTGAAGCCATCTTCGCCCCCAGACTTAATTTCTCATTATACTAAAAATCCTTAGACAACAAAATCAAATAAAATTCTGTTGAAAAATTAACAGGCTAATGCCTGTGTCAGGCTATTGCCTCCACTAGAATAGTTAAACCAATATAGTTGTTGGAATTCTGTAGCCATTAAACGGAGCAGCGTATACTGAAGTATAGGCACCTGCAGAGAGTATATAAACAAAATCACCTATTTCAGGCTCAGACAATAGAACATCCTTAGCTACAATATCAGTGCCATCACATGAAGGACCACCTATATTCCAAACTTTTGCTCTTCTTCTAGATTTCGTCTTGAATGTATAATTTATTCCTCCTATGACCTCCATCATACCGTTGAAAACACCAACATCAATGTACAGCCAATTTTTACCTTCCCTAACTGCTTTACCTATAACCCTAGAAACCATTATTCCAGCCTCTCCGATAATTCTTCTACCCGGCTCCATCTGAAGTATCAGGTTACCACTATTATCAAACTCATTTAGCTTACTGTAAATTTTAGTCTTAAACTGATTGATATCTCTTACCTTATCAGTGTAATCTATTGGGAAACCACCACCTATGTTCAAAAGGTACATATCAATTTTGCACTTTGCTTTAGCAAAGTCAAATATTCTCTTAGCTATATCCAAAGCATAGACAAAGCTATCAGGTGAATTATTCTGAGAACCTGTATGAAATGTTAGCCCAACTATGTTTACCTTTTTCCTAACGGCGTAATCTATAAGCTCCTTCGCTTCCTCTTCGTTAAGCCCAAACTTTCCACTCAATGGCCAAGAACTTTCTTTGTTTTCTATCTCAAGCCTTATATATACCTTAGCATTAGGAAAGGCAAATTTTATTTTCTCAATCTCATCTTTTGAGTCGGCACAGAGATAATTTATCCCAACTTGCCTACAAACCTCTATGAAGTCCAGGGGTTTTATGGGGTTACTAGTTATCATCCTACTACCGCTTACACCCAATTCAACGAGCTTAATAACTTCGGCTATGGACGCAACCTCAAAATTAGCCCCCAAACTCGCCAAAAGCTCAAGCACTGAAAGATTATCATTAGCCTTCACGGCATAGTGAACCTTGAAGTCTGGGAAGTATTTAACCAACTCGTAATACCTCTTTCTGACTGTCAAAGAATCAATGACTAACAAAGGTGTTTTATGCTCATAAACGAGATAATCAATCTTGCTTTTAAGCCTAGCAAAAACCTTTTCAGGGAAAAGGAAATCAGCCCTACTAGCAGCAAAATCCCTAAGCCGTATAGATAGCAACTCTTCCATCTCTTCTTAAAACCCTCCTAAAATTTTTTGCTAAAGTATAATAACATTACAAACGATTTTCAAGTTTTGTAAATTTTTTGTTTGAAGAGCCTAAGGCTCTCTTTTTATTAATGAGATTGAAAACACCTTACAAAATTCTTAATATTTCTAAAAGATTATGAAAAGGCTAATTTTCGTAGTTACCATAATAGCATCAATATTTTCAGTAATCCAAATAGCAAATGGTCAACAAGACGAAAACATTTTCAAAGTTGGAATAGGAGCTTTCAAAGACGAACTCTATATGATATCAGAAGCACAATTCAGAATAATAGTTGAACAGTACCCAAACAGTAGATACTTCAACGAAGCAATTTATTACTTAACACTATCACAGTACAGAAACAAAAAATACGATGACGCTCTAAAAACCATATCACTAATAAAGTCAAAATACAGCTACATAAAGTACTACCCAAATGTTTTGTTCCTAGAAGGCAAAATCTACTACGAAGTTGGACAATACAAACAAGCTATAAAATCATTTGAAAACTACCTAAGGCTATTCCCAATAAACGAAGACGCACCATTCGCACAATACTTAATGGCAAGTTCTTATACTTCATTATCAAATTATAACAGAGCAATAGAACTACTAAAAGAAATAGAAAGAAGGTATCCAAACTCACCAATAGTCGAAGAATCAAAATTCAAGCTAGCTGAAACCTACAGACTTTCAGGAGACCTACAAAACTCACTCAACGAATTTAAGGATTTTATTAGCAAATTCACAAACTCAAAATACCTACCTGACGCATACTACAACTTAGGACTGATAACATTTAACTTATCAAAAGGCACAGACACAAATTACCTACGACAATCAGCTTCATACTTCCAAAAAGCATCTGAATTCAATTCAGGTATAAAACCTTTCGCACTCTTTAACGCAGGAATAAGTTTCATAGCAATAGGCAAGCTGGAAGAAGCAAGAAATACCTTTTTAAACCTCATATCTGAGTTTTCATCGTACACCCAACCAGGAATAAAAAGTACCGTAATAGAAGGATACCTAAGTCTAGCCAGAATACAAAAAGAACTTGGTGATACAAACTCAGCAATATCAAATTATATGAATGTAATAGCATACGGTGGAGAAAACGCTATAAAAGCCTCAATAGAACTTTCATCACTTCTCAACTCACTTAACCGAAGTGAAGAAGCTATAAAAGTGCTAGAACCTTTCACAAATGACACAAAAGTACTGTTTAACTACGCAATTTCACTTAAAAACAAAGACCCAAACACAGCAGAAAGTATACTAGTTTCAATAATATCCAATAATGACAAATCAGAAATCGTTGACAACTCCATCGTAGAACTGCTTAAACTACTAATTTCCAAAGGAAATTACGAAAAAGTAATATCATACAATAGGCTATTAAGTGATAAAGCTTTATCAAACTATACAAGAGATTTCATTTACTTAATGATAGGAGAAGCAAATCTTAACCTTAAGGACTACAAATCAGCAATCTCAGCATACTCAATGGTGAAACATGAATCACTAAAAGAAGATGCTCTTGAAGGCATAGCTTATACACACTATCTAAGTGAAAACTACAACCTAGCAATAAAGTTTTATTCTGAATTAGTAACTAACTACAAACAAGGTAAATACACAGAAAGAGCATACTACATGCTAGGGCTATGCTACGAAAAAATAAAAGACACTGACAAGGCTATACTATCACATCAGCAAAACTTAATTTACGGGAAGGACACCAGATACATACTTTCAAGTGCTATAAGTTTAGGTTGGATTTATTTAAGAATAGGCAAATTTGACGATGCCATCGGCATCGCTAGTAAATACATTGAAACATCAAAAGAAAACCCAACAGTACAAATACAATTACTAGAGATACTAGCTTGGAGCTATGACGGCAAAAAGGACTACAAAAAAGCAGTAGACACATTCTTACAAATAATAAAATCAGAAAATCTTAACGATTTCCAAAGAATCAGATACTACAATTACATCTCACTAATATACGAAAAATCAGGACAATACCAAGATGCCATAAACACAATAACCAGAAACATAGTACCAATAGCACTGTCAAACAACTATTCAAATGATTACGTTGAAGCATTAGGCAGACTAACATTCCTTTACATAAGGCAAAACGACATAAACAAAGCAAAGCAAACTATCAATTCTCTAATTTCCTACACAAACATTCAAAAAACATACGAGTACATTTATAGATTTGGTGAATACCTATACAGCATAAACCAATTTGATGATGCAGCGAGAATGTACATGATAGTAGCCAAAGGCTCTACTGATACGGACTTGAGAGATGAAGCTTACTACTGGGGCGGATGGGCACTTTTCAACGCTAGGAAAATCGAAGATGCTATAAATGTATTCAACGAATTCATAAAAATCTCATCAAGCTCTAAAGTACCATCAGTACTGATAACATTAGGCGACATAATGGTAAACAGAAGAGACTACGAAAAGGCGAAGTATTATTATAATATAGTTGTAAACAACTACAAAGATAAACCTGAGTACAACACAGCAGTATTGAAATTATCAAAACTGGCGAGCACCAGTCCGAAAACAACCGAAGTACCCAAGAAAGTAGAAAAGAAGAAACCTGAGGAAAAGAAAATTGAAGAAAAACCAAAGAACATAGAATCATTAATATCATCGTTAGAAGAGGTCAGTAAATCAAAAGACAAGGAATCGGCAAGCAAAGCAAAATTTGAATTAGCGATGATATACAAATCTCAAGGAAACTACCAAAAAGCAATAAACTTGCTACAGGAAATAACAGAAGAGGTATACAACGAGACAGCAGCACAGGCACAATTTGAAATAGGTGAAATTCTCAGAAATATAGGAGATTACAACAAAGCATGGAAAGAGTATATAAAAGTTGTCTACATATACAGGGACTATAAAGACATCGTTGTCAAAGCAATGTACTACACAATATACTGCTATGTTCAGCTAAAAGAATACGAAAATGCAAAGAAACTTTACGAGAAGATGGAAAGAGATTTCTACAAAAATCCCTGGACAGAAAAAGCAAAAGAGCTGATAAAATAAGCTACCTTATTATTCTAACTTTGGCTTTTCATAATTTTTCCTAGTTCTACATAATCCAAAGCATTTTTCTTTATGTGCTCTATTTCCTCATCTCTGAGAGTTCTAACGATTTTAGCAGGTACTCCCATCACCATAACGCCATCAGGTATTTCCATTCTAGGAGGCACAAGACTACCAGCAGCAATAATGACATTTTTACCAACCTTAGCACCATCTAGAACAATAGCCCCCATCCCAACTATAACAAAGTCACCTATTGTAGCACCGTGTATTATCGCACTGTGCCCAACAGTAACAAAATCCCCTATAATGGACGGCATATTGTAGTTAACATGAATAACAGCATTGTCCTGAATATTTGAATTATTGCCTATCTTAACATTACAAACATCACCCCTAATTACAGCACCAAACCACACACTAGAATTCTCACCTATTTCGACATCACCAATTATTGAAACATTTTCCGATATATAAACACTTTCATGTATTTTTGGTAACTTACCATTAAAACTTTTTATTATCATAGGGCAGGTATACTCTTAAATCCTTCTTCTAATTCATCCTCAGTAGGTTCATGGTCAGGCAATCTCCCATACAATGGTGTCATACCTGCAGTATCACCAAGGTCAGAAAGAATATTATACCACTCCTTTGGCATATCACCAGCCGACAAATAAACTCTTCTATTCATAAAAAAATAACCTCCAAATTCAACTATCTCTCTAATTTTCTAACACCAACCAACACTAATTCAAATTCTATCCATTGTTTCGTGCCTAATAGGCACAAAAAACCTTATACCTTCCAAACAATTAGGTATTCCTAACACTATGTAATTATTGAACTCAAGCACTTTGTGCTTCATAGCACATTTTGTGCTTAATAGCACTTTCTTATTTCAATTCCTAAAAACACTTATGCTAAATAGTACTTCTTTACTAGGGTTAATGGAGGCGTTAGCCTCCCTTAGAATCATTATTCTGTAGCGTACTTCTCAACAATAAGTTCTACATAGTCCTCAGAAATTCCAACAGTTCTAGAGATTCTGGATATATTCCATCCTTGCTTGTATAGCCTTATGATTGTTGATATCTGCTCCTCTGAAAGCTCTCTGTCTTCTACTTTCTTACCTGTCTTCTCTTCAAAAATTCCTATGTACCTTTTAGCAAGTTCTAGTGCCGAATTTAGTTTTTCACCAGTTTTCACAATATCCTCTTTGACTCTTCTTATCCTATCAATTTCTGAATTTAGGTGTATGATCAGTCCCTCGATGTTATTTATCTTGCTTACAGCATTTTCCATATCCATAGTAGAAGATATTAGTTTTTCAAGTCTAGAAGAAATAGCCTCAATCTGAGAAGATATAGAATCCTTAGTTCTCAAAGCTTCGGCTAAAGTTCTATTAAGAGCTCCTATTTTCTTATCAGCATCTACTAAGAAATTCTTTATAGCTGTCACCTGAGAGGCTAGATTCTCTACAACACCCTTCTTACTCTCAAGACTTGCAATACTTCTATCAATCTCCGATATATCCTTTTCAAACTTTATGATCTTCTCAGAGACACTAATTATTAGCGGCTCCTTCTGAGAGATAAACTCAATCTCAGACTTTATCTTGTCAACAGTCGAAATAAGTAAGTTTATCCTAGACTCAAGGTCTTTGACCATCTCAGCTCTCTTCTGATAAGAATTCAAAAACCTCTCTATCTCTACTCTCTCCTTTTTTATGCTCTCTAAGTCCTTGATTATAGGCATCAGCGCTCTTCTATTCTCCTCTATTAAATTTATCATCTCTTTAACTTCCTTAGCCTTAACTTTTATGTCAATTATAGCTTCATTCATCTTCTCAACATCACCAACCTTACTGAATAGCTCATTCAACTTTTTATCTAACTCATTCAAAGTATTGTAATACCTCTTTAACTGGATATCTGCGTAATTCCTAAACTCGATAATCTTATCTTCTGCTTCCTTAGCAAAGGTCCTCAAGTTAGCTCTAGCACTATCAATTAGATTATCAATAGAGACCTTTTCATTCTCATACAACTCTGAAACTTCACCTCTTGCCTCGTTTATTTTGGAAACTACAATCTCTTCAAATTCCCTAAGTTCCTTTCTTACCTTTTGCAAACTCTCCTGAACAGCTTGGTCAATACTCTTACTTATGTTAGAAATTTCACCATAAACCTTTTCCTTTTCCTGAGCAAACTCTCTGTAGAAGTCATTAATCCACGCCGAAATACTTCTATCGGTATCATCTCTAATCTTATCTATCTTATCCCTCAAAGAAGAAACTATACTATTGAAGAATCCTTCAACAGAAGAAACTTTCTCAGAAATTTGTGTCAAATATTCATCCATTTTGTCATTAAACTCCTTCTTGAGAGACTCTATCACCTCCAAAGCCTTATTATTTACATTCACCATCAACTTATTGAATTCATCTACCCTGCTACCAAGCTCAGAATCGTACATCTTAAATCTCTCGGATAATTTAGAATCGTACGACTGAACTATACTATCAATGTCAGTGCTAAACTTCTCAAGAACCCTCTGTATAGAATTCTCTATCTCACTCACTTTATTATTCATCTCTGCACCTTTAGAAGACATTGCCTGGTCTAGTAGTTTAAGCCTATCTTCTAGCTCCTTGAACCTCTGAGACACAAAAGAAGCCAATTGTTGTGTCTTCTCTTCAATAGAAGTTCTATAGTTCTTCAATGTTTCAGAAAACTCGTTATCATACTTAGCCTTGATATTCTCCTTAAAATCCTTGAACTCAGTTTCTATCTTTTGTGCTGTCTGGTTGAACTTGTTATTCAAAGCCTCTAATCTAGATGAATAGTATTGAACAAACTTAGTTTCTATCTCTTTGACTTTGCCCTTCAAGTCACTTTCTAAAGTCCAATAATCTTGAGTTATCTCTTTCTTAACCTCCCCAAGGTTATTTAGGTACTCCCTAATAGTTTGTTTTAGCGATGAATACTCTGTTTCCAATCCTTTGATAAACTCTCCAAACTGTCCTTTTAGCCCCGTGAGTAAATCACCAAAAACCCTTTCCCAATCCTTCAAAACTTTATCAAATGTAGTATTAATTTCATTTTTCTTAGTTGCTGTGAACTCCGAAAGGTCCTTACTGACTAATTCTTTAAACGCTTTAAAATCATTTTCAAACTTCTGTTCAAAAAGAGATATCTGATTAGTAAACTTCTCATTATAGGATTCAATGAGTTTATCAAACTTTTCCTCTTCAAGCTTATAAAGCTTTTCCAATTCCTGAGCAAACTCCTCAAACTTTTTGTTAATACTCTGTAGCACATTATCCACTTCACCTTTGAGTGAATCAACATAAGAGCTAATATCCTTCTTAGATTCCTCTATGTCTTTGTTAAAGTCAGAAACGAGAAGCTTTACTCTATTTTCAACCTCTCCCAATTTCACCGAAAGGTTAGAAATCTCCTTCTCCTTAGACTCTATACCTTCTGAAACTTTAGTCAACCTTTCATTGATATCTTTAACATTACCATTTATATCGGAAATTTGTGAATTGACCCTTGAAATCATTATATCAACCGTATTGTTGAAGTTCACCTTAAGATCATCAACATGCCTAAGTATATACTCTTTCATCTCAGAGACGAACTTCGCATACACTTCATTTACATTCTGATTGAAACTCTCTTTTGCCGAAGAAATATCCCTCTCTATATTATCTATAATAACCTTTATTCTCATGTCAACATCCTTTGATATATCCTCAATCCTAGAAATTAACTCTTCAGTTAACTTAACATAAAGGTTTCTTACCTCTTTATTCTTCTCCTCAGACTCTCTCACAAGAGAATCAATAAGACTCTTATATTTCTCTACATATCCCTCAACAGTTGATATGTTACTTTCTATATCCTTAAGCCTAGTCTCAAAAACAGATATTTTCTCAAATTTCTCAGAAAATTCCCTATCCAGCTTCTGGATATCTGCAACTATCTCAGCCTTTATTGAGTCTATCTGAGAGTCAAAGCTCTTTATATAATCGTTTATTTCTCTGTTCATGCTATCTCTGAGAAGATAAAAGCTTTCTTTAAATGAATTGAACAACTCTTCTTTCTTAACAGAAAAGTCCTCGTCAAGAGAAGCAAATTTACTCTTAATGTAGTTATCAATTTTCGCTTCAACTTCAGCTAAGACACTAGATATTCTTTCATCTATATCCTTACTCAGTGTTTCCTTTATTTTCCTGAAGTCTTCTACAATCATGTTAGTGTAATAATCCTTCACTCTCTCTATTTCCTCCTGAACTCTAGAAATAGAAACATCCAAATCCTTAATTCTACCAAAAAGCTCAACAGTGCTACCATCTATCTTCTCAACCCGGTTGAAAAGATCCGCTATCTCCAAACTTTTATCCTTTATGACTCCTTCCAACTTAGCCGAAAAGCTCTCCAACTCCCTCGAAACTCTGTCGAACTCACTCAAAAGCCTACCCTCTAAATCTCTAAGAGACTGATTCGAGGAATTAACCGACTCTTCAAACTTTTTTACTTTTTCGTACAATTCATTCACCAACGATAAATTCTTCCCAAACTTAGCCTCTAATTCCTTGTTCAGAGCTAACACTTTCTCGTTAAGCTCCTTAAACGCAAATTCCCTATACTCTCCCAACCTCACCTCTATGTCTTTTTTAAAATTATCTAATGCTTTAGCCAATGAAACCTCTATCGACTTATCCAATTCATCTAGCTTTCTATCTATCTTGATATCAACCGAGGAAGCAAACGAATTAACCTCCTCAAACCTCTTATTAACATCTTTCTCTAAAGCCTTTACCCTCTCCTCAACACCACTATAAAACTTATCTAGCGACGCATAGAACGAATTTATCTTATTAGCAATCTCATCAGTCTTATCCTCAGCTATCTTAACTTTGTTTTCAACGTCTTCCAAACTTTTGTCTATCTTAACCTTTATACTCTCTACTTTAGAGTAAATCTCTCTTAGCTCATCACCATACTTCTTAGAACGCTCATACTCTGATTTTAGTCTCTCCAACTCCTTTGATATCGTACTAACCATCTCTAGATTCTTTTTTAGCTCATCACGAGATTTAGAAATAGAATCTATAACCTCATTAAGTTCACTCTCTGAACTCTTTATATCACTGATTTTTTCATTTATCGCAAAAACCAAATTCTTACCTATAGTTATAGCTCCATCCAACTTTTCGAGGGTCTTTTCAATCTCAACAGACTTTGAATCAACATAGCTTTGAAAATCTTCCATTAGCTTAGATGTGAACTTCTTCAGCTTCTCAAAGTTCGTAACTCCCTTATCCATGTTTCTAACTACCAAAGAAACGATAAAAGCAACCAAAGAAGATGCCAAAACAGCAATCAAAATTTCAACTAACATTACTACAACCCCTCCCTATTTAAGTATTATTTTCAAAAATAAACTAATTTTCTTTCAATGTGCAGGGTGAAAAATAGGCTAAGCCTGTCACAGGTTAAACCTGACACAGGTTAAACCTGGCATAGGCCAGTGCTTGTTTCTTCATTATTAATTGAAAAAGTGCTGAATCACAGGTGCTATGAAGCAGTCCCTCATTTTTATTACAGAGAAGCTTTGCTTCTCCTAATAAAATTTGATTTTACCTATTTAAATAAAATCCTCCAAATGTGATGGAATCATGAAAATAAAGATAGTAGTTGATTAACAGCTTCCTCAAAAGAAGCCTTATCGTACATGTTCTGTCTTATGTAATTCCACATTCTGTCTATATATTTTATTGCTAAATCTATCTTGGGGTTTGCACCTGGCACATAAGCACCTATGTTTATAAGATCTTGATTTTCCTTATAAGTTGCCATCAATTCCCTAAACTTATAAGCAGCATCCAAATGTTTTTTGTCAACTATCTCCGGCATTAATCTGCTTATACTCAAAAGAATGTCAACTGCTGGATATATACCCTTAGCCGCTATATCTCTAGACAATACTACATGTCCATCCAAAGTAGCCCTAACATGGTCAGAAATCGGTTCATTAACATCATCGCCTTCAACAAGAACATTATAAAACGCAGTAATCGTTCCTTCTTTACCTGGTCCAGTTCTCTCAAGGAGTCTAGGTAACTGTGTAAAAACCGAAGGGGTATAACCTCTCGTTGTTGGTGGCTCACCCATTGACAAACTTATTTCCCTCTGTGCAAAAGCTAACCTAGTCAGAGAATCGAGCAAAAACATAACATTATAGCCTCTATCTCTAAAAAATTCGGCGATAGTAGTAGCTGTATAAGCAGACCTGAACCTTGCCATCGGCGGCTCATCAGATGTAGCAACCACAACAACACTTCTTTTAAGCCCCTCTTCTCCTAAATCCCTCTCCAAAAACTCTCTAACCTCTCTACCTCTTTCACCAACAAGTGCCAAAACGGTTATATCTGCTGAAGTGTTCCTAGCAATCATACTAAGTAATGTACTTTTCCCGACACCGCTACCTGAGAATATCCCCATTCTCTGCCCTTTACCAACTGTAAGAAGCCCATCTATAACCCTAACACCTGTCTGTATAGATTCCCTTATCCTCTGCCTCTCCAAAGAATTAGGTGGGTCATTGTCAATGTAATAGTAGTGGTCTATCTTAAAACTTCCCCCAATCAATACTTCACCGTAAGCATTCAAAACCCTACCTTTCATTTCCTCACCAACTGGTATATCCATCTTCCTACCTATATTAACAACCTTAGCACCATTCGGAATACCAACAACATTAACGAAAGGTACCATGAAAACCCTATTCCCGTCAAAACCAACAACTTCAGCTCTTATTCTATTCTCTTCAGACAAATACACCTCGCAAATATCACCTATACTGACACTAGGTCCCTCGCTCTCTATCAAAACACCTGTCAACTTCCTAACTCTACCCGTTGACCTGAAAAATTCGTCTCTCTTAACAGCATCAATGTATTTCTCAAATACTCCCATAAGCTTGATTGTTTAACTTAAAAAAGAGTTCTTTCAAGTTCGCATAAGCTCAATAACTTTTTTCACAATTCCCTCAGCATCCATACCAAAGTCTCTAAAAAGCTCATCCCTAGTACCCAACCCCGGAAAGCTATCAGGCACCCCTATATTAAAGAACCTACCTTTGAATCCCTTAGTAAGTAAGTAATTACCTATAGATTCACCTACCCCACCTATCCTAACTCCATCCTCAACACTAACGATAACCTTCGCTTTGGATGAAATATAATCAATCATTTCAAAATCAAGAGGTTTAACGAATGTAAGGTCAACAACTCCTGTACTTATCCCCACTTTTTCTAATTCCTTTCTAGCTTCAATTGAGTACTTAAGCATATTTCCAAATGAAATTATGAAACATTCATCACCTTCGTAAATCAACCTTGCCTTACCAAATTCTACTCTTGTGTTACCATTTAAAATTTCATCATCACTAGCGGTATCCTTCGGATACCGTATAGCAGTAGGTTTTGTAAAACCTATAGCCATTTCCAACATTCTTTCAAGGTCCCCTGAAGTTGAAGGAGCCATAATAATGAAGTTTGGTATCTGCTTCAGAAAGGATATATCAAATATACCTTGGTGAGTTTCTCCATCATCTCCCACAACACCAGCTCTATCTATAGCAAATATAACCCTCTTATCAGCAATGGCAACATCGTGAATGACTTGGTCATAAGCTCTCTGTAAGAAAGTGGAATATATAGCATACACAGGTATTACATTACCGATACTCAGCCCCAACGAGAAAGTACATCCATGCTGTTCAGCTATCGCAACATCAAAAAATCTTTCTGGGAACCTTTTGGCAAACTCTGAAAGTCCCGAACCTTCCCTCATTGCCGGTGTAATACAAAATAAATTTTTATACTTCTCCCCAAGCTCAACAATTTTTTTAGAAAAAACATCAGTATATGTAATTTTATTACTCTTCTTAGCCTGAACTCCTACCTTTGGGTCAAAAGGTGGAACACTATGATACTTTACAGGGTCTTCCTCAGCAAATTTATACCCATTACCTTTCTTCGTTATGACATGAAGTAAAATAGGTCTCTCAGGTGAAACCTTTAGCTTTGAAAGTGTATTAACCAGAGTCACAACATCATGACCATCAACAGGCCCAATATACTTTATTCCCAACTCATCAAAGAACGGGCTTCTAGGCAAGAAAAAAGACTTAATAGCCTCAAGAAGCCTATTAATCAAAGCACTGAACAAATTCTCACCTCTGGATATCCTACTTTTCAGTAAATAAGCTTTCCTAGACATTATGAGTTTGTTAAATAACTTTGTTATTGAACCTATGTTAGGTGATATAGACATACCGTTATCGTTGAGTATTATGATAAGTCTACTTTTGTAAAACCCAACATTATTAAGAGCCTCGTACGACATACCGGCAGTCATTGCACCATCACCAATAACAACAACTATATTTTCCTCTGTGCCATTTATCCTATTTGCTTCGTATATGCCTTGAGCAATGGAAATGGAAGTACTGCTATGTCCAGCATGTACTATATCATACTTACTTTCCGATGGCTTCAGATACCCATAAAGCCCTCTATATTTCCTAAGTTCACCAAATCTATTTTTTCTACCAGTCAAGATTTTATGAACATATGCCTGATGCCCAACATCCCATATTATCTTATCTTTCGGCATCTCAAAAACGTAGTGCAGTGCAACGGTAAGCTCAACAACTCCTAAACTAGGAGCAAAATGCCCCCCAGTTTTAGAAACATTATCTATTATAAATTCCCTTATTTCACCACATAACTTAGGCAATTCAGAAACTGGTATTCCCTTCAAATCCTCAGGATATTCAACACTATGTAAATACTTCATAAAATTTTCCTAGAAATTATGATACAAGTTAAGTAGTATATTCCACTTACACAAAAAATCATTCCTATTCAACTAATAAACGCCAGTCCTTCACATTAGTAGCACTTAACTATTTCTTAAAGATTAATGAAACAATAGCCTATATAAACGAGGCTAATCAAGGTAATCATAGAAGCTTGAACTTAAAAGATGTTACAAATCCGAATAACAAAAAAGTGCCATAGTAATGTATGTTTGCTACTATGGTTTCGGTTTATCTAAAATTTTCTAAGTATGGGTAGAAGGCCTTCTAAACCAAGGGAATTAAAAAGGTTTGTGCTTGGCGTAACCGGAAGAATGCTTTCAGGTAAAAATGTATTGTGCGAGATTTTAGCATCGAGAGGATTCAAAGTAATAGATGCAGATCAAGTCGGACACCAAGCACTAGAGATAAGAAAGGAAGAAATAATGAAAATGATTGACAAAGACGTACTTGACTCAGAAACAGGTAAAATAGACAGGAAAAAGCTAGCAAAAATCGTTTTTTCAGACCCTATGAAATTAAAAGTCCTAAACAAGCTTGTACACGGAACAATAAAAGAACTCATAAGGCTCATGCTGAACAAAGACGGATTTTACTGCATAAACGCAGCACTACTATTTGAAATAGGACTTGATGAGTTTTGTGATTTAATCGTATACGTTGAATCATCAGATGAAGAAATACTAAAGAGAGCACATCTGAGAGGTTTTAAAGAAGAAGAAGTCAAAAGAAGAATACAATTCCAAAAAACGCTAGAAGAAGTAAAGGACTATGTAGATATCGTAGTGTACAACAATTCAACATTAGAAGACTTCAAAAAAGAAATAGAAGAAAAGATATTCTCAATAGTGAAAATATGATTAAAAGCTTCTCATACGAAGAAGTAGAAAAGATAATTAAAACATACTCTTCCAAGGGACAAGAATATATATGTGGCATAGACGAAGTAGGCAGAGGATGCGTAGCAGGACCTTTAGTCGTATGTGCAGTAGTTGCCAAAAGTTCAACCTTTATAGAAGGTGTGAAAGACTCAAAAAAACTATCTAGCACCCAGAGAGAAAAACTATTTAGCAAAATAATAAATACAATAGAAGATGTTGGATTCGGTATAATACCGAACGATTTAATAGACAAATTTGGAATGTCAAACAGTATAAGATTAGCCATTTTAATAGCCCTTTCAAACCTGAAGTTTATACCCAACTTAATAATAACAGACTACATAAACATAAGAACCAAAGAGTTTGAATTCTTTCTAAAGAACCTTGTCAAAAACGAAAAGTTAATTAACACTTTGGAAAAACTCTCTCTCTATAGCTTCAACAACTCAGAAGTGAAATATATTCCACTTCCTAAAGCCGATGACAGAATCCAAATCGTTTCAATGTCATCAATCCTAGCAAAAGTAACAAGAGACAGACTAATGAAACACCTATCAAAAAAGTACCCACAGTACCTATGGGACAAAAACAAAGGATACCTAACAGAAGAACACCTAAAAAGCATAATTCAAAACGGAATTTCACCAATACATAGAAAATCATTTTTAAAGTTTCTGGAAGTTAAATAATACTATACTGAAGAGCCTCCGTTCGGAGAGGCGAAGCCTCTTTGAGGCAAGCCTCTCTGGTAAAATTTATCTAGCAACAACTATTTTGAAGTCTATATTTCCTATCTTCTTCCCCGAAACTCTAAGCATGTATACATTGTTTTTAGTAACTTCGTTTTCCATAAGCTTGATGGGTATAGTATTAAGTCCTGGAAGCACCTGATACGTTCCAAAGTATTTAATCAGATTACCTCTCAGGTTATACAAATAGACATCAACTGAATCAGACGTATCAGTTCTAATCTTGATATTAAAATTATCAACTCCCCAAGAAAACCTTAAAACATTACCCTCAAGCCAAACCAAATTGGTTGGGTTCTTTCTAAGTACTTCAAATATATTTGTCACTGATAGCATTCCATACCCCCAAGCAGGATCCCAAGCCTTACCATTTGAATCATAAGGGCTAGCCAAGGAATATGTCTTTAAGTAATTAATCAAATCCTGAGATGTTAAACTTTTATCAATTCCAAGAAGTAAAGCAGCTACACCTGTAACAACAGGAGCAGCCATACTTGTACCCATCATAGCCACATACTTATACTTTCTCGGTATCTCATCAACTACAAAATACACAGGAGCCGAAGACCACCTAGACAAAGCAGAAACAACTAAAGCACCTGGTGCAGCTATATCCGGCTTCTGACGCCCATCCCTAGTAGGACCTAAAGACGAAAAGAAACATATATTATCGTTCGTCAAACTAGTAAAAATTGTCTCACCGTACGTAACCTCTGGAAGATTCTTAATACTAACTCTTTGCGGTAGTTTACTCTGAATAATAACATCTTTATCATTAATCGATTTAATATTAGTTTTAGTAGTAAAGGCACCAACGACTATAACATCATCAATCAAGAAAGAAGAAGAAACCGTATAATAGTTATCGCCATTAGAAAAATAAGCATTCACTCCAGATGTGTAAGCCATCCACGAATGTAAAAGCGTAGTCCCCTCAGTAGTTCTAAACTGCACTCTCCAATTACCTGTAGCTACTTGAGAAGAGGAAGAATCAGAGATAACAATATATATGTTACCACTACCATTGTAGCGGTTGGAAGTAGAGGAAATCATAATTACACCTTCTGATGTTGATATTGAATATGAACTTGTAGGGAAAGTTATCCATCCTGTACTGCTACCGCTAGGTATTATCACATTAACTTCAACCTTCTGTGTAGGAGTAGAAAAATCAAACCAAGAATCTATATGTATCTCATCAACTTCACTAGAAACATTTGTAGTGACCTTTACCACAGCAATAGATGGTAAAACTGATGTAATAGTGTTAGAATAGTGTATTTTCATATCTCCACTGTTACCAGCCGCAGCAACTATTATATTACCCTGCCTACCGTAGTAATCTATAATTTCCTTAAGTATTACATGTTCTAAGTCCTTACCATCATGAGAGCCCAAATCACTACCAAGACTCAAATTTATAACACAAGGCTTACCGAGATTTTTAGCTTTGAACATTATATAATCTATTCCATCCAATATTTGAGCAATACCCAGAGTGGTTTTAACTATAACAAACTTAGATGAAGTAGCTATACCTTTATACTTACCTCCGCTTTCGTTTCCGCTACCTCCAGCTATACCAGCTACATGTGTTCCGTGTCCTTCTTCATCAATACCGATGAGAGAATTAGCTGTAATATCGCTAGATGTTATCTCGTTACCATAATTAAACCCCTGAGGAATTTTACCATTAGTTGTCTGATCCCAAATATACAAAATTCTAGGAACAACGTTATTTTGCCAAAAATCCCAATGTGAAGTATCAATACCTGTGTCAACAATCCCTATTATAACATCCTTCCCCTGAACATCACCTAAATATGTATAGTTATAAAACTTTTCAAGCCCAAGATTCTCCCTCACCTTATCCATAAAGAGCTTCATCGGTTTAGACAGCTTCATGTACCTAAGAGAAGAAATTAAGCCAAATTTCTCAATTTCACTAATAGGTAACTGTATATGATAAAAGTTTCCACTACCAGGATACTTTCTAAAAAACCTACACTTAGACAACAACTCCGTAGGAGGTGTACCATCAAACTCAGCTAATACATCAACATACTCACCTACATGCTTGTCAGCTACTACAAATGATAAGCTCCTCAACTCCTCTAATTTGCCTTTCTTATACAAATCTACAACAATCTGCAGTTCAGGTGAAAACCTTGAAGGAAAAGCAACCACAACAAAACTGAAGAAAAACACAAACGCAAAAACAAATCTTTTCACCTTTTTCATAAATGAAAGGATAACAATTAAAATAAGTTTTTATCAATTTTTCTTCGTAACCATTGAAACAAAATTTTTCAATCATTCAAAATATTTTTATAAGGAAATTTATGCCAAAAACCTCTAAGATAGATATAGCCGAAAGGAAAATTTCTTTCAAAGAATATATTCTCAAAGATATAGAAGATTTTGTATCGCTACTAAACAGTTTCATAAACACTTACAGTGAGATAGGTAATGTCTCACAATACCTTATACACTCACTAAGAGTAAAGGGATGGAAAATCGTATCACTAATAAAGCTCATGTCAAGGCTACACAATGTTCACATACTCAAGAAGTACTACACATACACCTACCAAATACTCAAATGCTTTAGCAATGTAAGGGATATGGACATGATGATAGGACTACTTAACAAAGAAAAGTCTCCCAGGTCACTAATAAAAGATTTCTCAGTAAAAAGAACAAAAAGCATGAAAACAGCATATAAGAAAATATCAAAAGCTTTAGATAAATACATTCAAACTACAAACGAGATATTAGAAGAGTTAAACGACCCAAAGTACAACATCACATTCAAGGAAATTTACAAGCTATTCAAGATAGCTTACAATGAATATCTTTTTGCCAAGATTTCATTTCTCATAGAGCCAAGCTTTGAGCTTTTTGATAGATTGAGAGCAAAATTGAGAAACTTGAAATATGTCTTTCCTCTTTTCTCCGTATTCTTTGACAACAAAAAGTTCTTCGAAGAATTTATTTTCTTAAACAACTTCCAGAGAAGCCTAAATTACTTTAGGGATGTAAGGAAACTAACGGAAATCTTGTCCAAGACGAGCCTAAGGGTATCCCGAAAGAAAGATTTCGTTGAATCATTCTTGAATTCCAAAAGAGATATATGGAAAGAAACAGTTGAGAATTTCAAAGAAAGAAACGTAAGAATTGACAATAGGATGAACACATTGTTAAGGGAACTAAAAGAACTTTACAGCAAAATATACCCAGAAGACCGAAGCAGGTATGACAAAATTTACGAAGAGATAAAACAAATAGCCAAACAGCACGGTAGTGATATAAACAAAAACGAGAAATTAGCAAACATTGCAGCAAAGATATACAATAATTTTGACGCAGCTAACCTAATAGTCAAAGACCCGATGGAAGAGTTTGTACTAAAATGTGCAGCAATAATACATGACATTGGTAAATCAGTATCTCAAGAATCCTACTACAAGGCATCAATGGAGAAGTTTGTAACTCTTGATATTCATGATATAAAAACAAAAGAGAAGCTTTTCATAGCTTTAGTTGCAAGGTATCACACAAAATCAATACCCAAGTACTCACACAAGTTGTACACGGACTTAAGAGAGAACGACAAAACAACAATAATAATACTTTCTGCATTCCTAAGGTTTTCTTTTGCATTGTGTACTGCTACGAATTTTTCATGCGATGTGACGGAAATAAGATTCTCAAGAGATGGAATAAAAATTCTCATAGATTACCCGAACAGTGAAAGCATAACTATTGACGAAAGCGACAAAATGTTACTAGAAAAGTCCGTAGGATTCCCTATAAGTGTTGAACTAACCTTTGATTTGTCTGTTTAAGTTAGCCATCTCAACTGCAACTAGAGCAGCCTCAGCACCTTTGTTACCCATCTTAACCCCTGCTCTATCAATAGCTTCATCAACAGTATTAGCAGTTATTATTCCAAAAACAACAGGTTTTGAATACTTAACAGACAAATCAAGTATTGCTTTACTAACATGCGTAGCGATATACTCAAAATGCGGTGTCTCACCCCTTATAAGAGTACCCAAACAAATAACAGCATCATACTTATTTTTACTAAGCACAACCTCAGTAACAGAAGGTATCTCAAAAGAACCCGGAACTAAATAAAGGTCTATATTGTCTTCGCTAACCTCAAGTTGCTTCAACACATTTCTAGCACCCTCAACAAGCCTATCGGTTATGAGCCTATTGAACTTACTAGCAACTATTGCTATCTTCAAACCTTTACCAGAAAGATTTCCCTCAAACATATTCATAACAAAAATTGTAATCAAAAAACTTAAAAAATTACAAAAACACTAAATTACTTACATCCTGTACTGCTAGGATACTTTTTGAAAATAGTATAGAGAGTTCCACCTCTCTACGGCAAAAAAAGTTAAGTAACTTTCAATTTGAAACACTTTCATAGGAACTAAAATTACCGCCTTCTTTTGTTTTCAATTCCTCAATTGCATATCTAATAGCTCTAATCTCTTCTATCCAATCTTTAACTGAGAACTTGCCTAACCTACCTCTAAGAAGTCTATGAAGGTCATGGAAAAACAATCCATTCGGTGCAAAGTAAGAATAACTAACAGAAAAATCCCAAAGCCTTCTAGAGAAAACCTTCAAAGGGCTCTCACCATCTCTATTTAGCTTAGCATCTACTATATTGCCAAACACTATGTTAGAATCTCTATTGTAAATCTTCGTTAAGTAATAATTTCCCATTTCTCTAAACATATTATCTGAATAAATCTCGTAGAGCATATAAAAAGCGTAATCAGAACAGGCATCTCTAAACATGAAAAGGTCCTGCCCATGTTCTCTACCACCATTCCAACTTAACATGAATGTTATCAATGGCTTATTAATTCCGTTTTCTCTAAGATGGTCCTTTATTTCTTTTATTATAAGCGAAACTCTTCTAGCCTGATACCACTTAAAAAGAAGATTAGCGTTACTGTTAGTTTTCAAAAACCTAGCGAACCTCTCAATATCCTCAAAATCCCATTTTCTAAATTCCCCCCTCAAATTGCTATACCCTGGAATCTTCACAAGCACATCGAAGAAAAAATCTTTTGAAAGCTCATAACCACCGTAATCACCTACCCTAATAAAATCTAATCCCAGAAAATCAATATAATTTTCCTTGCCTAACCTAACTAAGACATTTTTTATGTCTTCTATCCTTTTGCGTGAAGTTATAGAGGTATACTTGTAATTTTCTTGAAGTTTACCATTCCTGAATACCAAGTTAGGAAAATACCCAGGTACATCACCCTTATCAAGACCTAGAGTTAAGAAAGCCATGACATAGGCTCCTGTCTGAATTCCAGAATTCTTGAGGTAATAAAGGATTTTTGTATTATTCAAAGTACTATTCAGCCATAGTTCTTTTTTATTAACCAAACCACTTGTTTGAGCACCCAAAATAATGAAAGTATTACACTTAAGCTCTGAAAGTAAATTTCTTATGGAAGTGGAAACTTTTTCATAATTGTCTTTACCCCCAATTACAAATCCAAGAGTAGAAAAATTTTTTAACAAGTTTGTAATATTGTAGTTCTCTTCAAAATTCAAAGCAGTAATAGGCTCATTCAACTTAGCTTGCATTCTTGAGAGGAAGTAAATATTCGTTGATAAAAGTAGAACATCATTTGAATATCCCCTAACCTCATACTGTCCATCCTGAATACCATAAGAAGGAACGAATATAAAAACCAAATTTGTCCTTCCTTCCTTTACCTCAAATGAAGGCAAAATATCAAACCTACCTATAAGGTCAGAAACAACTGCACCGTCTTTATAAATTTGTAACTTGTAATTAGTCTCACCTCTAAATAACTCCCTTACCTCAACATACTCATAATGTAAGTAATCAAGCTTATCTATCACAAATCCATAACATAAATATGATAGCAGTAATAAAGAAATAACACCAGATATCTTTAAAGCTGTCTTCATTGAAATATAATATTCGGAAAAATTCATCTTTTTTCTCAATTAACATAGCTAACTATACACATTTCCAAACACTTATCTAACACCTTTGAAAAAGTTGTATCTGAACCATGTGGGATTTAAACAACTTCAAAAACACCTTCCAAACACTAGTTAGATGATGTAAAATAACATTATTAAAATTTGTAAAATTTTTTAATTTTTCAAAAGTTTAATTTTTAAGTATTAATTAATTATAATTTTTTCCATGCTGAAGTATGATTTTTCAGTTATCTGTGATAAGTATAGTGACTTTGCTGTTTTACAGAGGTCAGCAGGCGAAACTTTAATTGATCTTCTAAAGATACGTGAGAATGAAGATGTCTTAGATTTAGGTTGTGGTTCTGGTGACCTGACAAGAATAATAAGAAAAATCACAAACGGCAAAGTCGTAGGAATAGATGCTTCCGAAGGAATGATTAAAGAAGCTATTAGAAGAAGTGAAGGATTGGATATATTATTTGAAGTCAAAAAAGCTGAAGATGTTGATTATGAAGATGCCTTCGATGTGATTTTTTCAAACTCTGTATTCCATTGGTTTGAAAATCCGGAAATTGTCCTCAGAAATTGCTATAAAGCACTAAGGAATAAAGGTAGAATTGGAGTCCAAACAATAGCTAAAAAAAATTATTGCCCCAACTTCATAGAAGCACTTGAAAATGTTAAAAATGACCACAGGACAAAAGATATCTTCAAAAATTTCATAGGTTCTTGGTTTTTATTAGACACTGAAGAGGAATATAATAAATTGTTCCAAAAATGTGGATTCAATGTTGAATTTTCTGAAATAAGAGAAATAAAAACAAAACACACACCTGAAGAGGTTTTTAATATATTCTGCTCTGGCTCTGTTATATTTTACTTAAACCCAAGTTCATATTCCGTTCCAATCACAAAAGATTATGTCTATTCATTCAGAGAAATCATTATGAATTCATTCATTGAACAGGCTGGCACTGATGGAAAAGTAGAATTAGTATTTAATAGACTCTTCTTGATAGCTACAAAGCCTTAAATGTTCTTACCTAAACTCTTCCAATTCCTCAAGGTTTACCCTCTTTATCCCCGATTTTGTTGAAATCGTTATTTCCTTTTCATCACCTAACATAACCACATAGACATTTCTGTCCTTTATAAATACTTCATTCGTTTCATTTTTGGATAAAAACATTATTGTAGTGCCTCCTACTACCTCTACCGGCTCAATTATTACCTGTACCTTCCCTTTCAAAGGTTTGGAAAACCTTATATCAATAATGTTACCTTCAATAACTACTCTCTCCTTTATCGAAAATTTTGTTATACCTAATAACTTCTTAATACTTGAAATATCTACAAGTTCAAACAATATCACAGAAACTAACAATATCCCAGCTAGCACCCACACCCATATTCTTGATTTTTTCTTCCTTTTGAACTCTTCTTCATACTTGACTATATGTATATTTATCCTCTCGAGATCCTCATCTTTTAGATGAAACTTGTCTTTGTACTCTGAAGGAATTTTTATCGGTTTCATATAATCATTTTGTTAAATACACTTTTCAAATTAAAACTTTCTAAACTAAATTTCGTGTCATAATACTTTACCATTATTTCCTTTTAGAAAACTTGAGCTTTGCTAAACTTAGTATTAGCAATAGTACACTGCGTTTGTAATGTATAAAAATTTAGGAGAGGCAAAGCCTCTCAGAGTTAGTACCTTTTTCTGTATTTTGAAATACTTTAATTGTATGAAGTAAAATTATAAATCTTACGGAGGTCTTATGAAGGCTAGTTCACTTCTATCAAAATTCGGGGACAAAGAAAAAATTGTTGGCTTCAAAAAAGGTAATGAATTCATAGACTTGCTTACAGAAATTGACAATGAGGATAGTATTGAACCTGTATATATAGATTCTGCTGAAGCATACGAGTTTATTAGACATACCGCTGCTCACGTTATGGCACAAGCAATAATGAGATTGTACGGAAATGTCAAACTTGGTATAGGTCCTGTCATAGAAAATGGTTTTTACTACGATATTGACGGTGTCACAACCTCCGAGGACGATTTGCCAAAAATAGAAGAAGAAATGAGGAAAATAATAAAAGAAGATTTGGCACTCGAAAGAGAAGAAATATCAAAAGAAGAAGCACTTAAGCTATTCAAAGAACTTGGGCAGGACTATAAAATTGAGCTTATAAACGAACTCGAAGGAAAAATTTCAATATATAAACAGGGTGAATTCATTGACTTGTGTAGAGGTCCACATGTTACTAGAACAGGATTATTACCAATTGATGGCTTTAAACTTATTAGCGTTGCTGGTGCATATTGGCGCGGCGATGAGAGAAACAAAATGTTACAAAGAGTCTACGGAGTACTCTTTAGAACTAAAGAAGAATTAGATAAATACCTTTGGCAAATTGAAGAAGCAAAGAAAAGAGACCACAGGAAATTAGGTAAAGAACTCAAATTGTTTCTATTCCTTGACGAATCCCCAGCAATACCTTTTTGGCTACCTAACGGAATGTTTATAAAGAACTTACTTGTTTCAATGATGAGAGACTTACTCTATAAAAACGGATACCTTGAAATACAGACACCTATGATAATGAGAAGAGCACTATGGGAAAGGTCAGGGCACTGGCAAAACTACAGAGAAAATATGTATGTTGCCTTTGCTGGTGACGAGAAAATAGAGGGAGAACCTGAATGGGCTGTCAAACCTATGAGTTGCCCCGGTGGTATACTAGTGTTTAAATCCGAAATAAGGTCATACAAAGACCTACCAATTAGATTAGCTGAGTTTGGCAATGTCCACAGATACGAAAGAGCTGGTGTATTACACGGACTCTTGAGAGTTAGAGGATTCACCCAAGATGATGCACATATCTTCATGAGACCTGACCAAATAAAAGATGAAGTTGTCGAAGTTATAAAACTCGTTGACAGAGTCTATAAAAAGTTCGGCTTCGAATACAGTATAGACCTTTCAACTAGACCAGAAAAATACATAGGCACAGACGAAATGTGGGAAACTGCAACAAATGGACTCAGAGAAGCACTAGAAGAACTAGGATTACCATACAATGTGAAAGAAGGCGAAGGTGCATTCTACGGACCTAAAATAGATTTCCAACTCAAAGATGCCATAGGTAGAACACATCAGTGCGGAACAATACAGTTAGACATGGCACTACCAGAAAGATTTGACGTTAACTACATTGATAAGGACGGAACACCTAAAAGAGTAGTAATGATTCACAGAGCCATATACGGAAGCTTAGAAAGATTCATAGGAATACTTATAGAACATTACGGTGGTAAGTTCCCCGTTTGGCTCTCACCTACACAGGTCGTTATTCTGCCTGTCTCAGATAAATTCCTAGCTTACGCTAGAAAAGTTGACAATATCCTAAAACAGAACAACATAAGAAGTAAGGTTGACGAAGATAATGAAAGATTGAGCTACAAAATAAGAAAATCACAAGAGGAAAAAATACCATACATATTGATTGTTGGACAAAAAGAAGAAGACAGTAATACTGTTTCCGTAAGATCCAGAGACAGGGGAGATATCGGAAATAAGGGGATAGACGAATTCATAAACTTAATTAACTCTGAAATCGGTAAGGTTGAATTTTAGAAAAAAGCTTTTAGTTTTTTCTAAAATTGCTACTTAGCACATTGTTTTAAGAGTCCTACCTACCCTCCTTGTAGATAGCCTAAAAAGCAAAGCCTCATAAGTTGGTTACATTCTCAGGTCCAACCTGTCAAGATTTAATTTGTTAGAACAATCTTAACGATTTGAAAAGTCGTTGTACATATTTATATACTTAAAGTTGACATGAAAATATTATCAAAGCACTTCGGAGAATTGGAGATACAGGAAGACCATATCATAACTTTCCCTAAAGGTTTGATAGGGTTAGAGAATAACAAAAGGTATGTACTGATAGAGTTTGAAGAAAATTCCATGGTTTACTGGCTACAATCAATAGAGGACCCTGATTTGTGTTTCATAGTGACAAATCCTTACACATTCAAACCAGATTACGTTTTGGATGTTTATGAAGATGATTTGAAGCTTATAGAGATGGAAAATGAGGAAGATGTGATGGTTTTGGTTATTTTGAATGTTTCTCTTGAGACGAAAAATATAACGGCAAATTTGCTGGGACCTTTGGTAATAAATACGAAAAAAAACTTAGGTGTTCAAGCAGTGTCAAAAGTTCCAGAATACACTACAAAGTATGACATAACTAACAAGGGGTAAAAATGTTAGTACTTTCAAGGAAAGAGGAACAGAGCATAATAATAGGTGATAACATAGAGATAAAGATACTAGCCATAAAAGGCGATACTGTTAAAATAGGAATAACTGCTCCTCCTGAACTCAAAATATACAGAAAGGAAGTATTTGATGAGATACAGAAGGCTAACATTGAAGCTATGAAGAGCTCTAAGAACATAAAAAATGTCATTTTAGGTAAGTTAGATAAAGAAAGCAAAGATAAAGAATAAAGCCGGGATGGCGGAATTGGCAGACGCGTGGGATTCAGGCTCCCATGCCCCCAAGGGCGTACGGGTTCAAGTCCCGTTCCCGGCACATGGATTATGCTTTACTCGTTTCCTCATTTCTCACGGGTATTATATTCTTCATTCTTGCATACAACTTACTCACATACAGTATTTATAGAGAATTACCAGCAAATTACTCAAATAGTATAGTATCTGTTCTTGCTATTTCTTTGTTTTTTTCATCTGTTGGCTTATTTGTTTATAACATTAGCCTCTTGAAATCGTATTTTCTTACAATTGGTGTACTGACTGCTACCTTGTCCCTATCCATAGTTGAGGGTATTATATTCGGGAAGAAGTACTATTTTTTAGGAACCTTTCCTTTTGCTTCTTTACCGTTTCTCATATTCGGGAAATTTGAACTTACATTTTTTGTCTTATCTTTGGGCATTTTATTTAACTTAATACTTCTCTTCGCAGATATTGCTTATAAAAACAAAGAAGTTACTGAAAACAGCTTTTTCTTTAGCTATAAAGTTTTTATGATTTTCCTAGCTGGGCTTCTCCTTATTTCTTTTTTATCTATTTTCTACCGTCATTTTATACTTCCCTATCTCTTCTTAACCTTATCATCACTATCTGTTTTCTATCCGAAATTAAATTACACTTTTGTCCTTAGGGAAAAACTACTAGAGGAAAATAGGAAATTCTCACAACTCTATCATTCAATTGTTGACGAAATACTTGTTGCTAAAGGGATAATAGATAAGCTTCTACCCTCCAAAAAAGACATAAAGCACCTGGAGTTTGACAAGTACTTCAAGCCAGCTCTTATAGTTGGAGGGGACTTCTTTGACATAATAGAACTTTCGGAGACAAAACATCTTGTATATGTATCAGATATCTCGGGACACGGAATACCAGCTGGTATAATTTCAGCTATGCTTAAAACTCTAATACTGAAGAACGTAGTTACTCATGAAATAAATTTAGAGCACCTAGTCAAGGCTCTAAATAGCGATTTCAATTCAATTTTAAGAGAAACAGGTAGATACTCAACGATGTTTTTGGCTCTGATTGATAAAAAGAAAAACGAAATAAAGTATGCTAGCTGTGGACATATAGATGTACTATATTGGGACTCAAATTCACAAGAATTCTTTTATATATCTTCTACAACTCCTATACTAGGATTATTAGAAAGAATAGAAGTTTATTCCTCGTTCATACAGTTCAATCAAGGTGACTACCTGTTCATTCCGACTGACGGAATCCTCACCGTAACCAACAGAGAAGGTGAACAACTCGGATATGAAGGATTGATGAAAATTCTGAAAAAGTACCTTTCTAATGACATTCACCCGAATGAACTTATATTTAATTTGTCACAAGAAATAGAAAAGTTTGGAGAAGATGGCGAAATTCTAGATGACATGACGCTACTGGCAATAAGGTTGTGAAAAACAAAAACGAAAAAAGTTTTTCATCTTTTGGTGCGCAACATTTAAAATTTCCTTATGACTAATGTAAGGTCAGTTATAAGGTCTATTATTTTGGTTTTTGTCGATATACTATCTATATACTTTGCGAACTACGTTTCAATCCTCTTTAGAAGGTTTTTAGGTAACATCAATGTACTAGTCTTTCCTGACAATTTCCCATATCTCATTGGTCCATTCTGGCCTTCTTGGATTTGGATAATTTTTATCTCATTAATGGCTTTTTATAAGTTGTACACTTCAACATACACTTTCTGGGAAGAGTTTAGGAGAATTATTAGCGTAGGATTTCTTAGCTTCTTGCTAGTTATGGCTATATCATACATAAGTGGGTGGTATGGATTTGATACAAGGTTTTTCCTTGCCTTGACTTCTTTGGCTTTTATTCCTATAGCCATAACATTAAGAGGAATAGCTAAAGTGCTACTTTATAAATCTGATTTACTCTCCTATAGAGCCATATTATTAGTTGATTCGAGGGAGTTAGGAGAATTAGTCATGAAGGCTTTAAGAAGTAATAAGTTCCTGCTTATACACGTAAAGTCAATAGTGTTTTTGAAAAATTTTAATAATGATGAGATAGAAAGAATTGTCTCCAGAATAGGTAAATTGAAGAGCGTTGACGTAGTCATAATAGCATTAGAAATAGCAAATGAAGAATTTCTATCAAAGGTTGTACCAAAGCTTCACTCAGTAGTCAGGAAAACATACTTCATACCTAACATTGGCGAACTGCCCCTTTTGAATAGTGAAATGTTGTTCGTAATGTCTCATGATATCCCATTCATATCAATAAGGAACAACTTACTTCTTCCCGTAAATAGATTTATAAAAAGGTCATTTGATATCGTGTTCAGTTTGTTTGCTCTAATTTTATCTTTCCCCATTTTGCTTATTCTTTCGGTATTGATAGTTCTTGAGTCACCTGGGTGGCCAATATACAAAGCTAGAAGAGTGGGTAAAGGAGGTAAAGAATTTTACTGTTACAAGCTTAGAAGTATGTACAAGGATGCTGATGAGAGACTTAAAGAAATACTAGAGAAGGACCCAGCTAAGAGGAAAGAGTGGGAAAAATACAGAAAACTAAAAGATGACCCCAGAATAACCAAGATAGGGAAGATTATAAGAAAACTGAGCTTAGACGAGTTCCCACAATTTTTTAATGTACTCAAAGGCGAAATGAGTATCGTGGGACCTAGAGCAGTAACAAAGGAAGAAATAGAGAAGTATTACAGAGAAGAAGGGAAGTACTATTATTACCTTGTTACTCCCGGTATAACTGGACTGTGGCAAGTCTTAGGTAGAAACGAAAAAGACTACGACTTCAGAGTTAAAACTGATATATGGTATGTAGAGAATTGGTCATTTTGGTTGGATATAGTTATAATACTCAAGACAATTCCAGCAGTAATAAAATCTGAAGGTGCCTACTAAATCAGATTTGCTCTAAATAATGTGAGCGAGTACACCTTTAGGACACCGAGGGATCTTAATAGTGTAGCACAGGTGTTTATTGTATTACCTGTTGTAAACACATCATCAACTATCAGTGCAACTTTATCGCTCAAATCAACTTTCTTCCTAACGAAGAATTGCTTAGCTATCTCTTTTGCCCTTTCAGACTTAGATAACTTTTTCTGAGACTTATAGAAAAACTTCCTACCCAATACCTCCAAAAACTCTATACCCCATTTACTAGAAATTGGTTTAAATATCTCATTTACCAAGTTAAATCCTCTTTTGAAGTATACAAGCGGTGAGCTTGGAACCGGTACTATGAGGTCTATTTTCATGCCGATAATTTCCTCTATGTCAAGTTTTTCAAGTAACCTATGGAAAACTTTTGTTTTTTCTTTACTCTGGTTGAACTTAATTTCGAAGAAGATATTTTTAATGCTACCTTTGTAATCAAATAATGAGAAATTCCTTTCAAAAACGAAGCTGAGATCCCTACAATATGGACAATCCTCACCTACCTCCGGAAGTGAGCATTTCACACATGAATTATCTAAGTCCAAAAATTTAATTTCATTAATACAATTTTCACATATACCTGTTTCTAGCTCACTGTAAGCTAATTCTCTTCCACACAGTTCACAATATGGCTCTATTAGAAGCTTTAACATTAAAAGAGTCTTATCGATAGGTATGGCATCGGATTAACAACCTCAGTTCCTATTCTTATCTCATAATGTAAGTGATATCCCGTAGCTCTACCTGACATACCTATGGCTCCTATGACTTGACCTTTTTTAACCCTTTGTCCTTCTGAAACATATATTGACATTAAGTGCCCATATACGCTCATAAAACCATACTTATGTTGTATTTTAATAACTTTCCCATATCCTCCTTGCCATCCCGCTGAAATAACTACACCGTCAGCTGTAGCTACTACTGGCATTCCTGGCCAATACGCTATATCAACACCCGAATGGAATTTAGGAATATTTAAGAGAGGATCCCTTCTATAGCCAAATGTTGAAGTTATATGTCCACCACCATCTTTGACAGGCCATATTGAAGGAACTGAGTTGACGAAGTCTTTTGATTTCTCAATAAATTCTGCAAATTTCTGCATTTGAATCTTGTAGATCTCAAGCTCCTTCCTAAGCCTATACAAATCATCTATTTCAGAAGGTTTAGCAAATATTGTATTTTCAATACTTGATGAAGAGTTAGTGCTTTCATCTTCCTTTGTAGGGTATTCAATTTGATTGTCAATTGGTTGGGAAGCTACATAGGAAAAAATCCTGCTAACATCCATTCTGAAACTTGCGAACCTATTCTTGAGCAAGTTGACATTGTTTATAAACGTGTCTATATACTCTTGTTTTATTTGATTTTCTCTTTCAAGCCTAACGAGTTTTTGGTCGGCTGATTTCTTACCTGACACAGCAGCAATGGAAGTAATAACAATGACAGCAACAGTCAGAAGTATGAAGAGCATCGCAAAGTTAGAAATATGAATAGTCAACACTCTTTTCTCAGAGTGAGGAACAAACATTATAGTTAGTTTTTCATGTCCCCACTTTTGAATATCAGCATTCTTTATTTTCACCCACCTCTTTAACTCATACCAAAAATGCTTTACCTTTTCCTTTAGCTCCTTCTTAAAATCACCCATAAAACACCTCCACAATTATCGGTTCTAACTAGGTTAAAAATAACCCTTGCATAATTTATTTTAACTAATATCAAATTTCTTTGTCAATAAAGATATCGTAAACCTAAAGGGAGCCTTGACAGCTCCCTTTTATTTTTTTACCCTTCTATAGCCTCTATACACTTACTGCAAATTGTTGGATGTTTTTCACTTTTTCCAACTGTTGGTGAATAGATCCAACACCTTTCACATTTCTGCCCTTCTGCTCTTACTACTCCTACTCTAATTCCTTCTCCTTCGTTCTTAAGGATGCTGCTATCAACAGATGAAATCTCAACCTGTGAAACTATGAACAGTTCCCATAAATCCTTTGAGTATTCTTCTAAAACTTTCTTTGTGTTTTCGTCTTTAATTTCAAGAATCACTTTAGCTTCTAGTGAAGAGTTTATTAGTTTTTCTCTCCTTGCTACTTCTAGAGCCTTCAGTACACTTTCTCTTACCTTAAGTATTGTATCAAACTTTTCTCTTACACTTTCATTTTCCCATTCTTTCAATGGTTCTTCGTACTCTGTTAGGAAAACTGATTCTATACCCTCTTTATCCTTGAAGAAGTTTTGCCATACATCTTCAGCTGTAAATGACAAAATCGGTGCTATTAGCCTGACTAGATGGCTAGTAATATAGTACATTACTGTCTGTGTTGACCTTCTCTTTAGTCCGTCCTTTTTGCCGGTGTAAAGCCTGTCTTTCATTGCATCAAAGTAAAAGGCACTCAAGTCAACATTACAGAAATTGTAGATTTCTCTAAATATTTTATTAAAATTGTATTCCTCGTAACTTTTTCTCACACTAACAACAAGATTGTAAAGTCTATCAAGAATCCATTTATCAACATCTGTAAGTTTGCTATACTCAACGGTATCATCCTTAGTGAAGTCATAGAGATTACCAAGCATATACCTAAATGTATTTCTAATCTTTCTGTAAGCATCTACAACTTTTTCAAGTATATGCGAACCAATCCTTAGATCCTCTGTGTAATCTTCTGACACTACCCATAGTCTTAAAATGTCTGCGCCGTAGTCCTTTATAACATCAAGAGGAGAAACAACATTCCCCAAAGATTTATGCATTGCTCTGCCTAGCTCGTCCAAAACGAAGCCATGAGTTAAGACCTGCCTATAAGGTGGCACACCTCTTAAGCCAACTGAAGCCCAAAGTGAAGACTGGAACCACCCCCTATGCTGATCTGACCCTTCCAAGTACAAATCCGCTGGCCACGATAATTCTTCTCGCTCCTCCAAAACACAAAAACTACTGACTCCCGAGTCAAACCAAACATCAACTATATCCATCTCTTTTTCAAACTCAGTGCTTCCACATTTTTCACACTTGAAGTTAGAACCAACTATATCATCTATGGATTTTTCGAACCAAACATCAATACCTTCTTTTTCAAACACTTTTATTATGTATTCACCCCATTTACCCCCGAGGTGAACAGTCCCACACTTTTTGCAGACTATCGCTGGAATTGGCACTCCCCAAGCTCTCTGCCTCGACAAACACCAGTCTGTTCTATTTTTAACCATGTTTTCTATCCTAACCTTACCCCATTCCGGTACCCACTTTACACTATTTATACCTTGAATTGCCTTTTCCTTTATCTCAGGATTATTGACATCAAAAAACCATTGTGGTTTTGTCCTAAATATTACTGGGTTCTTACATCTCCAGCAGTGTGGATACTGGTGCCTATAGTCCTCAACATGTAGTAACATGCCTATTTCCTTTAGGTAATCTATAATATGCTTGTTTGCCTCAAAAACCTCAATTCCCTTCCATTTTTCAACTTCATCTGTAAATTTACCTTCATCGTCAACAGGGGATAATACAGGTAAATTGTACTTTATTCCAACATCGTAGTCTTCAGTACCATGTCCCGGTGCAGTGTGAACTATTCCCGTACCTGTATCAGATGTAACATGTTCACCAAAAACGACTTTTGATTCTCTGTCAATGAAAGGATGTTTAACCTTAAGTTTCTTTATATCCTCTATTGATATGTTCTCTGAGAATTTAACCTGCTTACCTAGATTAGAAGCTAATTCCTCTACTAGCGATGATGCCATTATGTAATACTCTTTACCGTCAAAGCTTATTATAGAGTACCTAAGATCTTCACTAAAGGCTACGGCAGTGTTGCCTGGTAGTGTCCAAGGAGTTGTTGTCCATATTAATACAAACAAATCACCATCAACTTTGGTACTACTCTCTACCACAGGGAACTTTACATATATTGATGGTGATTCCTTTTCATAGTACTCTATTTCTGCTTCAGCTAGTGCAGTACCACAGTGATAACACCAATGAATTGGTTTAAAACCCTTATATACATATCCCTTGTTGTCAAGCTCTATTAAGAGCTTAGCGATTTTTACTTCGTACTCTTTTGACATTGTTATATATGGTCTTTCCCAATCACCGAAGACACCGAGCCTTATGAATTCTTCTTTTTGAATCTTTATGAACTTTTCAGCGTATTCCCTACTTAGTTTTCTTATCTCCTTCGCTGGGGTTTGCTTAGCCTTAGGACCTAAATTTTTAGTTACTTGAAGTTCTATCGGTAAACCATGACAATCCCACCCAGGAACGAATGGAGAGTAATAACCACTTAGCAGTTTGTCCTTGACTACAATATCTTTGAGGATTTTGTTTAACGCATGCCCAACGTGTATATGCCCATTAGCATAAGGAGGACCATCGTGTAGGATAAACGTTTTAGCTCTATCCTTCTTGGATAAAGCTTTTTCATAAATTTTATTCTCTAGCCAGAACTTAACAAACTCAGGTTCTCTCTGCGGCAAATTGGCTTTCATTTCAAAAGAAGTAGTAGGTAAATTAAGGGTACTCTTGTAATCCATATTGCCCCCCTTAGCCATTCAATTCCTCAATAGTGTACTTCTCAATTACTGGATTCGACAATATCTCATAAGCTATCTTGTCTATTAACTCTTTGCTGTTGCCGTTTGTCTCAATAAAGAATACCTTACCAACCCTTAAGTTGGTGACATCATTATAGCCTAAGTTGTGTAAAACTCTAAGAATTGAGTTACCTTGCGGGTCAAAAACATTTTCTTTCAAAAAGACTGTAACTTTATACTTCATAGAAAATAAATTTTAATTCTCTTTTCCTTTTCTTTACAACAAAAGAAATAGTGAGGCTAACGCCTCCCCTAACCCCAATAGACTGTTGACAAATAATCACCATGACTTTAAAAATATATTTAAGTAGTATGAATTTTGAGGTTTTAAATAAGACTTTATCAGCCAAGAACATACACGAGCGTAAAAATGTTCAGTACTTGGTGAGAGAGCTCATTGAGTTTAGGGATATTGATATTTCTTTATTGAATGTTGTTGCTGGTGTAGACTTGAGCTATAAAGGAGATATAGGTATCTGTGTCCTTGTTGTTTTTGATTTTAAAACTATGGATATCCTTGAGCAGGTTGTAACTGTAAGTAAGGTAAGTTTCCCTTATATTCCGGGCTTTCTTGCTTTTAGAGAGGTACCGCTTATTGTTGATTCTATAAACAGACTAAGTGTCAATGTGGATCTTTTCATAGTTGACGGGCAGGGGGTTGCTCATCCTAGGAGGGCAGGAATTGCTACTCACCTGGGGGTGATACTAGAAAAGCCAACTGTAGGTTGTGCTAAATCTTTGCTCTATGGCTGTTATATTGACCCGATTAACGAGTTGAACGCAACTACCGACTTGGTTGACCCTGTCACAAATGAAGTTATTGGTAAAGTTATTAGGACTAAGGTAAGTACAAAGCCAATTTTCGTATCTGTGGGAAACTATATAAACCTTGAGAAATCTGTTGAGATTGTGAAGAGATTGACTTTTAACGGTAAATACAGAATACCTCTTCCTACATTTATCGCTGACAAGTTAAGTAAAGAAGAAAGGAAAAAAGTTATTCTCTAGTTATTATTCCTACCTTACCTTCTTCGAATATCCTGAAGTTTTCCTCAGTTGATAGAAGTCTATAGACATCGTAATCTGATATTACAATCTTTGTTTTGTTTCTTCCGCCAACCTCTTTAGGGAATAGATAATATATTTTATCCCCGAATATCCCTGAGTGAACCGCATCTCTTAGGGTTTCAAAATAGTATACGTGAGGCTTTCCGTTTTTAACATTACCGTACGAATGTATTATTTCACCGTTCTCGGAGATTATTGTTGGAGACAAAGAAAGTTTGAAGTCAAGTTTCTGAACATTAATAAGTAGCCCGGTATATATCTTAGGCTCGGAGAAACCTACAAATTTTGCATAATCCTGCCTAATTGTTGGCAATACAAGAATTTCAAATAAGCTATCTTTTCCAAAAAGTGGTAGTTCGTACTCTGCGTATACTTTTTTGTTGTAGTATCTAAAATCCTTGAGGTTAGACCTCGTGAGTAAAGAGATGAGTTTTGTTTCTTTTTCCGGAAAAACAGAAAATATATCTCCTACTTGCCTGTTTTCATCAAAAACTGTTTGGTTTATTCCGTTGAGCAGTTCGTGTATTATTTTTTCTTTGATTTTCGTTCTATACTCTCTTATTTCCTCCTGGTATCCTTTCCCCATGAGGTAGTTAGGAGTCTCTATTTCGGCTTGTATGGTTATTTTCTGTGCTGTCCAATTTATTGTGATGTTTGATATTTTTTCTATAACATCGGCTTCGCCGATGCTAAAAAGTGATAATAATATACCAATAAAGAAAAGCTTCTTATTCATCTTAGAAGTAAACGAATTTGTTTGTTCTTAGAGCTCTAAGCCTCTGTAACATCAGGTTAGCAAATTTATCTGTGATGTTCACTGATATTGTTTTGTCCCAGCAAATATCTTCCCATGTTGCTATTATTGTGTCTTCTAATTCGCTATAATCTATTTTGTACTCTGAAATCAGAATATACGAACTTTTGTTGTCTCTGCTTAGTTCGATTATGTAACTTCTTTGGTGTTTTATAGAGTTTGTTGGAAACTTGGTTACATTTATGTCTCTCAGAATCTCCTCATTGCTGTTTTTCTCATCTTTGTAGATAATGAGGTTACTGAATATAGAGTTTAGAACATCCATTTTAGCTACTACTGTGTTTGTTGAGCTATTGAATGATTCTTGCTCACTTAGAGATATTATTGTTACATTTGAGTCTTCGAATATCATCATTCCGTTGGTTATCCCTCTTAGTTCTAACGGTATGTTCTTTATTCCCCTTTCAATTACGTTGTCCTTGAGTAAGTAAATGTTCTTTAGGGTGTACTTTGAAGAGCCAACCTGAATTTCTTGGCTTTCTTTTGAGTTTTTGTCTATTGATGGGTCATCGTTTTTCTTTACATTATCACTACAGGCAAAGTTAAAAAACGAAAATACCAAAATAGCCAAAAGTAATATTTTTCTCATGTATAAAAGTTTCGGAAAGATTGGAGAGTTTATTATTGAAAATTGCTGTTGATTTTATTAATTATTATTTGTATGCCTAGGAAAGGAAGAACAAACCTAAAAACAATAGTCAAGAAAATAACAAAAATTTTAGAGGAAAAGAAGGCTGAGAATATCAAGGTGATAGATGTTTCTAAAGTAACACCCGAATTTAACTACATGGTTATAGCTAATAGTAATAATAAATATCAGATGGAGGCTATTATCGAGGATTTACTAAATTTTGCCGAAGAGAAGAGACTGACAATATTCGGCAAGGATTTGAACTTTGAGAGTGGTTGGGTGGTGGTGGACTTTTATGATATAATTGTTCATATTATGACTCCCGTTTTGAGGGAGTATTATCAGCTTGAGAGAATATGGGAGATTCCTAGTATAGCGGAGGTAGCATAATGAAGTTTGTTGCTTTTAACGTTTTCACTCAGAAATACGCTATTGAGATAGAAAAAGTCCAAGAAGTTATGGTAATGCCAAAGTACCTAGAGGTGCCGCACACTCATGAATTTATAGAAGGTGTTGTTGATTTGAGAGGAGAGATAATACCAGTTATAAGCTTAAGAAAAAGGTTTGGCATAGAAGAGGATAATAAAGAAGGTAAGAAGTATTTGATAGTTCTTGACTTGGGGGGTAAGAAGTTTGGACTCAAGGTTGATGGAATAGAGGGAGTAATAGACGCTACACCGAATGATATTTCCTCTTCCGATGAAATAGGTGAAATAAACAAAGAGTATGTTTCTCAGGTAATAAGAAAACTTAACGATATATACATATGTATCAATCATGAGAAGGTTGTTGAGGTTTCAACATAATTACCGTTTTTTGTATGACTGACAAGGAAAGGATTGAGTTAATAAGGAAGGGAAACGAATTATTCAACCAAGGCAAGATAGAAGAAGCAGCAAAAATATTTTTGCAAACAAACTATATAGACGGCTTAATAAGAGTTGGAGACCATTACTACTACCAAGATAAAAAGTTATTAAAAGCTTTTGTTTATTATAAAAGAGCAAACTATAGGAAAAGGCTTGAAGAGATTTATGAGAAGATGGCTAGGGTTATCAAGTTCTTACTCGAGGAGGATAAGAAACAAGTTGAAACTGCTAGTGACAATGTTACTAGTAACACTCAAGAAAATCGAGCACCTGATACCAATAGCCAGAATCAAAGTAATAATCAAGTTGAATTGGTTAAGAAGTACGAATTCCCTCGGATTAAATAATTCAGAAAGGGGGGTAACCCCCTTTTATTAAAACTCGTATTCTTCGAATAGTACCTTGTTTGCGGCAGCCAAACTTACACCTGGTTCAAACTTGTAGCCAAGTTCTCTTAGTGTGAACTCTAGAGCTTGTAGCATCACAACTACATCACCCTTGTCAACATATCCTAAGTGTCCGAGTCTAAATATCTTGCCTTTCATTGAACCTTGACCACCTGCAATTTCCGCTCCGTACTTGTTTCTCATCAACTTTGGTATTTGTGTCCCATCTACTCCTTCGGGTACTTCAACGGCAGTTACTGCCTTTGAGAATAGTCTGTACTTGCAGAAGAGTTTTAGTCCTAGTGCCTTGACACCTTCCCTTACGGCTTTTGAAACTACAGTATGTCTTTTTATGACATTTTCAAGTCCTTCCTTTTTCATTAGCTCAATAGCTTTGTTGAGAGCCATTATTAGTGTGATTCCTGGTGTCCACGCAGTGGTTTTGTCCTTTAGTGCTTTCTCTTCTTCCCTGAGGTCAAAGTAGAACTTTGGCAAGTTTGATTTCTCCATGTACTTTTTAGCTTTTTCGGACAATGCTATGAATGACAACCCTGGAGGTATCATAAATGACTTTTGAGAACCCCCTATTAGTACATCTATACCCCACTCATCCATTTTTACCTCATCGCAACCTACAGAAGTTATTCCATCTACTATCAACATAGCTTCGGTTTTTGATACGATTTTAGCTATTTCCTTGAGGTCGGAAGATACACCTGTTGAAGTCTCACAGTGCTGAAGTAAAACAGCTTTAGCATCCGGATGTTCTTTTAGAGCTTTTTCTACTTCATCAGGTTCAACGCAATAACCATATTCTTTTTGTAATGTAACTACATTGAGACCATAGGCTTTAGCTATCTTTTCCCATCTCTCTCCAAACTTACCAAAGCTTAGAACAATTACCTTATCACCTTCAGATAGAGTGTTTTCTACTGCTGCATTCATTGCTCCTGTTCCAGAGGAAGCTAATATGAACACATGCTGTTTGGTCTGGAAAACATATTTTAGCCCTTCCCAAGCATTAACCAAAACTTCACTAAATTGTGAAGTTCTGTGATGAAATATTGGCTTTGACATTTCGGTTAGCACATCTGGTGGTATCTCAACAGGTCCTGGTGCATACAAATGATACTTAACAAGCATTCCCATACAATCCTCCTAAAATTTATCCTTCATTTTGTATGTAAAAACGAAATTTTTTCAAGATTAACAGAATTTATTGAAAAGTATTTGGAATTGCTTTAAAATTTCTTTTAGAAATAACAAAGGGAGGTGCATATGGTTGATTTTTTTTCAATGAAGAAAGACGAACTAATCAAAATCGCTAAGGAAAAAGGAATCAAAGTTACTACAAAGATGACAAAGGAAGAAATAATTAAGGCTTTAGAGGAGACTTTAGGAGGAACGCAACCTGAAGGTAAAGTTAAAAAGGCAGAAGAAGCTACTAAGAAAACTACGAAAACGAGAGTTAGAACAAAGGAGATACTTAGGGAGATTGAGAGTGGCATTGAAGGAGTTGTTTCCTCTTTTCCTGAGGAGAAAACCACTGTTTATGTTGTTGAGCCGACGAAGGAACTACCGTATGAGTATGGAGATAACAAAATTGTGCTTTTGGTACAGGATCCGTATTGGGTACATGTTTATTGGGAAATATCACCTCAGAAGAGACAGGAGTTAGGTTTACTTCCTAGGGGTGAGCATGGGAAACAATTAGTTGTTAGGATGTATGATGTAACAGGAGTTGAGAGTGTTTTCAATGGGCTGAACGCTAATTCGTTCTTTGATACTTATGTAAATGATTTCACTAATAACTGGTATATCAATGTGCCTGAATATGACAGGAGCTATTGTGCTGATTTGGGTGTTATAATTGATGGTAGATTTGTTGTTATAGCTAGGTCTAACATTGCTAGGGTTCCAAGAGGCAGTGTATCACCATATTATGACGAAGAGTGGATGATTGTCACTGATGACATACTCAAGGCTTCTGGCTTGGGTGTTTTGCATGAGGTTGTTGGTTCTGGAATGATGATAAGAGCTTTGGAGTTACCTTTCAATATATCTTCAGCTGAGTTTGTAAGTTCATTTGCTATACCACAAAGGCCACCAAAAGAAAAAAAGTTCTGGCTGGAAGTTCATACTGAATTAACAGTTTATGGTCAGACTGAGCCGGATGCGGTAGTTACAATTTTCGGTGAAAAAATAAAACTAGACAAAGACGGAAAATTCTACATAAAGATGTACTTACCTGATGGGATAAGAAACATTCCGGTTGTCGGTACATCGGCTGATGGTACACACACTATATCAATAATACCAATAGTTGAGAAAAAGACAGAAAGGTACGAGGACATAAAGAGATAGTTCAAAACCTATATTCTAAGGAAGTGCTTAACGCACTTCCTATGTATTTTTCACTTATCACTTTTGGGTTTACGTTGTAATAGTAACCTGCTTTTATTATGACGCTATCTACTATTTTTGTCCATATCCCAAAACCTAGCATATTACTGTTTATGTACTTTGATTCATCGGATATAGGTATTATGCTGAGTAACTCAGAAAATAATTTAAGGGAAAAGTTTCTTTGAGTCAAAAAAAAGATTTCGGAAGTTATACCTACCTTGAAATAATCATTTCTTGTATCAAATGCTAAAGGAGGTTCTATCTTAGAAGAAGATGAAACAAAAATTGCTGAGATAAAAAAGCTAAAGTATGTCAAGACGAATCCGGAGTTTACACCTACGTCTATGTCCGAGTATCCCGCTGAAATAGGATAATATAGTCCTTTATCTAAGCCTATGTTTCTGTAACTGTCTTCTTTTTTTAAGCCGGTTGCTAGTGAGATATTAACAACCAAAGAGTTGTTGAAGTATATTGTATCAATAAAGTATAAAAGGTCGGTGTATAGTACAAATTTTGAAAATATTTTAATATCTCCCAAAGCACCGTAGTCATTTGCATCTGACATTACTAGGTATGGGATTTGGAATCCTAATTCAACCGACTTATTTGGTATGTATTTCCCTAAAATTCTTCCTTCGTATATGAAATACTGTCTTTCGGTTTGAACTGTGAATTTTTCGTAAGACAGAAAAGCAACTCCTACAGAAAACTGCTTTGTAGATGGTATTATTGGTATTTCATTTTCGTAGTACGTAGGTACTGAAAGAACGGTAGGTGAAATAAGTAAAATCAAACAAACAATGACTAATAGATTTTTCATTACTGCTTAATTTTTTATAATTAAGTCTCATTTGTTCAAGAATACATTGTAGAGGCTTCGCCTCTCCTAATTACAGAATAATGAAGATCTAGAGTTTGAACATTAACAAAAGTATTTCATATAATTAAGCTTCATGGGGGGTATGAGTATGTTGATGGAAGGAAAGAAAGGAGTTGTTTTTGGTGTTGCTAATAAGTGGAGTATTGCTTGGGCTATTTCTAAGGCATTACATAGGGAAGGTGCACAGATTATTTTGGCTTACTTAGGTGATGAAGAGAAAATAAAGGAATTAGCGGACGAGATAAACGCCAAGATATATCCTTGTGATGTTTCAAAGGATGAGGATATAACAAAGCTTTTTGAGTTCGTTGGAAAAGAATTTGGTAAGATTGATTTCATAGTTCACTCAATAGCTTTTGCACCTAAGGAAGCGTTACAAGGAAGGTATATTGATACATCTAGAGAAGCTTTCAGGATAGCTCTTGACATAAGTGCTTATTCTTTGGTTAAGATAGTCAAGGAAGCAGAGAATTATCTAAATGACAATTCAGCCATTGTTACAATGACATATTTAGGTTCTGTTAGGGCAGTGCCAAACTACAATGTTATGGGTGTAGCAAAGGCAGCTCTTGAATCAAGTGTTAGGTATATAGCTTATGATTTTGGGCAGAGAGGAATAAGGTGTAATGCAATTTCTGCAGGTCCTATAAAAACTTTGGCAGCAAGGGGAATAAGTGGCTTCATGAATATGTACGAGGAATATCCAAAGAGGGCAGCTTTGAGGAGGAATGTGACGGCTGAGGAAGTTGGAGAAACGGCTTTGTTCCTATTGAGTCACATGTCATCAGGTATAACTGGTGAAGTGATATATGTTGACGCTGGTTATGAAATGATGGGAATGTAAGTTAATACCTGAAGAGGAGAAATATGAAAAGAGTGTTTTTAGTTTTTCCTGGGCAAGGTTCGCAATTTGTCGGAATGGGAAAAGACGTATATGAAAGCTTTGAATATGTGAGAGAGATGTATGATAAAGCTTCTCAGGTGGTAGATGTAGATGTTAAGAAAATTTCTTTTGAGGGACCAGAAGACATTCTAAAGGATACTTCCAATGCTCAGCCGTGTATATTTGTACATTCTGCAGCTATACTTGAGGTATTGAAAAGGGAGTCAGGGAATTTTGAGGTTATTGGTGTAGCGGGGCATAGTTTAGGTGAATACAATGCTTTGTACTCAGCGGGAGTGTTTAATTTCCATGATGGTGTGAGGATAGTGAGAGAGAGAGGTAGGCTTATGGCTAATGCTGACCCTGATGGTAAGGGAGGAATGGCTGCAGTGATTGGACTTGAGCCGGAGAAGATAAAGGAGATATGTGAGGCTATAACGAAAGAAGGTAACTATGTAGAACCTGTTAACTACAATTCAAATGACCAAGTAGTGATATCGGGGTACAAAGAGGCTATAAAGATAGCAGAAGTGAAGCTAAAAGAAGCTGGAGCTAAAAGGGTGATACCTTTAGCCGTTTCGGGAGCGTTCCATTCGAAGCTTATGGAGAGTGCAGCAAAAGAGTTTAGGAAGTTCCTAGATGGTTTTTCATTCAATAAACCTTCGTTTAGAGTTTTTGCAAACTATAATGCTAACGAGTATCCTAGTGACGATAAAGAAATAAAGGATTTACTAGAAAAGCAGTTAGTTTCTCCTGTTCTTTGGGTAGATATAGTGAAGAAAATTGAAGAGCTATCACCTGATTTAGTGATAGAGGTAGGTCCTGGTCAGGTACTCAAAGGCTTGATAAAGAAAACATCGGCAACTCTTAATGTAGTTACAACGA
>Ga0308410_1000035_pt1 | contig 49569 bp, 37 predicted proteins | sample HotsprOSTMatCore_FD_203467 | JGI IMG/M metagenome (GOLD analysis project Ga0308410, IMG submission 203467) | Hot spring phototrophic mat microbial communities from Octopus Spring, Yellowstone National Park, Wyoming, United States -... | ecosystem: Environmental > Aquatic > Thermal springs > Hot...
AAAGCACACAGTGCTTAAAGCACTTTCTTATTCATATTTAAGCAATTTCTCTTACAAGGGTTAAGGGAGGCGTAACCTCCCTTATAACTTTAGGGTGGGTGGGCGGGAAATTGCTTAAAGTATTGTGCTAATTCTTAATAAAGAAAGAAGCAGGTTTAGCCTGACGCAGGTTTAACCTGTTAATTTTTCAACACTCTTTTTAGAAAGGTGATAGAGTTGTTTTTGCTACTTTATAATTGTTTGTCTATGAGTGGAAAGAAGAGTGAAGAAAAGAAAAAGAAGACATTCAAAGAAATCGTTATTGAGAATCTTAGGGTTTTAGGAGAGGCTTATTTAATAGCTTTTGTGATAAGGCTTTTACTTCTTGAAGCTTTCGCTATACCTACGGGCTCTATGATACCTACTATAATGGAAGGTGATAGAATTATAGTTATTAAGCCTACTTATGGTATAAATTTCCCCATAATTAATGTTAAGTTGCCAGGTTTTTATGAACCGCAGAGAGGTGATATTGTTGTATTCAAAAATCCGAGTTATAGGTCACCAGGTATTGTTAGAGAGCTTATAACATTGCTTACTTTTTCTGTTATCAATGTTGATAATGAACCAAAGTACTTTGTGAAGAGAATCATAGGTGTGCCGGGTGATACGATTGAGCTAAAAGATAATGAACTTTATATAAATGGTCAGAAGGTTGAAAGGAAGCTTTTGAGGGATGATGAATATTGGAAGTATTACAAGGAAATGGATTGGGTTATTAGGGTGAAAAGTAAGTATTTTCCTGATGATGGCATAATAAGGAATTTTTCTATATCCAATCTCATAATTTTGTATGACAATACCTATAGGTCTATGATGATGTCTTATGGAATTCCTGAGAGAGCGTTACCGAATCTGGAATACTTCAAGGGAGATTTGGAAAGGATCAAATCTTCTATTCTGAGTAATAAGATACCTGAAGGTTATTACCTTGCCATGGGTGATAATAGGGACGAGAGTAGCGATAGCAGGTACTGGGGATTGGTACCTGAGAAGTTAGTAATTGGTAAGGGAGTATTTAGATTTTGGCCCCTGAACAAGGTAGGAGTGATTAGGTAGAAGTTATTTTATCATGCCTAGGAACTCGTCAAAGAGATATCTTGAATCGTGTGGTCCTGGTCCTGATTCAGGGTGATATTGAACTGCCATTATGTTTTTTGATTCACAAATTATTCCTTCTACTGACTTATCGTTGAGATTTATGTGGCTTATTTCTACATCCTTAGGTAATGAATTAGGGTCAACTGCAAAACCATGGTTTTGAGATGTTATTTCTATCTTTCCTGTTTTTAAGTTCTTCACTGGGTGGTTTACCGCATGGTGTCCAAATTTTAGTTTGTATGTTCTACCACCTAAAGCTATGCTTATGAGTTGGTGTCCTAGGCATATTCCGAACATTGGGTATTTCCCGATAAGTTCTTTTATTAGCCTTACAGCGTGTAGTGTTGCTCCTGGGTCGCCAGGTCCATTGGATATGAATATCCCGTCCGGCTTCATGCTTATTATATCATCAACGGTTACAGTGTATGGCATTATTGTGACTTTTGCTTTCCTTTCGGCAAATAGCCTTAGAATATTCCATTTTATTCCGTAGTCGAGTGCTACAATGTTGTATATTGGGTTTTCTATATTTATCACTGTATGGGGTTCTCTAGAGGATACTTCAACTGATAGATCTAATCCTACCATATCGGGTAGTTTTTGAACTTCTTTTTTGAGTTCTTCTATTTTGTCAATTTTATTTGAAATTATTCCCATCATTGCACCATGGTCTCTTATGTGCCTTGTAAGTTTTCGTGTGTCTACTCTGTCTATTGCTACTATCTTGTTCTCTATTAAGTATTCTCTCAGTGATTTTTCAGAATCTGAATTGCTGGGATATGGCGATATTTCTCTCATCACAAAACCACTAACTTTTGGTGAATCAGACTCTACATCAAAGCTATTTACTCCATAGTTACCTATGTGTGGGTATGTCATTACGACTATTTGTCTGTGGTATGATGGATCAGTGAGTATTTCTTGGTATCCCGTCATACCTGTGTTGAATACTATCTCTCCCCAAGTTTCACCTCTGTAGCCCACGAATCTACCAAAGAAGTAGGTGCCATCTTTTAGAACTAATACAGCATTCCTTCTAAAGTTTTCCATGAAACCAAATTTTAAATATTCTTTAGTTTTTTTTTCTACTTCGAAGCATACCGATTAGCATGTGTTTTTTGATAATTACTTTCAAGCACTTAGATGATTTAAAAAGATTCTATTCAACGCCTACTCATTCTAATTATTTGAAGAGAGGCTTTGCCTCTCTTCACTTTCAAATTAGTGCTGTTTAGCACAAAGTGCTTTTTAGCACTAAGTGCTATTTAGCACTAAGTGCCTTAAGTAATGAATTAAGAAGGTGCTATAAGTGTTTTCTTGGCGGAATTATTGATATTATTGAATTTCCTGTCAATTTGAATTTAAAATTGATTTACGTAACGGATGTTCCGAAAATATCCAAGAGGATTTTATGCCTGAAAACTTTGTACCTTCTTATGGAATAATAAAGGGTAGATTTAAAGCTCTGGGAACTAATACTTTTGGTTTATTTTTTATTTCTTTTAACCTTCTTTCGAAGGTTTTAGAAAAAATACAGGTAGCTTCTTCGCACTTTAGTTCGATATACGAAAATTCTCCTCAGATGCCTTGGCACGAGTTTGAAGAGAGGGTAATAAACATAAAGTGGCGTGGAGAGTATTCTATAAACATAACAAACGACATCCAAAAGGCTATAGACTATGAGTTGAAGTCAAAAGAGAGAACTGATGAGATAATATATTATCTGACTAAAAACGCGGTTCCTAAGCTTTCTGAGTTTTTCCAAAATATACTTCAGAGACCAACGGGTGATAAGAATGTAACTGTTGATCTTGAGATTGAGTTGGTAAGTCAAGAAGAAGTCGAAGAGGTAAACATAAAGAGAACTAAAAAGGATTTAGAAAAGAAGGTTTCTGCACCTACTCAGCAGCAGCAACAGGCTCAAGATGAATTTAACCTTCCTCCCAACTCTATTGTTTTGGAATCTGCTCTTGTTCTATCCCCTATAACGGGTGTTCCTGTTTATGAGCTTAAGCCGGGAGATAAAGTTTTAACGAGGATAACGGAAAAAACTCAAAGAGGACAGTATTTCAAAGAGCTTTTAGGGGCTATAGATAAAACAACAAATGAGGAAAAGCCTATTCCAGCAACTGTTGAGCAAGTTAAAGTTCTAGGTAAGAATTATGTTATACTAACTAGTATAGGTCCAGGTATATATTGTAAGTCTGTTGAAGAGGATAATGTTAAAGTCAAGAAGTACGAAGGGGAAATGTTGAAAACACCTACAGGTTTTCTAGGTACTGAGCCTGAAGTTAGCGGAATTAACGACAAAACATCAAATTTATTGATAATCATAGGAATTACGGCAGGTACTCTGATTCTTATAGCTTTGATACTTATGTTGTTAGGTTTTTTCTAATATGAGGTTGTATAAATTTTCAAGAAAAACCTTAGAAACTGATATAGAGCTAGAAGTTAACCTTGACGGTGAAGGTGTTTTCTCAGGTTCTACAGGTATAGGCTTTTTTGACCACTTAATTAATACACTTTCAAAACACTCTAGAATGGATGTAAAAATAGTTAAATGTCAAGGTGATACGCATGTTGATTTCCATCACCTTGTTGAGGATTTCGGGATAGTTTTGGGTGTGTGTTTTAGAGAGGCTTTAGGAGATAAGAAAGGAATAAAAAGGTTTGGTTTTTCTTCAGTGCCTCTAGACGAGGCACTGTCCAGTGTTTCACTAGACATAAGCGGCAGAAGCTTTTTGTGTATTCCTACAGAATATCTTACAGGTAGCATCAGAGAGTTTGACATGGAACTCATTGAAGTTTTCCTTTCAGCTTTCGTTAGGGAAGCAAAAATAACACTTCATGTTGATGTTGTTAGAGGTTTTAATAAACACCACATAGCAGAGTCTATTTTCAAAGCTTTGGCTGTGGCAATTAGAGAAGCAATAAGGATAGAAGGAGATATAGTGCCTTCTACTAAGGGAACTATTTAGTAATTATGAGTTTCAATGAAGCAGTTCGGTATATATACTCCCTTACAAACCTTGAAGTGTCAAGAGATAAAAAAATTCCTGAAAGTGGCATAGAAAATGTAAAGAAGGTTTTAGGGTACCTTAAGATAGATTTTCTTTCAATTCCTACGTTTCACATAGCTGGGACAAAAGGCAAAGGTACGGTCTCAACAATAGTAGCTTACCTGCTTTCTAAAAAAAGTACTAGTGTGGGGCTTTTTACTTCGCCTCATCTTCTTTCAATAACTGAAAGAATATCTATTCTTAATAATGGTGAAGTGTTTTTTATAACTCAAGAAGAATTTGAAGATGTTTACCTTGAGGTTAGGGGAGCTAAGGAGAAACTTAACATTGAGCTTACAACATTTGATTTTCTTACAGTGATGGCAATGGTTTATTTTGTTTCTAAAAAAGTTGATTATATAGTCTTAGAAGTTGGTTTAGGGGGGAGGCTTGATTCTACAAATTTCTGTATGCCTAAGGTTTGCGGTATAACTCTTATTGACTATGACCATACAAAAATTTTAGGTGATACTCTTGAGAAAATAGCATATGAAAAGTGCGGTATAATAAAAGATGGTGTTCCTTTTGTGTCAATGTATCAAAAAGGATCAGTCAGAGAAGTAATTTCAAGTGTAGCCAAAGAGAAGGATTCAAATCTTACTTTTATAGACAATCTTTACAAAGTTGAAGAGGTTAAAATCTCAAAAGATGGTACCTTTGCTAAAGTTAAGAATTTGGTTGATAACAAAGTTTTTGATATAAATACAAGTTTAATAGGTGAACATTTTATATGGAATATCCTTATGGCTTTTGAGATGATTCAAAAAGTTCTACTTCTTGAATATTCACTTTTGGATGATGTTAATCCACCGATAAGGGGGAGGTTTGAGGTTATTAAAAGGAAACCTTTTGTTGTTTTTGATGTTGCTCATACTCCTTTGTCAATTGAGAAATCAATTTTTACATTTATGAGTCTAGCAAGTACTCCTAGAGTGCTTGCTATATCAATTCTTAAGGATAAGGAAATTGATAAGATTTCAAAAGTTTTGTCAAACTTTGAAAAGGAATTCAAAGAAATTTACATTCTAAAAATTGATGATTCTAATGATGGAAGCGAGGTTTTAAAAGAGAAGTTAAACGCATTAGGAATTAAAACTTTAGTTATTGATGATGTTCATTCCCTTCCAGAGGTAGATACTCTTTTTTTAGGTTCTTTTAGGTCTTATGGTCTAGTAAGAAGATGAACCTATAATTTTGTTTTTTGAGAGAAATTTTTTAATATTATTTAGAAGTATGTCTTTTAAGAGTATTACGATAGATAGTGTGATGCCGCAGATTGTTAAGAAAGACAATGATTTTGTTGTTTTCATGAGTGGCTTTTTAGGTAGGAATATTCAGGGGTATGAGTTTCCTGAGTTTGCTGAGGAAAAGGAGAAAAAGAATATTGTTAAATTGCTTACTCCTTTCATATCAAAACTTTCAGTTATAGACAAGGTTATTGACCTTAGCAGAATACTTAAGGATGATATAACACTTTTAGGGCTTATTGACAGAGAGATAATAGATGATGATATTCTTAGGATAATGACACCTCAGAATGTTTCTTCTATTAGGATAATTGCTAGCGAAAAATATGATGTTTGGTTCTTTTTGAATTTTTCTGAGCATTTTTTGGTTAGGTCAACTTTTATAGGTAATGGCTTTGAGGGTATATACAACAAACTTAACGATATCGCTATTCTCTTTGATGAAGAGTTTATACCTATGTTTGATAAAAATTATGGCTTTATAACTTCTGATTTGTCTCTTGTTGGGCATGGTGTTAAATTTAGGTTTTTGCTTAATCTTTGGGGGCTGAGAGGTAGCCAGATTTTCCCTTCGGTTCTGAGTACTATGTCTAGCAACGGTATAGTTTATTCGTATAACCAGCTTTATGAAAAAAGCGGATTCATGGAGTTTACCTATACATTTTCACCTGACAAATCCATGTATGAGAATAAGAAGATTTTTATGTCTTTGCTTGAGGAATTTCGCTATAGCGAGATAGAAGAGAGGAAAAAGCAGAGAGCCAAAATTAATTACAGTAACCTTCTTAGGGAATTCAGAGAGATGAAGGATTCTTTTAAATCTATAACTTTCATGCACTACAGGGCTCTTGTTAATACTTTGACAAAACTATCAATGATTAACTTCTTCAGCAAAGAAGACCCTTACGAAGAAACAGATATGGATACAATGATTAATTACTTGCTTATTCTTCTTAGGGACACTAGCATAATGCTGTATTCAGGTATCTCAATACCCAACGACTCATTCATCGGCAAAGAGAGAGCACTACTAGTAAAAAAATTCTTCGCTAATAAATGATGTGTATTAAGTGCTTGATGTTAGTTTCTTGTTCAATTCCTCACTAGAAAGTATAGAGAGGCGATAGCCTCTCTGTAAAAAATAAGATTTATCTTCTCATGAAAAGAGATTCAAGGGTGTTCTTTTCAATGTATAGCATTGTTGGTCTTCCATGTGGACAAGTATATCTGTATTCTTCTCTTAGTGCTTCTTCTAGCAATTTGTAAGCTTCAAAAGGAGTCATTGATGTATTGCCTTTTACTGCGCTTTTACAAGCTATGGAAGCTAGTTTTTCTAATACAGTCTCTAAATTTGATGATTTTTCTTCTTTTATTTTTTCACATATTTCTATTATTCCACTCTCAATGTCTATTCCTATGTTAAAAAATGAGGGTATGGATGTTACTTCAATGTTGTCTTCATCAATTTTTATTGAAAAGCCGAGTTTGTTGAATGTTTCTAAGTTTTCCTTTATTATCTCTAAGTAGTCTTTTGATATTTTGAATTTGTGCGGCATGAGTAAGTTTTGCTTTGTTATGTATCCTCTTGTTGTTAGTTCTTTGTATTTCTGGGAGTAAATTATTTTTTCATGTAGAGCGTGCTGGTCAATCAGTAGTATTTTATCTTCACCTTCTACCTCAAATATTAGGTATGTGTTGAATATGGAACCTATGAATTTGTATTTTTTAAGTTCTGTTTTTTCTTGCTCTTCGTTTTGAACAAATTGAACTGGGGGACTTTGGGGTTTGTTTAAGTAGTTCGATTCTATGAAGTTTGCTTCTTCTAGTTTTTTGTAATTTGATAAGAATTTTGGTTGTTCTTCTTGGGTTTTAGATGTTTCTAAGAAAGTTTTGTAAATTTCTTGTTGGTGTATTGTATTGTTAGCTTTGCTTTGTAGGAATGTTTCGATAGATTTTTTTATGCTTTTTTCTATAGGGTTTAATGTTAGTTCGGATTCGTTTATTTCTACTACTTGGTCTGTTTCTTTTAAGCCGCTGGTTATTAGTTCTATTATTTGGTGGTATATTTTGCCTTCGTTCTTGAATTTTATTTCTTTTTTTGCTGGGTGGATGTTTACATCAACTAATGAGGGATTTATTGTGATGAAGCAGAATACTATGGGGTATGAGCCTTTGGAGGTATAGTTTTCGTATGCTTTTGAGAATGCGTTTAATAAGCTTTTTGATTCTACGAATCTTCTGTTTACGAAGATCTGCTGGAGGTTCCTTGTTGGTCTCGTTACTGAAGGTTTGGAAAAGAATATTTCTATTTTCATGTCTTGGTCTTCGTATACTTTGTGGTTTAGTGATTTTATCTCAGGGTATATTGAAATTATTCTTTCGTAGAGAGAGTTTGATTTAGGCAATAGAATATCGGTTTTTAGGTCTTTGATGAGTTCAAAAGTTATTTCTGGAAAGGCTATTGCCTTTTTTACGAATACATCAAGTATATACTTGTATTCTGTTATATCTGACTTTAGGAAATTTCTTCTCACTGGAAGGTTAAAGAATAAGTCTCTTACTCTTACTATAGTTCCCTCTGGTGATGATGTTGGTATTGATTGTATGAGTTTACCGCCTCTAACTATTATTTTGTATCCTTCTATTTGGTTTTTGGGTCTGGATATTATTTCTAGTTCGGATACTTCGGCTATGCTTGCGAGTGCTTCACCTCTAAAACCCATTGTTGTTATTCTGTATAGGTCATCGACTGATTTTATTTTACTTGTTGCATGCCTCAAGTATGACTTCTCTAAGTCTTCTTTGCTCATACCTTCACCATCATCAATTACTTCTATTAGCTTTTTACCTCCCTCAATTATACTTACGGTTATTTTTGTGCTTCCTGCATCTATTGAGTTGTCAATTAGTTCTCTCACAACGGAACTAGGTGATTCTATTACCTCGCCTGCTGCTATTTTTTTGGAAACTTCATCGGGTAGGATTACTATTTTTGACATGGTAGTATCATTATATAACTTAAACACTTTGAATTCCAAGATATATGTTAAGTGGTTTTTTGCTAAGTACCTTTGGCAATGGATGCTTATTTTTGTTAGACAATTGTTTGGTTATTTGTTAAAATATTTTTAGTGAGATTTTGATTATTCCGAAAATACTATTGCCTTATGAAGTATTTCATCTATCAAGTTGTTAAATACCTGCTGATAGTTTTGTTTCTGGTTGCTCTTGTTTTGTATCTAGCGAGAACTGACAGGTTGCCGAGGTTTTTGCCCGATGAAGTGAGAAATTATATTATTGACTTTTCTGATGTTGTGCTATCCTACGATATTTTTTCAGAGATTTATAAGCCATTTTCTTTGGTTTTTGATTTCTTGGCTGATGATGGTTATCAATATAAGTATAGTACTTTGCCTGAGGTTATCATAAAAAGACTAGATTCTACTGTTGATAAGATTGATAACGATATAAATCTTTTCGTTAATAACCCTCTGTTTGAATCATGGGTCATTCAGTCATTAATTGGAGGTAAGAACCAAGTTTTGTACGATTTAATGAAGAGTTCTTTTGATTATGCTTATCTTGTAGGTATTGGTATATATTCATCGAGAGGTGTTGAGATTGCTTATAGTGGCAATGAAGTAAGCAAAGATGTAATTAACTACGCTATTAATAATAGAAAACAATTAGTTTTGGTTGGACCATATCTCATTAGAGTTAGAGAACTTAAGAAAGATGTTGATTTTATTGATGGTAAATTGTTGGTTATACTTGATAGTAAGTTGTTACTCAAGGAAGTTTTCAATAGTGAGCTTAGCGATTTTAAAGATGTGTATGTTCTTGATTATTACTCTACGAATGTTCTTTTTTCACTTAATGGGACAGATGCTGCCATTCTGAGGGAAAATGCTTTTAAGGGGAGCTTGGAGATTGGAAGGGAAAGCCTCAATAACAAGATTTTGTCTTATAAGGACTTGTTCTACGTCGGATTCATTTATTCCAAACCTAACTTTCTTAGGGTGATTAATATAGCTTTTAGGATAATAATTATTGTTGGTGTCTTGATTTTACTTATCTGGTTGAACTTAAGGATTAAGGAAGAACTTACAAAAGTAAGTAAGAAAGAGGAAATATTACTCAAACAGCTTAGAAATGGGCTAAAGAAGCTACCTTATAAAGGTGTAAACGAGAAAAAGGATATAAACAACCTTTTTGTTATTTCTACAGACCAATCGTTGAAGTACTTTGAAAATTTTGTTAAAACTGATGTAGAAGTTTCTAAGGAAGATTCTAATCGTTCTTTATTCAAGTTTTAAAAACTGACTTTTGCATTGAGTTAAAGAAAGGTTTAGAATTCCCTAGAGAATTCTTTTTTTGACAGAGCAATAAAAACGGGTGAGGTGCTTAGTAGCACTTCGTGCTTAATAGCAAGTTGTGCTTAATAGGTGCTTATTAGCACTTTCTTATTAATTGGAGAGTGTAGAGAGGTGTAACCTCTCTACATCAAGAGGTTAGTAAGGTGGGACTACTTGAAGGTGCTTACTAGCACCTTTCTTTTTGAATATATTATGTTGTATGGTGTATAATTTATGAAGAATGGGAAAAACTAAAAGGAACGAAAGAAAGGAAGACATAAGGGTTGATTTCGATGTTGATGAGGTTTATAGTAGGATGAAGGATAAGGTCTTGACAGCTGTTAAGAACATGGGATATGACTTAGTGAGCTTTTCTATAAAAAAAGGTAAGAAGGTTCTTGTAGAAGTTGAGATATATCTTAAGGACAGGAGTATATCGACAAGGGATTGTGAGAGAGTATCAAATGTTCTTTCTAGGTTATTTGATGTGGAGGACCCTATACCTATTAGTTATACATTGCTTGTTAGCTCTCCAGGTTTGGATAGAGAACTGAAGGAGCTTAGAGATTTTGAGATTTTTTCAGGTAAAGAAGTAGAGGTAAATGTAAGGAATTTTGAGATTTATGGTTTGTCTTCATCACATAATGTTATGCGTATAATTGGGGTTGAGGGGGATGTTGTAAAGTTTGACCTTGATGGTAAGGAAGTCTGGATAGATTTCAGTGATATAGAGAAAGCAAAGTTGTATTTTGATTTTGATAGATATTTTGGGGGAGAGGGTAATTTATGAGTGTTCTTGGGAGTATAAAAGAGGTTTCTAGGATGTTGGAATTGCCAGAGGAAATAGTTACAAAGATGCTAGAGAATGCTCTTGTAGAGGGATATAAAAAAGAGTTTGGTGAAGAGTATGATAATGTTTCTGTTAAGCTTGATGAGAATTCGCAGAAATTGGAAGTTTTTGCTATCAAGAAAGTTGTTGATAAGGTTAGAAATCCTGTTTTAGAGATTTCTCTTGATGAAGCTAAGAGATACTCTAAGGATGTTGTGGTTGGGGACCAGATAAGTGTGCCTATAGATATTTCTAAGTTCAGTAGGGGTGCCCTTGAGGCTATAAAGTCTAGCATTTTTAAGCAGAAGACAGAAATAGAAAGAGATAAAGTCAACTCTATATTTAGAAACAAGATAGGTGAGATTATTACAGCTAAGATTGCCAATATAAGAGGTAAAAACATAGAAGTGATTGTTGATTTAGGGAATATCAAGGTTGATGGGATTCTTCCTTATGAGCATCAAATGCCTGAGGACCATAGAATTTTTTCGGTAGGTGACACTATAAAGGCAGTGCTTATTGATATAATATCCCCCTCCTTTGATGAGGAAAAGGAAGATACTAAAGTCAAGAAGAAGAGGCAAAGAGAATCTAAACTTCTACTTTCAAGGACTACACCGGAGTTTATTAAAAAGTTGTTTGAGCAAAACATCCCTGAAGTTTCTAAAGGTATAGTTCAAGTTGTGGCAGTTGGTAGGATTGCAGGTGAGAGGTCAAAGGTTGCTGTCGCTTCAAAGTATCAGGATGTTGACCCTGTTGGTGCTTGTATTGGAGTTGGTGGTAGTAGAATTGCTTTTGTTTCTAAAGAGGTTAGCGGCGAGAAAATAGATGTTGTTCTTTGGAGTGATGACATAGTTGAGTTTGCCAGAAATGTTTTCGGTAGGGACGCTATCCATTCAGTTGAAGATAGGGGTAATGAGGTAATACTCAAGGTGTATGATTCGTACCTTTCTAGGGTTGTAGGTAAGAAGCTAATAAATATCACTCTTTTTGAAAAGATGATAGGTAAGAGTGTTAAAGTTATTTCCATTGATGTTGAGAAAGAGAGCACCGGTGAGCCTCCAATAGAGATAGAAGAAGATATGATAAATGAAAATACTTATGTTGATTATCTACCGTTCGATAGGGTTATACTTAATAAAATGAAGGAGAAAGGTTTGAAGACGATAGGTTCTCTAATAGAGAACTTAGATAACCTTAAGGATTTGGGCTTTACACCTAGCGAAATTGCTCATATCAATGGAGTTATAAATGAGTATATTGAAATAGAGGTTGAGGAGTAAAGGTACTTATGGATGAGAAGAAGAAAATAAAAATAAAAATAAAAAAGAAGCCTGATGAAGTAGCTTCTAAGCAAGAAGTAGGTGAAGAGATAAATAAAAGTGAAACGCCTTTGCCTTCTGTTCCTGAGCCTACTCTGCAGGAGCAGCCCCAACAAACTGAACCTGTTTCACAAGAAAGAAGGGAAGTACAGGAGTTTAGGAGAGAGAGACATTACGAGAAGAGGTTTGATAAATATAGAGAGGAAAGAAGATATAAACCTTCTTATCATAAAGGTAGTAAGGAGAAAGGAGAAGGTACACCTTTTAATAGGGAAGGTGGGGCGAAGTCTCAGAGAGAGCAGGGAGCTACTACTCAGTATAGGGATAGGTTTAGAAAAAGGGAAGGTGGTCAACAGGGTCAGAGAGGTTTTAGAATTGGTGATAGGTTTGCTAAGCCTGCGCCAAAGCCTTCAGGAGGTCCAAAGCCACCGAGAGCTGTTCCTATTACTCCTCCTAAGAAGACTTCCATAAAAGAATCTTTTAAGGAACCAGAAATTGTAGAGGGTGAGGAAGAATTTGTATCTAAGTTGGATGCTGCGTTCATCAGAAAGAAGAAAGAGGAAACATTCGCTGTACCTAGTGAAATAGAGATATTTGAAACTATAACAGTTGGTGACCTAGCTAAGAAGATGAATGTTAAAGCTTCGGTTGTAATTGATACTTTGTCAAAGTTAGGATTAACTGTTACTATCAACGACAAGATAGATGCTGATACTGCAACAGTTGTTGCAGAAGAATTTGGGGCTAAAGTCAAGGTAAAGTCTATATACGATGAGATAACAATACAAGAGGAACCTGACGATCCGAAGTATGTGAAAGAGAAAGTTCCAGTTGTCACTGTTATGGGGCATGTTGACCATGGTAAAACAACACTTCTCGATGCTATAAGGAATACAAGAGTTGTTGAAACTGAGTCGGGAGGAATTACTCAGCACATAGGTGCTTCAGTTGTTGAGATAGATGGTAAGAAGATAACTTTTATAGACACTCCGGGGCATGAAGCGTTTACTGCGATGAGGGCTAAAGGTGCTAAGGTCACTGACATCGTTGTTCTTGTTGTGGCAGCTGATGATGGGGTCAAAGAGCAGACTATTGAGGCTTTGAATCATGCTAAAGATGCTAAAGTTCCAATTGTTGTTGCTATAAATAAGATCGATGCACCAGGAGCTAATCCAGAAAGAGTAAAAAGCCAATTGAGTGAGTTAGGTCTTATTCCTGATGAGTGGGGTGGTGATACAATGTACGTTGAGGTCTCAGCTCTTAAGAAAAAGAACATTGATAAATTGCTACAGGCTATACTCTTACAAGCTGAACTTATGGAGTTGAAGGCTAATCATCATAAGAAGGGTATTGGATACGTTATAGAGAGTAGGGTAGATCCTGGTAGAGGTGTCGTTTTTACATTGATAGTTAAGAACGGAGTTGTCAAGACTGGGGATTTCTTTGTCGTTGGTAACACTTGGGGTAAGATAAGAGCTATTTTTGATGATAAAGGAAGGAAAATAAATGAAATTTTGCCTGGTTTGCCTGGTGAAATTGTTGGTACAGAGGAACTCCCAAATGCAGGCGATAAGCTCAATGTTGTTGAGGATGAGGATATAGCTAAAGAAGTGGCTGAAAAGAGGAAATATTACTCTAAGATAGAAAATGTTAAGAGTATTAGGAGTTATGAAGAGGCTTTTGCTGAGAAGAAAGAGCTTAAGTTCATAGTTAAAACTGATGTCTTTGGTAGTGCTGAAGCTATAAAGTACTCTTTGGAGAAGCTCTCAACTGATGAGGTGACTGTGAAGGTTATACATTTTGGAGTAGGGCAAGTTACAGAAAGTGATGTGATGCTTGCTTCGGCATCCGGAGCTTCAATAATAGCTTTTAGAACTAAGGTTGCTGGTAAAGTTTCCGAACTAGCTAAACAGGAAAAAGTGAATATCAAGAAGTATTCAATAATATACGAGATAATAGAGGATATTCAGAAGCAAATCAAAGGGCTTAAAGAACCAGTGCTCGTTGAAAAGGTCTTGGGTACTGCTGAAGTTAGAAAAGTTTTCAGAGTTAGTGGGGTCGGTAATGTAGCTGGTGCTTATGTGAAGAGTGATGTTATCCAAAGGAAAGCTAAGGTCAGAATTTATAGAGATGGCAAGCTTGTTTTTGATGGAGAGATAGCTTCTCTTAAGAGATTCAAAGACGATGTAAGTGAGGTTTCTGAAGGTTATGAATTTGGTATATCGTTTAGGAACTTTGACGATATAAAAGAAGGTGACACTATTGAGTGCTATACAATGGTAGAGCAGCAAGAGTAAAATGGTGACAATAGTTGTTGAGGACACGGATTTTAAAAATAATCACTTTAGAAATTGGGAAGATGTTTTCTCTTCTGAACCTTCGGTTCAGGGACTTACTAGAGTTTTGGAATCTTTAGAAGGTAGAGAGAAAAAAGTTGTTATAACCTGGGCTTCAACTTCGTTTCTTGATTACAATCTTGTTGATAGACTCGCCTCTAGGGGCGAGTACGATATAATGTTTATTCCTAACTTACCAGATTACATGGAGTTTGAAATTTGGGATATTTCATTTCTTTTGGAGAAGTTGAGGACCTTCTCTTCCGTTAAGAAGCCTCTAAGAAACTCTATGAGTTCTTTAGAGCTTGATGAATCACTATTTTTTGTTGATATTTATCAGCCAGACATAAGACTTTACAGATTTGATTTAGTACCTAATGCTTACAAAAGTAAGAAGGTTGTTGAATACTTGTATGGTTGTATTGATTTTTCAAAGGAATTAGCACCTCAAATTCTTGAGGTGCTAAAAAATAATCCAGAGATACTAACAAAAATTCCTACATTTTACATGTTTGAAGTTTCAAATAAGAGAGTCGAAGATACGCAACTTAATAGGTCATGGAATGTTAGTTTTGGCAACTTGTCATCTGATGTGTTTTTTAAAGTTTTTGAAAAGGTTAGAGAACTTTCTAGAGAGTTTGTTTGTGTTTTTGGAGTTTACAACGAGCCTCTTTTTGCTGATGAAATAAGGAAAATTTTTGATTTCATTACTTCCAAAAACTTGGAGGAAATTACATTTATACTTTCTACTTCTTTGCCCCAGGTGGATGATTTTTTGTTGGACTTTTACAAAAAGACTATGGCTATGTCAGGTTATAGGGGATACGATAAGTTTTATATTTACGTTAACCTACCAAAGTTAGGTAGTAATAGATTTAATGAGGTTATAACTAACGCCGGCAAGCTTAGAGAGATTGACCCTAAGAGAGTTTACATTAGGTTTGTTAGAGATAGGGAGAGTGTTAAGTACTTACCAAAGTTTTACAGTGATATAAAGGAATATAATGTGGTTATTTCTAGAACTTTTGACGTAAAACTTATGGATGCTGATACTGTTTTCCCTGTTCGTGTTCCTTGTTATAAGCTTCAGACTAGTTTAGTTATGCTGCCTAACGGAGATGTGCCATTGTGCCTAAATGACTTAAGTTTAAGCAATAAGCTTGGTAATGTTTTAGACGATGATATCGCCGAAATTGCTTTAAGGAAAGCAAAGTATTATAAACATCATTTTCTTGGTAATTACGAAGGTATTTGTAAAGATTGTATTATCTGGGACCAATACGATTTATAGCTTTTCAAATCTCTGTATTAGTTTTGTTGAAAAATCCTGTGCTATTTAGCACTTGTGCAATGTAGCACTTGTGCTATGTAGCACTTATGCTTTAAGTGCTTTTTTATCAGGGTTAAGGGGAGGATAGTCTACATTGGAATCTCAAGGGTGTGTGCTTAATAGCACATCGTGCTTATTAGCACATTTTCAATTAAGTGCTTAATAGCACCTTTACTTATAGCTTTCATATTAAACTATTAAAGAGTTGGGACCTCTTACTTTGGAGAGTGAAGAAGGTCGTGTAACTTCATCTTAATCAAATAGGGTGATTGGGGTGCTTAATACACTAGTGCTTAATAGCACTTTCTTAATTAGGTGCTTATGGCACTAGGTACTTAAAGTACTTTGTGCTTAAAGCACTTTGTGCTAAAAGCACTTCTCTATTAGGGTTAAGGGGGCGATAGCCTCCCTTAGAATCTTAAGGGTGGGAGGGTGGGGTGCTTCATAGCACATTGTGCTTCATAGCACACTTTTAATTAAGTGCTTCATAGCACTATGTGCTAAATAGCACTTTGTGCTACATAGCACCTTTTTTATTAAATAATTCTTAACTAGAGTGAAGAGATGCGATAGCATCTCTTCAGATAACTAGGGCGGGGTGCTTAATAGCACTAGTGCTTAATAGCACTTTGTGCTTATTAGCACCTTGTGCTTTAAGCACTGCGTTCTTGTAGCACCTTCTTATTTACATATTCTGAAGAGTTAAAGAGATGAAGCCTCTCTATAATGACGTGCTTTAAGCACAAATAGAGTTGGTGCTAAATAGAACTTTTATAAAATTACGAAGGTGTTGGAAGGCGGAGCCTTCCAACGATAAAAAAGGGTGGGCGGGTGGGGCTACTAAAATTGATGTGCTAATTAGCAATTAATGTAATAGCACTTGTATTTGAAGTACTTCCTTTATCAGGGGTAAGAGATATGTTAGCCTTTCTTAGAATTTTAAGATGTGCTGAATAGCACATCGTGCTGAATAGCACTATTTGCTTAATAGCACTTTCTTATTAATTGGAGAGCGTAGAAGAGGTGAAACCTCTCTATTTTAAAATTCGTAAACAGGCAGTAGCCTGTTGAATTTTTCAACAAAATCCTCTGTATTAGAAAAAACGAGGTTTTTTGTTTTATAATAAAGAACCAAAATTTTTTAAGGGGAGAGTTATGGGAGAAGTAATTCCTATTGAGAGGATAAGAAATATTGGTATAATAGCTCATATTGATGCTGGTAAGACTACTACCAGTGAAAGGATATTGTTTTATACTGGTAGAATTCACAAAATGGGTGAGGTTCATGAAGGTACGGCTGAGTTAGACTGGATGGTTCAGGAGAGGGAAAGAGGTATTACAATTACTAGTGCTACTACTACTTGCTTCTGGAAGAATCATAGGATAAACCTTATAGATACTCCTGGGCACGTTGACTTTACTGTTGAGGTTCAGAGGTCTTTGAGGGTCCTTGACGGAGCTGTTACTATTCTTGATGGTAGTGAAGGAGTTGAGCCTCAGTCTGAGACTGTTTGGAGGCAAGCTGACGAATACAAAGTCCCGAGAATTATATTTGTTAACAAGTTGGATAAGGTAGGTGCTGACTTTTACATGTGCTTGGATTCTATACGAAAGAAGTTAGGTGTTAAACCTTTACCCTTACAGATTCCGATAGGTTCCGAATCTTCTTTTGTTGGTATGATTGATTTAGTTGAGATGAGAGCACTTTATTGGGATACTGATGAGTTAGGTAAAGATTATAGAGTTGGAGAGATACCGAAGGAGCTAGAGGAAAAAGCTAAACATTATAGGGACAAATTGATAGAAGCTGTTTGTGAGGAAGATGAAGAATTACTTGAGATGTACCTTGAGGGCAAAGAACCTGACATTGAGACAGTAAAGAAGATGATAAGAAAACTTACAATTAGTACAAAGGCTTTCCCTGTCTTAGGTGGCTCATCTTTGAGGAATAAGGGAATTCAACCTCTGCTTGATGCTATTGTCGATTATCTACCAAGTCCTTTGGACTTGCCACCTGTAAAGGGATATAAAGATGATGGTTCTGTTGTTGAGAGGAAACCTTTGGATACAGAGCCTCTCACAGCTTTGGCGTTTAAGGTAATGTCAGACCCGTATGTGGGTAAACTTGTTTTCACTAGGGTATATTCCGGTGTTTTGAAGTCGGGAATGTATGTTTATAACTCTACCAAAGGTAAGAAGGAGAGGGTTTCCAGAATACTCTTGATGCATGCTAACAAGAGGGAGGAAATAGAGGAAACAAGTGCTGGTAACGTTGTGGCTCTCGTTGGACTTAAGGATACAACTACAGGTGATACGATAATTGCTGAAAACAGTGAAAAGATAGTTCTAGAGTCAATAAAATTCCCTGAGCCTGTTATTTCTATGGCTGTGGAGCCCAAGACGAAAGAAGATCTTGATAAGTTGTCAAATGTTTTGGCTAAGTTACAAGAGGAAGATCCTACATTTAAGGTTAAAGTAGATCCAGAGACGAACCAGACGCTAATAATGGGTATGGGTGAGTTGCATCTTGAAATAATGGTTGATAGAATGATTAGGGAGTTTAAAGTACAAATAAATGTTGGTAAGCCTCAGGTAGCTTATAGAGAAACAATAGAGACGAGTGCCAAGGCAGAAGGTAAGTACATAAAGCAGACTGGTGGTAGAGGTCAGTACGGACATGTGTTCATAGAGATAGAGCCGTTGCCGAAAGGTTCAGGATTTAAGTTTATTGACAAAATTGTTGGTGGTAGGATACCTAAAGAGTTCATACCTGCTGTTGAGGCTGGTATAAGGGAAGCGATGGAGAGCGGTGTAATTGCAGGATATCCTGTTGTTGATGTTCAGGTTACGCTGTTTGATGGTTCTTACCATGAGGTTGACTCATCAGAGTTGGCATTTAAGATTGCAGCTTCTAAGGCTTTCAAGGATGCTATGAAGCAGTCTTTACCAGTACTTTTAGAGCCAATAATGAGAATAGATGTTGTGACTCCAGAAGAGTACTTAGGCGATGTTTTAGGTGACCTTAACTCAAGGAGAGCTAAGATTATATCTATGGATCAGAGAGGTAATACAAGGGTTATAACTGCTCATATACCTTTGGCTGAGACTTTTGGTTATACAACTGTGCTGAGGTCGTTGACACAGGGTAGAGCTAGTTATATAATGCAATTTGAAAAGTACGAGTCGTTGCCCAAGCACCTTTACAAGAATGTTCCAACGTTAAAGGTAGCTGAGGAAGTTGAGGAGTAAGTATAAATTAAGCTGGCGTAGCTCAGTGGTAGAGCGGCTCACTCGTAATGAGCAGGTCGTGGGTTCAATCCCCACCGCCAGCTAATTTATAACTTTCACTTTCGATATATTGCCTTCTTTGTAAACTAGGTACTTTTTGTAGTTAGTGTTTTCTGATATTTCTCTTTTGTGTGTTATTATGAATATATTTACATCTCTTTCCTGAGAGTACATTTCTAAGAAGTGGAAGAGCTTTGAATTGTACCCTTCATCTAATGTATCAAAACCTTCGTCAATGAAAAGGGTTTTTACAGAATTTTTTGATAGTATTTCGTTGCTTACTGAGAAAGCTAGAGCTATAGAAAATAGAAAACTTTCACCGCCACTTAGACTCTTAACAGTGTTTTTGTTACCATCGGAGTATACAACCTCAAAATTTAGTGAATTGCTAGTTATGTTTACCTCTAACCTTTTGTCATGAATTCCCATCATTTTTAGGTACTCGTTTGCTACTTCAACGATTTCTAGCATCTTAACTTTGGTGACAAAGTTTATGATTTCATTCGCTTTGAATATATCTTTCAATCTGCTGAGTATATCAAAATCTTTTTCTAAATTCTTCTTTTCATCATCTTTGCTTTCTATGTCTTTTATTCTGTCTTTTATTGTTTTAATTTTGGATTCTATTATTCCCATTAGCTTGCTCATCTCTTCCTTCGATTTTTGTAGTTCTCTAAGTTTAGCTTCGTTCTCTTCTATTAGTTTGTTGATTTCTTCTATGTTTTTTTTGAGTATTTCTTCGCTTAGGTCCTTTGTAATGTTTTTTAGCATGGTTTCGTTTTCGTCCAATCTCTTCTGATTTACGGATATTTCATTCAGTAGTTCCAGGGAAAGTTGAAGGGTTTTTAGTTTATCCTCCTCTTTAGAAATATAGTTTTTTATCATCATGTGTGTCTCTTCTGAGAAGAAGAGACTTAACTTTGGTGACTTACTGCTATCGTAGGTCAAGAAATTTAGTTTCTCTAATAGGTTATCTCTAAACTTTTTTAGTTCTGCTTCGTTTTGTTTTATTCTTTCAAATCTTTTTTCTATATCTTCTTTTCTTGTATTGAGTCGATGAATTTCCTTGTCTAATCTGTCCCTTTCTTCTTTTGTTTTCCTTAATTGTTGGCTTTCATTTTCCAGTCTTTCCTCAATTTTTTTTATATCTTCTTTTGATGATATTCCTCTACTTGATAGTTCAGAAATCTTGTTTGAGTATTCTAGTTTCTCTGTTTCTATTTGTTTCGTTAAGTTGTTGATTTCGCCTTCTATTTTTGATGTTTCTCTCTTTGTAGCTTCTATTTTTTCTCTTATCTCTTCAATTTTTTCTTTAAAGACCTTTAGGTCTTTTGAAATTATGTTAGATTCCTTGCTTGTTTCTTCTAGTGAAAATGTATTTCCGCAGACAGGACATGTATCACCTTCTTTTAGGTTGTCTCTTATGTAAGCTGAGTAGTATTTTATTTCCTGGTTTTTATAGGTTTTTTCTTCTTCTAGGAGAGCCTCAATCTTGCTTTTCTCGAAATTGAGTTTTTTTTCTTTTTCCTTGAGTTCGGTTTCAATTAATTCTATTTTTTTCTTTGTTTTTTCAAGTTCCTCTAGGTCTTTCTGTGCTCTGCTCAGTTTCGTTCTCTCTTCGAATAGTTTGTTTTCATCAAATTGGTTTATCTTGGAGTTTAGGGTTTCTAACTCTTTTTCAAGTTTTAGGATATATGTGTTTAGCTTTTCTACTCCCTCTTGTACTTCAAGAACTTCTTCTTTTATCTCTTTGCCTATTTCCTTTTTTATTTCTTCGTATTCTTTTTTGAGGTTTTTGTAGTTGTCTTTTTGGCTTTCGTATTTTGCTTTATCTTGGAGTAATTTAGAAACTTTTAGGTTGAGGTTCTCTATTTCGTTTTTGAGTAATTTAGTAAGTTCAGGTACTAAGGAAAGATTTTTAGTTTCAATTAGCCTTATTAATGTGTCTTTTAGATTTGGTGATGTTTCTACTCCTTGGGTTACCTCTTTGAGTTTTGATATATCTCTTTCTATCGAAAGAGATAAGTTTTTGATGTTTTTTTCTAGTTCAAGTATTTGGCTAATGGTTCTTTGGCTGAGTTTGTAGCTTTCTAGTAGTTCCATTATCTTCTTACTTTCTTCGTCAAAGTTTTTAATTTTCTCTTCGTACAGTTTTTTGGTTTCTTCTAAAATTGTGTCAAGTTCTTCTGCTTCTATTCCTAAGTTTCTTAAAATTTCTTTTAGCTCTAAGGTTTCTCTTTCTATTTGATTTTTTAGAGATTCTATTTCTCTTCGTTTTAGTTCTAAAAGGTTTGATACTTCTTTGAATTCGGTGCTGATTTCCTCTTCAATTTTTGAGTATATGTTTAGTTCGGGAAATATTCCCTTTATTATTTCTCTTTTTTCTTCTGGGCTATCGGCTTTTAGAAAATCTGCGAATTTCCCTTGTGGTAGAATTATGGTTCTTGAAAATATGTCAAAGTTTACACCTGTTGTGAGGTTTATTATCTCTTCGTCTATTTTTTTCTTTGTACCTATTTGTTTTTGGTTGTTTATCTCAAGTAGTGATTCGTAAGTATTATCTTTACTGGCTCTCAATATTCTTGTTATTTTTAGTTCCTTGTCATCTTTTGTGATGTATACTTCTGCTTTTGTTTCTTCTGGTTCTGTTGCTCCCTCAAATCGTACTTTGTTTACTTCTTTATCGTTGTACCTTGGTACTTTTTGGTAGATGGCGAAAGCTAAGCCGTCAAGTATACTGCTTTTACCTGCTCCTGTGTCACCAGTTATTACTGTTATCGGTGAATCGTCAAATTCTATTTCTGTGTTTTTGTGTGAGCAGAAGTTTTTCAGGATTATCTTTTTAATTTTCATGAAAATTATGATAAATAAGAGATGTTTATTTCTTCACCTTTGTATAGGTTCTAAATTTCTTGAAAGTATCAGGTTTATTTTTTATACTTAATTTAACAGGGTGTGATGTATGAAACTAAGTGATGAGGCTATTAATTTTTTGATGAGTGGCAATGGTAATAATGTCGTAGTAGTTGCTACAGTTAGTGAGTTTGGTATTGTTAATCTATCGCCTAGGTTTATTTTATATGTTGATACAAGTGGTGTTGATGATAAAATATACTTTGCTAGTTCTTTGCCTAATAAGACACTTTATAATTTGAGAAAGAACTCAAAGGTGTGTATTTCAAAATGGGTGAATGATGTTAGGGGTGATGTTAGGCTTTTGGTTATAACCGGTCAAGCTAAGAACTTAACCAGTGGACCGAAGTATGATGAAATGTCTGATAAATTAGCTCAGGCTTTCTTGAAAGCTGGTTTTGTTAAAAGTGGTGAAGTTAAATTAGACAAACCACCTAAGCCTTTGGCTGTGACTGAGGTAATAGTTGAAAATGTAAAGTTTTATTGATCTTTTGGGGGGTTTTATGGTAAGTGGAGTTGTTTTGATAGATGATGATGTTTTGGAACTTTTGAGATTAAATAATGGTATAATTGCTTTTGGGTTTGTAATGAATGGTTATCCTGTGGTTTATCCTAAGTTTGCTGTTGAAGCTATTGGAAATAGTATGACATTTATAGAAAGTGATGTAAAGGTTATAGAAAATTTAAGAATTTCAAATAAGATTTCTGTTTCTGTTTTTGACTGGAGAGGTAACACAGCTAAGGGTTTTCAGCTTAAAGGTTTTGCTAATGTTTATGAGAAGGGGACACCGTATTTTGAGGAGATAATAAGAAAGTTTGAGTCGAGGAAAATGAATCCTGATTTCTTGAATGAGATAGCCGATAGGATGGATGAAAGAATAATAGTCCCTAAGAAAGAATTTGTTGTTAAGTTGGATTTGAACATGAAGTACTCTCAGGCTCCTTCTCCTGAGTCAGCCAAACCTATCATTGCAATATAGTAAAGTTTGATTGAAAATACAATTACCAGAGAGGCGTAGCCTCTCTATAAAATAAAAGTATTACCCATCTGAAATAATTTTTGAAAAAGTCTTTATTATTTGGCAGAAGCTTTTAGGAGTTTAGAGATACTTAGCATCTCTGATGCGTAGCAAAATAGGTGAGGGGGAATTTAAGCGCTTTTTTAAAGTACTTAAAACACTTTTTATCATGGGAAAAACCAATGGGTATTGGAATGCTATGCATCCCAACATTGAAAAAAGGGTGGACGGGGGCTTATTAGCACTCTCTTAGTGCTTATAGCACTCTTTTATCAATTGGAGAGTGAAGAGAGGTTAAACCTCTCTACGAAAAATAAGGGTGGGGTGCTTGTTAGTACCTACTTGATTAAAATGTGTTTCATAGCATTTGTTGCTTAAAGCACTCTGTGCTTAAAGCACCCTGTGCTTAATAGCACTTTCTTATTTCAATTCCTAAAAACACTTATGTTAAATAGTACTTCTTTACTAGAGTTAAGGGAGATGTCAACCTCCCTTAGAACATTAGGGTGGGAGGGTGGGGCTACTAAAAGTAATGTGCTTGAGCATTTGTTGCTTAAAGCACCTTGTGCTTAAAGCACTTGTGCCTAAGGCACTTCTTAAATAATTGAATCTTGATTTTTAAGAAAGCAGGCTTAGTCTGTTTTTAGCGCAATCATCTGAAATGGAAATTTGATCTTTTAGCTCTAAATAATTTTTTCAAAATAATTTTTTCAAAACAAATTTCTTGGAGGTATTCTGTGATACTGAGTTCAAAAAAGATATTGGAGGAGATAGAGAAGGGGAGTATAGTGATAGACCCTTTCGATAGAAGACTGTTGAATCCTAATTCCTATAATTTGAGGCTACATAATGAGCTATTTGAGTTGACAGATGATGTTATAGACATGAAGAAACCAACTAGCTACAAGAGGTTGGTTATTCCGGAAAGTGGATTACTCCTAGAGCCTGGTAGGATATACCTTGGTAGAACTGTTGAGTACACTGTGACGAAAAATTATGTTCCTATGATAGAAGGTAGGTCTAGCATAGGTAGACTGGGTATTTCTATTCATGCTACTGCGGGTTTCGGCGATATAGGGTTTGAAGGATACTGGACACTAGAGATTTCCGTAATAAAACCAGTTATAATATATCCGTTCATAGAGATATGCCAAATATACTACTGCGCTGTTATAGGAGAAATAGAGGAAGTTTACAAGGGTAAGTACAGCAAAAGCAAGGATATAATAATAAGCAAAATATACGAAGAATTTAAGTAAAAGTCATTTTATGACGATGTCATTTCATGACAATGTCATTTTATGACGATGTCACTTTGTGACGATGTCACTTGTACATTTCGCTAATCATCATACTTTTTAGTTTTTTTATTGCTTTCTTTTCTATGTACCTTATGCTTTCTGGAGTTGCATCAAATATTTTACCTATTTGTCTTAATGACATGATTTCTTTGTTGTTTAGTCCGAATCTTCTTTCAATGACGAATTGTTCTTTGGGAGATAATCTAGATAGTTTTTCAAGAATCAGTTGAGTATAGTATGTATCATTGTTGTGTTTGTTTAGGTCTGCTTCTGGGTCGGGTATGCTACAATCAAAGTTGTCAGCTATTTCTGATAAGAATACAACACAAGGTTTATTTGAATAGTCATTTTTATTCTTTTTAGATCTCATTGATACTGGTAGTTTCAGTAAATTACTTTGTAACATGAAGTTTCTTATTGAGCTTTTTATCCACATTGCAGCATATGTTGAAAATTTTGTACCTTTTGACGGGTCGTACTTCTTTATTGCTCTCATTAATCCTAGACATCCTACATTTATAATTTCTACAAATTCATCATCTTGTAATGTGTATTTTGATGCTATTTTTACAACTAGTTTTATATTGCTTTCAACAACTTTTCTTATTGCTTCCTTGTCACCAAGTTTGGCTTTTAGTAGTAGTTCATTGTGGTTTTCCTTTGCCTCTAGCCTTGATATATCCTTTGAGTACCTTTTAAATAACGATACAACCTCTGACATTTTCTACACCCCCTACTTCTTTATTTAAGCAAAAAGGATGCCAAAACCTTGAAAAACTAAAGATGTTGTTTGCCTTTTATTGATGGGGTTTTGTGAAGGTTAAAGTGAAAGTGTAGAAATTAACTGTTGTAAAAAAACAACAATTATCCGGATTTGACAACATTTAGCTTGTCTAGATGGCGTTTTATTATTTCTTTTATTGGTTTGTTTTTTTCTTTGGCTAGGTCTGGGTCTGATTTGAAAATTTTTCTTACATCATTTCTTGTGAGTTCTAGGATTTTTTGGTCTTTTATGAGGTCAGCTATTAAGAATTCGGGTAAACCTGATTGTTGGTATCCTATTATTTCTCCTGGACCTCTTAGGCTTAGGTCTATTTCTGATATACTGAACCCATCATCGTACTTAACCATTGCTAGCATTCTTTTTTTTGCGTCTTCGGTTATTTTTTCTGATGTTATTAGATAACAATATGATTGGTATGGTCCTCTTCCTACTCTTCCTCTAAGCTGGTGTAACTGAGATAGTCCGAATCTTTCGGCTCCTTCTATGAGTATTACTGTTGCATCCAGGACATCTATACCTACTTCTATAACTGTTGTTGATGCTAGTATTTTTATTTCTCCTTTTTTGAAGCTTTGCATTACTTCGTATTTCTCTTCTGGTGTCATCTTGCCGTGTAGCATTCCTACTTTGTATTCTTTGAATACTTCGTTAGAAAGATGATTGTATGCTTCGACTAGTGATTGGATGTCATCTAGTACTTCGCTTTCCTCTATGAATGGGTATACGAAGTAGGCTTTGAATCCCTTTTTTAGTTCTTCTCGCACTTTTTCGTATACGATGTTGGCATCATTCTTTTTGTACCATTTTGTTATTATTTTCTTCCTTCCTAATGGCATTTCGTCAATTATTGTTAGGTCTAAGGTTCCGTAGACTGTCATTGTTAAGGTTCTTGGTATTGGTGTTGCTGTCATTACGAGTACATCAGGATTGTCGCCCTTGCTTATTAGCTTTGCTCTCTGTTCAACACCGAATCGGTGTTGCTCATCAATAACGACTAATCCCAGATTTTTGAATTTTATTCCTTCTTGGAACATTGCATGTGTACCGACAACTATGTGGGATTTGCCTATTTCCATCTCAAGAGAAATTAATCTTTTGTTTTTTTGAGACATTCCACCTTTGAGAAGCCTTATGTTTATTTTGTGCTTTTTGGCAAATTCATCTAAAAGATTTGTTATGTTTATATAGTGCTGTACAGCTAGAACTTCTGTTGGTACCATAATTACTGTTTGGAGACCATTTTCGACGGCTACTAGCATTGCGTATATTGCCACTATTGTTTTACCTGAGCCTACATCTCCTTGTATCAATCGGTGCATTACTTTGTTTGAGAATAAGTCTCTTTTTATTTCTTCAATTGCTCTTTTCTGAGCTCCTGTCAGTTCAAAAGGCAAAGATGCTATAAACTCATCTGCAAGTTTACAAGATGAATATCTTCTACCTTTGTCTATTTTACTGTCTTCAGTTCTTTGGTATTCTATTATTGTGTTCATTTTGAAAAACTCGTAGTATACCATGTTTTTCCTTGCTATATCTACTGCTTTTAAGCTGGGAGGCATGTGTAGGAACTTTATGACTTTGCTCATGGGTAGCAGGTGTCTTGCCTTTCTAACATATTCAGGTATCTCATCTTCTATTTCTTTGTGAAAGTGCGAAACGATAAGGTGTACTGTTTTCCTTATAGTTCTTTGCCTTATGCTTTCTGTAGAGGAATATATGGGTAGAACTACACCGAATTCGTCTTTTTTGGGGCTATTGCTGTCAAGAGGTGAGTAATCAAAGGTTGCACACTGTAATGAGTTAAATTTGTATTCCCATGTACCAGTGACTATGAATTTTTCACCTATTTTCAGGGTATTGGCTAAGAATTCCCTATTGTAGCATACTAGCTCTCCTTTCATTTCACCATCTGTTACTATAACTTTTAATATTTTTTTGTCCTTGGCTAGAGCGAACTTGTGTTCTAGGACTTCAACTATTACTGTTGCTTGGGTTTTGCCAGTTTGCGAACCGTAGAGTTCTTTTATTACTTCCGAGAAACTCTTTATTTTTGTTCTGTCTTCGTACCTTATAGGAAAGAATGTGAGAACATCAAACAGAGTGTATAGTTTTAGTCTATATAATACTTTTTTTCTTTGAGTTGTTAGATTAGGAATTCTCAGGTCCTTTATGTGTATGTTTTTTGTATCTTCTAGAATCATGGAAGTAGAGATAAGTAGGATTTTGCTAGTTCTTTGATTTTTGAGAAATTCCCTTCCATTACTAAATCTACCTTTGCTACTTCGCTACCTAATCCTATAACATCTGCACCAGCTTTTATAAATTCTTCAATGATGCCTAATTCCATCCCACCACTTGCTAGCATTTTGACAAAGGGAAGAGGTCCAAATTTCAGTGCTTTTATGAACTTAGGACCTAGTACAGAAGCTGGAAACACTTTCACAAAGTCAACCCCTGCGTAATAGTTTCTGATTATCTCTGAAGGTGTGAATCCCCCCATGAATACAACCTTTTCTTTTGGTACAACTTCAAGTATTTCAAAGTTCTGTGTCGGATTAACTACAAAGTCAGGGTTTCCTTCCATTGCTTTCAACGCTAATTCTTTGTTCAGCACAGTGCCTGCACCTACAAGTATTTCTTCACTTTTTACTTTTTCTTTTGCCTCTTTTATTGCCTTCTCATAGTTCGGTATAGTTGAAGTGAATTCAATTACTTTTGCTCCTGCCTCGACAAGAGCATCAAAACACTTCATTGCTCCGTCAAAGTCCTCAGTTCTTATTATGAAAAGGAATTTGTTCTTTATTATGAAATCAATTTTTTCTTCCTTTGTCATACCTTAATATTATAAGTGTTTTCACAACACAATAAGAATTTCGGAATAAATCATATTTAGATGAGATTAACAAAGTTTGAAATTGTGTAGTATTTTTGTTATACTTAATGAATATGGATGACATTTATTTAGAGCACATACTTGACCATTTCAAGAGTCCTAGGAACTATGGTATTTTACAGGATGCCAACTATGTTTATGAGGGTGGTAATCCTACCTGTGGTGATATGGTGAAGTTTTTTGTTAAGGTTAGTGATGGTAAAATTGAGGATATAAGATTTATTGGTAAGGGATGTGCTATAAGTCAGGCTTCTGCTTCAATTCTGACGGAGCTTGTTAAGGGTAAGGATTTGGAGTTTGTTAAGAACATGACAAAGGAGCAGCTTTTGGATGAGTTAGGAATAGAATTGAGTCCTACTAGGCTAAAGTGTGCTTTGCTTTCAATTGAGACTCTTAAGATGGCACTTTTTGGTGAACTTTCTTAATATAGAGAGAGGCTACGCCTCTCTGTATAACTTGGTAGCTTATTGTTAATTTAGAGATTTTCCGAAAATTTTTCTATATTATTATTGTTGAGGTGTTTATGAAAAGGAGGATACTGCTTTTTGTAATTTTTTCCGTAATTCTTTCTATTTTGATTTCTTCGTGTCTTAGTGCTGGACCAGGTACGAGTAGCACAAATCAATCTTCCTCAATATCGGTAAATGTTTATGTATCTCCTGATGGCAGTGACTCAAACAATGGTTCTCAGAGTTCGCCTTTTGCTACGATAAACAAGGCAATTTCTTATGCATACGAAGTTTTAAGTAAGACAAATGCTCAGGTTAATATTTATCTTAAATCTGGATTGTATACTGAAGGCAGTGGATTTACAACACCTGTAACCATAAGTATAACATCACCAATAAATATATTGGGTGGTTGGAATAATGATTTTTCACAGGTTAATGGTGTTTCTTACATAAGTTTTAGCAACAAGGTTGATAGGGGATTGTATATTTCTGATGTGAGTAACATTAGAGTAGAGAACATTGCTATAATGGATGTTTCGTACTTCCTCGGGAGCGGTGCAGGGATATTTATAAAGAATTCTTCAGGTATTAGTTTGTCGAATGTTATCGTTTCAAACTGTACTTCAGGAGGTAGTGGTGGAGGAGTTTACATTCAGAGGCTAGCTAATTCAACTCTATACCTAACTGTTATGAATTCTGTTTCTTTGTCTGGCTCTGGTGGCGGTGTTTTCGTTACAAATTCATCTAATAATACCCTTAATATCACTGCTTACAACAATAATTCTTCTCTCTACGGTGGTGGGCTAGCAATTTATAATGCAGTATCTAACACTCTTAATTTGCTTTTGACAAACAATTCATCAGGGTATGGTGGAGGATTGGCGATAGTTGGTTCACAATCAAGGTATAATAAAGTTTTTGGCTCTGTGAGTAAGAATACTTCTTCTCTCGGTGGTGGGGGGATTGCTATCATTTCTGATTACCAAAACACAATTACAGCAGAGGTGCAAGGTAATAGCTCACCGCTAGGCGGTGGTATATACATATACGATTCTAAGTTCCTTGTAATTTCAAAGTCATACATAACTAACAACTCTTCAAGTGGTTCTAAAAAGAGTGTAATATACATTACAAATACGGGAGGTACAACTAATCTAATAATTTACGAATGTAGTATTACTGGTACTGCTGCATCAACTCCTTGGGCAATATATGAGGATGGAGTAGATTTAAAGTTTCATTCAATTTCAAAAAACAGTTTTGTTTATTCAACTCTTGGTAACCTTTATCATGACCCTGATGATGGAACTGGTAATCCTGTTGATATACCGTCTAGTGCTGCTGGTTTAGGAAGATTAAACACTAGTCTTGATCCTCAGCACGATGCTAATGTTTCCATAGCTAATACCGGAAGTTAGGTTGATAAGTGCTTAGAGCACTAAGTGCTTAAAGCACTACGGTGCTTAGAGCACTAAGCCCATCTTGGTTATTGTAGGGAGGCTTAGCTTCTTTGTGCTCTCAAAAAAAATAAGAAAGTGCTAGCTCAAGGTGCTATAACCACTTTTTAGCAAAGTAGTTTTTGTTTTGAATTGTAGTTCTACAACTCTCATAATATTTTGTTATGATAAAAATTGTTGAGCATGAAGGTATTAGAGATTTAAAAGATGATGAGCTTTTCTTTGTTAGAAAAAACAATAATGTTTTTGGGCTTTTTAAGAAAACAGATTCTAAATTTAGGTTGGCTTCTAAAAAGCTACTAAGCCTCAACCTATCAATTTTACCCAAAGGTTTTAATGATAGTCTGGTAATTGCTACTCTTATGTTTAAGTACAGAAGAGAAACAAGAAAGGCGTTTTTGAAAGTTTCAAGACATGGTAATCATTTGAATTTCTATTTTATCCTTTTTGACAGTAAGGATTTTATCAAAGTTGAAGAACGTAGGCTATTCGGTGACACCCTCAAGAAAGAAATTTTAACATTAAGGGAATCTAATCCTTATCACCTTGGCACTGATGAATCTATTTCGCTCATAGAAGGCATAATTCCTAAGAATGTTTTAAACTACTTAAGAAACAAAGTAGGTGTTTTGTTAATTGAGGTTGATGATGAGATTGATTTTATACCTTTTGATCTACTAACAAATAGGTTTAATGTGGTAATAAATAGGCTTTTGCCTTCAGGTTCTGGAAATTACAACAGAAAAGGATTCAATACGCTAAGCATTCTTTCTAATGGATGGGATGAAAAGTTTAGTTATACTCTTTCGGAAGGTGTGAGGGTGTTTGAATTGTCAAGGGATTTCTTTAAAAAAGTTGAGTTTGTATCACACAGAATTGAGTTATCCGAATTTATCAAGTTTATGAATAGTGATGTTGTTTTCTTCTCTTCTCATGCTGATAGTGAAGGAGTGGACCTAGGAAATGTAAAACTTAATAGTGAGGTTATAAGTTTGGTTAATTCTTCTCCCAGGGTTCTAATTTTCAATAACTGCTACTTTGAGGGTTTGTATGAATTGGTTAAATTCCTAGTGTCAAAAGGAGCAAATTATATTGTTTCTACTTTTTCAAAAGTGCCTGATTCAGGTTTCACTTCACTTTTTATTGAGAACTTCTTTTATGTTTTTTCTAGAACTTTTGATGTTAATTTAGCGATGTTTATCGCTAGTAGAATAGGTAAGTCAAGAAAAATTTACAATCATTTACTTTACAGAGTTTACATTCCTATGAAAGTGGGGTAGTAAATGAAGGGATTATTATCTCTTTTAATTAGGAGATTATTATCTCTTTTTTTGTTTATTTTTCTTATTCTAGTGGCTTCGTTTGGTAATGATAAGGTTTTGTCTAGTTTCGTATTAGGTGGTAATGTTTATTATTCTCATTTTCTCCTCACGGAGAAAAATTTTTCTTTTTCTTTGCTTGCTAATACTAGAAGGAATGTTCTTTTGTCTTTATCGTATACAAATGAAGATGTAAAGTTTTATTTTGGTGATAATTATGTCTTTTTTGGTAATGGTTTGGTGTTGGGTAATCCAAGGTATAGGTATTTTCTGAATTACCTTTTTGCTAAGAAATTTGTTTCAAATGATATTTATACCTTTGATTTTTATCAGAGTGATAGAAATTTTGATAGGAAAGATGATATAAATAAGGGTATTTATGTTAGTAAAAATTTCAATGATTTATCTGTTTTGCCTTTTTTGTTTTTGAGTAGTTTAGGGAGCTTTTCTAATATTTGTGCTGGATTTGCTTTGAATTATGGTTTACTTGGGGGGCTTCTTCTTGTTTCTGATAGTCTATACTTTTCTTTGTCTGTTAAGGAAATAAATTTTTTGGATTTAGGTTTGGTTTTCAGTGGCGAGGTTGCTATTTCTTCTAAGTTATCTAATTTATCCGAATTAATCAATTTGCGGCTTGCTTCTGGAGCTTCGTTTATGTTTGAGTGGTACATTAATAAATTTCAGTTTTCTTTGAGTGCGAATTTTTTGGATAGAGATTTTTATTCGCCTTACGGTAGTGGTTTTTATTCTGTTTCTAACAAAAATGGTGCTATGTTTTCGGTTATCTACTCTGACGGAAACAAATTTAAATTTTATGGTGTCAATAAACTCTTGTTTTACGATGGTGGTAATGAGAATGAGTTTTCTTTTTCTTTCATAAGGAGAGTAATGAGAAACATTTTTCTTAATTTAAGATTTTCTAGAGAGCAAGGACATTTGTTTATCTCGCTGTATCCTTACTTTGATAATGGTTTTATTGAAGTGTATATTGAGCCACAAGTTGCTGTTAATCATGATTTTTATAGAGAGTCTTTCTTTTCTTACACTGCTGAGGGTGGTATTGAGCTAAATTATAAAGGTTTGGGTGTTGGTACTAAGGTTTTTGTTCCAATCAGTCAAGGCATTGAATACTTTACTTTTGTTTCAACAACTGTTAGGGATAGTTTCGGTGAGAATGAGGATATTAAAATATCCTTTGATGATACTTCTTTCCTTGTTTTTGCTAGGGTTATGTCAAAAGATTTAAAGGAAGTTTCATTACCTTTTGAGGTGAATTTAGAGGGAGTATGTTTAGTTAAGTTTCTTAGTCCACCTTCATATAGACTTATTGCTAACTTCATGTTTTGATTTACTTTTAAGGTTGCTTTGAGCATACCGTGCTTAAAGCACATTGTGATAAATATCACATCGTGCTAAATAGCACCTTGTTGCTAAGTAAGTTCTAAATGGTATTTCCTTATTAGGGTTAAGGGATGTGAAGCATCCTTTGGGGTATTAGAGCAGTTTGGGTGCTTCGTAGAACTTTCTTAATTGAGTGCTTAAAGCACTTATTTGTTTGTTAGCGATGAGTGTATTATATCAAGTGCCATTAGTATAAGTGGTGAGGGAGCAATAATCTGTGGTGGGATATATATGAATTTTGATTTGATTCCTAATTTTCTTAGTTCTTTCTCAATATCTTCGTAGTAAGGTTCAGTAATTATGATTATATCAGGTGATAGTTTTACTAAAGTTTCTATGCCTATTGTTACTGTTTGATAGGTATAGGCTAATGTATCACTTACGTTGATGGCACCTGTTGACCTTATTAGGCTTGCTACATAGCTATTTGAGCTTGCTGTGTATATTAGAGGATATGAGTACATAACGAGTATTTTTTTGTCTTTTATCGCTTCAGAAAGTGCTTTGGTTTTTCTTGTGAGTTCCTTCTTGAATTCTTGTACTTTGTTAGTATTTGGTAATTTTAGTAGCATGCTCAGTTTGAGCATGTTATTTTCAATATCGTCAATTGATGGGTAATCGAGTACAAAAACATTGATTCCTAGCTTAATAAGTTTGTAATAGTTTTCAATACTTCCTGCTTTGAGCATGAATACTATGTCGGGTTTGAGGGAGACTATTTTTTCTATGTCGGGATCGTAGAATCCCCCAACTATTGAAGATTTGTTATTTGGTTTTGGGCAGTACCTTGTTGTTCCAACTATTTCGTTAGAGATTCCTAAAAACATTAAGGTTTCGGTTATACTTGGTGCTAGTGAGATTATCTTTGAGTACTTCCTTTCTTCAAATTCCTTTCCTATGCTATCGTAAACTTTTCCGTAAGAGTAGTTAAAAATTGAGAGAATTATTAATAAAGCGATAATAATTAGTTTTTTCATAGTAGTTCCTTCGCTCTTTGTATTAGTTGGTACAGGTTTTTAGTTGAATTTTTCACATTTTCCAGTGATAGGTTGAGTATGTTGTAGTTTTTGGAAAATTCCTCTAGGTTAACTCTGATTTTCTTGAAATCCCATTCCATGTCTTTGAATCTCTTTTTCATTTCATCCATGAATGATGGTAAGTAAATGGATGTTGAGCCTATCTCTTCAAGGGTTTTTAGTAACTCTGAGGAAGAAGCATAAATTTGCTGAACTGTTGCTAGGAATGATGATATGTCTTTTGAAACGCTCTTTAGTCCCGATTCTATTTCCACGAAAGACATAACTAAGGTTTTTACGAGGTATTCGCTATTTTCTGAGCTTTTATCAACTTTATCTATAACATCCTTTATGTCTGAAATCTGTATGGAAATTATTTCAGAAAACTTTTTAGCTTGTCTAGAAAGTTTAGAAAAACTTGAACTTTCTTTACCTAGTTTAGAGGCTTCCACACTGATGTTTATAGATAGTATTTCTGATTGTTGGGATATTGACTCAAATAAAGAAAGTTTATCAACAAAGCTTTTTACTGAGTTTCTCAAATCTTTTACAGCTTTGGCTACTTCCATTACTGATTTTTCGCTATCTAATGCTATTTTTGTTAGGTTCATTATGTCTGTATTCGCGTCTGAGAGTAGTTGCTTTTGATTAATCAGGTTGTTGATGAAGTTTCTGAAATTATCTATACCTATGGGGATTCCTTTGGCTATCTCTTCAATTCTTTCTGATTGGTTTGAGAGTGAGTTTTGTATGATGGATATAGTGGCTTCTATGTTTGATATTGAGCTTAGAATAGTTTTAATTGCTGCTTCGAACTGAATGCTTGAAAACTTTCCGCTTTCTTCGGATAAGGAATTCAGTATTTGTTCGAAGTTATTTATTAACTCTTGAAAGTCTTTTTTGAGATTTGACAGTGCTCTGTTTACCTCAACTAGCGAGAGGGTCATTTTGTCATTAGCTAAGTCGGTCTCAATAGCATAGGTTAGAATGGAATATAACTGTATGAAAAGAACTGAAAACATTACAAATATGCTTCCTACTTTGCTGAGTAAAAGTAAATTGAACAAGAAGCCGATTTCACCTAAAAGTATCCCTGATAGGATGAACGCAGCAGTGAAAATTATTAGCTTTACATTTTCAGAGTATTCTCTATTATAGATGTAAATAACAACATATATTATTGTGTATATAGCCAAGAATGGGTAAAAGATGTTTATCCCTAGTATTATGCTTCCAAGCCATATTATAATTGAGATTACGGACATTATTATATCAAATTTTTCAATGCCTGTTCTTTCAACGCTGTTTATGATGTACGCTGCTAGTGGTAGAAATATCGGGAATATGTTTTCTCTAAATACTGAAGAGGCTATGGAAATTATGACAACAAATAGTGACAAATTGGTCAGTCTTCTAACTTTGATTAGTGTTATGTTTGAGATAGATTTCATTTTTCTAATTCTTGATAGAATGAATATACTGATGGGGAGTGCCAGGATAAAAATGATAAGCTGAAATATCAAACTTGCTATGTCTAACTCTAGGGTAGGCATGTTTATTATGTTATATTTTCCTAAACATCAAGAGCAAATTAATATTATAAGGTTAGGTGAGGCTTTGGCCTCGATGAGGCTTTGCCTCGTTGAGGCTTAGCCTCACTTATGATTATTTAACTTTATTTCCTCTTGCTTCTGATGCACCGGAGAATTTGGGGTTATTTACTGCTGTTATGAATGCTGAGGCATCTAAGTAATAGTCTCTGTATAATCTGTAGAGAGTAGATTCTACAAATGTATTGTCAATTATTTTATGGTATGTTATGTCATTTATTCCGTCTTCGTATATCCCGAATCCTTTACCACCGGAGACACTACCAATCGTACAGTTTGATATTACGAAGTTTATAATACCTTCAGTTTTGTAGAGATATACAACGCTATTAGTTATTTCTGCTAGGTTTTGAGTTATGTCCAAGCTTAGTAATGATGAGTTGGTAGAATCTTGTATTCCTATGCCACCGCCATGTAGTCTAGAAGTATTGTTTACTACTGATGATTCGGAGATAGTTGTATCTAAGTCTTTGAGAGTAAATATGCCGCCACCTATGTTACCTGATTTGTTACCGCTTACCGAGGCACCTTTGATGGAGGTTGATTTTGCAAGTTCTACATATATTCCTCCGCCGTTTTTGTCAGCTGTGTTGTTTTGTAGTTTTGCATTTATTGTATTCTTTAGCCCTGTTATTAGGTATATTCCACCACCGTTTTCTTTTGCATAGTTACCTGAAATAGTCCCACTTATTGTGGTTTCATCTCCTCTTAAGAAGACTCCACCACCTGAGCTGCCAGCAGTGTTTTTCTGAATATTTGCGTTCACTGTGCTCTTATAACAATTTTCTAAAGCTACACCTCCACCATTCCTACTAGCATTGTTTTCGGAAACTTCGCCTTCTACTAGTAATGAAGTTGTTTTGAATGCATATATTCCTCCGCCATCCCTAGAGTTATTAGCTTTTACCGTGGAGTTTATATAGTTACCTGCACCTATGTTTACGAATACACCGCCACCTGAATTTAAAGCGTTATTGCCGTTTATTGTAGAGTTTACAACTTTGTTACCGATTCCTTTGTCTATGTATACTCCACCGCCTTCCCTTGTGGTATTGAACGATATGCTAGAGTCCGAAATAGTATTACTTATACCACTTATGTAAGTGTTACCTAAAATTGATGAAGCATTACTTTGTATGATTGAAGAAGTTATTGAATTATAGTTCCCTATCACGTATATTCCAGCTCCGTTTTCCCCAGTATTTGCTATGGATTTTGAATTTTTTATGGTATTATTATTACCAATGACACATATACCTGCACCGTTACCTACTTGGTTATTGGACGAAACTACGTTGTTTACAGTGGAGAACGAGGAATTATTTAGGAATATTCCACCACCTTTTCGTTCAGTTTTGTCTCTATTTGTTGTACCTGTAACAATAAAGTTCTCTATCAGTACATTTGTTACGCCTGTTACTTCAATTATTGCTTGTATTTTCCTATTACCGTCTAGTATACTATAGCCTGTTATGCTCTCAAAGTCCTGGCTATAACCACCTATCAATTTTATGTTATGGTGTTTTATTGCCGCTCCACTAAACCCCTTGTTTAATCCGTTCCCTGGTGTATATACTCCCTCCGCTACTTTTATTGTAGTGACACCGAATATTACTGCCTTATCGATTGCTACCTCTATTGTTTTGAAAGGTAATACCTTTGTGCCGGGGTTTACATCACTACCGTTTGTAGATACATAAACGGCAGGTTCATCAGCATAAGGGTCTTTTGAAGTTGTTTTCTGTGAAAAAGAGAAGTAGCAAAATGATGCTAATATGAGTATAGCCAAGAAAACTCTTTTTAGCATACACTCCCCCAATCCTACATTTTTGGATACTCATAGTTTAATACTGAAATATTCTACTATCAATATAATTTGGTTGTCTTTGAAAATCCAAGGGCTTGGTCTGCTTTTTACAGATTAAGATTCAATCATTTAAGAGGTGCTTTAAGCATAGGGTGCTTTAAGCACAAAGTGCTTTTAGCAACAAGTGCTCAAGTGCTTTTAGTAGCCCACCCTAATGTTCTAAGGTAGGCTGACGCCTCCCTTAACCCTAGTAAAGAAGTACTATTTAACATGAGTATTTTTAGGAATTGAAATAAGTAAGTGCTATTAAGCACAAGTGCTATTAAGCACAAAGTGCCTTAGGCACAAGTGCTTAAAGCACCTAATTAATAAGGTGCTATGAAGCACAACGTGCTATGAAACACACAGCCCATTTTTATTCGAGAGACGTGTAATATCTCTGTATTCTTAGAAGCTTTTGCCAAAAAGTAATCATAATTATATAAGTTGAAACGGAAGTTATGAGTTTTTAAATTTTTTATCATGGATATTGGTTGTGGTGAAGTAAGTTATGATGAATTCCTTCTGAATGTAGAAAGTCCTAATGAGGACTTTTTGGATCATATTGAGAATTGTGATAAGTGTAAGAAGGATTATGTGGAACTTAAAATGGCTCTTTTGAAGATGGATAATTCTGAGTTATCTTATGTGCCTGTAGGGCTAAAATTTGGCAGAATACTTGTAAAGCTAAAGAGTGACATTTTGGAGATTGTTGATTCTCTGAGTGGTACAAGGTATGGCGCTAAACTAGCGTTTAGGGGAGATGGTATTGTAGCTTCTAAAAGGGAAGTTGTTTATGAATCTAAAGATTTGAAGATATTCGTTGATTTGTACGATGCTAAAGAATTAGTTATGAGTATCAGGATTTATGATTATGGAGATATATACGTATATGATAGTTTGGGAAGGTTGATAAGGTCTTCTTCTGGTAAAAGTGGGGTAGATTTGAGAGTTTCAGAAGGAGTATATAAAGTTAGATATAGGGACTATGAGATTGTTTTAGAATTTTTGAGGGAGGGGTGAGGTTTATGCATGTTGCGATAGCTAGAAAATGGAGGCCACAAACTTTTGAAGAAGTTGTTGGGCAGGATGAAGTTGTTAGGGCTCTTAAAAATGCTATATCTACAGGTAAAATTGGTCATGCTTATCTATTTTCTGGTCCTAGGGGGACGGGTAAAACAACTTTAGCTAGGATACTGGCTAAGTCATTAAATTGTGTTAATGGTCCAACTGCCAACCCGTGTAACAAGTGTGAGAACTGCGTTGAGATAAGAGAAGGTAGGTCGGTTGATGTCATAGAGATTGACGGTGCATCAAACAGGAAAATAGACGATGTCAGAAACATAAGGGAAGTCGTTAAGTTTGTGCCTGTAAAGTCAAGGTATAAAATATACATAATTGACGAAGTACACATGCTTACTGACGAGGCATTCAATGCACTCCTCAAGACACTTGAAGAGCCACCGAGTCATGTGGTGTTCATATTTGCTACTACTGAACCTTATAAAGTCAAACAAACAATAAGGTCGAGATGCCAACACTTTGTTCTTAAGCCGATAAGTACAGAAATCATATATCAGCAGCTACTCAAGATATCTAAGGCAGAAGGATTTAAGATAACCGATAGTATCTTGCTCAAGGTTGCTAAAGCAGGAAATGGCTCAATGAGAGATGCTGAGAGCATTTTGGATATGGTTGTATCTTATATAGGTGATAGGCAGGATGTAACTGATGAGGAAATAGATAGGTTGCTGGGGATTATAGATATATCGCATATTGAAAGAATTTTGAGTTTGATTTCTCAAAAGGATTTTGGAGGTTTGATAAAGCTTGTGAATGAGTTAAGAGATAAAGGTTTTGATTTGAAAAAGTTATGTGAGGAGCTTATATCAACGTTTAGGAATTTGCTTATAATGAAAGATTTCGGAGTCGATAGAAGTCTTATAAGGCTTTCTAAAAATGAAATTTCAGTTCTTGAGAGGTTCAAGGATTCTTTTAGAAGAGAGGAGATAATTTTCATTGAGAATACGCTGATAGAGACCTACAACGAGATGAGAACATCCATAAACGAGTTGTTTAGCCTTGAAAAAGGATTTTTCAAAATTGGTAACACTGAGAATGTTATAACTCTTTCGAGAATACTTGAGGAATTAAAGGAACTAAAATCTTCTCTTTCTAGCTCACAATCACCTGAAGTGCATTCAGAAAGTGGATTAGGATTAAGCACTGTTTCTACAAGACTCTACGAGTCGGGACTCTCGGAGTCTTCTAGCACTAAAGAAGAATCTAGAGTGAAGCAGGTTGTAAAAAATCCGATAGATGAAGTTTTGGAAGAAATAGATGAAATGGAGTTTAAAAAGTCACTTTCTCAAAATGATGTTCTTATAGAGAAGATAAGGAATGAAATAGCTGGTTTCTTTCCTGGTATGGAAAGAAAGGTGAATATTTCTGTGGATGGTGAGAAGGTTTTAATAGAAGACCCTTACGGTATCTTTAAGACTGACATTTTGAAGAAGGAGAGAGAAGAGGTAATAAAGAAGATAGGAATTATAACAGGTAGGGAGGTCGTTATTGAAACAGGTAAGAAGGAAGCAAAGGTTGCTGATAGCATCAAGAAGTCTAAAGAATCTGAGGTAGATAAAAAGAATGAAAAAAATGATGTTTCTAGTATGGTTAGAACGCTTTTCCAAGCTGAGAATGTTGATTTTACGAAAAAGTCCTAGCTAATAAGTGATCGTTTTTCTTCTATAAACATTTCTGAAATACCTATTATCTTTTTTTCTTGTATTAGCTTAGTTGATATTATATCTACAATCCCATCATCTGAAACTACTATAGCCACTGCTTCGTTGTTTCTTGTTTCTATGTACCTAAGTGATGAGTTGTATCTTGCACCTCGCGAAGGGTTTTCTATACCTGAGATATCGCCATCTAGGATTATTCCTATGCCGTAGCATATACCGTCTAAGTCTATTATTATTGCCCCATCAATTGATGTTATTGACCTGAGTAGTTCTATGTTGAGTTCATCATTCTCAAATAAGCTGAATGGTTTTATTTGGAAGGATTTGTATGTTAATCTGCTAGCTTCCATTCTAGCTATGTTTGAGGTTGTTATTATGATTATTAGTCCATGCCCTAACCTTGAAGATGCTGAAACTATTTCTGTTAGCTTTCTTAGGGATTCTTTGGGTATGTTCTTGAATGTTGATGCCAAAGTTTCTCTTAGGTAGTCTCTGTCAAATTTTATCTCAGGTATCTCTGGTAATCCGTTTTTTATCCTTATCAGGGGTAGGAATCTCATGTTGCCGATGTCTAGTGTAAATATGTTTTTTGATTTTATTGATATTAATGGATCGTACATGAATACTTCCCAAGTATTTTCGTAAAATCTGATAAGTAGCGATTTCGTGTGGATTAGATTTGTATCGCTGATTCCTACAATTTTCCCATCGTAAGCTACTAATGAAAAATTTGGATTTTTTGAGAACTCGAGGACTTTCCTTATTACCCTGTAGTTCCTTCTTGCTATGTCAATGCCTTTAGAAAATTCAACGCTTATTGGTATATCCCGAGTTTGAGGGAATATGATGAATCCTTCGCTTCTTTCTTTTTCATATTTTTGAGTTGATACTATAGAAAAGACAGTGAATGCCTCCTCTACAAGGTATCCTATTCCCATTGAACCAAAAATTTCCTTAAGGTGCTCCTTTGCTACCTTCCTTACGAATTCGTCTTTATCAACGATTGGTAGTGATGCTAGATTGTCTGAGTTAGATATAGCAAAAAGTATGCTCTTCTCAATGAAGTAGGGTAGAAATGATTTGAATGGCAGGTTTTGGCTACTGGAATACTTTTGAATCATTTCCTTGCCCACCATTACCACAAGGTACGAAGATCTTACAGGAAGGTTAGTTTTGAATAACCATATTTCGTAATTAGGTTTTGAGTCTTGTATTGCCTTTATTATTTCTTCTGGAGCTGTTGATCTCAGATTTTTTTCTAATGTAGTGTTAAAGACAGATTTTACTGAAGTCTTTGAGGTTAGGAGAATATCAGTAATGATTTTAAGGTCTTCACCTTCTAGTATGAATGATAGAGTATCATTCAAAAAACCCTCTACCGAAGATTTAAAATCAATTAGGTTTCTTCTCATTTTCTATTTGTTTTTTATCTTTCTAATTTTATCGTAAATTTCTTTTGCTGTCTCAATTATTTTTACTGCTTCTTCGTTATCTTTGTTATCCTCTAATATTTTTTCTACGTCAAAATGTTCAAAAAATCTTTCAACGAATAGAATACCCTCGAGATGGTCTATTTCGTGTTGTATAGCTTTGGCAAAGTATCCTTCTGCGTTTATTATGTGTTTTTTCCCTTCAAGGTCCTGATATTCTACTGATATTGATTGATATCTTAGAACAGGTAGGTATAATCCTGGTACTGATAGGCAGCCTTCGTCGTCTAAGATGAACTTCTTTGAATGAGATTTTATTTTGGGGTTGATTAATACTACTTTACCTTCGTGTCCTGCTGGTGCAACATCAATAACTGCTACCTTTAAAGGTACTCCTATTTGGTTGGCTGCTAGCCCAACTCCATTACTCTTGTACATTGTTTCGTACATTTCATCAATGAGATTTTTTAATTCACCATTGAATTCTGTTACCTCTTTCGTTGGTCTATGTAAGATCTCATTTCCATAAATGACTATTTCTTTCATAACAAAGAATTATAAACTTTTTCTAATAAAGTTGAAAAATTACAGCAATCCTATTGGAAAATATGATTGAAGTTCCTTCTTAATCAAGCACTTATAGTACCTTTATTATAGTACCTTTTTTACAGCACTCCTTAATAAAAAACTTTCTTCTTAAGGAATGTGCTACATAGCACTTCGTGCTACATAGCACTTTTCTAAATTAAGTTCTTGAAGTACTTGTTATGAATAGTTTGTTTTTTGTGTTTCGGCTGTTTTTGTGATACTGTTTGTTCTTTTTAGTTACTCATTTCTTGTAATATGAGAGGTAGTGTTACAATTTATATTTCTGCTTCTGGTGATGATGCTAATGATGGTGTGCACCATCAGAACCCGTCAAGACATAATTTAATATAGATGTTTAAAAAGTTAAGTTTTGAAATTTGTAGAAAATTTAAATCAAATCATAAATCATAACATAAAGTTGTTTGAGGTGATTTATGGACATTAGGAATGTGAATAAGAAGAGAATTGCTGAGGTTTTAATTCTGTTTTCACTTTCTATTTTAAGTTTTGTTGTTGCTTATGTACTTAATAGTACTTTGTTTGTTGGAATAAGGGAAAGTATAGTGAATGCTTACTTCTCGTTGAAGACGGGTGAGGTAGAGTTTATAAAGATTGGAGAGAAAGGTGGAATTCAGCGTTTGGAAGGTGATCCTTTAACTACGCCTTCACAGGACATACTAATAGTTGGTATTGATGATAAGACTTTGTCAAAGCTAGGTAGGTATCCTTTTTCTAGGGATAAACATGTGGAATACATTTTAAAACCTTTGGCTCAATCTGAAGAAGGAACTCCTAAGGCAGTATTTTTTGATATTGTGTTTTCAGAATATTCAGATGAGAAAATTGATAAGGTGTTTTTTGATGTACTTTCAAAGTCAAAGAATCTTTTCTTTGATTACATGTTGATATTTGATGAACTTAGTGGGGAAGGGCTGGACTTGGAGAATGATAAAGAGGCTAAGGAAAGAATCAAGTTACTGGAAAAGTTTACAATACCGGAGGAAAATATAAGAGGAGGAGGTTATTTCTTATCTGCGTATAGAGGGATTTTGCCAGTAAAGGAGGTTATAGAACCGAGTAAGGGAGTAGGTTTTGCCAATGTTTTACCTTATTCTCAGTATGAAAGAAGTGATACATACAACACTGTTCCGATGTTGATAGAATTCAATGGAAAGTTTTATCCACACATAGTTTTGCTTCTTCTGTGTCAGTACTATGATGTACCGTTAAGTAATGTGTATGTTGAACTTGGTAAGAGTTTGACTTTGAAGAATGCTAAAATAAGATATCCAGACGGTAGCATAGTCAAAAAAGACGTAAGGATACCGCTTGATTATATAAATAGATTTGTTATCAACTATACAGTAAGAAGTGATAAGGTAAGAATAGGAGGAATAAGGACTATATCGTACTCGGATGTGCCTAGAATAAAGGGTGTTGGTAAAGCTTTGGATGATAAGTTAGTGCTTATAGGTATGTTATCGTATGGGTATGGTGATGTATGGAAGTCTCCTATATCACCTAGGATGTATGGAATAGAGCATATAGCTAATGCTTTGGATAATGTAATAAGGTACAACATTTATGGTTATCCTGGGTATGTTAAGTTTGTTCCTGAAGGAGTAGTGATATTTGTGTCTTTTGTTCTTGCGATAATCATACCGTTTGTTATAATAGGTGTGAGAAACTTGATTTTGGGAATTAGTATAGTATTAGGTTTGATATTAGTTACAGGTTTTTCAGCTTTCTTCATTTTCTCTCAGGGGGTTCAAATATTTGGTAAGCCTATATTACCTTACGCTTTCATATTTGAAATAACGCTTCCTGTTTCTACAATGCTACTTTCTTACATCTCAGGTCAGACATATATAACTCTTAAAGAAAGAAAAGAAAGACTGCAGATAAAGAGTATGCTAGACAGTTATGTCTCTCCAGAGGTTGTGAATATATTGCTTAAGAATCCCGAGAAGCTTAACCTTGGGGGAGAAGATAGAGATGTAACTATAATGTTCTCTGATATAAGAGGCTTTACATCTCTGTCTGAGGGAATGAGCCCACAAGATCTTGTTTCACTAATAAATAATTATCTTTCTAGAATGACTGACATAATAATGGAGAATAGGGGGACAGTTGATAAGTATATAGGAGATGCCATAATGGCGTTTTGGGGAGCACCTCTGGATGACCCTGAACACCCATATAGAGCATGCAAGGCAGCATTGGAGATGTTAGAAGCTCTAAAGGAAATAAACGATACACTGCCAGAAAACAGGAAAATTGATATAGGTATAGGAATAAATACAGGAATAGCAACAATAGGTAACATGGGTTCAACGAAAAAGAAAAACTATACTGCAATGGGAGACACAGTTAATTTAGCCTCAAGGTTGGAAGGCGTTAACAAGGTTTTTCATACGAGGATAATAATAAGTGAGTATACATACGAAAGAGTAAAGGATAGGTTATTGTGCAGGCAGTTAGATGTTATAAGAGTTAAAGGTAAAACCATACCAGTGAAAATCTACGAAGTCATCGATTTCATTGATAAGTTTGAGGATGTCGCTCAAAAAGTGGGGATAGACCTTAAGGAATTACAGAATTGAGCCGTGCTGGACTCGAACCAGCGACACCCGGCTTAAAAGGCCGGTGCTCTGCCACCTGAGCTAACGGCTCTGACAAATACAACTTTGCTAAATTAAATATATAAAAGAAATACAATTAGTTTCAAATTAAGTGAAAAGCAATTAAAGTTTTCACTAATCAAAGTGTTTTGCATTCTTCATAACACTTGTGCTTAATAGCACTTTTTTGTTTTCATGTTTCGGAGGGTGGAGAGGAACGAAGTTTCTTTTCATAAGGTAAAGTGGTGATGTGTTTAATAATACTTAAATATTCAAGTGCTTCATAGCACTTGTGCTTAATAGCACTTTGTGCTTTATAGCACTTTTTATTTTCATGTTCTGGAGAGTGGAGAGGCATAGCCTCTCTTAAATGTTAAGAATTAGTTGAATTGTTTAGCTTTTTTTAATTAACATAAGTTTCGTGAAGGAAAGAATTCTATTTGTTTTAGCTTTTTTCTTTTTATTTGTCAGTGGCTACTCTTTTGTTGAGAGTTATACTCTTGAGGATAGCCCTTTTGAGGAAGCTAATCAGTTTGAACCTTACTTTTTGAAAAAAAATTTCTTAAGTATTTCAGGACTTTACCATTGGGGAGATGTTTTGAATGGTAAATTAAGACTTGGCTTTAGAGGATTTTTTGGGGAGTTGGGGTATACACAGCTTTTTAGTATACCTATTTATACTTACTCAGGAGATATTGAAGATTTTGCTTCGAGTGGTGTTTATTCATTGGGGTTAGGCTTAGTTTGGAATTCGGAGTGGTATTCTCTTGGGAGTAAGTTGAAACTTTCGTACTCTTATTTATTGGAGGTAACTTCTGTAAGGCTTTCAATTGATTTTTTTGGTAAACTTAATTTTGATAATTTTTCTTATGGCTTTTCGCTAAAGAATATTTTGAGTTTAGGCGGCTCTTTGATTTGGACTTCACGAGATACTTACCTTTCTATAATTCCTGTGGTTTTTGATAATTCTTTTGTTTATTCTTTTAACAAAAACCTGAGGTTTTTGGGAGGAATTAAGTTTGTGCTTTATCAGGAGTTTGATTTGCCTTTGGCATACGAAAGTGTTAAATATAATTTCTTGTATCCGCAGATTGATGTTAGGGTTGGTGCTACATATAGTTTTGCTACCAATATGAACATCACTTTTATTAATACTTTCAAGTACGGTAATTACCTGAACTTAGGAATTTTTTATGAAAGTGTTGTAGGTAAAGACATAGAGTTTGTTGTTAAGATAAGTTATAGCTATGTGAATTTTATAGAGGGTGGTATTGAAGTGTTTTTTAAGAATATAGGTTTTTTAAATTTTTAGTTCCATAGTTCCGTAAAAGACTAAATTAGCTCCTCCAGTCATGTAGACATGATTGTTTTCTTTGTTCCACTCTACTATTAAGTCTCCACCTAGCAAATGGACTGTTAATTTATTTGTATTTGGTAGTTTTGTTAGCATTGTTGCTACTGCTGAGGCGCATGCACCTGTTCCGCAAGCCATTGTTTCGCCGCTTCCTCTCTCCCATACACGCATTGATATTTCGTTAGAGTTAACAATTTTGACAAACTCTACATTGACTCTATTTGGGAAAAGAGAATGGTGCTCTATTTTAGGTCCTATTTCTGAAATTTCAATTTTCCCTAAATCTTCAACAAAGATTACACAATGGGGATTTCCCATTGATAGAGTAGTTATTGGCACTTTCAAAAAGCCAAAATCAAACTCTTTGTCTATCAGTTTATCCTCTTTGGCTATTTCTGTGTTGAGTGGCACTTTGCTAGCTTCAAGTATCGGTATCCCCATGTCAACAACGAATTTAGTTTCGTTATTGCTTTTTAGAACTTTGATTTCTCTTAGCCCTGCCTTGGTTAGAATTTTTATGTTTTCTTTCCCTGAAATATGTTCAATGTAGTACTTGGCTACTTGCCTTATCCCATTGCCGCACATTTCGGCTTCGCTACCATCAGAATTGAATATTCGCATTTTGCAGTCATACTCTTCATTAGGTAAGATGAATATAACTCCATCTCCACCTATTCCAAAGTGTCTATCAGAAAGCCTTTGTGATAAAGTAGGAGCTATATCAATGAGGGAGTAATAACTTCTATTATTTATGATATCAATTAGTATGTAATCATTGCCCAAAGCTTCGGCTTTAGTGAAATTGAATTTCATTGTGGATTTTAAGCTTTTGATTCTTTGTGTATTGTTCTTTTGTTACACCTCTTGCAGTATTTTTTTAGTTCTAGTTTTTCCCTTTGAAGTTTTTTAGACTTCTTTGTGTAATAATTTTTACTTTTGCACTCTGAACAAACCAAGGATATAACATCTGTTGCCATAGATAATCTCCAATGAGCCCAGGATCGGACTCGAACCGACGACCACTTCCTTACCAAGGAAGTGCTCTGCCTACTGAGCTACCTGGGCTTACAGAAAACTAAAATTATTATATTACAACTCATAAACAAATTTCAAAAACTTAGTAAGTGCTTGATAGCACTTGTGCTGATTAGCACTTGTGCTGATTAGAACTTCCTTATTTCAATTCTAAAAACACTTATGCTAAATAGTACTTCTTTCTAGGGTTAAGGGAGGCGTCAGCCTCCCTTAGAACATTAGGATGGGAGGGTGGGGCTACCAAAAGTAATGTGCCTATAGCACCTGCATATAATCACTTAAAGGTGTTTAATAGCACTTTGTGCTTCATAGCACTTTTTTTATAACTACCATAGAGTGAATAGAGACGAAGTCTCTATTCAAACAATTAGGGTGGGTGGGCGGTACTACTAAAAAAACGTGCTAATTAACCATTTTTACTAAATGGCAGTCTTCTATTTAACTACAGAAGAATGAGAAAAGGTATAACCTTTTCCTATAAGTTTGATGAAGTTTGATTGATTTTTTATAATTCCTTTGAGGGTTAAGGTATGAAGTGGGGTGAGTATGGGTATTCTTTAGTTGAGATACTTATAGTTCTTGCAATAATAGGTATACTTTTGACGATTGCTATACCTAACTTGTTCAAAGCTGAGGAAGCTGCTAAGAAGAGAGCTACTGAGATGGAAATGAGAGGTATGATTGCAGCGATATACAACTATAGGTTGGCTAATTATTCTTTGCCTAGTTCTTTGAAAGTTTTGGTTGATGAGGGGTATATAAAGAGTGAGGCGCTCAAAGATGAATGGGGAACTGACTATAAGTTTTCTTTGGCTAACAACGAAATAACAATAACGAGTGCCGGACCTGACAAGAAGTTTGGTACTAAAGATGATATAGTTATCAAGGAGAAATTCTGAGCAAGTTGAATTTTTTGCTTGTTTTTTGTAAAATTATTCTTCTATGAAGAATTTACTCATAGTTTCGGTTGTTATTTTGATTATTTTGGGTTTTGTTTTAGGCTATGTTCTTTTCTTTGAGGGGTTTCATCAAAGTGAGTTCAAGGAGTATATTCTAATAATTGAGAAAGGTGACAATTTGTATACTATAGCTAAGAAGCTTAAGTCGAATGGTATAATAAAGAATGAGTTTGCTTTTGTTATTTTAGGTAGGCTCTGGGGAATTGACAAGAAACTAGTTCCTACTGCATACAAGTTTAACAATACTATGTCTCTTTTTAAGATAGTTGATGACATTGCGAATGAAAGGATATACACCATAAGAGTTAGGATTCCTGAAGGTAGTACTATGTATCAGGTTGACGAGATATTTGCTCAAGTGGGTTTTACTAAGAGAGGCGATATACTTAAGGTTGTAACTAATAGAAGTGTTATTGAGAAGTATGGTATAAGGTCGGATAGATTGGAAGGGTATTTGTTCCCTTCTACGTATTTTGTACCGTTCTATTACAAAGATAAGCCGGAAGAAATAGTTAACATGCTGGTGAAAACATTCTTTAAGAAGGTCAATAGAGAGGAGTATGAGAGGAGGGCTAGGAATGTGGGACTTACTTTTGAGCAAGCTGTTGCATTGGCATCAATAATAGAGAAAGAAGCGGGAAAGCCGAAAGAAGAAAAATACCTAGTTTCTTCCGTTTTTCATAATAGGCTTAGGAAGAAGATGCAGTTGGCATCGTGTGCTACTGTAATATATGGGCTCATGGATAAAGGTATGTGGCATGACAATAATCTCAGAAAATGGCATTTATCTTATGATACTCCATACAACACCTACATTCACCTAGGACTTCCAAAAAGCCCTATATGTAATCCTTCCCTCGAATCTCTAAAGGCGGCAGTTATGCCTGCTAATACTGATTACTTTTACTTTGTTTCAAAAAACAATGGTACACATGTGTTCTCAAGAACCTACAAAGAACATCTAGATTATGTGAAAATATACCAAATTGACTATTGGAAGTATAGAAAGTAATTTAAAGTATATCTTTCTTGGTGGATACTAAATCGTAATATCCTCTTAGTATTATGTCTTTCATTTCAATTACTGCTTGTTTTATTCCTACAAATATGGCTCTGCTTATGATTGAGTGCCCTATGTTTAGTGTTTCTACTTCTGGTATTAGGCATACATCGTATGTGTTTTTGTAGTTTAGTCCATGCCCGGCATTTACACCTAGTCCTATGGAAGCTGCAAATTCAGCGGCATCTCTTAATTTTTTAAGTTCTAAGAGCCTTTCATCTTCGTTTTTTGCATTTGCGTATCTACCAGTGTGTAGCTCTATGTAATCAGTTCCTACTTCTTTAGCTAGCTCTATATCTTCTTTTGATGGTTCAATGAACAGACTTACCTTTATAACTTTTTTCTTCAGTTCACTTATGATTTCTGTAAGCCTACTTTTTATTGGTTTTATGTTTAGTCCACCTTCTGTAGTTAGTTCTTCTCTTCTCTCGGGAACTATACAAACCTCGTGAGGTACTACATCTAAAGCGATTTTTACTATTTCCTCGTTAATTGACATTTCAAGATTTAAAGAAGTTTTGACTATTTGTTTTGCTAGATGGACATCTCTTTCCTGTATGTGTCTTCTATCTTCTCTTAGGTGCATTGTTATTCCATCGGCACCTGCTAGTTCAATTATTGGTATTGCCGCGACTGGGTCAGGCTCTATACTTCTTCTTGCCTGCCTAACTGTTGCTATGTGGTCAATATTAACTCCCAATTTTTTCCTTACTATCATAACAGTATTATTAAAAATTACTACTGGGTTATTCAATTACCACGGAGGCTTCAACCTCCATTAGTCCTAATAGAAAAACACTGTTAAGTAATGCGTACTATTTATATAGAAACTTTTTGTCTTTGCAATATATAATTCTA
>Ga0308410_1000039_pt1 | contig 47386 bp, 36 predicted proteins | sample HotsprOSTMatCore_FD_203467 | JGI IMG/M metagenome (GOLD analysis project Ga0308410, IMG submission 203467) | Hot spring phototrophic mat microbial communities from Octopus Spring, Yellowstone National Park, Wyoming, United States -... | ecosystem: Environmental > Aquatic > Thermal springs > Hot...
ACTAAAAGTAATGTGCTTAAGTATTTATTGCTTAAAGCACTTGTGCTAAAAGCACTTGTGCTTAAAGCACTTCTCTATTAGGGTTAAGGGAGGCGATAGCCTCCCTTAGAATTTTAAGGGTGGGAGGGTGGGACTACTTAAAGGTGATAACTTTTTGAAAATCAGGTGTAACCTGCTCAGGTATTAACCTGTTCAGGTATTAACCTGTTCGGGTGATGACCTGTTCAGGTATAACCTGTTCAGGTATTAACCTGTTAAAGCAAATATTGAAAAACAGGTAATAACCTGTTAAAAATTTGGTAGTTCCGTATATTTAATAATATAATAGTTTTGAGTTATGGACTTTGAGAAGTTTTTTTCTTTCTTAGGTAAGGAAAATACTACAACACCTGACAGGTTAAAAGCCATAATGGAAGAATCTATAGCTTCTTCGCCTTCTGAGGTTTCTAAAACTTCACTTTTTGAAGAGAATATAGGCATTGATGAAGTTGAGAAAGAATTTGAGAGAGGTAAACAAGCATACAGTGAGCCTACAGGCACTGTTTTTGAGCCTAAACTTGAAGAATTTGCTTCCACTTCTCAGCCTTCTCAGAGTGAAACTAGTGTAATTGATACTTTACTTTCTGAGTTTGATAATCCTATTCCTACATATGATAAGATTAAGAAACTCACCTTGCCCGAAGGTTTTTATGAGGAGGCTAAGCCTCAGGAGGTTAAACCTCAAGAGGTTAAACCTCAGGAGGTTAGTCCTCAGGAAGTTTTCCCTACTCAGGAATTTGGTTTTGGTGGAGTGAAGGAAGAGGAGTTATTTGGAGCGTTTGCTACTGAGGAGCAGGAAGTAAAGGCTGGTGGTGAAGATTTAGGTGAGTTGCTTAAAGAATTTAAAGTTGGAGAGCCTTCGGAGTCAAAAGAAGTTCCTATTCAAAACCTTGAGGAAGTTTTTGGTGTAGCTAAGGAGGAGGGAACTAAGGAAGAATTTGCCTTTGGTGAGTTTCTAGGGGAAGGTAAGAAAGAAGAGGAATTTGTTTGGCCTAGTGAAGAAGTTGGGAAGGAGGTTAAGGGAGAACTCAAATTTGAGGAGCCTGAGGTAGGTTTCCCAGGTGAAGAGAAGGCAGAGGAGTTTATAAAGGGTTTAGAGTCGGCTGAAAGTGCTGAAGTTTTTGGTGAAGTACCTATTGAGTCATTTACTGAAGAAGTGAGTTTTGAAGGAGCTCCCAAGGAGGAGTTTCACGCAGAAGTACCATTTATTGAAGAGGTAGGTTTCCCTAAAGAGGAAGTTTCTGAAAAGGTTCTTGAGTTTGAAACTTCTGGGTTTGAAACTCCTGAGTTTAAAACTCAAGAGTTTCAAACTCCTGAGTTTGAGGCTAAGGAGGTAGGTCCTGCAGAGGCTAGATACGGAGAGGAGCTTTCTTCTGAGGATTATGTTCGTGCTCTTGAGATTTTAAAAAAATATCCTTCTTACATTAGGAAGGCTATAAAAGATTTGATAAAGAACGGTCTCATTTCTGAGAACCAGGTTAACAACCTGTTTAGGTATATTCTTTCTAATCCTACTTCTGAAGAACTGAAAAGTTTCGTACTTTCGTTAGCACCTTTTTATAGGTTTGAGGAGATTCCAGAAAGAAAGGTTATTGTTGCAGCTAAGAGGAGTAGGATTGATGAATTCTTTGAGAAGGCTTTTAAGAGAACAGTTATAGTTGGATTTGCTCTTGGGGTCTTAGCTATCGTTGGTATTATCGTCTTTAATGCTGTTTCTAGGTATGTGTATTCAAATAATCTATACAATAGAGGTCTTACCCTTATAGATACGGGGTATTACGAGGAGGCGGAGAATTTATTTAAGAGAGCTGAAGCTGTATCAGGTAGAAATAAGTATTGGTACAATACTTACGCTAAGAAATATCTTTACAACAATGCTCCAGAGTGGGCTGTCAGAAAATTAGAGAATGCACTCAAATACTGGCCTTATGACTATGAAACTAGTTTGAACTATGTTGATGCTCTTTTGAAGCTTGATCCACCTGATTTTAATAAAGCTTTGAGGTATTCTCAGGATTTTAGAAGAGCTGTAGGTAATAGTTTTAAAGGTGTTGATTTGAATGCTCAGGTTTATGTTAAGTATGGAGATTATACGAAGAATCCTGAGTATTACAGAGAATCTGAGAGGCTTTATCTTAAGTTTTTGCAAACAAAGGATAATAGACATGTTTCTTCGCTTTTCAGGTTAATTTCTATATACATAAGGCTTGATGAAAAGTCTAAAGTTGATGATATTTACAATTACATAAGGACTATTGATAAAAAAGCCATCGTTGAGGATGTAAGTGTTGAGCTTGCTAGGTATTATATTGATAAGGATGACCTTGGTAGAGCTAAAAAGGTGCTACTAGAGTTATCTACAATTAATCCGAAAAACCCGGATTTCTATTATGAATTTGCAAGGTACCTTTACAAGATGGAAAACTTTTCCGAGAGCAAAAGAAAACTTTTTGAAGCTCTGAAGATAAATCCGAAGCATGCAAAGTCTTATGCTTTGTTGGGGGATATAGCTTTGCTTTCTGGTAAGGACGGTGAGGCTATAGAAAATTATCAAAAAGCATTGAGTCTTAATCCTGATCTAGTTGAGCCTTATTACAAGTTAGGAGATATATTTTACAATAAGGATGATTTTACTACTGCTTTAGGATACTACCTATCTGGCTTTAACAAAGGTGAGCCTGAGAACAAAAAATATTTTTCTGAAGTTAACTACAAAGTCGCTAAGATATACTACATGAATGGTGTTTTAAATGAAGCGGTGAAGTATCTATCTAGGAGTTATGTTTTAGATCCTTATAACCCGCTAATATCTCAGTTTTTGGGTAATATTTTTTTAGAACTCAAAAAGCCAGATTTGGCATTGGTTCAGTTCAGTAAATCCGTTGATGTTTATTCAAAAATATTAGATTCTATAAAGGTTATAAACCCGAAAATCGTTAGACATGTTGAAATTGTTTCTCTGGCTGCTAGGGCTTACAATAATATGGGTGTTTCTTACATTATGATGGGAATGAATGAGGATAATATCAAAAACGCTATTTTGAGGTGGGAAGAAGCTAGAATTCTTGCACAGAATATCAATACAGAGTATCCTATCGCAAAGTATAATATAAATCTTGTCATGCATCCTACGATGATGAAGTATAGAAATTTCGTCATTGATAAGGAACTACCAAAGTCTATTCCTGGGGCTTTGGATTATTATATGAAACAAATTAGGTAACAATAGGGAAATTTGAATTTTAATAGCTAATCACTTCAAGTTTTATTGAATAAAAATGCTTTAAATGTCTATACTTAAATCTAAAGTTAAGGAGTAGCGGATTTATGGTTGGGATGACGGGTTACTCTTCTATTTCTAAAGATACAAAGTTAGGTAAAATTTCAATGTCTCTTAGGAGTTTGAACTCAAGGTTTCTTGAAATAAAGATAAACATGCCTAGTAATTTAATTGCTGGTGGGCTTGGGGATTTTGAGAAGGTTGCCAGGGATATGATAAAGAGTAATATAAGGCGAGGTAAAATTGATGTTTTTATAGATTTTTCGATCAAAGGACAGGATTCAACAACGGTTGAGTTGAATGAAGAGTTGGCGAAGCTGTATTTTAGTTCTATAAAAAATTTAAGTTTATCACTAGGACTTTTGCCTGATATAGAAATTAAAGACATAATTGCTCTGCCGGGAGTTATGAAAGTTTCTAATACTCAAAAGAATTACCCTACATTGGGAGAATTAAAGAAGATGTTTTCAAAATTGCTGAATGATGTTGTTAAGCAGAGGGTAGAAGAAGGCAAAAGGATAAAAGAAGATGTTGACAAACTCGTCTCTGAAATATTAGCAAACATTGATGAAATTTCTTCAAAGGTTGATGTTTTGAATTCTGAAATTGAAAAAAAGGTATTTGATAGGGTTAGTAGGTACTTAGGAGACCCTAAGAATCTTGAGATAGGCATTTCTACTATATCTTTCCTTATGAAGATTGACATAAATGAGGAATTAGTTAGGTTGAGAATGCATACTGAGAGTCTTAAGGCTCTGATTAACTCTGATGATGAAGTTGGGAAGAAGGGAGAATTTATTTTACAAGAAATGATGAGAGAATCAAATACTATCGCTGCGAAGTCATTTTCGTATGACATCAGTAATTTAGTAGTTGGTATAAAGACGAATATAGAGAAGATTAGGGAACACTTGCAGAATGTGGAGTAGTTTTCTATGGAAAATCAAGTTAAGAGAGGGAAAATATTTGTAGTATCTGCACCTTCGGGTGCAGGTAAAACAACTATTCTAAAGAGGATAATAAATGAAATACCTAATCTGTATTTTGCTGTTTCTGTCACAACGAGGAAGCCTAGACCGGGTGAAGTGGATGGTGTTGATTATCACTTTGTGAGTGTTGAGGATGTTTTAGAGATGTTTAGGAAAAAGGAGCTTATGGAGTGGGCAATGGTTCACGGTAATTTTTATGGTACTCCTGTTAGAGAAATAGAGGATAAAATAAACAATGGCAAGAATGTGATAGTTGATGTTGATGTTAAAGGGTTCATGAGAATAAAGAAGTTTTATCCTGAGGCTATATCAATATTTATACTCCCTCCTTCTGAGGAGGAACTAAAGAGGAGACTTTTGAAGCGTGCAGGGAAAGAAGAATTTAATGAGGAACTTAAAGAAAGGTTTAGAAAGGCAACTTACGAAATGACATTCAAGGACCTTTACGATTATGTTGTTGTTAACGATGATTTAGAGAAGGCTTGTAAAGAAGTAAAGGAAATAATACTCAAGCATATTTCTTAATCTAAAACAATAAAGTACTATGAAGCACAAGGTGCTATAAATTACCCTACCTAAAGCACAACTTATTTTTATCAAACTCTCAAACTCTTTTGCTAAAAAAGTATTCTTACCTAATAAAAGTGTTTCAAGTTGATCAAGAATAAGTTGTTTTTAAACACTTTTTGATTTTTTTGAAAAATAATCTATAATACTTTTAAGGAGGATTTTATGAAAAAGCTGATTTTAGTTACAATACTTCTAACTTTCTTCTGCGTGCCTACACTATTTGCTGCATCTTTGCTAGACAAAGCAACAAGTTTGGAAGGGAAAGGTTTCAGTGGGGTATTGGTTGGTGCTATCTATAACCCCGGTATAACAGAAGTAAACAAAGCACTAGAGAGCTATGGGTTTCCAAAGTTTGGTGATGTATCTTTAGGTTTAGGTGGTATGGGATTCGGAGTCATACACAATAAGTTTGTTATAGGTGGTACAGGATTCGCTAATATGCCATTAATTACCGAAGCCAAAATAAATGGCACTAACATAAGTGCTATTATTTCTGGAGGATATGGTTTCTTTGAGATAGGTTACAACTTTTTGGGGGATGGTAACCTCTTATTATCTCCTATTTTGGGGCTTGGCGGTGGCGGTACAAAATTGGTTTTCTTATCGAAAGACGATAAAACTTACAATTTTGATGATGTTGTGAAGAATCCCATCTCCAGAAAGTTTTCTATTGGTTATGGTGGCTTCGGATTAGAATTAGGATTCTTAATGTTGATTAGCGTTATTGATTTTGACCAAAAAGAGGTAGACCTTAATAATGTTACAGTTAGAAGAGGGGGAATGGAAGTAAATATTAGCAATGTCACAGTTAAAATGAAGAATTCAATGAAAATAGGACTGAAAGTTAGTTACTTTTATGTTTTCCAATCTAATGACCCTTCAGTCGCAGGCGAACCCCAATACAGCGGACATAATATTTTTGCTTCTCTCTTTATAGGCTTTGGTGGTGAATCTATCAGTTATCAAAAGAATTGATTAACTATGAATTTAGGGGATGCCAAGCATCCCCGATGCCAAGCATCCCCTTATCTTAGGCAAATTTAAACAAAGTTTAGATCTTTAGGCAGAGCATTAAAGTTCATTAAAGTTTGAGAAAAATCCCTATAATTCATTAACATAATGAACTCATATGGATTACAAGAGTTGTTTATCCAAGCTTAAAGTTTTATCATTGGCAGAGTCTCAGGACAAAGGTTTTTCAGAGGATGAATTAAACGGTATAGCACGGAAGCTTTATGATGAGTACACTACTTTAGGCTACATAAGAGAAACCCCATCGAAGATGATAGAGTTACCTACTTACTCTTTCATCCTATTTTTGGAAATGCTAGCCAGCCATAAGGATTGGAATATAGAATCACCAGTACAAAACGAAAAAAACACAAGTTGGATTACGAAGTCTTCTATATCCTTCATGAATGTTAGAGCTGTCGGGAGCAAAGACAGGAAACATGGTGACTTCGTAAACGCTACAAAAGTCTTACCTTGTCTTAGGGTTGAGGCTATACATCTGTCACCTTTCTTTGACCATGCTTTAGGTGTACTCTACGCCCCCGAGGATTTAAGCACGATATCAGATGACTTCGTTAATGAATATTATTCAATAGCACTTTCATCAAAAGACCAATTGAAGTTTTTTATCAAGACATCTCATCTACTTGGTAAGGTTGTAGGGTTTGATTTACTTTCTAATACTGCGCAGTTTTCAAGGATTGCTTTGACTTATCCTGAATATTTTAGATGGCTAAAGTTTGAGAAAGTTAATGAAGAAGTTAGGTTAGCTGATGGCAAAACACAAGAAGAGCAGTTAAAGCCAGAATACCAAAAGAAAATACACGAACAGGTTAGACAGATAGTAAAGAGTGTACTTAAAAAGTATGGCTTAAAATCTCTTTTGGATGATAGAATTGAAACAATAAGAACTGCACACCTTGAGATTATACACACCATGATTGAAAATTTTATATGGACTATACCATCACACACTTGGAATGGTGTAGGACTTCCGGAATTCTCACATTATGTTGTTGATAAAAATTATCCCGAATTTAGGTACATAAATATGAAGGGTGAGGACCACAGAGACCATGCCTTCGGTATGCTCACACCCTACAAATTCTACGATAACTTGCCCATAAACTCATTCCCGAAGGATGATAACCTGCCTATACTTGATAAGAAAGTTTTGAGGTTCTTTTCTTCAATATTCCTCAATATCCGTAAGGAGTATGAATTTGATTTCATTAGGTGGGACTACACGGACCATGTTTTTGATTCAGTTTACAAAAACAATCCTAACATTCCCGTATCTGATAGAATTACCCCTTTTGTCATAAAAAAGACAATTCAGAGAGTTCAGAAAAAATATCCGAATGTTGGTATGTTCTTTGAGAGAATGGGCACGGATATAAGGAATTACTACAAGGTGTTTGCTGATTTGCTCTTAGGTGATGATATATGGTTTGACTTGAGTAAAAAGTATGTTTTGAAGACTTTAAGGCTCTCTAAGTATATTCAGAAGTTTAATTCAAAGAGAAATAGGAAGATAACAGTAGCTTACGCTATTGATACACATGATACAGGTAATCCTCTAATTAATAGAACTCCGTTAATTAGGGAAGGTGAAGAAGGTGTTATACTCAGAATGTTTTTATCAAGGTTTGGTAGTGCCGGTGATGGGTTTAGACCCAAATATGAGTGTATAGGAACACAGGACGGTAGTTTGGGACTTTTTGAAGCTAACATATCAACCAAAATTTTGAATTGGGCAGATAACAGAAGAATTAACAATGTTTACCACAACATAGAGGATGTTTTTGAATCAAATAAAAATTTGATTCTTAATGGTACGATTGAATTTATAAAAAGTAAAGGTAAGGTTGTTTATTGGAAAATTTCAGATAGTAGAGAATCAATAGTTTGTGTTGTCAACACAAGTAAAAGAAAGATATATTTCAGACTACCTGACGAATTAAAGAACTTTAATAGGGCTATTAATCCGTTTACGAAAGTTGAGTCTGAAATTACAGATATAATGGAAATTGGAAAATTCGGGGCTTTTATTTTGAGTTAAACATAATCGAAGTGATTTTGGTTATTAAATTATAATCCTTGAGAATGTTCCACCAGCATTTTGTATTATGATACCTTTTATTTCTAGTGATAGTAGTATAGGATAAAGTTTGTTCACTGGCAACCCTGATATTTCGGCTAAATCATCTAATGTCATGTCACCAGTTATTAGTGAGTATACAAACTTTTCTTCTTCATTTAGTTCTACAGATTGTACTTTTTCGGTGCTTTGAGTAGCTTTGTATCCGAGTTCCTCAAGTATATCTTTGTAGTCAATTAAGATTTTTGCTCCTTTTCTTATCATTAGGTTACAACCTCGGTGTAGAGGGTTTTCTATATCTCCGGGTATAGTGAAGAGTGTTCTTTTTTGTTTTAGTGCGTACTCTCCTGTTATTAGTGCTCCTGAGCCTTCTGGTGCCTGTACAATGACAACTACATTTGATAACCCACTGATTATTCTGTTTCTTATAAAGAAATTCCTTTTAAGTGGATTTTCTCCTATGAAAAATTCTGTTAGTATTAGCCCCTTTTCTCCTATTTCTTCAAACTCTTTCTTATGTTCAGGTGGGTATACATAATCTAGTCCGTGTCCTATTACTGCTATTGTTTTGCCATTTCTTTCTAAAGCTCTTCTATGGGCTATTATGTCTATACCTCTAGCTAGCCCACTGACTATACATACATCATTGTCTACTAGTAAATCAACAATATTTTTTGTGTGGTTTTTACCTTTATTGTCGTTTCTTCTTGTTCCTACTATACCACAGGTCAGGTAATTATTTGCCAATAAGATGTTACCTTTGTAAAAGAGAACGAGGGGTTTATCGCTTAAGTCCTTAATTTTGTTTGGGTAGTCTTTGTCTTCAACTGTTACGAATTTCACTTGGTATTTGTCTAGAACGTTTTTCAATCTTTCCAATGTTTTAGTTAAATTTTCTTCTTTGGTGATTTCAGAAAGTTTTTCTTCGTCTATTTTTAGTAGCTTTGATACTTCTTGAATTTCACTTTTTGGTATCTCAAGAAGAGATTTGTATTTTTCTTTTAGCAATGAGTATCTTTTTATTCCTATTCCTAGGTAGCTGAGTACCAAAATTTCCTCTCTTTCCATACCTTATAATATTAAACAAGTTCACTTGTGTTTTTCTTACATTGTGATAAGTAGCACGTTGTGCTTAATAGCACGAGGGAGGCGATGCCTCCCTAGAATTTTAATCTATCTTGTTTGAAAGTTCTGATCTCTACTGTCTATATTTATTAATATGAGAGGTAAATTTTTTGTATTTCTTGTCATTATTTTCTTTATTTTGCCTTACTTTGCGTTTTCTCAGGATGAGATAAGAGTTCAATACAAAGGTAGAGTAGCCGAAGGGTATATAAAGTTTTCTACTCCCTTCAAGAATGGATTTGTTCTTGCTACACCTAAAAAGGTCTATTTTGTTGATTTTAAGGGTAGTATTAGGCAGGTTTTTGATGTGTCTTCTTTCTCTAAAACTTCTTTTATTACCTCTCTTTCTTCTACTTACAAAGTAAGCAAATATAATTTTGTTGTTGTTGGTACTAGCGAAGGAGTTTTAATTTTAAACGAGAATTTTTCTTTGTTTAGAGCAATAACAGATAAAAATGGACTAAGAGACAAAAATATAACTTCTCTGGGTGTTCAGGGTAATTACCTCTACATTGGCACTAAGTTTTGGGGGTTTTATATTTACGACTTTTCTAGGAATGTTCTTTTATCTAAGCCTATAACTGCTATTGATGGCATAGTTGACAATAGCATTAGGCATATTTACCTGTCTCCTTTTGATAGAGTTATATCAACATCTGAGGGTATCTCGATTTACGATTTCATAACTTACACATACATAGGCTATGATTCTACGGAATTTCCTGTTCTTTCGGGTACGGTGAATGTTACTATTGCTTACGGCGATGTTGTTTTTGTTGGTACTACATTGGGGTTATTTAGGTTCGACAGAAGGGCAGAAAAGATATACAGAACTTCGTTTTCTTCACCTGTTTTCTCTATGGAGATGTACGGTAACCTGTTGCTAATCGGTAGTTATGAGGGGTTTTTCATTTATGACATTGAGAAAGACTTTTATTATTCACAAGGTATCGCTGAGCTATCAGGGAAAATTATTAGTACTGTTTCTTTGAATTCTAATTATATTTTCGTTGGTTCGGATGATAAAAGCGGTAACTATGTTTTATTCTCTTCTGATTTACCTAATGTAAAGGTGCTTAATGTTGAGTATCCAAGCAAGGGAAATATTTTGGTTACAGTTGAAGAGGTTAATATTGACAAGATAAAGGGATATCAAGTTTTGGCTGAGTCTTTTAATATCGGTAAAATTTACGACATGAAATTCAAAAAATCCCAGAAAGATGGTTTTTCACTTTTTGATTTGAGCCTTAAGGAATTGAATGATGACCTCTATATTATGAATCTTAGTTATTTCACTAGTAAAGGTAAATTCACATCAAGGGATATGTTTTTGGTTGATAATTCACCACCTTCTATTTCTTTCTCTCCTGTACCTCTTTTCGTTAATAAGAGTTCTCTTACGATTGTAGCTAAGTTAAATACTCTTGATTTAAAAGAGGCAAAAGTTATTTTGAACAAGGACAAAGTTTTTGTTATGGATATTGATATATCTTCTGCTAGGATTTCAGGTGATGTAAAGTTAAATGATGGAACTAATGAAATTTTGGTTGTTTCTTCTGATAACTTTGGTAATTTCTCAACTAATCGTTTTGTTACTATTCTTGATACTGTTAGTCCAGTCGTTTTGTCAATAGATGGCGATAAAATTGTTGAAAGAGATGGTGTTTTTAAAGTAAAGGTTGTAGAAAGGTATATTGATAGGGTTGTTTTTTCAGTGAGAGTAACGAATTTGGTTGAGAGAAAACAGAGTGATGGGGTTGAATACTCTTTCTCAATTCCTGATAGAAATGTGGGTAAGGTTAAGGTTGTTGCTTATGATTTAGCAGGTAATTCTACATCGAAGGACTTTAGTGTTGTTTTTTCTTCTGTTTTTGCTGATATAGTTTTACCTAACTTGCCTGATAAGGTTTTTGATAAGAAACTAGCTTTTGATGTTAGGTTGGATGGTAAATTTTCAAAAGTTTTTGTTTACAAGCAGGGAATACTTGTAAATGCTATTGATAGTCCACAGGATAGGTTTAGGGTTGAGCTGGAGCTTGATTCTGGAATAAACATAATAAGGTTTGAAGGTATTTCTTTAAATGGAAATTTGGTACAAAAGAGCTTAAAGGTAGAATTTGTTTCCAAGGGACAAACGTTTTTAGCTACTGCTCAATCTCCTATCGTTATTGATGATATAGAAAAGCTAAAGAAAGAGAATGAGGAATTAAGGAGGAAAATAACTGAGCTTGAAGAGATGATAAGAAAGCTATCTTCCGGGCAGAAGGTAGTTGTTTACAAAGAGGTTGAGAAGGATAAAGATGAAATAAATTTTCCGGCACTTATAAAAGTGCCGTATAACCCTAGTATTGATAACTTTATGAAGATTTCAAAAAGTTTGTATGGTAGTGATGCTTTTTCTTCATACTTTTATTATATTTTGAATGGTACTAGTACCCCCGAACTTGTGAGTAAGAAAGGCTATGTCCTAGTCCCCAACAAAGAACTTATGAAAAGTTTGGTTAGAAAAGGAGATAAAGATTTGTTTAGTGCTGTATCTGCTATTGTAGAATTTTACATTTCTAGAGAACTTAAAGTTCCTATGAAAAAAATAGGTAATGTTTCTATATCTGGGAACAAAGTTACTAGCGGCAATGAAGTTGTAAGGTTTTCTTTTGTGAGTGATGCTGTAGCTGTTGAGTTATGAAACTTAGGTTAAAGAATACATCAAGCTTTGGAGTGACTTAACTTTTGCTTCAGGCTTGAGCTCGTTTTGAATTCGCTTATTGTTGTGAAGGTTTAGTAGTTCTCTTACTCTTCTGGTACCGAGGTGCTGTAGTAGAAGCCTTAGATTGTGTTTGTTTCTTATGCTTATTTTAGTGTCAACGAATATGGTTTTTATTCCTATGAGTTTTGCGGGTAGTAGGTCCTGTTCTATGTTCCTACCAATCATTATTACTTCTTGGGGCACTAAGCCAAAGTCATCAAGAACTTTTTCTATTATTCTTTTTGAAGGCTTATAAATATTTTTGGGGATCTCAACAACATCGCAAGATGTTGTTAAAGAAAAGTTTACTGTCGTAGCTAGCCATATATCATGTAGCCTCGTTGAAGATTTGGGAGTTTTTATTGAATCGTCGTATGCATAGACGGTATCAAAGTATTTGTCTATACCTATTAATTTGATATCGTTCCTTGCCACACTTATAGGTAAATCAGTAATACCTATCAACTTGAATCCTTTTTCTTTAAGCACCTCTAAGGTTGAAATGGCGTTAGGTAGCATTTTGAGTATGGACTTTTTTTGAGTATTAAATTTCGTTTTTATTGAGTTACAAAAGTGGTTTTTAGCTTTTGTGTTAGGGAATTCTAGCCTCTTGCTAAATGATTCCATCAGTACATTATAGGTTGCAGTTATTACATTTTCGGTAGGTTTCGTAGAGAGTTTTAAATAGTTTAGCAAAGAATTCATAAATTCCCTACTGTTTATACCAAAAGTTGTATTGAGTGTTTCACTCACCATATCAATAAGGTCTAGATTGTAGTTAGCTAAATCAATTGCTAAGTTATCAATCTGAACAACAATGTACTTCCTTTGCCCATTCATAAGCCATCTCTTTGATAACTATTAAAGAATTTGTCTTTTATTTTTCAAGATAATTCAATTGTGTTGAAAAAATCTTGTGCTTTAAGCACTCGTGCTTTAAGCACTCTCTTATCAATTAGAACGTAGAGAGGCGTAGCCTCTCTATAATTATGTTAACTTGTTTGTTTAGATCATAAAAGAGTTTTACAACTGATTAGGTGTTTATTTTGTTGTAGGTGGTTTGTATTATTATAATATTACTATGAGAGAGTTTTTTGCTGCTGTTTTGGTTTTTTTGGTTTCTAATTTGTTGTTTGGGTATTCTAATTTTGTTAGTTTGGATGAGGTTACTAATGGGCAGAGGGGGTATGGGCTTACTGTTTGGTCTGGTAATCATCTTAAGAAATTTGATTTTGAGGTGGTAGGTGTTCTTAAGTTAAATCCTAAGTCTGGTGTTATAATTGCTAAGTCGGATGATGAGGAATTGAAGAGGGTGGGGGTTGTTGCTGGGATGAGTGGTAGCCCTGTTTATATAGGTAATAAGCTTTTGGGGGCTTTGGCTTTTACTTGGACATATCTTAAAGAGCCAATGTTTGGTATTACTCCGATATCTGATATGTTAGATTTAGAAAAGTACCAAAGGAGGTATGTTAGCCTACCGAAGGATTTAAGATATGTTGTTCCTCTTTTGGTTTCTGGTGTGTCGAGGGAGGTTAGACCTATTTTGAATAGTTGTTTTTCAAATTACAATGTTGAGCTTATAGATTCTTTTTCGTATTTTAAGGTTCTTTTAGATGGTTCTAGGAGAAGTAAGAAGGATGAGATTGTTTTTAAGCCAGGTGATGCTATCGGAATAAATTTGGTGACAGGTGACATGGAGCTTACTGCTATCGGTACTGTTACGCATGTTGAGGGGAACAAGGTTTTCGCTTTAGGGCATCCTGCCTTCTTGGCTGGCGATGTAGAGATACCTGTGTCTACTGTTGATGTGTTTGATGTTGTACCTAGGCAAAGTCTTTCGTTTAAGTTAGGGGTACCTAGGGAGTTGGTAGGGACGATGAGGTTTGACGGTAGTAGTGGTGTGTATGCTGAGGTTGGTATTATACCTGAGATGATTGGTGTTTCGATAAATGTTGATAATGAATACTTATATAGATATAACATTGCCAAGGTAAAAGACCTTTTGCCACGACTTATAGAAGCTGTTTTTACAGAGTCTGTAGTGAGGTCTAGAGGTATTTTTGGAGAAGGTAATGTTTGGATTACAACTACTGTTGGTTTTAGTGTTAGTTCTGGTTTTTTGAAAAATGATTTTTCACTTACTTTTAATGATATTTTGCCTGTTTATAATTTACAATTTGGATATTACTATGCGTTAAGTGATGTTATTTCTCTACTTAGTTTTCTCAACTACAATCCTTCTTTCAAAGTTGATATAAATAAGGTTCATATTGATGTCAGTACGAAAGAGTTAGATGCTGGTTTCATTGTTTTCGTTGTACCTTCTAAGAGTCGGGTAAATAGAGGGGAAGAAGTAAGTGTCAAGGTCGGTATAAAAAAATTTAGGGGTGATATAGAGACTAAAGAGTTTACTTTTAGGGTGCCTACCTGGGTTCAGTCTGGTACTAAAATAAATCTAGGTGCTACAAGCAAGCTTTCTAGAACTTTACAGTTACTTTCAACTTATTCGGAATATTTAGCTTTGGATACTTACGATAAACTCTATAACTTCATTTCTGAGAGTCTTAGAGTTGATAAGTTAGTAGTGTACATGGAGGTTGCTTCACCTAATGTCGCATCTGGTGGCAATGTTTTTAGCCTACTTCCTCTTTACCTTATGCCTACTTTACTTGGGGAGATGAAAAGCAAAAACTTGTTGCCTTATATTATGGAGGAGGAAGAGACAGAATCTTATCCTTTCGTTGGCTTTGTTACTTCCCAGATTTTAGTTAAATAGATTCTATTAATGAGGTAGTGGTTAGCCTTTATATGTTTTTCAGTTCTTCCTCTATAGGGATATTTTTTATTGGTATTCCTTTGAGGTCATCAAATTCGTAGGTGCTTCCTTGTAAAAGTAGTTCTAGTTGTTCTTTCGTTATAGGGGATAGGTTCCCAAGAATTGCTGATGATACTCTTATTAGCCAGATTGGTATGTAAATTTTTATATAATTTCTTTTGCCTATTGCTTTAGCGAATGAATCAATAAATTCGTTGTAGGCGTACTCTTTTGGACCTACTAGGTTGTATTCTTTTTTTATTGTTTCTTTTGATGTGACAGCAAATGATATGAAGTTTGCTAATGTTGTTACTGATATGGGTTTGATTTTGTAGTTTCCGTCTCCGGGTATTGGTACTATCCCTGTTTTTATCATGTTGCTAATCATTTTTGTGAATTCCCCGTCTTTGCCTATCACTATTGAAGGTCTTAGAATTGTCCATTCTTCTGTTGATTCTATTACATATCTTTCTGCCCGGTATTTTGTTTTCATGTAATTTGATTTTGATTTTATTGAGGCTCCTAGTGCACTCATTTGGATAAACCTTTTTATACCTAGTTTTAATGATACATCTACTAATGTTTTGGTGATTTCATAGTGTGCTTTTTCGAATGTTATGTCTTTTTTTGGGTATTCTCTTATTATTCCTACTAGGTTTATTATTGCGTCAATGTTTTCTAATTTTTTTATGTATGTTTCAGGTGAGAATATATCATCGTATATGGGTTCTATTTTGGAATAAAGAGATTTTACTTTCATTGAAGACAGGATTTTTTCGTATTTTTCTTGGTTTCTCACGAATACCTTTATGTTAATACCCCTATTAAGTAAGGATTCTATTGTGTTTTTTCCTATAAATCCGGTACCGCCTACTATGAAAACAGTCATGGTATAATTTTATAACTCCTTGAGTTGTTTTTTCATTGTATTAAAAAAAATTTTTTAGTTGACCAAGTATTGAATTGCTCTCAATTTGAATTAAGAACATACTTAATACGATTATTTTCTTGATAAGTTTATCAACTTCGTTGATAATTTTTATGGTAGGGGAAATGGATCTTTATCGTTTCATATCAGATAAGTGGAATTTGAAAATTTTCCTTAATCTAGATATTTTGTCTTTTGATGAGTTTTTAGAGTTGCCTATCGTCAAAAGCTTGACTAATAAGGTAAAATATTTTTCTGTACAGAAGATTTGGGATTTTTTCTATCATAACCCTATTTGTGATGCCTGGTGGAGTAATGGGCTTGTGTATGTTGATTTCCTTGTTAGAGATAATAAAGTAAGAAAAGTTTACGAAAACTTAGAGTTATTTGTTGCTGAGAGGATTTGCCCTTATGGTGTTTCACCTGTAGATGTTTTTGATTTCCTTGGAGTTGCTTCTTTAGATGAGATTAAATATTATGAAATTAGTTTTAGGTACTTGGAGTTTGAAGTTTGTAAGATTTGTGGGCAGAACTTTTTTGTTTCTGAGATTATTGATTTAGGGCAGAATGGTCCCCATGTTTGTGTTTATTGTTATAACAACATGACTCTTCAGGATAGAATTTCATTAGAAGATGATACCTTAAGAAACAGAAGAATAGAAGAGACATGGAGAGTTTTATCGGTTGATAAAAGGAAAAAATTGTTGTTTTCAGTTTTTAGAAGAGTTTTAGGAAAAGATTTTTCTTATCGCTTACTTAGTGTGAAGGATTTTGTTTCTAAGGTTTCTTCTATTGAAGATTTTAATAAAGTTAAGGCTATGTTAAATTATGGAGAGTTAGTGCTTCTTGAAAATGAACTTGATAGATTGTTTATCATTTGGTGGAAAGAGGTTGAGAATAGGGAGACTCCGAATGAAGCGTAGGGGAGCTTTGGATAAGAGAGAGCAGGAACATAAGCAAAAAGAAAAAAATTTCAAGGTACCTGAAGAAATAAGGTTTTTGGTTGACCACAGTGAAATTATTTCAAAGTGCCCTATATGTGGTGGTGATGTTTACAAAGATCCTAGTAACATTGTTTTTGATGACGTTTACTTTCACTTTGATTGTGTTGTTAATCTAATAAAGTCAAAAGTTGAACTTTCCGAAAACCAAAATGTCTACTACTATGGGAGTAACAATTTCACTATTGTTTGGGAAAGAAAAGGTAAGATTGAAGTATTGAAGAGAATCAGGGTAGGAGATTTTTTAAGCGAATATGTTAAAAAGACTGTTTGATTTGACATACTCTCTACAAAGCTTACTTTTGGAAGGAGAATTTGTTGATTCATCTAGAGTTATAGAGATTTGTAATTCCTTTTTGGATGGGTACTTTGATTTTATCGTTTATTCGCATAGTTATAGGGGTTTTGTGGTTGTTTTTAGGTCTAACAGTGATTTAAAAGGTTTCAAAGATGTTCTTAACAATGAAGATATAGCAAATTCTCTGGTTAGGTTAGAGAATGGTATTTCTTATTTAGATTTTTATTTTTTTACTAGGAAATATCATAGAAAATTTGTTTTGAGAGTTATTATCAAGGAGGTTTTGACAGAGGAGGATGAGAGATTTGTAAATAATTTGGCTAATTCTTTTAGAAGCTTCATTGAGGTTTTTGATGAAAATTATGTTAAGGCAAAGATTATAGATGTTCTTAAGGATTTATCTGAAATTAATGACATACAAGTTGTTATTTCTAAACTAACGAAGGTTGTTAAGGAGCTATTAGGTGTTGAAGCCTCGTCAATATTAATGAAGGATGAGAAGACAAATGAACTATACTTTAGGCAAGTTGATAGTGAGAAAGAGGATATAATAAAGGAGTTTAGAATTCCTATTGGCAAGGGTATAGCTGGTAAGGTTGCTCTTATGGGTAAACCTATGGTTGTCAATGACGTCTCAAGTAGTTCTGATTTCTTTAGTGCTGTTGATGAAAAAAGTGGCTTTAAGACTAGGGAGCTCTTAGCTGTACCTATTAGGTCGCTCAATAGGTTGATAGGTATTGTCGAAGCGATTAATAAGGCAAATTTTACGAAGTTTGACTTTTCCGATGCTCTTATTCTTGATACGATAGCCGATGTTTCAGGTGTTATATTAGTCACTGCTGACCTTTATGAGAAGCTTGAAAGGCTTTTTAAGAGTATTATTGACTCTCTAGTAGCATCTCTTGATGCTAGGGATGAATACACAAAAGGACATTCTGAAAGGGTTAGGTTATACTCTACGGAGATAGCTAGGGAATTAGGGTTTGGCAAAAATGAACTCAGTAGACTTCAGTTGTCCGCTATACTTCATGATATAGGTAAAATTGGTGTTCCTGATTCTGTACTCAATAAGCCGGGCAATTTGTTACCAGAGGAGTATGAAATTATAAAAAGGCATCCTGTCATAGGGTACGAGATACTTAAGTATGTTGAGGACTTTGAAGATGTACGTGAGGGGGTCAAGTATCACCACGAGCGCTTTGATGGTAGTGGATACCCTGAAGGGCTTAAGGGTAACGAAATACCTACTTTTGCAAGGATTATAGCTGTTGCTGATACTTTTGACGCTATGACATCTAATAGAACTTATAGGAAAGCTCTGCCGTTCGAAGTTGCGTTAAACGAGATATCTAAGGGTAAAGGAACACAGTTTGACCCTGAAATAGTAAATGCCTTTTTGAAAGTTTCTTATAAGTTTTATTTCTAGGTGCTTAATAGCACGTAGTGCTTAACAGCACGCTGTGCTTCATAGCACGCCGTGCTTAATAGCACATTATGCTTCATAGCACTCTGTGCTTCACAGAACCTTGTGCTAAGTACCACTTTCTTAATTATTTAAGTGCTTAAAGGTGTTCATAACACATTCTTAAGTGCTAATTGCTACTCTTCTATAAAAAAGGTGTTGGAAAGCTTCGATTTCCAATAAGTGCTTATTAGCACTTTCTTAATAAGGTGCTTAATAGTACTCTTCAATAAAAAAGATATAGGGTGTTGGGGTGCTTAATAGCACTTTCTAATAAGATACTTAATAACACTCTTCAATAAAAAAGATACAGGGTGTTGGAGTGCTGAATAGCACTTTTTTAATAGGGTGTTTGGGATACAAAGTATCACAACATTAAAAAGGGGTGGGTAGGGCTACTTAAAGTTGTTAACTTTTAAAAAAGTTAAGATAGATGTAGCCTCTCTACTAAAAAGCAGGCAGAGCCTGTTGAATTTTTCAACACTCTTACTTTTAGTGAAATAATTGTTTCATCACTTTCAAAATACTTCTCATGAAATTTGATTTTAGGGAGATGGCTTTTAGGGTTTTTGGCTTTTTTGGAGAGTTTTTGAAGAAGGTTTTTAGGTGGGTTAATGCTAACTTGGTACCATTCAAAAATTATGACATGATGGTGTATAGAGAGTTAGCAGTTGATTATCTTCTTTCTTTCTTGATAATTTCGCTTATCGTTTGGCTCAAGGAAATTTATTTAATATACACTCAGTATATTCAGAAGGGAGCTCAGTTTTCCACTACTTTGAGAATATTCTTGTACAGTTTGCCGTATACTATGGCTATAACCATACCTGCCGGTATGGTTATGGCTGCTATTTTGACATTTAATAAAATGTCTATCAATTTAGAAGTTTTGGCAATAAGGGGTATAGGGATAAGGAAAATAAGAATGTTTTTGCCGGTGCTCGTTTTTTCTTTAGTAGTTTCTGCTCTCGGTTATTGGTTTTTTGATACAATGCTCATAAAAGGAAATGAGATGTACATAAGAGAAAATATAAAGATGAGAATTGAGAAACCTTTTATTGATGTTGTTCCTGGACAGTTTATCACTCTTAGCAATTTCAAAATAGGTTTTGTTGAGGCAAAAGGTAGTTATCTGGAGGGAATAGAAATTTATCAGGATACACCTAATTCTACTAGGATTGTAAAAGCTACTAGAGGTGAAATTGTCTCAACAGGGGATGAGCCGTATTATGTCATTAAGCTTTATGAGGGTAGCTTCCTAGAAAAGCCAAAAGGTAAAAAGGGCGAAATATTCTCTTCTCAATTTAAATATTCCGAACTTAGAATAGATTATGAAGTTAATTATATTCCGAAGTATGACGTTTCTCGTTCTCCTAGAGTCATGTCAAGATATAAAGTGAAGAGAATAATAGAAAAAATGGAAGAACAAAAAATTATAAGTAATGCTAATAAAGAATTGGCATACCTTTACTCAAATCTTTACTCATCGGTAGGAAATGCCATCATTTACTTTCCTTTATATGTTTGGGGGATGATTAAAAACGATGAAAAATCAAAATTGCTTTTCAATTCAGCAGTTGACAATATTAAACAGCTTCAAAATAAAATAAAATCTATCGCTTCACAAACTGCAATTTCAGAGTACAATATTTTTGTTTTAGAATATCACAAAAAAACCTCTGTGCCTTTTTCAGCTGTTTTTTACGGGCTTGTTGGCTTTGTATTTGGTATGCTGGTGAGAATAAGAACCGGTAAAGGTGAATCATTAATTATAGGTATTTTTGTTATTCTAATTCAAACATACCTTACCATGATAGCTGAAATTCCCGTTAGGGCTGGTGAACTCAATCCGGTTCTTGGTGCTTGGATTGGAAATATCGTCATAGGTCTACCTGCTTTGTACTTGCTTTTTAGAGAGAAAATATAACTAAAGTTTATGTTATGAAGAATGAAGAAAGATTTTCTATTTTACCAATTAGCGTAAGAGAGATTGATTAATAACGTACTCAGTCCTTAAACACTCAATTCTTGAAACTGCCAGGTTACTTATATTTTGTGTCAATTAGGAGTTGTGCTTCATAGCACGTTGTGCTTAATAGCACGTCGTGCTTAATAGGTGCTTATTAGCACTTTCTTATTAATTGGAGAGTTAAGAGAGGTGAAACCTCTCTATATCAAATAAGGTGTGTGCTTCATAGCACTTGTGCTTCATAGCACTTTCTTAATTCGTGTATTCTAGAGAGTTTAGAGAGACAAAGTCTCTCTACAATAATAAGGACGGGGTGCTTATAGCACATTCTTAAATTAAAAATCAGGCAATAGCCTGTTAAGAAACAGGCATTAGCCTGTTGAATTTATTAATGCGATCACTTTAATTTGAAAATATCAAATGTTATATATTTTAATTATTGATTGGGTTAAGGGTGGTTTATGGAGAATATATGTAGGTTGAGGAAGATATTTTCTGTTGTTTATCAGTTGGAGAGGAATATAAAGAAGAAGTTAGGTATAACTGCGAATGAAGCTATGGTTTTGTGTTTACTTACATCTACTGATTTATCGGCAGGTCAACTTGCTAAGAGTATGGGAGTTTCTGAATCTCGGATGTCTAAGGTTATAGAGAGTCTTGAAAGAAATCGCTATATTGTTAGAAAGATTGATGAGAGGGATAAGAGGAGAATGATATTCTCTATAACTGAGGAAGGTAGGAAGAAGGCTGAGGAGTTTAATAATCTCAATTTGGATATACCTGACATTGATTTTAGCAAGCTTGGAGATTTAGTATGCTAGTAAAGGTTAATTTTAGTCTTGATGAAGTAAAGTTCAACTCTGATGGTTTAGTTCCTGCTATAGTGCAGGATGTAACTACTGGTAAGGTTTTGATGCTCGGGTACATGAATAAGGATGCTCTTGAGAAAACAATTGAAACTGGTAGGACTTGGTTTTGGAGTAGGTCTAGACAGAATTTATGGAACAAGGGTGAGACTTCCGGGAATTACCATGAGGTCAGGGCGATGAGTTTGGATTGTGACAATGATACTCTGCTTGTTGAGGTTGTTCCTCATGGTCCTACTTGCCATACGGGTAATTATTCATGTTTTTATAGAAGGGAAGATAACGAATTCACCAATTCTTCAATAATTACTGAGGTTTACAATGTTATTCTTGACCGTAAGGAGAAGATGCCAGAAGGTTCTTATGTAGCTAAAAAAATGAAAGAGGGATTGGACAGGATACTTAAGAAAGTTGGTGAAGAGGCGGGTGAGTTTATAATAGCAGTGAAAAATGGTGATGAGAAAGAAATTATTTACGAGCTTGGAGATTTGATTTTCCACTCATTGCTAGTTCTTGGTTATCTTGATATACCTGTCTCAAAGTTATATGAAGAACTTAAGTCAAGAAGAAAGTGATTTTTCTTTTCCCTCGAGAAAACATAGAATAAGAAAGTACAAAGATTTTAAGGCTTTTTTTGAGAATACTGGTGTTATAAACACAGGTGTTATAAACACAAGTGTTTTAAACACAAGTTTTGGTTGGGTTAGGTTTAGAGAGAATAATTTGGGTTACTTAAGGATTGCTGTTTCTGTAAGTAAGAAAGTTAACAAGAAATCTACTTTGAGGAATAGGTTAAGGAGAATATGTAGTGAGTTACTTAGGTTAAAGAAGAATGAATTGAAGGGGTATGATATTTGGGTTTTTATTAAAACTTCTGTTGAGAATATTAAGGATGAGCTAAATAAGGCTATTAGTAAAATTCATTCTACATAAATGAATGTAACTGTTATGTCGTCAATCACATCTTTTATTTTCTTTAGCTCCTTGACATATTCTACGAATGATTTCCAGAAGATGGAAGGGTCATGGTAGTTTCTCAACATATTTTTTAGGACATCTATGCCGTCAATTATATTTTCTTTTTTCACTATGTCTGTTATTCCATCGGAGAAGATAAGTAAAGCATCGCCTTTTTCTAATTTTATTGTCTTTGATTCTATTGTTTGGTCATCGAAGACACCTATTATTGAACCTTTGGGGTTTATTTCTGTTACTTCTGAGCCTCTACTAAAAAATATTGGGGGATTGCCGCAGTTGATTAGCTCTGCCTCTAGGGTATTCAGGTTTATTGTTGCGCCTGACAAGGTGATAAAGAAGCTATCAACGTAGAATATACTTTCTGAGGACATTATTTCGTTTACCGTTTTTGCTGTTTCAAGTATGTTGATTTTGTCTTTTAGAATGTGTGATATCATTGAATGGCATGAGAAAGATAGAGCTGCTGCTGTTAAGCCTTTGCCGCAAATGTCTGATACCCAGGTTGTAATGTAGTCACCTGCAGCATAACTTCCAAATATATCACCTGCAATTTTTGATATTGGTTCCCAGAAATTTCTAATCACAAGTTCACCTTTTGGTGTGTGTAGTCTTATCTCCTTTTTGGATGTCAGCATGTTAATTTGTGACTGCCTCAGTATTTCAAATTCGAAGTTTAGAACCTTTGTTAGTTTTACGGTGTTTATCGTAGACATAGCCGAAAGTTCTATCGATATGACCTCTAGGTATAATTTTATTTTGGTTATTTCCGTATCACTCAAGGCTCTTTTGGAATTTATTAGTGCTATTATCCCTTTCTTTTCTTTGTCAAATGCTTTTATTATGTAGTTGATTTTGTTATTGCTAAATACGTTCTTTAGTTTTTGGAACTTTTTTAGGAATATTGAATCGTTTAGTGTTATTACGCTCCCATCGGTTGAGATTATCTCTTGGTAGTCGTTTGAAGGTATACTAAGATTAAAGATGTTTTCTGAGGAGAAGACTAAAGGTTGTTGGAATAGCAATTTTGCATCATCTATTGAGGGGCAGATTCTTTTTAAACCTTTTATTGCTTCTTTTTCGAAGTTCTTTATACTCTTTTCAATTTGAATGCTAGGTCTACTCAGGTTTAGCCCTAAATTTTCTTCTAGGTACCAAACAGTCATCAATGCAAATAGCATTGTCGGTGTTAGGTAAATACCTATCATTATGAATCCTTCACTTGTTAAATTTTGATAAAAAACGCTAGTTATGTATATTACAACAAAGAGTAGTGCTGAAATTAGTATAGAAAATATGCTTCTTCTTCGTGCTGCCATTAAGTTGTGGTCAGTTATTAAGAAGTATACGGCAGGTGAAATAACACCTAAAAATAGAACCACTGCTGAAGATGGTATACTAGAAACGCTGAGCCCTTGAATAAAAAATATAATTCCTAGGGCAACCATGGTAGATGTGAAGAATAGTATCATCAGGTTCAGTCTGCTTTTCTCGATTGCGTTCGGTAGTTTAATTAGGTTGAAAATCAAGTAACCGAAACTTAGTAGTATACTTAGGAAGATGTGTATATAGTTGAGCTTAACAACTGTTAGAAGGTACGGGGTTTTGTTAAAGAATATTATGTATAGTATTACAAAGGTGAACCCTATTGTGAAATTTATGTAGTTTAGGTATTTCTGAAAATTGTACTGTTTGTATGTTGAATAATAGAAGAATAAACTTACTGCTAGTCCTGAAAAAGCAAAAGATAGGTACAGAAGAGGGTAGAACTTGCTACCAAGCATTAAGTCAAGCCCCGTTACTATCATCAGGTACATCGTAGTGAAAAGTATTATTGAGCCTACCAACTTTTTTATCTTGTGTTCAGTGTAATGTTCGATGTTCATGATTAGATTTAATCCTAAGAAGAACATTAGAAGAAGGACAATGAAGCCGACAGTAAGAGGGATAATTATAGATAGTGTGTAATCTAGTGGTGTTATGGTGTAAAAGTTTACCTCAACTTCGTACTCTTTTTCTTCATTGAAGAGTGGTGATGCAAATTTTATTTTTACTTTTTCGTACTTATCTCTTAGTTCTTTTTCTAGCTCTAGAAATTCTTTTTTCGTTTTTACTTCTATGCCGTTTATCTCTTTTACGTAAGTTAAGGGTAGAATTTGCCTAAAATTTTCTCCTTTGTAGAACATTCCTATTGAATCTGTAGCTATTTGCCTTGATACAAGGAAAGGTAGATGTTTACCTTCTAAAAGGTAAACTGAATCAAGTATTATGTATGGTATCATCAGTGCTAGTAATAGGGATAATATGGTTAGGAGAGTTATGAATAACACCTTTCTTTTCATATCATAATATTATAATATAGTTGAAAATCTCTTTTTTCAAGGAATATAAATTTTGCTATGGTGAAGACGAAGTCTTTTAGCTTTTGTGGTTGGGGACTTTTAGTTTCGGTATGGTATTTTAGAACATTCCTTTGGAATGTTTTTAATCATTATTTCTATTACTTTGAAGAACTTTTTTCTGAAGAAGGGTTTAATGAGTTTTTGAGGTATATTTCTTTTAGGGCTTTGGTGTTTGCTATAATATTTTATACTTTTTTGGTTATCTCTTCTTTTTTCTTTTACAGGGCGAACAAGTTAATTGGTGATGTCACTGGTAATAATAACTTCCGTGTTGGTGGGCTTTTGGTTTTTGTTTCTACTATTCTTTTCCCGATAATCATCGGAATTATTATCTATCCTGTTGGGTTAATAATACTTATTGTGGCGTTTTTCGGTAAGTATGAGAATATTAAGGATAAGAAAGAAGGGGATGATGTTATAATTAAATTATAGTGGAGTTAGGTATGGTTAGGTATGGAGAGTATGACTTTGAGAGGATGATAAAGGAAGAGGCTAAGACGGGTGATGTTAGAAGTGAGTTTGAGATTGACAGAGACAGGATAATTCATAGTAGTGCTTTTAGGAGATTACAGGCTAAGACTCAGGTTTATGGTGCTGGACTTATGGATTTTTATAGAACTAGGCTTACGCACTCAATAGAGGTTGCTCAGATATCCAAGGCTATAGGTTTGAAACTTGGCATAGATACTGATTTGCTTGAGGCTATAGCATTAGCACATGATATTGGGCATCCTCCTTTTGGTCATACAGGTGAAAAAGTTTTGAATGAGCTTCTAGATAGTTATGGTGGGTTTGAGGCTAACGCTCACAACATTATTGTTTTGATGTTTCTTGAAACTAAAATAGGGGACAAGGGGTTAAACCTAACGAGAGCTACACTTGACGGGCTTTTGAAGTACAAGAACAAAAGGAGTGAAAACAGAATTAAGTTTCTTTACGATGATGAGTTTTTCTTAGGCTTCGTTAATTGGATTGACTCAAGCTGGGAAAGCAAAAGGAGGTCAATAGAGTGTCAGATCGTCAAGTGGGCTGATGATGTTGCTTATTCTGTACATGACCTCGAGGATGGTATAAAAGGGGGATTGTTAAAAGCTTCTTATCTATCCGATAATTTGCTTTCCATAGTTTATGAAAAGGTTTCTAATAAAGTTTCAATTTTTTCACAGGGTGAAGTTGAGAAGATTTTCTATAGTATAAAAGAGTCAATTAAGGATATTGAAAACGCAAGTTCGGGAATTGAAAAGAAAAGGAAGATTAGAAAACTGACATCTGACTTGATACACACTTTTGTTGTTAATGTGAGCTTGAGCAAGTTGGACGAAAAAGAAAGTAGATATTCGTATTCATTAGTAGTACCTGATGAGGTACTACTAAAAAACTTGGTTCTTAGAGCGATTGAAAACGAGCTTATCTATGAGAATAAGAATATCCTTAAGACAAGGAAGAAGTGTGAGATGATAGTAAGAAAGCTTTTTGAAGTTTTTTCTGATAAATCTTCCAAGAAGTTGTATCCTATCGAATATCAGGAATACTGGGATATGTTTGATTGCAGTAATATTCATGCTAACAGGTATAGACTTGCTAGCTGGTATATTGCCGGTATGACTGATAATTTTGCTATAAAGACATACAACGAATTTTTTGACCCAAACACTTTAGTAGATATATTTACTGTTATTTAGTACTCAATTTCTATTTGTGTTTCAAGCTTTTTGCCGTTTTGCTTTGAACTTACTTTTATTGTCTTACTTGTTATGAGTAAGGGTAATATTGACGAAATGAAGGGATGTAGGTTTTCTTGTTTTATTCTTAACACTTTGCTGGTTAAGTTTCTTGTGTTTATGTAGGTGTATATGTTTTCTAAAGTTTCCTGTTTCAATGTTTTTTCGTCTTTTGCTATATTCCTAATGTATCTAATTAAGATGTCTTTGTCTGTTGAGATTATTAGCCTTCTAAATATCACACCAAAGTTGATAGAATAATTTTCATTTATTGGTAGCTTGTAGAAGTTTTTATCAAACACTGAAAACTTGTATATATCCCTTTCTTTTGCCTTTTCTCTAACTAGTTTTTCAAGGTAGAGTTCTAGAAGTTTTTCATTGATGATTGGAGCAGTGAAGATTATTTGATTGTTTAGGTTGTTGTAATAAGAATAAATGAATATTGTTGATGGAGAAGATAGGTTTGTTAGTATCGGGGTTAGGTCAACTTTGAATGTGTTTGTGAATTCATTTAGGAATTCTAGAACTTTTGTTTTTGACACTTCATCAAGTTTGTTTATGGTGTCAATCATTTCTTTTGGTGATAATTCAAAGTTCGCTATCAATGATACATCTTCGGGGTTTGGTATGTATGTGTGGTTTTTTATGAGTGGTTGGGAGAATTTCTCAATTAGTGAAGATGAAGTCATTTCTATTCTCATTATGTTACTGTTAACTTTTAGGGAAATTGTGTATGAAAGGTTTGAGTATTCTTTTGGTAGTTTTATATCGGATATTGAATCAAGAAATTTTTGTGATATGAATATGTTGTAGTTTGGTGTCTCCGGGTTAAAAGTTTCGTCGCCTTTGTACTCAAAGTTTTTGCCTACGGCTATTAGCCTGTTTTTATCAAATGTGAAAGAACTGAATTCAAGCTTGTATAGGACATTTTGGAGTTTTGTAACTCTTTCGTCTATTGCGTTTGTTAGTAGTGTTAGAATTATAAAGGGTTGACCCTTATCGTTGAATCCGAATCCGAATTCTTCTTTTGTGTTTATTCCAAGGTTTATTAAATTGCTTTCACTCATTATGTCCGTGCCTAATGTAAACTGGAAAAATGAAGCTACTGAGTTTGAGAATGCTTCAAAATCTTTTGGAAAAAGGTTGATTAGTGTGTTTGATAAACTTTTATGAAATTCAACAAAGCTAGGGAATTTTACAAAAAGGATTGTGTTTTTAGGTACCAAATTATCAATCTGCCCGTATGAAAACTTCGTAACTGCTACAAAGAGAGCAACTATAAGAAAAGTTGTGATTTTTCTCATATTACTGATGAATTATAACTATTTTTTAAGGTGGTTTCCAAAATTGAGAATTTTGTTGAAAACTTTACCCTTTTGGTGAATTGAAGATTTTTGTTTAGTGTGGAAAATGAATTTTTGGCTGACATGTATGAAGTTGAAATTTTTTGTTTTTTCAATCAAAATAATTTTACAAAAAGATTGGAGGAGGAGACTTTATGGTTCATTACACTGAGCTAGGGTTTTACAATACAAAAGTGATGTTTAAGCATGCTTATCAGAAGGGGTTTGCTGTACCTGCTTATAACTTCAACAACATGGAGCAACTTCAAGCAATTTTGACAGCTTGTGTTTTGACACAATCACCGGTTATGTTACAAGTTTCAAAGGGTGCTAGGCAGTACGCAAACCAGACACTACTAAGGTATCTTGCTAAGGGTGCTGTCGAGTTTGCTAAGGAATTGGCTGCTAAGAATGGACTAAGTGAAATACCGATAGCTCTACATCTAGACCACGGCGATTCTTTTGAATTGGCTAAGGATTGTATAGAAAATGGTTTTTCTTCTGTGATGATTGATGGCTCTCACTTGCCTTACGAAGAGAATGTAGCAATAACTAAGAAGGTTGTTGAATTTGCACATCAATATGATGTTACAGTGGAAGGTGAGCTTGGAGTGTTAGCGGGAATAGAGGAGCATGTAGTATCTGATAAAACAATTTACACTGACCCTGACCAGGCAGTAGATTTTGTTGAGAAAACAGGTATTGACTCTTTGGCTATAGCAATTGGTACAAGCCATGGTGCTTATAAGTTTAAGGTGAAACCTGGTGAGGAAATCCCACCTTTGAGACTTGAGATATTGGAGAAGATAAAGGAGAAACTTCCAGGCTTCCCAATCGTTTTACATGGTGCCTCTTCAGTGCCTCAAGAGTATGTAGAAATGATTAGTAAATATGGTGGTAAACTAGAGAGCACAGCCGGAGTAAGAGAAGACCAAATAATAGCTGCTGTGAAATCCGCAGTGTGTAAGGTAAACGTTGATACAGATTCAAGGTTAGCAATGACTGCAACAATAAGAAAAGTCTTCTGGGAGAAGCCAGAAGAATTTGACCCAAGGAAGTATTTAGGTCCAGCTAGAGAAGAAATGATTAAGCTATATTCCTACAAGAACGAAAAAGTTTTACTCAGTGCTGGAAAAGCACCAGATATAATTAAGGAATTAAAAGGATTACAATAAAACTAAAGGAGGGCGTGAGCCCTCCTCTAAAAAAACATGAAAAAACTCTTAAGCTTAATAGCTATTTTAAGCTTAATCTCTATTTTTTTGGTTATTCAGTTTCCTACTAATCTCTTTTCGCTAACTATAGGGCTTGTAAAGTACAGGGGAGGGGATTGGTACAACAATATAGATTCTGTCAAGAACTTGCTTAGGTACATTTCTGAGAGAACCTCAATAAAGGTGGATAGGGAACCAAAGTTAGTTTCTCTTGAATCAAAAGAGATATTTGATTGCGATATTTTGTACATAAGTGGGCATGTGCCAATAAATTTTAATGAGACTGAGAAGAAAAATTTGAGGGATTATTTAATAAACTACAAAGGGTTTGTATTTGTTAATGACGATTATGGGATGGATGAGAGTTTTAGGAAGGAAATAAAAAAGGTGTTCCCGAAATACAATTTAGAGGTAGTTCCTTTTAGTCATCCTATTTACAATGTATTTTACAAATTTCCTAATGGCTTACCTAAGATTCACGAGCACGATGGTGGACCTCCCGAAGGATTGGGGATATTTATAGAAGGAGAATTAAGGCTTTTTTACGCCTACAACACGGACATAGGGGATGGCTGGGATTCGCCAGAAGTACACAATGACCCTGAGAATGTAAGAGAGGAAGCTATAAGGATGGGGATAAACATTGTGATGTATGCTTTGACTCGTATGAGCTTTTAGTTTCTGGTGTCAGCGTTTTGAGATGTTAGGTTGCTGTATATCTCTCTAGCTAATGTAAGTAGTTTTTCTTTCTCATTCAATGAAGGGTCTTCAATAACCATTTGTAAGAGTGAGTTTAATATTTTTCCAACCATGGGTCCTGGCGATATGCCTAATTCGTTCATTATATCGTGGCCATTGACTTTTATATCTTTGAGAGATATTGCGTTTTCCTCTTCTATTATTTTTTGTATACGAGCTTTTAGCTTCTCAATTGAGACACTACCGGGTTGTCTTTTACCGCTACCTATTCTGTCAGCTTCTCTAATTATAAATAGGTCATCTAACAAATCAAGTCCTACATTTCTCATGAATCTCCTTACAGCGCTATCTGTCCATTCGTCAGTGTAGTAAAACATGTGGTGTCTAACTAGTCTAGTGACATACTCAATGTCATCGTTACTGAACCTTAGTCTTTTCATTATCTTTTTTGTGATGCCGGCACCAACAACTTCGTGATTATAGAAAGTGGAGTATTCAATACCATTTTCTATTATCTCGTTCTTAGTGACAGGCTTAGCTATATCATGTAATAGCCCTGCTAGTTTGAGTCTGTATATCCTCTTTTTATCATTGGTATTTGCTAGTAGTTTACCAACAGTATCACAGGTTATTAAACTATGGGTATAAACATCGTACTTGTGGTAAATGTTTTGTGAAATTCCATAGCAACCGTTGAGTTCAGGTAAAACTATTTCTAGTAGCCCTGAAATTCTCATGTATTCAATGCCGATGGAAGTTTTCTTAGCTAGAAGCATCTTAATTAGTTCGTCTCTTATTCTTTCAGCTGAGACATTTTTTATCTTATCTTTGTTCCTCTTCATTGCTTCCAAGGTTTTTTCTTCTATTGTGAATTCAATCTTAGTAGCGAATCTGCAAGCTCTCATTAGTCTTAGTCCATCTTCTGAGAATCTTATATCTGGATCACCTACAGCTCTTATGATTTTGTTTTTTAAGTCGTTTATACCACCGAATGGATCAACAAATTTGCCATCTATTATGTCTATAGCCATTGCGTTTATGGTAAAATCTCTCCTAGCTAAATCCTCTTCTATGCTTGATGTGAAAACTACCTCAGAGGGGTGCCTCCCGTCTTTGTACTCTTTGTCTATTCTAAAAGTTGTTATCTCGTATGTTTTATCTTTGTAAATAACTGCAACAGTGCCGTGTTTTATTCCTATAGGTATGACCTTAATTCTTTTTTTTGAGAAAATTTGAAATATTTCTTCGGGCTTAGCATCTGTTGCTAAATCCCATTCAGAGTCATCATCTATTGTTTTGTAAAGAAGAAAGTCTCTGACTATTCCCCCAACAACATAACACTGGAAACCGTTATCTTTTAGGATTTTAGATATCTCATAAGCTCCTTCGAACTTTGTTCCCTTTATCATGTTCCCAACATTCAACATAGGTAAGAAATTTTAAAAGTTAGTGAAGAATATTTCACATTCAAGTGATTGTGTAGAGGAAAAACTTCGTTTTTCTTTATTTAAGAATGTGTGAAGAGATGCTATTTTATGTTAAGCACTTTTAAGAACTTGAATAATTAGAGGTGCTATTAAATTGAGAAGGTGCTATTAAGCACCCCACCCTTATTTTCTCTCTAAAATAGTAGGAAAAGTGATATTAAGCTTTTTAGCACAATGTGCTTCAAGGAGGTTTTACACTGCTTTTAGTAGCTTCGCACTTCACTTTATGGAGTGAGGTGAAACCTTTCTTCAATCTTGAGAATATTAAAAGAAGCTATTGCTTCTTTTAAACTTAATAGGAAAGTGCTATGAAGCACCTTGTGAGCTTGAAAAAAGCGAGTTATTTCATTGAGATATATTAGCCTATGAGTAAGGTATTACTAACAGGAGCTACGGGATTTATTGGACATCACCTTGTTGATTTACTCAAATCTGAAGGGTTTGATGTTAGGTGTCTTGTGAGGAAAACAAGTAATATTTCAAATTTGGTTGGTAAAGTAGAGTTTGTGTATGGTGAAGTGACATCGCCAGAATCACTAGAAGGGGCAGTGAAAAGTGTTGATTATGTTGTACACCTTGCGGGTGTAGTGAAGGCTTTGAATCCTGAAGGATACTATAGAGTGAATACTCAGGGAACTATAAATTTATTCAATGCTATACTAAAGAGTAACCCAAACATAAAAAGGTTTGTTTTCATAAGTTCTCAAGCAGCAAGTAAACCGTCAGAGGTACCTATAAAAGAAAATGAACCTTCGGCACCTGTGACATCCTACGGAAAATCAAAGCTTGAGGCAGAAAAGTTTCTAAATCAAAACTCAGATAAGCTACCTATAACGATAATAAGACCTAGTGCTGTTTATGGTCCCGGAGATAAAGAGTTCTTACCAGTTTACAAAATGATAAGTAAAGGAATAGAGATCCTTGTAAAAGGTGGGAGAACGAAAATAAGTTTTGTTTACGTTAAGGACCTGGTAAAGAGTATTTACTTAGCTATGTTATCAGAAAAAACTATAGGTAAGACTTATTTTTCCTGTCACCCTGAAGTGATAGAGTTAATAGATTTCTACAAGGCTATAGAGGAAGCTTTGGGTAAGAAATTCGTATTGAGGATTAAAGTACCTGTGCCAGTAATGTATTTTGCTGCTATGGTAAATACAGGAGTAGCAAAACTGCTAAGGACTCCTGCGATGTTTAACTTTGAGAAAGTAAACGAATTGACAAATAGCTGGGTAGCAAGTCCTGAAGAGATAATTAAAGATACTTCAATGAAGTATGAGTATGACATAAAAGCCGGAGTGAGAGAAACTATCGCTTGGGCAAAAGAAAACAAACTTGTTTAATAGAGATTATGAAGGCGTGAGCCATCATTTAGTTATATAACTCTTCCTGTCGGGTAGGTTTCGTTGATTATACATTTTATGAAAACTAAGTTTTCTTTGAAAGAATAATCTTTCTTTATTAAGTCAACGAATGTTTTAATCAATCCATAAAGGATTGAAAAAGGTTTGTAGAGTATGTACAGAATTGGAAAGTTTTTCCTTAGGTATTTAAGGAAACTGACCATTTTCATTGTTCTTTTGTTGTTTGAGACTTTGAAGCTTTTGCTTTCAAGGTGTATTATTGAGCCGTTCTTTATTAGCCCTATTTTGTAGCCTTTTCTTCTAATTCTTATTTGTAAATCTGCTTCCTCAAAGTACATAAAGAACTGTTCGTCGAACATTCCTACCTCGTCTATTACACTCTTCCTTATGAACATATCGGCACCTATGATATAATCAACCTCTATGAATTCTCTATCGCCGAATAGTTTTTCTTTGTATTCTTCAATTTTCACATTCTTTAAAAGTGATTTATTCACTCTCTTAGGTAAGAAAGCTTTTAGAACGAATTCGTTTATTCCTGCTCTGAATGGTAGAAATTCACCATGGGATTGTAGAACGAAACCATTTTCGTCTGTTAATAATACTCCTATCACTGCTATGTTTTGGTTTTTCTCTTCTTCCATGAAGTCAAAAATGTTTTTTATTGTGTTGTCAGTAATTATAGTGTCAGTGTTTAGAAGAAGTATGTACTTCCCGGTGCTTTCTTTTATTCCGATGTTGGCACCACCACCAAAGCCGAGATTTTTTTTGCTTTCTATTAGCTTTATTTTCTCGCCAAACTCTTTTCTAAAGTGTTGAGCACTACCATCAGTTGAATTGTTATCAACAACTATTATTTCAAAGTTAATGCCTTTAGTATTCTCAAATATTGACTTTACGCAATTTGATGTTATCTCTTTGGTGTTATAGTTGACAAGAACTATACTTACATCTTTTTTGTATGACATCTTGTTATTCTCTATAAGTTCTATTTCTTGATTCAATTTGAGTTTTTTATCTCAAGTTTTTTGAAAATTTTCTGATAAATTATACTTATGAGTGTGAATGATGCTTATTATTACGAGTTACTTGATATGTTTTTGTCATACATCAGACTGAATAAGAACTATTCAGTTCACACTACTGAAGCTTATGCTAGGGATATAAACTATTTCATAGACTTTTTAATTGAAAAGAAATTAAGTTTTGAGGACATAACCCCTAGGGTTATGCGAGAATTTTCAGTTCATTTATCTACAAGGTTTTCTAATCCTTTTTCACCGAGCAGTGTAAGAAGAATACTTTCGTCAATAAAATCATTTTCAAAGTTCCTATACAAAAACGGTTATATATCGAAAAATTTCGGTAACTTTGTTGTCTATCCAAAGCTACCTGAAAAACTACCAAAGTTCATTGATGAGGAGAGGATAATCACCACCTTGAATGAGCTAGAAAAGAATCTTGATAAGACACCGACAAATGTTAGGGACTTAACAATACTTTACACATTTTATCTTACAGGTATGAGAATATCTGAGGTTGCATCATTGAGGTTACAAGACATTGACTTATCAAGCAAGGTAATAAAAGTCAAAGGTAAAGGCGGTAAAAGTAGAGTAGTTCCAATACACCCGAAGTTAGAAAATAAAATTAATGAATACCTAAAGTACAGAAGTACTATGCTTACTAAAAAAACAGATTTGTTTTTTGTTGGTGAATCTAGAAATGGTGGCATAAGTATTAGACAGATGAGAAACATAATATACAAGTATACTTCTCTTATGGGGAGCAGGTTGTCACCTCATGGGCTACGACATTCTTTTGCTACTCATATTCTGGATAATGGAGCTGATATTAGAGTAGTTCAGGAACTGCTTGGACATTCTTCAATTTCTACTACCCAAAGGTATACACATACATCTCTTAAGAGACTTAAGGATATTTACAAAAAGGCTCATCCTCACGCTTAGAACCACTCACCATTCTTTATTTTTGTCTTAAGGTAATCCTTTACTTTTACCACTTGGTTATTTTCTGGGATGCTAGGAGTTACGAATTTTAGTTCACCTATGATGTCTTTGTATCCTTTTGACTTCATAAGTTCTACTGGCTTATTGTTTAATTTTGCTGTTACTTCGTTTCCTTTGTTTATAGTTATCGTTATAGTTTTCTTTGGCTCTAATGTTTGTGTTAGTGTATATCTACTGCCATCAACTTCTGATGTGTAGGTAAATTCTAATATTACTTTCCTTGTTGTGTTTGAAAGAGATATTTGGTATTCTTCGGTTTTTTCTGAAACTTTTGCTTTTAGGTTTAGGTATTCGTTGTTACCGAATTTAAGTGATGAAATTAGGTTAGTTATTGCTAGTGGTAGGTTAGGTGAGAGGATTATTTTGTTTTGTGATAGTCTGGGGTTGAATCCTATAAATCCTTGGTACCATGCTCTTGATATTTCGGCTGTGCTCCATGCTTGTGAGTATGTACCCGATTGTTTTGGTTTGCCGTCTGGTTGAGGCATTGCATCAAGTAATTCACTCAATGTCCCTATGTGCCCAAGTTCTATTACTTGGCTAAGTGTGTTTGTCAGTAATTGAAATGCTAGGTCCTTATAGCCAAATTTGAGTAATGATAGTATTGTAAAACCTGTATTCCATATCCATACTGTACCGTTGTGGTATGCTGAATCTTTGTGATAGAGTTCCCATTTCTCGTGCCATGGGTGGAAAAACTCATCGTTTTGTGATAACGATGCTATACCGTAAGGGTAGAGTAATTCGGATACTGCATTTTTTAGAATGTATGCTTCTTTTTCTTCTCCTAATATGCTACTAAAGGGTACTGTTATTGACATCAACATGTTAGGTCTTACTTTGAAATCTTTAAATCCGTCTTTTCTTATCCTGTCTGCTATTCTTCTGTTTTCATCGTCCCAGAATATTTTTACGAAGTTTTCTTTTGCTTTTTTGTATAGTTCTTCCCACTTTTTGACTGATTCATTGTCTTTCATGTACTTAGCCATTTCTATACTTACTTCAAGGGATGTTATCCATAGTGCTTGGATTTCTACGGCTCTGTTGCCTCTTGGTGACCATGCTTCTTTGCCTTCTATTCTTGCGTCCATCCATGTGTCTGCATCATCATGAGTTAATAGCCCATCATTATCAACGAAGTTTTCTATTGCTCCATCTATAGCTGTTTTTATTACTGGGTAAACTTCTTTTATGAAATTAATGTCTCCTGAGTAGTTTATGTATTCCATTACTTCCCTTATGAACCATGGTGTGCCGTCAGTGGTGTTATACTGTACTGCTGATAAACTTGATACAAGGTTAGGTACTCTACCGAAAGTCCTATCTTTCGTTAATGTTTCCTTTATCTCTACTTTATCAAGATTCTCTTTCAGAGTTTTGGATTTTGAAGTCTCTGACTTCAATATTAATTCTTCTTTTGATGAGAAGGATTTTGAGAATATGTATGATGGTACGGATATGAATAGTTTGTTACCTGCCTTTCTTATACCTATGAATTTGTTTATATCTCTTATTTCAGAGTATATTGATTTCAGTAATTCTTCATCTTGCGAGGAGATTTCTATTGATAGGGTGCCTCTGTTTTGAAAGTTTGCGAAGTTTAGAATTATCTCTTTTGCGTCATTAAAGTTTCCGTTTACCAGGCTACAGCCTGGTAGAGAAATAAAAGTGTCTCTTCCCCAGTTGTTTTTGAACCAAGGTAAGCCTGCCCATATTCCTTTACCGAATTCCTCTTCAATGAATCCATCAGAAGAGTACAGTACCCAATACATTGGTTTGTCTAATACTTCTTTTAATGGTGTTTCAAAGTATGAGCCAAGGACTCTATTATTTAGTTCTTTTTCGTACAATAAAGTGAATTTCTTTATATCTTTCGCTACTTCCTTAGCATTTTTTAATGCTTCTTCTAGGTTTGATGAGAAAACAATCACAAAGTTTATTTCTTTTTGGTTTTCTTTGCTTTGGATATGCCCGGGGTTACCGAAGTTTGGTGATATTTTTGCTTCTTTCAGTACGTTTGTTGATTCTGAAATTGATATTTCTTTGTCTGAGTATATTATTACATAGCCTGGAACTTCTGATGTTGCTTTTAGGATTTTATCGTTTTTTATTATTACTCCTTTATTGTCTTCTGTAGGTGTTACTTGAATGTCTTTTTTAAACCAATTTAGTAGTGGTACTATACCTAGCTTTGATTCAGTAGAGGATTTTACAGAAATTATGACATACTGTTTGTTTTGGATTAGGTACATCTTTTCTTGGGCTTCTCCGAATTCTGTTTCAAATTCTGATGGGTATAATTTCATGGATTTTGCTTCTCTTCTGTTGAGTGGCTTGTCATCTTTTGTAGATAGAAAATCTCTGAATATGACAGTGTTACCTATTTTATAACCTTCACCTACGGTGTAGGCGAATGTTCTACCTTCAAAATATCCGTTTACTCTGTCTGTGAATACAAAGTTTCTTTGTTGCTTTGCGTCAGTCAATTCAACTTTAGCTGTATCAAAAAGAGGTAAAGAATACGAATTCATTAGTAGTAAAAATGAAAAAAGTAATGTATCTATTGTCAAGGTATACTTTTTCATTTTACCCCCTAGGTTAAGTATATGGATTTGTAGGATAGGTAAGCAAATTGTATTGAAGGCTTCGCCTCTCTACACTCTCCAATTGATAAGAAAGTGCTTTAAGCACAACGTGCTTTAAGCACCCAACCCCTATTTTTTGTAGAGAGGTTCTTACCTCTTTACACTCTTCTTAATAAAAAGTACTAGTAAGCACTTGGTGCTAATAAGCACTTAGTGCTAGTAAGCACTTTTAAGTAACACCACTAGCCCTTAAGATTTTTAAGGGAGCCTAATTTTATCTCTCAGTTGATTGATGAACTCTACTTTTCTAATCTCCCGAGAAGGGAATTAGTTATTAAGGCTTTGAAAATTTTATCAAACACCGAAGGTGTTTCTACGTTTTTGATTGAAGGAAAACGAAAAAAAGTTATCTTCTCTTTCTCTACCGTTAGTGATTCTGATATGAAACTCTTTGATTATGCCCTAAAGAAACAATACAAAGAAAGTATTACTATACACTACATGGATGATGTTATTTTTGTTTTCCCTTTGGACTTTGAAAGAAATTCATATTTTGCTCTGATTAAAATAAACAAAAGTAAACTTCAAGATGTAGGGGATTTGATAAGGGTATTCAAGAATTTCGTTGCAATATTCAAAGCCTTTTTGAAAAATCATTTGCGATGATTGAAAAGTATATTTCTACTCAGGTTTCAGAGAAATAATATAAAGAAACAGAGCCTTAAATTGTAAAAAAGTTCACTAATTCTATACAATCATAAAACCGGAGGAGTTATGTATATAGGTATTGACTTGGGGGGTACGAATATAAAGGGTGGGTTAGTTGATGATGAAGGTAAAATAGTATACAATGTAATTGTACCTACTGAGGCTAAGTTAGGGTGGAGTAGGGTTTTGGATAATATAAAGAAGGTCATATCTCAATTTATTGGACATGATGGGGTTAAGGCTATAGGTATAGGTGTGCCGGGACCTGTTGACTTTAAGAATGGTGTTGTTAGGAGTATGCCTGCCATATCTGATGCTAAGGATATTAATGTCATTAATGAGCTGGTTAAGGAATTTGGTATACCTGTTTTTGTTGATAACGATGCAAATAATTTTGCTATTGGTGAACTTGTGTTTGGTGCAGCTAAAGGGAAAAAGGAAGTTATTGGCATAACATTAGGTACTGGTATAGGTGGTGGAATCATAATAAATGGTGAGCTCTACAGGGGAGCTAACTATTACGCTGGTGAGGTGGGGCACATAGTTATTGTTCCTAATGGTGTTCAGTGTAATTGTGGTAATTTTGGTTGCTGGGAGGCTTATGGCTCAGCTACTGCTATGATAAAAAAGGCTCTTTCATATAAAAGTAGAAAGATTTTGACGAAGCTTTCAGAGTATCCTGATGAAAGGATAGATGCTAAGCTTATAATTGATTTAGCCAAAAATGGTGATGAGTTTTGTATGAATATAGTTGATGAAGCTTTTAAATATATAGGTTTGGGTATAGCATCGCTTGTTAATATTTTTAATCCTGAGATGGTAGTAATAGGTGGTGGTGTCTCGTTAGCAGGTGAGTTTTTGCTTTATAGAGTGAGAAATTACGCTATGGAGAACATAATGCCCCCACTGAGGGAGGGCTTAGAAATAGTTTTGGCTAGGTCTGGGAATAATGCGGGAATACTCGGCTCAGCAGCTTTAGCAAAGATAGAGGTTAATAGGAGGGGTTAAGAGTATACGATTTTGTCTAATACTCTATACTGTACCGCTTCAGCTACATGATGGTCCTGTATTATTTCGTTACCGTCAAGGTCTGCTATAGTTCTTGATATTTTTAATATTTTATGGTATGAACGCATACTTATTTTGAATTTTGACATAACTACTTCTAGTAGTTTTCTTGATGAATCTGATATTTGGCATATTTCACTAATTAAGTTTGGTGGGATTTTTGAATTTGTTTTTATGTTTAAGCCTAGTTTTTGGTATCTTTCCTTTTGTATTTCTCTGGCTTTTATTACTCTCTCTCGGTAGTGCTCTGATTTTTTAGAATTGTTAGGGTTCTCTACGATGTCTTGGAACTTGACTCTTGGTACTTCTATATGCATATCTATTCTGTCTATAAATGGTGTGCTTATTTTGTGTAATATTTTGGCTATATCTGTTGAGGAGTAGACGCTATCGGAGTTGTCTTTACCTACGTTCATTGCGCCGACAAACGTGAAATTAGCAAGAAATGTTACATTTCCTTCTGCTCTAGATATAGTTATTATTCCTTCTTCTAGGGGTTGCCTTAGCACCTGTAGCACATTGCTTTTGAATTCTTGTAATTCGTCTAAGAATAGTACGCCGTTATGAGCTAAGCTTATTTCACCTGGCTTAGGAATTCTTCCGCCGCCTATTATTGCCACATCGGAGGAGGTGTGGTGGGGAGCCCTGAACGGCCTTTCTGTTATTATTCCCTTGCCATCGAGTAGCCCTGCCACACTGTAGATTTTCGTTGTCTCTATTATTTCCTTCATGTCCATTTCAGGTAGTATTGTAGGTATTCTTTTAGCTAGCATTGTTTTGCCGCCGCCGGGTCCCCCAACCATCAAAATATTGTGTCCTCCTGCCGCCGCTATCTCAATAGCCCTCTTCGCAGAATATTGCCCCCTAACATCCGAAAAATCAAGACTCAAAGTTTCATTTTTGTTGGTTGTTAACTCAAATTCTAAAGGTGTAGTGTTGATTTTCCCTTCCAGTGTCTCTGTTATCTCTAATAAATTCTTGACTGGAAAGATATTTATATCTTTTGATACAATCTTGCATTCCTCTTTGTTAACCTCTGGTACGAATATATTTCTGAAACCTAGTTCTATTGCTCTTAGAACTACTGGTAGGATACCTTTAGTGTACTTAAGTTGACCATCTAGTGATAGTTCGCCAACAAATACTGTGTTATTTATGTCAATTATTCCGCTGTCTTCTATTTGTCCAGAACCTAGTAATATACCTATGGCTATTGCTGTATCAAGTATAGAGCCTTCCTTTTTTATGTATGCTGGTACTAGGTTTACCAATATCCTATTTAAAGGGAACATGTAGCCTATGTTTGTTATTGCTGACCTAACTCTTTCCTTTGATTCTTTTACTGTTGTGTCAGGTAAACCGACTATTTCAAAAGAAGGTACCTTCTTCTGAATATCAACTTCAACCTCTATTATGTCAACATTTAGCCCAATGATTGAAGCAGACAAAACTCTCTGGACCATAAACCCCTCCTAAAAATCTCTATTTTTATTAAACAATTGTTTCTAAATTTTTATTACAATGCTGAATAGCAGTTGAGATAAATAGTCTTTTTTTAAGTGAAAGATGTCAGAAAACTACGCTTTCTAACAAGTGCTTATTGGCACTATCTTATTAAAGATTTGGAGAGTCTAGAGAGGCTTAGCCTCTCTAAAATTAAATAAAGTTGGGTGGACAGGGATTACTAAAGGTATTTTCTTGGTAGTATATTTTATAATTTCTTGAAATGTTTTTGCTTTTCTTCTTAATATATTGATGTGAATAAGTTGATTGTGTTTTTGTTTGTTAGTTCTTTTTTGATGAGTTCTTGTATTATTGGTAGTGTTTACCAGGGGTTTCCTTTAGACCCTCCTCTCGGACTTATTGCCTATCAGGCATCTTCAAACTCCATAAGACTTGAATGGTGGGGTAATAATAGCGAATCGTATTTTTCCGGCTACGTTGTGTTTATAACGACAAACTCTAATGACCTTTACACTAACAGAGATTCAACTAATCATTTTGATAAGCCCTACGTCACAAATTCTACTGGTTCACTCCCTACTATCAAAGCACCTACAACTACTGTTACATCAAAATATAACTACCAAGTTAATACCCTGCCTAACGGCTCTAACTTGGTTGTAGGTGTTACATATTACATTGCCGTTTCAGCTTATTCTGCGTCAAAATCTACCTTCAGCCCACTTTCAAACATAACTAACATTACTTTGACTAATTAATTTTTTTAGAATACCAAATTACTTTACAAGGATGCCTAGCATCTTTGATTCTTTACATATTTCTAAATTCCTTTATAGAAAATTAGGCTTAGCCTGTCTCAGGCTTAGCCTGTTATAAAATTTTTTTACTTGACTGTTTTTGAGTGTGATAAGTTATCATTTTTTATTAGTTTGGAGGGTGATATGATTAATGTTTTGATTCATGGGTGTACTGGTAGAATGGGTACTACGAATGTTAGGGTTTTTCACTCTGATAAGGAGGTAAAGGTTGTTGGGGGGATTGTTGAGAAGGGTAATCCTTTCGTAGGTATGGATGTTGGTGAGGTTGCCGGTATAGATAGTTTGGGTGTTAGTGTTTCTGATAACATTGAAGATTATATTTCTTTGTGTGATGTTGTTGTTGATTTTTCTGTTCCTTCTGCGACATCTCAGCTTGTTGATGTTGCTTTGAAGCACAAAAAGAAGTTAGTTATTGGTACGACAGGACTTAGTGAGGATATAATGAAGAAGATATTAGAAGCTTCTGAAAGTATTGCTATTGTTCAGAGTCCTAACTTTAGTGTTGGGGTTAACTTGATGCTGGAGCTTACTAAAGTTGCTACGCAGGTTCTTGGAGAAGATTTTGATATAGAACTAGTTGAGGTACATCATAACAAGAAGAAGGATTCTCCATCGGGTACAGCACTGAAAATTCTTGAGGTGATAAAATCTATAAGGAAGGATTATAGGACTATTTACGGTAGGGAAGGTATAATTGGTGAGAGATCCAAAGAGGAAATAGGAGTTTTTGCCGTTAGGGGTGGTGATGTTGTTGGTGACCATACTGTTATGTATCTTGGTTATGGTGAGAGACTTGAAATTGCGCATAGAGCAACTTCTAGGGAGACATTTTCTAGAGGTGCACTGAGAGCAGCTAAGTTTTTGATGACTAAAGACAAAGGATTCTATACTATGAAAGATGTTTTAGGTTTTTAATTCCTATTGACTTTTAGCCAATAGTTTTGTATTATTATATACCACTTTTGAACTATCTTTGTTTTTGGGGGGTGTGTTATGGCAAAGATAATAAGTTTTGGGGAAACTGCAAGGCAATCTCTATTAAGAGGAGTTGAAAAACTCGCTAACACTGTTAAGGTTACTTTGGGTCCAAGAGGTAGGAATGTGATACTTGAGAGGAAGTTTGGTGCTCCTCTTGTAACTAATGATGGTGTTACCATCGCTAAGGAAATAGAACTAGAGGACCCTTATGAGAATATGGCTGCTCAGCTTGTCAAGGAAGTTGCTACTAAGACAAATGATGTTGCTGGTGATGGTACAACAACTGCAACATTGCTAACTTTAGCTATTGTTAAGGAAGGTATAAAGAATGTTACTGCTGGTAGCAACCCAATGATAATAAAGAGAGGTATAGAAAAAGCAGCTGAGAAGATATCCGAAGAGATTAAGAAAATTTCAAAGCAAGTTTCTTCTAGAGATGATATCAAGAGTGTTGCTACTATCTCTGCAAACAACGATCCTAAGATTGGTGAACTACTTGCTGAGGCAATGGATAAGGTTGGGAAGGATGGTGTTATCACCGTAGAAGAGGGTAAATCTCTAGAAACTCAACTAGATGTTGTTGAAGGAATGCAGTTTGACAGAGGTTACATTTCTCCTTACATGGTTACGAATGCTGAGACAATGAAAGCAGAGCTTGAGAATGCATTCATATTGATATACGATAAGAAGCTTTCGAGTATAAGGGAGTTGATACCGTTACTTGAGAAGGTGGCTCAATCTGGTAAACCTCTACTCATAATTGCTGAGGATGTTGAAGGTGAAGCATTAGCTACGTTGATTTACAACAAGTTGAGGGGTGGATTACTTAGTGTTGCTGTTAAGGCTCCTGCTTTTGGTGAAAGAAGAAAGGCAATGCTTGAGGATATCGCTATCTTGACTGGTGGTCAGGTCATATCAGAAGAGAAAGGTATGAAGCTAGAGAATGCCATGATTGATATGCTTGGTAGAGCTCAGAAAGTTGTTGTTGACAAAGAGAATACAACAATCATAAACGGTGCTGGTAATCCAAAAGACATACAGGCTAGGATTGCTCAAATCAAGAGGCAAATTGAAGAGACAACATCAGATTACGATAGGGAGAAGCTGCAAGAGAGACTTGCTAAGTTGGCAGGTGGTGTTGCAGTAATAAAGGTTGGTGGTGCTACTGAAGTTGAGGTTAAGGAGAGGAAGACTAGAGTTGAGGACGCTTTGCACGCTACTAAGGCTGCGGTTGAAGAGGGTATTGTGCCCGGTGGTGGTGTGACTTATCTATACCTTGCTAGTAATCTTGATGATATCAAAGTAGATTTACCAGAAGAGAAGATAGGTGTAGATATTGTTAAGAGATCTTTAGAGGAGCCTTTGAGACAGATTTGTGAGAATGCTGGTATTGATGGTGCTGTGGCAGTTGAGAAGGTTAGAAATGCTAAGTTTGGGTTCGGTTATAACGCTTTGACCGGTAAGTGGGTTGATGACCTCACGAAGGATGGTGTTATAGACCCTGCTAAGGTTGTTAGAACAGCTATACTTAACGCTATAAGTGTTGCTTCGTTGATACTAACAACTGAAGCATTAGTTGCTGAAAAGCCTGAGAAGAAGAAGGACAATGTTCCAGCTCCTGGAATGAGCGATCTTGAATACTAATAATATATAGGGGAGGCGAAAGCCTCCCCTTATTTTTTATTACCTTTGATAAATTTTTTTGTAGGCTTCTTGTGCTTTGTTTAGCATTTTTACTGATTTGTCTTTCTCTCCAGATGTTTCATATATTTCACTTGCATGTAAGTATATCTCGTAGCTACTTCTACCTTCCTTTTCCATGTTTTCTACTGATTTAGCAATTAGTTCTTTTGCTTTTTGGTAATTTCCCATTTTGTAGTGGATGAATGCCGCAGTGTCTAATAATGTGTAATCTTCAGGTTCAAAAAACAAGGACAGGGAGGCTAATTTCAGTGCTTCTTCTAAATTTTCGTTTTTCGTTGCCCATAGGTAAGCAAGAGCATTCATTGCGTATATGTTGTATTCATCATTTTCTAAAATTGACTTGAGAATTTTTTCTGCGTTTGAATAATCCTTCTCAAGGAAATATATTGTTGCTAGGGTTATGTTATACTCTGAGTTGTCTTTGTTATTACAGGAACTTAAAACTTTAGTGGCGCTTTTTGTGTCACCTAGTTCTATTAGGATTTGTGAAACTAATATTTTTTGAGTGTCGTTGCCTTTTGATATTATTTCTTTCATCGTTTGTTTTACAATTTCTCTTGCTTTTGCGTAGTTTCCTAATAATATCATTGAGAAAGCTTCCCTTATTCTAGCATCTATTTTGAAGTCTTTTTTTATTTTAGAAAAAGCCTTTAAGGCTTTGTTATATTCCTTTTGTTCCATGTAGCATGAACCTAGTAGGTAGTATGAGAGGTCATCTTGGTTTTTTATTTTCTCAAGGTATGGGATAGCGTCCTTGTATCTTCCTTGAGCAAACAAAAAGTATGATATTTCTCTTAATACTTGATTCATTTCTTTTTTGTTTTTCTCTTTGGTTGATATTTCAAGTTTTAGTTTCATTGCTGTTGGGTCACCCTTGAAGTTTTGAGAGTTAATCTGCTTTTTTACTTCGCTAATATTATCATTTAGAAATTGATTAGCTAAACTTTTGACTTCGTTAGGAATCTCTTCACTGTATTCGTTTAGTACTTTTCTTAAAGAAGTTTTATCATTCAGAGCTATGTATGTTTTTGTAGCTACTTCTGGGTCAATAATTCCCACTTCATCTATTACCTCTTTTACCTTTTCGAACATCATCATAGTGTAGTATGTGTTTATTAGGATGTATGCTATATGTAGTGTTTCATCTTCTTTCAGGTAAGAAAGGATTTCTTCAATGTCTTTTAGGTTTTTTGAGTAAAGTTTTGATATTAAGGATAGGTATTTTACCTCGCTTATTAACTGATAGTTCATCTCATCAACGGGAGTTCCTTCGATAATCCTAATTCCTATATTGTAGGCTAAGTTGAATTTTTCTTTTTGAATTAAAATTTTCATTAGAAAGAATGAAGCTGTGATGTTTTTTTCATCAGTGAGGATTATCTTTTTACATATTTCTTCAATTTTTTCAACATTCCTTGTGTTTGCAAGGAGGTATAGGAATGATTCTAATACTCTTATCTCGTTTATCTCTCTTTTATCTAGTAATTCATCGTATTTTTTTGTTTCTTTTGCCAGACTTTTTTCGTCTATTTGACCATTCAAGAATGCTTCGTTTAGAGCATCGAACGCTTTTATATAGAACTGTAAAGGTGAGTTCTCATTTTGTAGTATTACTTTGTCTAATAGCTTGTATGCCTCAAGGTATTTTCGATTGTTGAACAACGATAAAGCTTTGGCATAAGTTGTTTGTAGCTCATCAGAGTATGAATTAGTTGATATAACCACTAAAGCTACTAGTAGAATAGTAAGAAGGGCTTTTTTCATTAATTTATCCTATTTTGTAGTGTTTTAGCACCTTTTCTTTTATTTTCCACTTACATTCTGTTCCTGCTTTGAATTTTACCATGTCACCCTTTTTGAAGTTTACTTTGCTTCCATCTGGAAATTCTACCTCTACCTCACCTTCAAGCAAGTAAAAGGTTTCATCTTCGTCATAAAACCATTCAAATTCACTTTGTCCTTTTTGCCATGTTGGGTATTGCTTTATTTCCTCTATCTCCTCAGGTGATGGCTTCCAGATCTTCACCCTCTCTTTCATATCCTCCCCCTTAAGTATAACTTAATTATAAACCATTCACACATACCCCCTCAATAATATTTCCAAACACGAGAGAATCACTTTATTATGGTTTTTTAACTTGTAGAACAGTTTAGGTTAGAATTATTTTATTTGTTTTAGCATACGGAGAGGCTTAGCCTCTCCGCTATGAAAGAGAAAATAACCTTAAGAAATTAAAAAATTATGTTAACTTGTTTGTTTATTCAAAAAAAATAACCAACAAAACACATCAAATTCTTAAATCCCCTCCCAAACAAAAGTTTTAGTTAACTAAGATTACGTATTAGAGAGGTAAAAACCTCTCTACAATCTCCAAACACCTATAGAAGGGTGTTAAAGTTATGTGGAATTAAATGAGGCTACTCATAAAAAATTCTAATCTTAAAACATGTTTAGGGTGTTTGGTCTTTTTAGAGATGAAGGAAATAGGGTATATTTGGTGTTGTTTTCTCTTTTGCTATTTAGGTCATTGAAGCTTTTTGTTTTTCTTAGTTTGATTGGTGTTACTCCTCTTTGGTATAAGCTTTTAGTTACGATTGTGACGGGGTATATACTTCTTTTTATTTTCTTAAGGAGAAGGTGGCTTACGGTTATTTTCTTTTTAGTTGAAGATTTTTGGATTCTTCTTAATGCGGTGTATTACATATACTTTGGTCATTATTTCCATTTGATTAGTTTTTTCTATCATCTTGAGTCTAATTTTACTTCTGTTAGGGAGAGTTCTTCTTTCCTTTCGGCTGTAAATGTTGTTTCTTGGGTTGATAGGTTTTTAATTGTTTTGATTGATTTGCCTTTTGTTATTCTTATATTGACTAATAAAATTTTTGAAGGAACCGTGAGGTTCCTTAGAAGTTTGTATGCTAAGGTTATATTTGCTTTTTCTCTTGCTCTAATATTATTTGTTGAGGTTTTCAATACTTTGTCCAATAGAGGGATGGTTAATTTGTTAGCTAAGGCAGTGTCACAGGATATAAGCTACAAAGATGAAAAGCTCTTTATTACATACTATGGTACACTATTCATGAACATTGTTGATATAGTTTACTTAATTGATGACAAACTGGTTTATAGGATAGTTGATTATGGCAGAGAATTAAAATTTGATGAAAGAGGAAAAAAGAAGAATATAATAGCAATTCAGGTTGAAAGTTTGGATTCCAGTGTTGTTTTTACTGATTACAAAGGAAAGCCGATTACACCTTTTTTGAGGTCATTGACAACAAATTCGTTGTTTTTCCCTATAACTGTAAGTTATCACTTTGCAGGGTATACTTCGGATGCAGAGTTTACAATTTTGAATAGTTTACATCCTCTAAGGCAGATACCTTCAATGAAGTATTGGAAAGATGATAGAAATTCTTTAGCGAGAATTTTTAGTGAAAATGGTTACAAAACTTGGGCATTTCATGGGAACAGTGGAGTGTTTTTTGGTAGGAATGAAGCGTATAAAAGATGGGGGTTTATTGAATTTTTTGATATTCACGACATGAGCCTTGAGGAATCAGGTTGGGGTGCTAAAGATGAAGATGTTTTTGAATTCGTAAAAAATTTTTTGTTGACAAACACTAAT
>Ga0308410_1000043_pt1 | contig 46584 bp, 24 predicted proteins | sample HotsprOSTMatCore_FD_203467 | JGI IMG/M metagenome (GOLD analysis project Ga0308410, IMG submission 203467) | Hot spring phototrophic mat microbial communities from Octopus Spring, Yellowstone National Park, Wyoming, United States -... | ecosystem: Environmental > Aquatic > Thermal springs > Hot...
ATGCCGCGCAGTTCTAGCGTTTCCAGCACTTGGGCTAGCGTGCGGGCAAGGTCAAGGGCTTGCGGTGAAGTGAACGGGTGCTTGTCCAGCAACACTTCCAGCCAGGTGGGTCCTTCAATCCAGGGCATCAGGACGGCGTAAATCAAATCGGGGTGTTGCTGGAGCAGATGGGGGTTTTGAGCGCGAGTGAGGACGCTGCGGCGTGCAGCTTGCAAGCCGGGCAGGTCGGCAAGAGCGGCAAGTTTTTCTGCTTGCGCGACGAGGTAGGGGAGGCGGAAGCGAGGTTTGAAGACTTTGAGGGCGGCTTTGGGCGCAGGGGTTGCTGCGTGCGCTGTTTCGACGAGGCAATAGACGATGCCCGCTCTGCCTTCCTGTCCGTGTGGCATTCCGGGCGCGGCGGGATGTTCAGCGATGCGGTAGGTCACACCGTTGATGATCAGTTCATCACCCACATTTGGACGAAAAGCCATCAGTCACCTCTTTGAAGACACCAGGGCACGAAGGGAAAAACTTTGGTGTCCTGGTGGTTCATCTTCCTCAGAAGCAGACGCACAAGTTCAGTGATACCGGCCCTCCACGAGCAAAGATAACTCTTCTCTCAATCCCTGCGGGTCACTGGGACAGAGGCGAACCCGTCTTTCTTTCGGCAGGAGGCGGAAGAGCCAGGTGCGTTGCCGGCTTCCCCATACCAGGCAGCCGTAATCCGAGACCGCGCCGCTTGCGGGATAGTCAATGCGGGTGAGACTGCCCCGGAAGACCTCCGCTTCACGGTTCTCCAGCAGTTTCTGACGCAGCCCAGCGGGGAGATCGGTCGCCTCCGAAAGACGCTCGAACTGCTCCAGAGGGAATTCAGCATGCTCACGGACAGCAAAAGAAGGCGAGATGCGGAAAAAGTCAGCCGCCTGCGCTTGCAGCGTTCCCAAGTCAAAGGGTATTCGCTCCAGGCGATACCCACCCGCTTGCGCTTTTTGCAAAACCATTTTGTCACCCTGCACGTGAAAGACTATCCGCTCCTCTTCGTTCTCTTTCACCCGCGCGAAGTTCAGGCTGTAAGCGGGATGGGCGACCTCCTGCAGCGTCTGGCGCAGGGAGGCGTCCAGCATCAAGCCGCCATCCGTTGCCGCGCCCTCCGTTACCAGCCGCGCCAGATTTCGCGTTGTCAGGCTGTGCGCTGCCGCCGAGAGCCGCTCGCGGACCAGGCTCTCCTGCCACTCGATCCCGTGCGCTTCCAGCCAGGCGCGGAGCATCGCCGTTTCTCCGAGCAGGAGCAATCCCAGCCCGAATTCTTCCACGCTCAGCTGAAATTCTTCATTCATTGTCATTCCTCCTCACATGACCGGCTTTGCGAGTGCGTTCCAGGCGCTGCTCATCAGGCTCGTCACACATCCATCCATTTGTTCGAGGCTCTCCCGCGTCACGTTGCGCAAGTCTTGCACCGAAGTCTGACGCAGCCAGTCCTCTGCATACGAACCGACCACACCGCCCACGGTGTAACCGACGACGGGTCCCAGCGGGCCAAGGACAGGCGTGAGCAACGTACCCGCGGCTGCGCCGCCGAGCTGGAACACCTTGCTGGTAACAATCGAAATGGCGCTATCCACCAGAATTGCGCTCACGAAAGCCGCCCCTCCCTGCCCGGAATATGTGCGATAGTCCTCGATGACAGTCGGGATCAGCCCCAGCGCGGTTTGCAGGTTCGCCAGCGGGCTGAAACTCAAGCGCAGTTCCTCCCCCAACCAGTATCTGGCCAGATGCTCCGGTCGAATGCGCGTCAGATGTGCCGAGAGGCCGGCCCACTCTTTCAGCCATTGCGAGCCAAAGACATGGGCGATCCCCTGACCATCTACCACCATTCGTGAGCCAAGATACAAAACAGCCGCCGGAACGCTCCAGGTGGAAACAAAATCTAAAACGCGCTCGGCCGGAGAAAGCCAGTCTCCCAGACGAAGGTACGCCTGCGCCTCGTGCGCTTGCGGAACCGGGATGGACACAGGAAGCGGGGAGGGGGGCAGGGAGCGGAGATACGCCTGCGTCGTCGCGCCCAGCGACTCGGCGCCCTGTGCATCCGCCTGACGGAAGGCGGCGGCGCGGTCGGTGAGGAAGCGCGCCAGGCGCTCAGCGTCGTCAGCCAGGTGTTGAGCGCGCGTCCGCGCTGCCTGGACCCGCGCCTCCACGTTTGCTTGCTGGCGCGCCTCCCAGTCCAGCGATCCCAGGGCGCGGCCCAGTCGGCCCTCCAGGTCGCGCAGTTCGTTCGCGGCTTGAGCCATCTGGCGTGAGAGATCGTCTAATCGTTCGGGTATAACGGTGATCCGCATGGTGCTTACCTCCAGAATGCATTGGACTTTAAGGCGCTGACTGCGGGCGGATAATTACCATGTAATTTCCACCCTCTCGCCACATCTGTTCAAACGTTGTCCGCTCTATTACCTTTTCTTTGCCGCTCCACGGATCGTTGATGATGACTGCATCGTCGCTCATCCCTTTGACGACAACCGAGTGGTGAACACTGTGGCCCATCCGAATGTCGCCGTTACCCGGCGTGCCGATCAAATCCACCTTGATGTTGGCAATCACCGGACCCTCCGTGAGAAGATTGCGGAGGTCCTCCAGTGAACCGGTAGGGGTAGTCGCCGTGTAGCGGAGTTCGCCCAGGTCATCGTTCAATTTATCCAGGGCAACGCCTTTTCCAGGAGTGCCATCCCCGCTATCCAGCATGCCGATCAAATTATCGGGCGAAGCGGCGCGGTAGGCGGGGTTTTTGGAGTGGTAGTACTCCAGGATCATACTGGCCGCGGTGGGCAGACAGGCGGCCCGGCCATAGCGCTCTCCCTGGGATTGGGGGGGCACCGGGTGGTAGACCGTATAGGCGGGGGGAGTCTCTGCCCTCTCCTTTGGAGTCCCCACCTCTATGGTCTGGACGACCCGCCCGGAGGGGGTGGCCTGCTTCTGCTCCTGCTCCTGCCGCGCCCTTTCCAGGCCGGAGAGGACGGTCTGGGCCAGCCGTCCTTTGGGAACGGCCGGCACGTCCTCCGGGACGGGAGAGATGATCTTTTCCGGGTGGCCCTGCAGCCATGCCCAGATTTGCTCTGCCAGACCGGACAGGTAAGGCCCCAACCAGGTCAACGAGGCAAATAACCCCAGTCCAGCGACCATGCTGCCTCCAGCGAGCGGTACCAGCCGCGTAACTGGCAGACGGTTGCCCAGCAAGTCATTCGACCTGCTGGGCAGATTGATCCACCCCACCGAGGTTGCGATGGCCGTGCCCAGCACCGCACCGAGCGTATGTGCTGCCTGTGCGTCGGCTTGCTCAAAGCGCGCTGCGGCTGCCTCCAGAAAGGCTGCTTTCTCCCCGGCGCGCGCCGCCAGCCCCTGCGCCAGAGAGACAGCCTGCTGCACCTGTCCCTCGATCTCCATGCGCTGGCGGACCTCCCAATCCAGCCCAGTCAGGAGGGAGTGCAGACGTGTGGCTTGTGCTTGCCAGAATTCACTCCCCTGATGCAGAATCCGGGCATTCTGACGCAACTGCTCTGGTTGAATGAGGATACGCATAAAAATCTCCTCTCAATGCTCCAGTGCGGATTCCATTACTTATGGCGCACCCCAAGAATTTGAATGAGTTTCGCTTTCGCCCCCTGACCTAACCGCTGAGCCTGTGCCTACCTCGTATGCTGGACTAGCCACCGTGGTCAATTGGCAGCGCAGGTGCGAAATCCAGGCTGAGCCACGCTTGTATCATCTTTGTTGCCAGAACTGGTTACCGCTATCCGCTCGGACAGGGGTGTAACACGGGTACCACAAGACCCACGCGCCGTCGTCCGTGCGACGTGAATCCACGTCTAAGCACAGGTTATCCCCTGTGACAATCTGGTGATAGCCGCCAAAGGCATATACGCCGATGTACCATCGAGGGCTGTTGGCACAATTGGTGGTTTGTAGCAATTCAGCGTGATCGCGAGTAAAGTAAATACACACTCCGCTCTTTGACTGGAGAGGAAAGGCACCTGCAGGAGCCACCCACAATTGCGACGGATCGTCCCAGCCACTGCAGGTTCTCTGGATGATATGCGGTCCCCCACTCTCGACCGTCAAACACTTTTGCGAGTGTTGGTTCACCCAGCGGACATAGGTCACGGGAGGTGGTGGCGGCGGTGTGTGTGTCGGCGTGGGCGTGGGCGTGTATGTTAGCGTGGGCGTGTATGTTGGCGTGGGCGTGGGCGTGTATGTTGGCGTGGGCGGTGGTGGTCAAGCAACAAATGATAGGTTGTCCACGAGCGTCATAAATGACGCAACTACAAACCACAAATCACTTTCATTTGACCACTACCGCGTGGGCTTGGGCGTGTATGTTGGCGTGCGTGTTGGCATGTGCGTGGGTGTAGCCGCTATCAGAGGCAGGTTCTGTGAGATGAGCACGGCACTGAGGCACAGCAGTAGCATTGCACTTGCTATACCAGCAAGTAACAGTACAAGTAACAGCAACCGTCGGCGTGGCGACGAAGATTGCTCGCGGAACTGGCGAGGTTCTTCAGACTCATCGTGAGACACACTCTCTTCTCTGTATGCAGGTTCCACACCTTGTGGCTGGCGATGGGCAACCGCGCGAGCGTGCGCCTGCACATCCTGAATCGTCAGTTCAATCTCGCGTGCCAGCGAGCGCAGGGTAGGGTCTCCTCGTGCTACCTCCAGTGCTTGGCGGTAAAGTTTCAGGGCGCTATTCAGATCGTTTTCGTCTTCCATCCGCCGTGCCGCCTGCATAAAGGCGCGAATCTCCGCACTCGCCTCTACCTGCCCACCACCCACTAAAGACGGAACACGGCTCTCTGAAGACTCCTCACCGCCGACTGCCTCCTGCTCCCTGCCGACTGCCTCCGGCAATGCCACCAGCCACTCGCCAAAGGTCGGACAGTCCTGCAGCGTGTCGCTCTTCCAGGCACGCTCGAACAGATGCGCCACCGCGTTTCCCCAATGCCGCTCCAGCGCCGCCACCAGCGTGCGGTAGCGCGGCGTTTCCTGCTGCATCTCTTGCGGGTCAAAGTAACTTTCGCCCCACGCTGCCTGACACACCTGCGCATCGCACCAGCCCAGCATCTCTGCCAGCAATACTGCCCCCACAAAGCGGTCGGCTTCAGGTCCCCACAATCCGCCGGCTGCCTGTTTGTGGGCGTAGCCCGCTGAGCCGCTGGAGAGCTCCTGTGGGCGAGTCATATCGGGGGCATATATGCCCTCCAGGTCCACCAGAGCGGCGCCCGTTCCCCCTGCCAGATGGGGCAGCATCACGTTGGGAGCGGAGAGGTCGCAGTGGGCAATGCCGCGCAGTTCTAGCGTTTCCAGCACTTGGGCTAGCGTGCGGGCAAGGTCAAGGGCTTGCGGTGAGGTGAACGGGTGCTTGTCCAGCAACACTTCCAGCCAGGTGGGTCCTTCAATCCAGGGCATCAGGACAGCGTAAATCAAATCGGGGTGTTGCTGGAGCAGATGGGGGTTTTGAGCGCGAGTGAGGACGCTGCGGCGTGCGGCTTGCAAGCCAGGCAGGTCGGCAAGAGCGGCAAGTTTTTCTGCTTGCGCGACGAGGTAGGGGAGGCGGAAGCGGGGTTTGAAGACTTTGAGGGCGGCTTTGGGCGCAGGGGTTGCTGCGTGCGCTGTTTCGACGAGGCAATAGACGATGCCCGCTCTGCCTTCCTGTCCGTGTGGCATCCCAGGCGCGGCGGGATGCTCAGCGATGCGGTAAGTGATATTGTTGATGGTCAGTTCGTCGTGAACGTCAGGTCGAAAGGGCATAAGGTACCTCAAAAAGGGCAGAACAACCTCAATGAGGCAGCATGCTTAACCAGGCAGATCCGGTTCCAGTTCCTCCACGACCAACACGCGCAGTTCCGTAACGCGCTGCAATCCGCTATCGTTGGATAACAGTGCTTCACAACCTGCCTTGAGGGCAGTGGCAACTTGTAAGGCATCAGGGAGGGTGATGTTATAGTGCGCGCGTAACGCGGCGGCTTGCCGCGCACACTCGTGGTCAAGAGGGACAAAGACCGTGTTCTGGCCGTGGACAATGAGATCAAAAAAGTGTTGCTGCAGGTTGCTCAATCCCAGCCGATACGGCATCACCAGGCATTCAGCCAGCGTTACGGGAGAGGTGACGGCTGTCAGCACGCCGTTATCTATCCGATCGAAGAAAGGAGCGACGATGGCCAGGTAACGCGGGTTCTTTTCGACGTAGTAAATCACTGGAGCGGTGTCCAGAAAGAGACGCTTGACCTGATGCAGAGCCTCGGCGAGCTTCATGGCTTTTTGCTCCAGTGGCGTTCGCGGGCTTGGTCATCTTCCTGTCGGGCGCGCGATACCCAGACCTGTGCATCTTCGCCCAGCAGTGGATAAGGGGCAGCGCCGCAGATTTCGCGCCAGCGACGACGCGGCACCGTCGGTCGGTAGGCTAGCTGTGCCTTCTCAGCCAGAAGCGTAATCAGGTACAATTGCTCCTCCAGAGGGAGTGCTTCCGCCTGTCTGACGATTTCTAAAACGGTCTTGGCACTCATGACTTGGTTGCTCCTTTTGAAAAACTCTGGCTACATTGTACCATCATACAGGCATACGTCAAGAGTGTAGTTTGCGGGGCGTGTGCCATGTTTGGCGCGGGCGGTTGAAACCGCTGCGCGGACAGCCGACCGCTGAGGTAAAATGCCTTTGACTTTCATTTCACCCCCCACAGCCGCACCGTCCCGTCCGATGACCCCGAAGCCAGCATCCGCCCATCGGGCGCAAAGGCGACGCTCAACACAGGTGCCGTGTGCCCGCTCAGCGTCCGCACCTCGCGCCCACTCGCCACATCCCACAATTTGATGGTGTTGTCATCCGACCCCGAAGCCAGCGTCCGCCCATCGGGCGAGAAGGCGACGCTCCACACAGAACTTGTGCTCGTGTGCCCTCTCAGCGTCCGCACCTCGCGCCCACTTGCCACATCCCACAATTTGATGGTGTTGTCATCCGACCCCGAAGCCAGCGTCCGCCCATTGGGCGAGAAAGCAACGCTCCGTACATACCCCTTGTGCCCACGTAGTGTTCGCACCTCGCGTCCACTTGAAACATCCCAAAATTTGATGGTCTTGTCCAATGACCCTGATGCCAGTGTCCGCCCATCGGGCGAGAAGGCAACGCTCCATACATCCTCCTTGTGTCCGCTAAGTGTCCGTACCTCGAGCCCACTCGCTACATTCCACAATTTGATTTCTTGCCCCAACCCCGATGCCAGCGTCCGCCCATCGGGCGCAAAGGCGACGCTCCACACATCGTCCATATACCACCAGCGCAGCGTCTGCACCTCGCGTCCACTCGCCACATCCCACAATTTGATGGTGACGCCCAATGACCCCGAAGCCAGCGTCCGCCCATCGGGCGAAAAGGCAACACTTTGCACAACACTTCCGTGCCCGCTTAGCTTCCATACTTCGCGCCCACTCGCCACATCCCACAATTTGATGGTCATGTCCTTTGACCCCGATGCCAGCGTCCGCCCATCGGGTGCAAAGGCGACGCTAAACACCGAAGCCCTGTGCCCGCTCAGCGTCCGCACCTCGCGCCCACTCGCCACATCCCACAGTTTGATGGTCTTGTCATCCGACCCCGAAGCCAGCGTCCGCCCATCGGGCGCAAAGGCAACGCTCTTCACATCCCCCGCGTGCCCGCTCAGCGTCTGCACCTCGCGCCCACTCGCCACATCCCACAGCTTGATAGTCTTGTCCAACCATCCTCCTGATAATGCCACCAGCCGTAGGTCTGGCGCGAAGGTGGCGTACCACATTTTGGCATCCGTCTCAATAAAGCGAATCTCCTGTCCGCTTTGGGCATTGTAGATATAGATACCCACGATACCCATGGAAGAAGCAATGGCTAACCGCTTGCCATTAGGAAACCAAGCGATGCAGATAACGCGCCCTATGCCCAACCGTGCCAGTTGCACTACCTGGGCAGCATTCTGGGGAGAGATAGAGGAACTGGGCAGATGAATAGTTGTGTCACTCTCTTGCAGCATCACCTCTTCAGTTTCATGCATTGCCTGATCCGCTATCTCCCGCTTTCCTGGTCCCATCTCATAGCGCGTCTGCACATCCTGAATCGTCAGTTCAATCTCTCGCGCCAGCGAGCGCAGGGAGGGATCGGCCTGAGCCAGTTCCAGCGCCTGGCGGTAGAGTTCCAGCGCACCCTCCAGGTTGCCTTTGTCTTCCATCCGCCGCGCCGCCTGCATAAAGGCGCGAATCTCCGCACTCGCCTCTACCTGCCCACCACCCACTAAAGACTGAACACGGCTCTCTGAAGACTTCTCACCGCCGACTGCCTCCTGCTCCCTGCCGACTGCCTCCGGCAATGCCACCAGCCACTCGCCAAAGGTTGGACAGTCCTGCAGCGTGTCGCTCTTCCAGGCACGCTCGAACAGATACGCCACCGCGTTTCCCCAATGCCGCTCCAGCGCCGCCACCAGCGTGCGGTAGCGCGGCGTTTCCTGCTGCATCTCTTGCGGGTCAAAGTAACTTTCGCCCCACGTTGCCTGACATACCTGCGCATCGCACCAGCCCAGCATCTCTGCCAGCAGCACTGCCCCTGCAAAGCGGTCGGCTTCAGGTCCCCACAATCCGCCGGCTGCCTGTTTGTGGGCATAGCCCGCTGAGCCGGTGGAGAGCTCCTGTGGGCGAGTCATATCGGGGGCATATATGCCCTCCAGGTCCACCAGAGCGGCGCCCGTTCCCCCTGCCAGATGGGGCAGCATCACGTTGGGGGCGGAGAGGTCGCAATGGGCGATGCCCTGTTCCTCCATCCGGGCCAGCACCTGGGTCAGGGAGTGGGCCAGGGCCAGCGAGGTCTCCGGGGACAGGGGTTTTCGGTCCATCAGGACGTCAAACCAGGTCGGGCCTTCAATCCAGGGCATCAGGACAGCGTAGGTGAGGTCAGGGTACTGGCGGAGGAGGTCGGCATAGCGGAAGGGGGTGAGGACGGTGCGCTGGCAGGCGCGCAGGCCGGGGAAGGCGGCAAGGGGGGCCATCCGGTCGGCCTGAGAGACCAGGAAGGGGAGGCGGGAGCGGGGCTTGAAGACTTTGAGGGCGGCTTTGGGCGCAGGGGTCGCTGCGTGCGCTGTTTCGACGAGGCAATAGACGGTGCCCGCTTTGCCTTCCTGTCCGTGTGGTATCCTAGGCGCGGCGGGGTGTTCGGCGATGCGGTAGGTGATATTGTTGATGGTCAGTTCGTCGTGAACATTGGGTCGAAAGGGCATAGGCACCTCACTGGACTGGACTGGCTCGACCAAGGATCTTTAAAATGGAAATGCCGGCTTGAGCCAGTGTACCAAAGAAAGGCATTTTGAAAAGTTTGGTCTCCACATAATGACCATAAGCGGCTTGCGCGTGTGGCGATTGCGCGCCAAACTGTCGCCGTGCCTGCTCCCAAGCGGCTACCGCCTGGTTGACCTGTTCGTTCCAGCGCGGGATCTGGGTCATATCGAACAGGTCTTTTAGCGTGCCAAGCGGCTCGATTCGAGAGAGCAGCCAGTCGGTGCTGAAATCAAGCAGCGCGCGGCGTTCCTCCGCTTCGATGGGGATGCGTGTCAGGCGAATCAGTGGCGTCGGCAGGGTCCCGGACAGGAGCGCCCCCAGGCGGGTATAACTCTCTGCGCGCCCCGTCGGAAATATGGTAGCGAGGGGCAGTGTGGTCTCGGCTGTGGCACGCAGAATCGGGAAAGCAGCGATGGTGTGCGCCAGGGCGGTGCTACTCTCTGCATCGGCTCGTTCAAAGGCGTCTGCGCATTCCAGCAAAAAGCGCGCTAGACGCTCTGCTTCCTCCTGCAAAGCCAACGCCTGACGCCGCACCTGGATAAAAAAGGTCTCCACCTGCATTTGCCCACGTACCTCCCAGTCCAGATTGGCATAGGCGCGTTGCACTTGCTGGTGGAGTTCCTCCACTCGTAGCGCCGCCTGGCGCAGTTGAACCGCTTGGGCACGTAGCGTTTCGGGAACGACTAGAATGCGCATAATGTACCCTCAAGGCATAGCCGTAAAACGTGGGGCTTGAAGATGCCTGTGAGATCTGGGTCGGTCTGTAGGGGGGATTCCCAGATTTAACAAGGGTCTCCCCCCTGTTTGAACCCTATTGCTGGTCGGCAGCGGCAAAGCGGTCGGCAATTTGTATGAGTTGCTGATTGATGCCCTTGAGCAGTTCGGTGAATTGCTTCATCTGAGCGCTCCATTGCTGAAAGTCGCTGTAAAAGCGCTGCGAGGTCATACCCTCCCATTCGGGCTGCATCGAGTTGATGGCATTGGTCAAGCGAGCCACCATCTCCTCGCTCTGCGAAGCGGATTGAGCGAACTGCGAAGCGACTTGTCGCACCTGTTCTGGAGTTATTTTGATCCGTGCCATAGTTCCTCCTTCAAGGTGGGACAAATTTCAAATTTGTCCCAGGTTGTTCTTTTTCATCCTGCATGGCGAGCACGTGCGCCCATAAGCGACTCGTAAAACGTCCTTGGGATAAGATACTCTAGCCATCACCTCCCTTCCGAGTTCAATCTTCGTCCACGCGCTTCCAGGTGTAGCCAGCACCCGGGGGCGGTGGCTCGGGTTCCACAGGGGGCTGCCCGGTGACCACTTCCAGAGGGCGCCAACGTTTGACTGGCCCCTGTTGAGGCGCAGACTCGCGTGATTGGTCGGCTCCTCTTTTACCAGATGGCTGCAGGATCAGACGGGCACCATCCCATACTCCAGTCTGGGCAAAAGTTTCGTGCTGGGCGAGGAGACGCCCAAGCGGTTGAGCGTAGACCGCATAGGTTTCCCGCCAGCCCCAAGCCACAGCAAGTTCGCGGACGAGTGCCTCAGCGCTCAGATCAGCCGGCACTTCCAGATCGTGCTCCTCGTTTTCGCCCTCGCGTTTGACGGTAACGATAATACGCTCCATCGCCGGCTATTCCTCGAAAAAGTAACGTTCCAAAAGTGTCGCCACGTGCTGCCAGAATTCTGTGGCGGAGCAGGGGAGGCATTCTACCCAGTCTTGCGCATTGGACTGAAAGGAGCGTAACCTCCACAGGCCGTTTGCACTTTCCAGAAAACCCAGCCCATTCACCTGCCAGGTATCGCGCTGCCGCATCACGACCAGCGCGCCGTTGCGCTGTGCCGTCTGCCAGGTAGAGAGAAAAGCCATCGCCGAGTCTTCGCTCACCCCGGCGCGTTGCAGGATTTGTAAAGCACCCGCCGACGGCGCGCCTCCCAGTGCTTGGCGTATGCCGAGGAGCTCTGTCTCCGGCAGAGCGAAAGGTTGGCCCGGTGCTGCACTCTCTGTCTGCGGACCCCAGCGCTGACGCAATAGGGTGTTCACTTCGCTCTCTGCCAGAGGATACACCTGGTAGTCATCTTGTTGGGGGCTGAGATGAACGATGAAAGGTGGACGATGGTACAAGCCCTCCTGGTGCAGCGGGGCAGAGCGTTGGCTGAGGGTAAAGAGGAGAACAGACTGGGGTTGAATGAGTGTCCCTATCAAGGCGGCCACCAAGGCATCCATTTTGAGTTCATCACCTTCTACGCGCAGATAATTTTTGTGCACCAGGCTACTCTGAGCCGCTTGCACGGTCTGCTGAATCTCTTCGGTCAGCCAGCCGGGGAAGGGATCGGGAATGCCAATGAGTGTCTTGCCTCCCAACAGCGAAGCCAGCGTAAAAAGTTCTGGTGGAGAAAGCAGAATGGATATTTCAGAAGCAAGATTCATGGATGCTCTCCTGAAAATGCAGGACAAAGGTGGAGATTGGTCCTGCGTCATTCACTTTTTTCCATAGTTTACCAAACCTGGCTTTTATTTGCAACAGAGCCACTCGAACTCGATCCGATCCACCCACAAGTTTCTGTCCTCGCCCTTTTCGGGTAACCAGAGATCGTTGGTGAAACGCAAGCGCAAGTTGAATATCCCCGCTGGCAAATTTGCAATGATGGAATGAAGAGCCCAATCATCACTCGTACATTCGACTCTGCCGATCTCCCGCCCGTTCAGTTCCAGCGCAACGATGGGATAGATACCAGCCGCCGGCTCACCCTTTGCCACAATCCCGATGCGGTAGCGACCGTCGGCAACAATGCGGAGGGGTGTTTCGACATAGCCACTCGCGGGCATGGCGATGTGATCGGCTTCGCGGCGATAGTAGCGCAGATTGGGCTGGGGCTGCATCGTCTCTGCTTCGACCACGCTCACCGGGTTACGCCCTTGAAACCGTGCACCCAACGCTGTGAGCAGACCGGCAATGAAGCGTTGCGCGCGGCTTTGATGACGCCCTGCCTCATCCCAGCGGATGGCACTCAGCACCAGGCGTCCTTTACCCTGGGGGAGACTAACGAGTGCAGGCGGCGTTGTCAGGGCTTGATTCCCGGTGCTGTCTTGAACAGATGCAATCACGTAGCGATCTATGTAGAGATTGCGGTCTTCAGGTGGCGCGTACAGGTCATTGCTATACCGAACTGTGATTTGATGCACCCCGGCATTCGCCCGAAATTTGATGCCATAGTAACTTGACTCGCGTTTTCCAATGTACAACATACCGAGAGGTTGATTGTCCAGAGAGACCTGTACGATCGGATATACTCCCTGGGCAGGGGTTCCACGCCCAATCAAACCAAATTCATAGAGCCCCGGCTGGGCAAGCTGGATCGTCCAGCGAGCGCTTCCATTTGTTGCAAAAGCAACTTCGTTGCCCTGAACACGTACGATTTGTCCCTCCAATTTGACATCTCGCTCGGCTTGAAAAATTTCCCCCTGAGGAATTGGTTCGTCTTGAACAAAAACGTATTCCGTGACGTCGGTTGCCAGCGGCGTCTCTTGCCACGCGACATTACCTGGTTTATCCAACCAGTACAAATCCTCGCGCAATAACGTTTCCAACAAAGCGCCTTCTCCTTCCGCGCGGAGGGCGAATCCGCGGTAAGGTTGCATGGTCACAGGTAATTTGAAGGCATCACGCACTAGCGCGAAATCTTTTGGGTCAGGACGATGCCATACCACTTGACCACCAGCATTCATAAACTCGCGCAGTTGATCGCCGTGCTGCAGGATGGTCGCGGCGTCGGTCTGTAGAATCACCAAGTGTACGCGCGGAAATTGCAACGCGCTCCAATCCGTCAACGGTTGTGCCTCTATGCCTGTCTGCGACAATTGATCTTGCAATCCGGGCGATACCAGGAAAAGCGTACTCCCGGTCACGGGTTGAAAATCGGCAAGGTATTGTAGCATTCGCTCAAAGAGAATTCGTGCAATTGGCTCGGTCTCTAATTTTGAAACGACCTGGAGTTGACAGATGAGCCACACGCCATTGCCTTGCTGCACTTCGACCAGTGGCGCATTGGCTACGCCGCGCGCCGACCCTGTGACGACGAGCGGACGGACGCCCGCCAACCCAGGGCGTAGCGGTTCGTGATGGCTGACCAGATGATCGCCACGCCACCAACGCAAATCATCTGCGGTGATTCCACTCAGGATCGGATGCGCGGCGATCTGTGGAAAGGCAAATGTCGAGGATTGGTTCCCGATTTGGATGGGTAACCAATCAGATGCCGATTCGCTCTGTTCCAGAACAAGCACCCGCGCACCTTTTTGTACCTGTTGAGCCAGCCACTGCGATTCTCCTTTCGTTCCACCAATCTCGGTCATCGCCGACGCGTCACGCGATTGGGTCAAGGCCTCCGGCGCAATGACGAGCAAACCCTGTCCATCCCAATCCGGCAGCTGTTTCAAAGCACGAAAGGACACATTCTTCCATGCTGGCGCCAGTGTACCTTTGGGATCGAATAGAGCGATGGGCACACGCGGCAGGTGCCAGCGGTCGGGACGTGGAAAAACTTGCATGGGATAATCTTCGCGGAATTTTTCTTCACCACCAACATTCATCGTCAAGCGCAATGTGAATGGCTTGCGTACCGAAACCTGGGGTATGGTCATTTGAATTGTGCGCTCTTGATGATCGCCACTCGGCATAGTCAGTGTCTCACTACCGCTGGTGATGCTCTGGTCACCGTCGAGCAAGGACCAACGGAATTGAACTTGTGCCAGGTCGCTCATTGTATCATTGAAGAGTTCAACTGTGCGGGTGACGATGTCGCCGGCATAAAATCGCATATCCTGTTCGCGCACGAATGCCGCCAGCGGACGATACATATCACGGTGGGCAACCCAGGTGGGATTGCGTTCGTCCATCGGACCTTCTTCGTGAACCGTCCAGGGGGATTGTCCACTGACTCCATAGTGGCGATATGCCAGAATTTGCATTCGCCAGGCCGTGGCTTTGCCGAGTGTGCGATAGCCCTTGTGATCACGATACGCGTCGTCACCGAAAAAGAGTGTCTGGGTGGATGGATCGCGCGACGGCACCCACAAATACTCACCGATGTAAAGCGGCTTTTTGCGATCCCAGAGAAAGGGCTGATTGTCCCAGAACATCCCGCCGCCTCCCAAAATGGTGCGCGGGGACTCCATCCAGTAGGCGTCTTGCGGCCACAAGCGATGCTCGGGGTACTCATTCGGATAATGTATTCCGATAACATCGGCAACACCGCCAGGGTCGCCATCCGATTCATAGGTAATTGGACGCGTGGGGTCTTCTTGTTTGACAATCTTTCCCAGGTTAGCGAGTTGTGCTTCATTGGGCGTGTTGTCATTGATGCGCGTACCGTAGAGTTCGTTCTCCAGACTCCATATCACAATCGAAGGATGATTGCGCAAGTGCCGTACCATCGCGCGGAGATGCATCGCATAATTCTCCCAGAACTTGGGATCATCTACACGATAAGCCACATCATCATTCCAGACGGCGCCTTCGGGAATCATCATCACGCCGATTTCGTCCGCCACCTCGTACCACATTCGCGGCCAGGGTTGCGTGTGTGTCCGAAACGCGACCGCATTCATCGCGCGGATCGCCTTCAGCTCGCCGACGATATACTCGCGCGTCACGGGTTGCCAGGGAGGCCAATACGACGTGGCAAGCAAGTGGACTTGTTTGCCATTCAAATAAAAATCACCATTGCGCGTGGTGAACTCACGCCAGCCGATGCGTTCACGTACCGCATCCCCACCATCAAAGCCAACTTCGATCACGTATAATTGAGGCGAATAGGGCGACCACAATGCGAGGGGTGGTTTTTCCAGCACCAGTGTTGTTGTCAGTGCTGTGTTTGCCGCCACCTTCACCTGGGTCGGGGTAAAGGTCGCCATCGGATTCCCGCGCAATTCCCATTGACGCGCTGCGTCACGTCCGGTGCCCATCCATTTGAAAAGACGTGCCTGGAGGAATCCCGTGAACGCTTGTTGTCCTGTGTTCACAATCGTCACATCAACTTCCAGACGATTTTGCTGAACCAAAGGTCGAACAAAGAGGTGTTGGATATAGGTGGGTGAGACCACGCGCAAGGTTACACTATCCCAGATGCCATACAGCCAGTACAGTCCTCCAATTGGTGCGACCAGCCGATCACGTACCATATCACGCAGCACGTTCATATCCAGCCCGGAGGGAAGGCTCACTGGTGCACCGACAAAGAGACCTGTCCAATCATAGACCCCAACCAGTAACTCGTTGTCTGCACCGAACTTGACAGCATCGGTAATGTCCAACTCAAAGGCATCGTATCCATTGATAGTACCGCCAACTTTTTTCCCGTTGATGAGGACGCGACTGTTGTACTTGACTCCGCCAAATTCCACAATCAAACGCTGTCCACGCCACTGTTCAGGCACGTTGAACTGGCGGCGAAACCACGCGCGTTCATAATTATAACCATTGAGCAAACCAGGAACGTCGAAGGATTGCCACCCCGTAGCGGGCAATGGATCGTCCAACGATTTGACTTTGACGTACTCCCATCTACCATCAAGTAGAATCTCCTGGCGTGTCCCCCAACCTTTTACCACCGGGGGAAGTGGCGTCGGTGTAGTCGTCGGTGTGGGAGCAAGGGGGGTGGCTGTACTCGTCGGGGTACTTGTGGCGGTAGGCGCGGCACGCGTTGCCGTCATGGTGGGCATAGGAACCTCTGCGGGAAACGATGGCGTGGGTGAGCAGGCCACAAGGGTGGACAGAAGGAAAAGGAGAACGAGAGATAATGTTGAGAGAGACAGTTTCGTCGTCATAGGCTCTCCACAAATCGAGAAGGTTATTCATCACACCGCGCCGAGCGCTGAACGATGAAAGACGAAGGACGAACGACGGAAGATGACGCGTCATCACCGTAAGGGCAACTGGCGCACCACGCGCTCGCGCGCTTGCGCCAGCGCGGCGATCGTCTCCGCCGCGCGGCGAATGCGCCTTGGGTCGGTCGTGGAGGAAAGGGTGACCTCTGGCTATTTTGGGTATTCGCGTTTTCGTGATCCACACAAGACACCTATCCAAACAAAAAGCACCTGAAACGACGCGCGCGCCAACGCGCGTCAACTCCAGGTGCTTGGTCAACCTTTGCGATTGAACGAGCAGAGGAAAAGGACACGGGTGCCTCACAACGCCCTGACCGAATGGCAGCCAGGCGCAACAGACTTACCTGACGATCAACCGCACATCTCCGATTATACGCGTGTAGGTTCGGTGGGTCAAATGGGTGAACTGGTGTGACAGGGCATGTGCAAAGTCGGTAAGTTGTCACTTCGAGCGAAGTGAGAAGTCTCGTTTGCACCCCACGAACGAGATTTCTCGGCGCAAAACTTGTCCCGAGCGTAGCCAAGGGAAGTGCGCCTCGAAATGACATCAAGGGATTGTCAAGCGACTTTGCACATGCCCTGGGTGCGGAATGTAGTTCGCATTGGGGGCAAGATAGAAAGTTTGTAGTCCGCGACGCAGCGGAGCAGGGTCGCGGTTGTCTGGTGCGAACCTGGGTCGTGACGCGTGTTTCGACAAGAGCCGTGAAACCGTATCTCGCCCAAGGTGAGAGCGGCGTAGTGAGCGGTACACTTGCAATAGATTTTAACGATAGTTAATATTACAAAACTATTGACAAACCGCGAAAGTCGCCGTATAATGGCGTCAAAACAGGAGCTTAACGGCTGAAAAAGAGCATAGATAATTTTTTAGCCGTCCCGTTCGAGGCGACAAAAACCCCCTCTCCTTGGGGTGTCAGATTGGTTGGGGCGTCGAGTCAGACGGCGCTCCCCAGCATCAAGCCCGGCGCTCGACCCTGCGCGGGAGGAGGGAGGACCGCGCAGGGTCGGGCAAGCCGACTCGATTAGGATCAAAGCGCGAGGGTGAAAACCGTGACGTCTCTCACCTGGACTGGCTCCACAGCACGGCGTGTGGATGGCAAATTCACCGCGACATTTATGCGAGAATACCCAACACTGAAATAAACGGACAAATGTCCGCTTATTTCGCGCGTGTGAAATAGGCGGACACCTGTCCGTTTGATGAGGACAGATGAAAAAAGCTCTGACTGGTTGCTTGGGATTTTCCCAGCATATACTCCTCGGTTGATCAAGGATAAGACCATGCCCACCCAGAAAAAGAAACTCACTTCCTCGCGACGCGCCCAGCGCGCGCGATTTGCGTTCCTGGACCAGTTTGCCCAAGCCCTGCGCGCGCAAGACAAAAGTCCCGCGACGGTGCGTTCCTACCTCAACGCACTTGGGCAGTTCGCCGAGTGGCTGACCCAAACGCGCGGTGAATCGTACGCGACAACCGCCGCGTTTGCCCGCGCGATCACGCCGACCGATGTGCGCGAGTATCGGGCGCATCTGCTCAATGTGCGGCGCGCGGCAGCGGGGTCCATCAATCAGCACTTGGTTGCCCTGCGCGTGTTTACGCGCTGGGCGCGGCGGGAGGGCTTGATCGAGGGTGATCCCGTGAATGGCATCAAGCCGGTGCAAGAAGTGAAAAAGCCACCGCGCTGGCTGGATCGCAAGGAGCAATACGCGCTGCGCCGCGCGGCAGAAAAGGACGGCAACGCGCGCAACCTGGCGATTCTCTTGCTGCTGATGAACACGGGTTTGCGCGTTTCCGAGGTGGCGGGGTTGAAACTGAGTGATGTGGAATTGAGCGAGCGCAAGGGGCAAGTCACCGTGCGCGGCAAGGGGACGAAGGTGCGCACGATTCCGTTGAACGCGGAGGTGCGCCGCGCGTTGCGCGAGTATCTGGCAAAGCGACCGCAGGTGGAGCACGACGCGGTTTTTGTCAATCAAAAGGGTGCGCCATTGGGCTGGCTCGGCATCGAATATCTGGTGGCGACGCTGGGGCGGCTGGCGGGTCTGGAAAAAGTGACACCGCACATGTTGCGGCACACCTTCGCCAAGAATCTGGTGGATCAAGGTGTGCCGCTGGATCAGGTGGCAACGCTATTGGGGCATCGCTCGCTCACGACGACGGCGCGATACACGCAACCGTCACAGCAAGACCTTGTGCGGGCAGTAGAGCGGCTGGAAGGAGATGCATAACCAACGACGAAGGACGGATGACTACTGCAGCCTTCGTGCAATGATGCAGGACATGATGAACTTTTCGCGACGTGCTCATCGCCACTGGGTCAGGACGGATTCCAGGTAATGGAGTGCTAATCCTCGTTTGAGATGCTGGTGAGCGAACTGATTGCGGTAGTTTCGCAAGCAACCATAGCAACTGTCCTCTTCGCGACACCCACATTTTCCACTGACGCGTTCTTGAGCTGCCTCCAGACATCTTTTCAGCGCATTCTTGTTTTGTAATCTTGCAACCAACCCCGCGCCACCTGGCACGTTGTCGAAAAGGACGATGGGAGGAGGAAGCGTGGAGTTGTGCGCGTACGCGACCGTTGCGCTCAGGTCGGTGGCAGGCACGTCGAGTATTTCGGCAGCGCCTTCAACGAGCGCATAGGCGAGCGCGAAGGCAAGCCAGGTCAACTCTGTGGTGGGCGACGGAAGTTGAAATTGGAGTTTCAAAACATCTGTGAGCAATTCGTGCCCAAGCATCACGGCGCGTAAAGTGTCAGGGGGCGCGGAACAATCCTGCCCATACGGCGTCTTGTGTCCCTTTGCAAATTGCTTCATGTTCTGAAATCCCGCGCCGCATCTATTGCAAAGGTAGAAACCCTGTCCGCGCCGTCCTTCGCAGACTACAACCATGATGCCAGGTGAAACCCTGGTCACACTCACCACCGCGTTTAGTGGCTCATCCATTTTGTCTTTCCCGTCTTGAAACCCGACAAAATAGGGGCGTGTGGTAAAGACACGCAGGGGACGTGATGTCGGATTCTTCGGTCGCGTGTTTTCTGTCACAAAGCCAAAGCGCGGTTCGACGTATTCGAGCGTGACACTCATCTGGTTGCAGCACTTGGTGAACGATGGCTTGGCTTCGCCTTGCGCGTAACGTTTTCGCTCAAACCGCGCGTGCGTGGCGCAACGCGCATACCAATAGCGCTCCCATTCCCTCTCCGCAACCTTCTTGAGTCCGTACGACTTCCACACCTTTTTGTTTGCCACCAATTCGCTGGATGGCGCAAATTCCGAAATCGCAATCGAGAGATCACGTTGGAGCGATACCGCACTGGATTCGGCATTGGAGGTCCGATGCGTGTCCAATTCCACAACGTCAACGGGGAATCCGTACTTGGGAATCACGGCTTTGCGTGAGAGAAACGAGAGCGTATCTTCTTTTGCTATCGTCTCCAGCCGTCGTTTTGCCCATTCCATTGGTCCCGCTTCAAATCGCTGAGCCGCTTCATTCCTCACGCGTAAAGCATTTTGGTAATCGCTGGACAACTCGGCTTCTGCAGCGGCATAGCGACTGGCTTCCCCGGCGATTTTCTCGATCCATGTCCCATCGCTCAATCCCACCTCACCTGCAATCTCGGGTGGTACGATATTTTGCAATGATGCTTCGAGAGTATGGCGATGCTGCTGCAAGAAATTCCGCAAGTCTGTGACAGCCGATGGTTGGGCAATGTCCTGGCAAAGTTTCTCTACGTTCCCAAATCTATCCCGGTTGGCACGGAAGAAGGCAGAAAACGCGATAGCGGCAATATGGCGCGTGACGATCTTGGCGTTACGCAGTGCCAGAGTGGGGGGACGCATTTCGCCGCGTAACATTCGATACGGCTCGTTAAAGTGATACAGGTCATGCGGATTGCGGCGGCAGTACGTGACGACGAAACCGGGGCGGCCCAGACGCCGCGCGACACGCCCGACCCGCTGCGCATAGTTGAAACTTTCGGGTGGCACATTGCGCAGAAACACCGTGTCGAGATCGCCCAAGTCTACCCCCAACTCGAATGTGGTCGAGCAACTGAGAACGTGGATCTTGCCCTCTTTGAAACGCTGTTGAAATTCGTGCGCCTTGGCATGCTCGAGTTGTGCGGTATGTTCCTCCGTCACCAACGAACCTGGCAAAGTGTCTTGGTACAGGATGCGGTAATGATTGGGTTCCAGATGGCGCCGCGTCGTTTCGCGCAAGATGCCCGGGCAACCGCGTCGCACACAGATGCCGTGTATAGACATCGTTTGAATCTGTCCACACACCTGGCACTCGAAGAGCGTTTCGTCTTCTGGCACTAACCGCAGACGCCACCAATCGGGATTCAGACGACGCGCATCGTCTATGCGCTCCAACAAAGGCGTCCCTGCGTCCAGCGTGAGCGCGTGCCAGATTTCGCGCAGGGTTTGATCAATGAGCGACGGTTCCGCTTTGCCCTGAGCAAGTTTGTTCAGCCATCCCGCGCGTTGACCGCGTGTGCCATTTCCATTCCAACTGATGATATTCTCTTGTCTGTGTGGATCGCCAATTCGGAAGCGTGTTTGCGCTCGGCTCAAGCCAAGGTCTTGCCAGGTGAGCCTGACATCGCCTTTGCATTTGAGTTCGACGGCATAGCGGGCTCGCATCGTATCGAGCAAGAGAAAGATCAAATCACGCGCTTGATCTTCAGTGAGCGACCAGGGAGGTTGGCGCAAAATGTCGGGAGTTTTGAACCAGGCGGGAAACTCGATAGACCAGCGAATCAAGCCAACGCCTTCCAGCGAGAGGCGCCGTTCTTCGGTAAGGAATTCGCGATAGAGCGCGCGCCAGATGTTTTTGCGAATCATCGGCTCATCATCTGTTTCGCTCTCTTTGAACGCGTCACGAAACTGGGACGCGGCACGATCCGCAATTGTTGCCAGTGCGATGCCCCCCGAAGGAAACTCGGTGAAACTTTGAGCGACGCGCCAGAACAGATTGCGGCTGAGAATATCGCGATAGGATTGGTCGAGGTACCACGCAAAGAACGCGGCTTCCTGGCGTCCATCGGCAAAGGCCAACACTTTTTTGCGTTCGAGGTTTTGATAAAGTGTCGTCGCGATGACGGCGTGAGGACCGTCCGTGCCATGCACAATTTCCCGCACAGGATCGTGTCCCGCCGCGTTGTAGCCACATGCGCCGCAGCGTTTGATTTGATCCGCTCTGTTATCGTCGTCATGAGACGGTTCTTTGACCACACGGATAATGTCAGCGTGTCCGCAACCGGGGTTGTCCTTGCTTGCCTTACCACAGCGCACACACAGTTGATATATCTCCGCCACTGACGTGCTTTGTTCCTCATCCTCGTTCACGAGGTTATTCTCCACGGGACGCAAGAACGTCGCGCCGAATTGATCATGGCTTGGATCGCGAATCGCCTCGGTCACCTTGCCCCCCTTGAAATTTTTGGGTGCGACAAGATAGTGTTGACCACATTCGCGGCACAAGGCGATCTCAAAGACCGCCGCTGCAGGATCGCTCTGATTCTTTTCAAGGAGAATTCTCTTTTGCGGCAAGAACTGGATGTACGCCCCTTCGAGTGAACGGAGAAAGAGGTGATAACGTGCCGAGAGAAGGGGTGGTTGAGTGAGGGGGTCTCTGGTTCGCGTTAACAGCTCAACCAGCGTGATCAATCCTTCTGAGCGTTGTGCCGGCGGTACGTCTTGAAACACTTGATCAGCAACGACTTGCACTGGCAGAGGGTTTTCTGTGATCAACCGACGCAAATCGGCAGCGCGTTGGTCGGCTTGCAACGTCTTTTTGATTATTTGATCCACGGACTCGCGAGCGTTCAACTCAACGCCCACCTTGCGCGCGATCGGCTCGATCGTTTGACGTTCGCCGCTGGCAAGAGTGGCATAGTCGCCTGGCAAGAGGCAGGTCGAAGAAGATTCTTCGATGGCTTCGGTTTCACCGAGAATGACATCTTGCTCAGTGAAAGGTTCGCCGAACAATTCCGCTGCAAATTGTGCGACCGCTTGCTTGTCCTTTTCTTTGCCAACCAGCGTTGCACTCGTGGCGATGCAGCGGAATTCGCTGGCGCATCCTCCTTCGCGCAGACGTTGCTTGAGGCGGCGAATCAACATCCCCATTTCGATCCCGCGCGCGCCGCGATAGAGATGCGCTTCGTCCAATACCAGAAACGTCCACCAACGCGCGTGTCCCTCATCGAAGAGCGAACTATCATAGGGACGAATCAAAAGATATTCCAGCATCGAATAGTTGGTGAGGAGCAGGTGAGGAGGCGAGTGTTGCATCTCGGCACGTGTCTTTTCGCCGAATCTGCTGGCCAACCGTTGCGTGTCCTTCTCATCTTTGGGTGTTTCGCCGATGTATTGTCCAAAAGTAAATTGAAAAGAAGACGGGGTGGTGGCGAGTTTCGTGCAAATTGCGTTCAGGCGATCGCGTTGGTCGTTCGCTAGCGCGTTCATCGGATAAAGAATGAGCGCGCGGACGCCCGCGCCAAGCATACCGGCTTGGTGCTGGCGGTACAGGTGCAGGAGGATGGGATAAAGGAATGCTTCGGTTTTGCCACTTCCTGTGCCGGTGGCAACGATGACATTGTGACCTCGATCCACGCGCTCAATTGCCCACTGCTGATGTATGTGGAGTGGGCGATCCCCTTCCAGCGCTTGGATGAATCCTTCGTCAGGTGCAGAACCAAGCAGGCGCGTGAACAAGGCGCGCGGTGTGTCACCCTTCTTGAAAATCGGTGTCGCTTCCAGAAAGGGACCTTGCCTCAGATGTCCAGCGCCCAGAGCTTGCGCGAACGATTCACGCAAGTCAGGATCGCGAAAGTAGAACATTGTCTTGAGATAACGTTGGTAGCGTTCTTCGACTTGACGAGCCAGGGTGAGCGGATCCATTTGTCTCCTCAACAGAGTTCGTAGAGCGCGTTCAGATGCTCTTCTTTCAGGTGGCGGAGTAAGTCAGCTGGGGAGGAATTTTCTTTTTCCCACGTGCAAGGCGGAAATGTGCATCTACGAATGTCTGGAATCGGCAACTCGGGCAAGCGAGCGCGTATTTTCTCAACAGTGAAGAGTTCTTCAAAACGGGGATGTCCATCTTGATCATAGTGTCTTTTACGGCGAATGTGCTCTAGGATCAAATCGGTCACATTCTCTCTAGGACTATATGAGCACGCGTAATAGGGGCAACCTGGCTTTAAACAGATGGCTATCCGATACGGCAGTTGAGGGTTTCTCCGACGATGCTCTTCGTATGTTAGCGAGGGGTAAAGAGCATCCAAATGTTGCGATGCGATGTGATTGCACAGATCGTCTAGCGAATCTGCCAGCACAGGGCAATATTTGCATTTGGCTCGAACGCGAACGTGCGCGAGTGGTGTAGCGACTCCATTCAATCGCATAACAAAATGGGAGGTGCCGATTTGCCGTAAGGATTCACTGTCGCAAAAATCGCATAATGGAATGGAAGCAGTTTGTTCTGTTACCCGGACGGGAAATGAACGCACGGCTTCCTGTGCGAACCCCACCGGTATCTCATCCACCCAACGCGGTCCAGGCAAGCGAAGCCACACCGCTTTGTCGGAGACAGCAACAAAATCCGCGCGGGTGAGTGCAAGGGGCTTGTCCATCCATTCCGAATCGGTTGGTGTTTGATCCTTTGTTCCGATTGCCCACCAAATTCTCTCTGCCAGAACGGTGATTTGTGTTGAAGTATGTCCAGAGGGAATAATCTTCCAATCCGTTCGGTCGAATGTTGGCTGAGGAGGAATTTCGGCAATAGTTATTCCATCGGAAGAAGTGGTCTCAACATTTGAGAGTGGCTCAATCTTACAGTCGGCGATATGATGGAACTCGACCCGCGTCGCGGAATGTCCACCTTCCCCCGGAAATGGTGAGGATGAGTTGATGCAAATCTCCTTCAAGCCATGCGCCAATCGAAAATCCAAGCTGTCAATCAATTGCACGTTCTCGTCATAGAATCGAACGAAGAACCACGCTGCTTGCCATTGCGCGATTTCTGATGGTAGGTCTTGCTCTGGCTGATTCTTATCGGGAGCAAAGGCAACAGACGACCATTCTTTCCGTCCGCGTCCTTCCTCACCCACAACAATCGTCTCGACGGACTGCCAGGCACTGGGGTTCATCGCGCGAATGCGGGGAAGGGTGTTGCCAAAGAGGGGAGGTCGTTCTTCATTGGCATCCTTGAGACGATTGCCCTTCAGGGTGAATAGCGACGCACGTGGGACCGCAATATTTCCTCGAGTGGGTGTTTGAAAAGAGATTTCGCGCTGGTCATCCACTAGACGGCAGTACGCGTGATAACCTTCGATCGAGACACTCTGTGGCTCAAATCCTGTATGAATCCAGTCTTCTGGCACAATCAGGAGGTACCACCCGCGAGTAACCCTACGAACTCGGTGACCGCGCTCGCCGTCACCGCTCAATTTGAACACAAGAGGTTGCGTGGCTTGTTCACCCAAATCAACCTGCCAGATGATTCCCTGGTCTGAATGCACCTTCACATTGCCGTATGGAGCGCTCAGTTGCCAGTCACCTTCTTCGCCATCAAGTGGTAATCCATTCTGCCTGACTTGCAAACCAGAATGATTCTCAAGCCACTCTTGGGGCAACTCGATTTGTAGAATCCAAACATTCTGTTTTTGAACACAAACGATTTCAGGTCGGGTTGATCGAGGGGTAGGTTCCTTGTGGAATTGCAACTCACCGCGTCTGGGTGGGCGGAGGGCAGGGGAGATAGAGAGCTTGGGAGGTGTAGCACCGTCATCGCGGCGAGGGGGAAGAGTCTTGGGGTGTTTTGTTGTGGCAGAGGGCGATTCACTCACGGCAGGTAACGTCTGGTTGATGGTGCTATCATGCTCCTCTTTGGCTACTGGCGTTTCATCTATTGTCGTGTGGGGTTCAACCGGCTGCCTGAGTTTCTCTAGGAGTTCTTTCGCGCGTCGTGCATCTTCTTCGGCAACTTGTTTTTCCCGAATGGCTTTGTCGCGTTGGTTGAGTGCCGCGTCGCGTTCCGCTTCAGCTTGTTTCTGCATTGCCTCGGCTTGTTGGGCACGTTCATTTGCCAGACGGGCTTGTTCAAGTGCGCGGTCGCGTTCGTTGAGTGCCGCGTCGCGCTCCGCTTCGGCTTGTTGGGCACGTTCATCTGCCAGACGCGCTTGCTCAAGCGCAGTATCGCGCTCTTGAATTGCAAAATCACGCGCGTGTTCCGCTTGCTTTTGTAATTCCTCGGCGTACTGAATTGCCCGACGCGCTTGTTCGTCCGCATCAAACCTGGCTTGAATCGCGCGTCGTGTATTTTCCTCGGCAACCTTTTTCGCCAGGATGGCTTCGTCGCGTTCGCGTCTTGCTGTGTCCTGCTCTGCCTCTGCCTGTACCTTTGCCTCTTCTGCAATCTGCATACGCGCCAATGCGGCATCTCGCTCACGTTCGGCTTGCTCTCTGGCGCGAATGGCAACATCCCGTTCTTCGTTCGCCTGGCGCGCTGCATCTTTCGCCGCGTCGCGTTCCTGGATGGCTGCACATGCCTCTTCTTTTGCCACCTCACGCGCGTGCTCTGCTTGGGCGCGTGCGTCATTGGCAAGGCGCACTGTATCCTGTGCCTGCCGACGCATCTCTTCTGCAGCGTGTAACTCGGCATGCGCTTGCTCAAGTTTGCGTTCGGCTTCGCGGCGCTCGCTTTCCGCGCGGCGCAGGGCATCTTCGGCGGAGAGTCGTGCCTCTCTGGCTTGGCGATATTTTTGTTCGGCGTCGCGAAGGTTTAGCCCAGCCGCTTGTTTTTTCTGGATGGAGGAGCGCAGCAAAAGCGCAGACCCTACGCTGACCAGAACCGCCGTGAATAAAAGTGCCGTTTCAAGAATGGCCATTGACAGGGGCTCCTTGAAGAGTCTGAACACGACCTTGGTCACGACCAATGCCATTATAGCACGTTAAGCACTGGGAGACAACCACAGCGCACGCGTGCATCCACAACGGTATTGCCAAGATGGGCAGGCGCGCATATAATACGGGTAGACCATCGAACAACGGTCCTGTTCGATCTGGGAGACCGACACGGCTTGTATCCAAGGTGCCATTGCGGGCACCGCAGATGAACGTGCGCTCGGCGCTTGCCCGCTCAAGTGGAAAACTGGAGCGGGCGTTTTAGTTACTCAACCCCCGCCATCTTGCCCGATGGATACACTGCGCACATGAAAAGGGAGCACCGATGAGCATTTTCCATCTCAGCCAAAACCTGATTCAAGACTATGCCCGCTATGTTCAAAGTTTTCTCAACATTAGCGACGACCGCGTGAGACAATTCGTCGAACAGGAACTGGTTCAAGCAGAAAGACTGTGGCCCCCACCGCTCCTTCAAGTGAACCCCAACTTTGAATTGGCGGAGACCGTTGCGGATCTCTGTCGTCAAGATGTGTTACATCCGCTCTGCGCCAGGATTTTCTATGACGACGAACGGGGACAGTCGCGCCGACTGTATCACCACCAACGCGAAGCGATCGAACGCGGTTTAAAGCGGCACCCCTTTGTTGTCACCAGTGGGACTGGCTCCGGCAAGACCTTCACCTACCTGATTCCCATTTTTGATGCGATTCTGCGCCATCCCTCGGATACCCCCAGTGTGCGCGCCATTCTGGTCTATCCGATGAACGCTCTGGTCAATTCACAGGCAAAAGCCCTCCACAGTCTCGCGGAGAGTTTCAAGCGTCGCGAGGGGCGTGACCTGCCGGTGCGTTTTGCCAAATACACAGGACAGGAAAACGAAGCCGAGAAACAAGCCCTGCAACAAACGCCCCCGCATATCCTGCTCACGAACTATATGATGCTCGAATTGATGCTCGTACGACCGCGCGAACGGATCTTTGTGGATCGCGCGACGAGTGCGCTCGAGTTCCTGGTGTTCGATGAATTGCACACCTATCGCGGACGGCAGGGTGCGGATGCGGCGTTGCTGATCCGCCGCCTGCGTGAGCGCTGTGGCAATCCGCATCTGCTGCTGATTGGCACCAGCGCCACGATGGTGGCAGGGCGCGGGCTGGAAGGGCCCGCGCGCCGACAAGCCGTCGCCGAGTTTGCGAGCAAACTCTTTGGCTTACCTGTCTCGGCTGGGGACATCATCGAGGAGAAACTGCGCCGCATCACGACCATCACCCCAACCCCGGCTGAGCTGCGCCGTGCTCTGGACGAACCGCTACCTGATACGCTGGACGCACTCTTGCGCCATCCCTTGACCGCGTGGGTCGAAGAAAACTTTGGCGTTGAACAAGAACCCAATGGCAACCTGCGGCGGCGTCTGCCCACCAGTCTCGAAGAGGGTGCGGCGCGGCTAGCCCAAGAGACCGGTGTGAATCAAGTGCAATGTCAAGAGCGTCTGCGTGAACTGTTCCTGCGCGGTGCCCAGATCAAGTTGCCGGACGGCAACCCGCTCCTGGGTTTCAAACTGCATCATTTTGTTGCGCAGGGGCGCACCGTCTATACCACGCTGGAAAATCCCGCCACCCGTGAATTCTCGCTGGGCGGCGAGTATTATGCCCGGGGACAAACGGAACGGCTCTTTTATCCCCTCGTGTTTTGCCGCGTCTGCGGTCAGGACTATTACGCCGTGCGCCAGGACGCGCTGACCGGGCGGCTGGTGCCGTGGGAATGGGAAGAGAGTGATAATGGCAGTGATGAGCGAATCAACGGCTATGTTCTGGTGTATCCCGACGGAGCCGATTGGGATGTTGGCCACCTCCCTGCCGAGTGGCAGGACCGAAACGGCCGCATCAAACGAACCTACCGACCGCACGTACCGATTCCCCTGTGGGTACAGCCGGATGGCGCGTTTTCCGAGGAGGAGATCGAAGGTGCACGCAAAGTGTGGTTTCAGCCCGCGCCCTTTATGCTCTGTTTGAACTGCGGCGAGTTCTACAGACGGGACAGGAACGATTTCCGCAAACTCGCACGCCTGTCCAGTGAAGGACGCAGTACGACCACGACTGTGTTGACCACCTCCGCGCTGGTGCATGCGCCGGCGGGGGGCATTCCCGACGAGGCGCGCAAAGTGATGAGTTTTACGGACAATCGTCAAGATGCCTCTCTGCAAGCCGGGCATTTCAACGATTTTGTACAGGTCTCACTTTTGCGCGCGGCGATCTACGCGGCGCTGGAACAGCACCACTCGCTGCGTTATGACACCATTGCTGGTGCCGTGTTTCAGACCATTGGCTTGGAGCTACGCGACTATGCGCGCAATGCTCTGCTGGATCCCACCTCCCCTTCTGCCCAGGATGTGCGTGAGGCATTGCGCGACTGGCTCGAATATCGCCTCTATGAAGATTTACGCCGTGGCTGGCGCGTGGTGCAACCAAATCTGGAACAGTGCGGCTTGCTGCGAATCGAATATCAAGGTTTGGACGCCCTATGTGCGAACGAGTCCCAATGGCAATCCATTGTACCGTTCAAATCTCTATCCTCTGAACGTCGTCGAGAGATCATCACGGCATTTCTCGACCACCTGCGCCGTAAACTGGCGATCAAAATCCAGTGCCTTGAGGACGCCTATCAACAGCAATTGGTCAAACGGGTTCAGCAGAATCTCAACGAGACCTGGGCGTTTGAACCCGGTGAACGATTGCGCACAGCGGAACGTTTCCTGTTGCCTGACCGCGACAATCAGAATATACAGGGCTTGAGTCTATCTGCGTCCAGTCTGATAGGACGCTATCTCTGTCGTACGCTGAATCTGACGGGCGAGCAGTATGCTGCCGTCTTACCGCAACTCGTCGAATTGCTATGTGCGCAAGGTTTGCTCTGGCGCGATAGCGAACGCGGGACGGAGTTTGTGCAGTTGGACGCACGTGTGATGATGTGGTGTCGGGGCGATGGCACACCACCTCCGCCCGACCCGATTTACTCGCGTCGCGTGGCGAGTTCGGTCTATCAAGAGGTGCAGCGTCGCGCCAACACCTACTTTAGCGAGTTTTACCAAAAGACCGCGCGTGCGCTCAAAGGTGTCGAAGGACGCGAGCATACCGCGCAGGTCAGGTATGACGAGCGGGAGGAGCGGGAAAAGCGTTTTGCCCAGGGCGAATTGGACGCGCTCTTTTGCTCGCCGACGATGGAACTGGGCATTGACATTCGCGATTTGCAAATGGTGCATATGCGGAATGTGCCGCCCACGCCCGCCAACTATGCTCAACGCAGTGGACGGGCGGGGCGCGGCAGCGAGCCTGCCCTGGTGATGACCTACTGCTCCGCGCGGAGCGGACACGATCAATACTTTTTCCGCCGGCGCAACGAAATGGTGGCTGGCGCGGTGCGAACGCCACGTCTTGATTTGGGGAACCAGGACCTGATCCGTGCACACGTCCACGCGATCTGGCTCGCTAACGTCGGTTTGCGGATAGACAATTCCATTGCCGATCTCGTGGACCGCCAGCAGAATGGCTATCCGTTGATCGAATCGGTGGGCGGGCAAATCGAGTTGTCGGAACAGCGCCGCCGCGAGTGTCAGGAACAAGCGCGTCGCATCTTGCAGACCTGCGATCCTGATCTTTTCGTCGGCGGCTGGTATTCGGAAGAGTGGTTAGCCGAAACGCTGCAACGCGCTCCCGCCGCGTTCGACCGCGCGTTCGATCGCTGGCGCGAGTTGTATCGTGCCGCCGAGCAACAATGGAATCAGGCGAATGAAATCCTCCGCTATCCGCCGCGCGACAAAGATGTGCGCCGCGAGGCAGAACGACAGCGCACCGAGGCAGAGCGGCAAAAGAATCTGCTCTGCAACTTTGAGACCACGCGCGAAGAATCGGACTTTTATCCGTATCGCTATCTGGCGAGCGAAGGGTTTCTGCCGGGCTACAACTTTCCGCGTCTCCCGCTGCGCGCGTTTGTGCCGCGCAAGGAGGGCGAATTTATCGCACGCCCGCGCTTTCTCGCGCTGACCGAGTTTGGTCCGCAGAACATCATCTACCACGAAGGCAACAAATATCAAGTCAACGCGCTGATAGCGCCACCGGGCGGATTGGAGCAATACCGCCAGCGCGCCAAACTGTGCGGCGTCTGTGGATACTTTTTGGAGAACACCGGGGCAGACCTCTGCGAGCACTGTCATTCGCGGCTGGATGCCTCCAACAGTCTGCTCGTGCCTTTGCTGGCGATGAGCAACGTGCGCACGATTCGTCGTGAGCGCATCACCTGCGACGAAGAAGAACGGCGGCGCTGGGGATACGAGGTGACGACCCACTTTAGTTTCGCCCCCGAAGCCGGCGGGCAGGCGCGCCTGGTGGAGGCAGAGGTGCTGGACACCAGCGAGACTCCGCTCTTGCGTCTGGTCTATGCGCCGACGGCGACACTCTATCGCATCAATCACGGTTGGCGCAATCGCCGCGAGAAAGGTTTTGCGATCAACCTGCGTAATGGGGAATGGCTCAACCATCCTGAGGCGGACGAGGATGAGACGGTGCTATCGTCGAATGCGAACGTGCAACGCGAGGTGGTGCGCCTCTATGTGCGCGATACGCAAAACCTGTTGCTCGTCTATTTTCATTCACCCGAACTGCGGAGCGACGATAACCTTTTGGCAACGCTGCAATTTGCGCTGCAACGCGGGATGGAATTGATATTCCAGATTGAAGAGTCCGAACTCGCGGTCGAGCGCATCGGTTCGGGAGAACAGCGTGCTCTCCTCTTCTGGGAGGCGGCGGAAGGTGGCGTCGGCGTACTCGGTCGTCTGGTCAGCGAACGTGATCTTCTGGCGCAGATTGCGCGCGCAGCACTCGAACGCTGCCATTTCGATCCCGACACGCTTGAAGACAGGCACGCTGAATGTGCGCGGGCTTGTTATGATTGTCTGATGTCGTACAGCAACCAGCGCGACCATCCGCGTCTCAATCGGCATCTGGCGAAAGACGTGCTAGTGACGCTTGCCCAGAGTAACACCCAAACGCGCACCGCAGGACGATCGTATGAGGAGCACTACCGCTGGCTGCGCGCGCTCACCGACACGCGTTCAGAGTTGGAGCGGAAATTTCTCGATCATCTGTACACCACCAAACGGCGTCTGCCCGATGAGGCGCAAAAACAGTTGTCCGATTACTATGCCCAGCCCGACTTTTTCTACAAGCCGAATGTGTGCGTCTTTTGCGATGGCGCGGTTCACGATGAACCCAGCCAGCGCGCCGAAGACGAGCGCGTGCGGCGTGAGTTGAAGGACAAGGGGTATCGCGTGGTGGTGATTCGATACGATCGGAACCTGGAGGAACAAATCGCCGCCTACTCGGATGTCTTTGGAGGCAGAGGTAACGTATGAACGTCGGCTCACTCGTCCGTTACCGCGAACGCGATTGGGTCATCCTGCCGTCGGATGATCCCAATCTCATACGCTTGCGCCCCATCGGTGGCAGTGCCCGCGAGACGTGCAGTGTGTTCTTGCCCCTCTCGACCCTGCTCGGCTATACCTTTGAGCACGAACGCATCCAGACCTCCCAATTTCCGCTTCCCGAACCCGAGGCGGCCCAAGACCACGCGGCGGTGCGCTTGCTGATGGAATCCGCGCGCTTGCTCTTGCGCGAAGGCGCCGCGCCTTTTCGCTCGCTGGGCTATCTCTCCGTGCGCCCGCGCCCGTACCAACTCGTTCCGCTCCTGATGGCACTCCGCCTGGAAACGGTGCGCCTGCTCATCGCCGATGATGTGGGCGTGGGCAAGACCATCGAAGCCGGCTTGATTGCGCGCGAACTGCTGGCGCGCGGCGAGATTCGGCGCGTCGTGGTGCTGTGTCCGCCATACCTGTGCGATCAATGGCAAAAGGAACTGGCAGAGAAATTTCACCTTGACGCGGTGGTGGTGCGCTCGGGTACGGTCGCGCGGCTCGAACGGCAAGCCGCGCCCAAAGGCATCTTTGAATACTATCCTCATCTCGTTGTCAGCATTGATCTGGCAAAGAGCGAACGTTACAGGGATGCGTTTTTGCAGTACTGTCCCAATTTCGTCATCGTGGACGAAGTGCACGGCGCGGCGCAACCGCGCGGCGAAGCGCGTTCGAGTCAGCAACAACAGCGCCACGAATTGCTCAAAGAACTCGCGCAAGACCCGGAGCGGCATCTGATTTTGCTCACCGCGACACCCCACAGCGGCGTCGAAGAATCGTTCCGCTCGATTATCGGACTGCTCAAGCCCCGGTTTCGGAACTATGACCTTGCTCAGTTAGATCAAGCGGCGCGCAAAGAACTGGCGCGGCATTTCGTTCAACGCCGCCGCGCGGATGTGCGTGAATGGCTTGGCGAAGATGCGCGTTTCCCCTTCCCCGAACGCACCAAGGAAGAAAGACCGTACACCTTGTCGGCCGAGGCGCGCCAGTTTTACGACGAGGTGTACAAATTTGCGCGTGGTCTGGTGCGCTCTGCCGAAACGCTCAAGGGCTGGCAACGGCGAATGCGCTTTTGGTCCGCCCTCGCACTCTTGCGTTGCGTGGCGTCGTCGCCGGCGGCGGCAGAGGTTGCCCTCATCAAACGCGCGCGCGGCGAAGCGGCATCCGTCGCGCCAGCCGAAGGCATCCCCGAAGAATCGCTTGACGAGACTTTTGAGCCGATGATCTATGATCCGCTGGAAGCCGAAGCGGTTGAGGATGCGCCGCCCTCCAGCGTATTCGATGTGCAGGAACAAGACCACACGTTCGGCAATGACGACCGTCGCCGCTTGCGCGAGTTTGCGCGTCGCGCTGCCCATCTGCGGGGCGCGGTGGATAACAAACTGATCCAGGTCGTAGCAACAACGGAAGAACTCTTGCGCGCGGGATTCAATCCAATTATCTGGTGCCGCTACATTGCGACGGCGGATTATGTTGCCGAGGAACTGCGGACGCGGTTGGCAAATCGTTTTGATAACCTGCGCGTTGCCTCGGTCACCGGCGCGCTCTCCGATGAAGAACGCCGCTGGCACGTCGAAGCGTTGGGGCAAGCCCAACGGCGTGTGCTCGTCGCAACGGATTGCTTGAGCGAGGGCATCAACTTGCAAGAGCATTTCAACGCAGTCGTGCATTACGACCTGCCCTGGAATCCCAATCGTCTGGAACAGCGCGAGGGGCGCGTGGATCGCTTTGGACAGATTGCTCCTGAGGTCCGAGTCGTTCTCATCTTTGGTCAGGATAACCCGGTGGATGGTGCGGTCCTGGAGGTGTTGCTCCGCAAAGCGCACGAAATCTATCGCCGTTTGGGTGTGTATGTGCCTGTGCCGATGGACAGCGAAAGTGTAATGGAAGCGGTCTTGCGTTCGCTCTTTTCCCACGCCAGCGAGTCAGCGGCGCCTGGTCCACAAATGCGTCTGTTCGACCTTGATGACGAGGGCAAGCGTCTCGTCGCTCAGGTGCATCACGAGTGGGAGCGTGCCGAAGAACGCGAAAAGGCAAGCCGCACGCGCTTTGCGCAACACGCCATCAAACTGGATGAGGTGGCACGCGAACTGGACGAAACGGACCGCGTGCTGGGCAAGCCCGATGATGTGCGCCGCTTGTTGCACGAAGCCAGCCAGCGCTTGAACTTTGCGTTCACCGCGTTGAAGGATAGCATCTGGGAACTCGATACGCTCGCGCTGCCGCCCGTCGTTCATCAGCGGCTGGGCAACGTGCCGGCGCGCTGGCGTGTGATGTTCCATTCGCCAACGCCCGAAGGGGTGACGTTCATCGGGCGCAATCACATTCTGGTCGAGGCGTTGGCAGAGCATTTGTTCGATCTGGCGTTGCATCCACCGCCCGCACAGACGCCGGGTGCCGCGCGCTGTGGGGTGATTCGCACCACGCAGGTCGCGCGGCGTACCACGCTGTTGCTCTTGCGCGCGCGTTATCTCGTTTACGAACGTCGCGACGAACAACCCTCGCTTGCGGAGGAAACGCTGACGTGGGGGTTCGAGGGATTGCCGCCGGCGATGGTGCCCCTCTCGCTCGAGGCGGCGCGCGACCTGATCGAAAATGTGCGCGCGACGGGCAATGTCTCCGACGCGGAGAAACGCGAGGTGTTGACGGAAACCCTGGCGTGGTGGAACGCGCTGCAAGACGCACTTGGCCACACGCTGAATGAACGTAAAGAGACCCTGACCGACGCGCACCAGCGCGTTCGCCAACTGCTGGGTCAGCGCCGCGTGAGAATCGAACCGCATCTGCCACCCGATGGGTTGGGCGTGCTGGTGTTACTCCCTGTGCCGCGAGGATAGCCCAATGCCTGCCACGTGTGTTCGCATCGAAGGTGGACTCCTCTCCCCCGATTTTCTGGAGCGCATCCACACACAGGACGGACAAAAGCCCAGAGATTTCGGCGTGAATCGTTCGCTCGTGGACGAAATTGCGTCGGTGTGGGCGGACGCGCAGACGTACTGGAAAGCGTTCGAGCGACGGCGCGCTCACGCCTCGCAAGAATCCATCACCACGATTACCCGCGAGCAATGGGTCATTCCGCTTCTCGAAGCGCTGGGCTATCCGTTGATCTTTCAGCGTCGTGCGACGCAAGTGGATGGACGCACGTACGCGATTTCGCATCGCGCTGGCGGTGATGACGCGCCACCTGTTCACATCGTCGGCTATGATCTGGAACTGGGCAATCGTCCGCCGGCGGGGCGTGGCACGCTATCGCCGCACGGTTTGGTGCAGGACTATCTCAATCGTTCCGAACATCTGTGGGGCATCGTCACGAACGGCTATACGCTGCGCTTGTTGCGCGATTCGGTGTACTTTACGCGTCCAGCGTACATCGAATTTGATTTGAAACAGATGCTCGAGGGAGGACGGCTCGACGAGTTCATTCTTCTGTATCGTCTGGCACATCGGACGCGTTTGCCGCAAGGGGTTGACGATGCCGATCAATGCTGGCTGGAGCGCTATCATCAGGCGGCGCTCGAACAGGGCGGACGCATTCGCGAAGGTTTGCGCGTCGCGGTGGAAAAGGCGATTGTTGCGCTCGCCAATGGTTTTCTCGTGCATCCGCACAATGAACCGCTGCGCGCCAGGATTCGGCAGGGCAAACTCACGGCGCGCGAACTGTATCGCCAACTGCTGTATCTCATCTATCGGATGCTGTTCCTTATGGTGGCGGAAGAGCGCAACCTTCTCCTTGCTCATCACTCTCCATCGCCCACTCATTTCGACGCGGCGCGCTTTTATCACGACAATCTCAGCATCGCGCGTTTGCGTGCGCTGGCAGACGAACCGCTCACCGCGCCTGAACGTTTTGACGATTTGTATCTCGGCTTGCGGCTCTTGTTCTACATCCTCAGCGACGAAACCTCGGCGGCACAACTCGCGTTGCCGACGTTGAACGGCGAACTGTTCTATCCGCTCGCCGATCTCGATCAGGCGCGCTTGTCGAATCGCGTGTTGCTGCATGCCATTGCCGAACTCTCGTACTTTGAACCGCCGGACGAAAAGGTGCGCCGCCGTGTCAACTATGCCGCGCTCGATGTTGAAGAACTCGGCAGTGTGTACGAAAGTCTGCTCGACTTGCAACCGCTCGTGACCGACACGGGCGGTCGTCTGGAATTCACGTTCGCCACAGGCACCGAGCGCAAATCCACCGGGTCGTACTACACGCCGCCCCAGCTGGTCAACGAGTTGATTCAGAGCGCGCTGGTGCCGGTGATGCACGAACGATTGGACGCGGCGAAAACCGCCGCTGAGAAAAAGCAAGCGATTCTGGCGATACGCGTGTGTGATCCCGCGTGCGGGAGTGGACACTTTTTGCTTGCCGCCGCGCGCACACTTGGCAAAGAACTGGCAAAAATCGAAACGCAAACCGACGAGCCATCCCCCGAAGCGATTCGCCTGGCTGTGCGCGAGGTCATCACGCATTGCATCTACGGCGTGGACAAGAATCCGCTGGCGGTGGACCTGTGCAAGGTCGCCTTGTGGCTGGAAGGCCACGCCGAAGGCAAGCCGCTCACGTTCCTCGACCATCGCATTCGTTGCGGCGATTCGCTGGTGGGCGTACGCGATTTGTCTGTCCTGCAAGAGGGCATCCCCGATGAAGCGTTCAATCCCGTCACAGGGGACGACAAAAAGATTGCGGCGTATCTCAAGAAACAGAATCGCAAGGAACGCGAGGGACAAATCAGTTTGCCCTTTGCGGCGGTCGAAATCGCGGATTTATTCGATGCGCGGCGTGTGCTGAGCGAAACGCCTGACGAGACCCCTGCCCAGATTCGTCGCAAGAAAGAGACCTATCAGCGCTGGCGCGAGCAGAGCGCGCGCGACCAGATGGCATGCCACCTGTGGACTGCGGCATTCTTTACTCCCCTGACGCGTGCACACCTGGACGATCAGCGCATCCCCACCACAGACACTCTGCGACGTTATTTGCAGCGCAGTAGCGTGGATGAACGCGTGACCGGCGCGGCATTGGCGCTGGCGGAACGATTGCGATTCTTTCACTGGGAGTTGGAGTTTCCCGAAGTATTCAGTGGACAGTGTTCAGTGGACAATGGGCAGTCAAAGAACACTGAATACCGATTACTGAATACTGGTTTCGACTGCATCTTGAGCAATCCGCCGTGGGAGCGCATCAAACTGCAAGAGGAAGAATTTTTTGCTGCGCGCGATCCAGAGATTGCGACTGCGCCGAACAAAGCCGCGCGTCAGAAATTGATTGACGCGTTGCCCAAAAAGAATCCCGCGCTCGCGCAAGAATTTGAAAATGCCAAGCACGACGCCGAAGCGACGAGCAAGTTTGTGCGCGCCAGCGGACGATTCCCGCTGACCGCGATTGGCGATGTGAACACCTACGCGCTCTTTGCCGAACACGCGCGCACGTTGCTCAACGCGAACGGGCGCGTGGGAATTATTTTGCCAACGGGGATCGCTACCGACGACACGACCAAAGCATTCTTTGGCGACTTGATTGCCAAACAAGCGCTGGTAAGTTTGTACGATTTTGAAAATCGTGAGGCACTTTTCCCAGGCGTGCATCGCAGTTACAAATTCTGCTTGCTAACGTTGAGCGGCAAGCCGACTCCGCGCGGCGATTTTTCGTTCTTTGCCACGCGCGTCGAGCATTTGCGCGACGAACGCCGCCGCTTTGCGCTGACGGCGGAAGAGATCGCGCTCATCAATCCCAACACGCGGACGATGCCCGTGTTCCGCACGCGTGCCGATGCGGAACTGACGCGCAAGATTTACGAGCGTGTGCCTGTGCTGGTGAATGAGCGGACGGGGGAAAACCCTTGGGGAGTTTCGTTCTTGCGAATGATTGATATGGCGAATGACAGCGGAATGTTTCAATCTGCGCCCGCCGATGGCTTGTTACCGCTTTATGAAGCCAAGATGATGTGGCAGTTTGATCATCGCTACGGCACTTATGAGGGCATTCAGGCTCATAGCCGCTCTGGTATTGAGTTAACCCGCCTCAGGCCAGAGGAATACGCTGATCCCGCCTATTCAACCCAACCTTGGTATTGGGTGTCCAAAGAAGAAGTTGATGTGCGACTGGGCGAATGGAAACGCGGCTGGCTGATTGGCTTCCGCGATATAACCAACGCAACCAGTGAGCGGACTGCCATCTTCAGCCTGCTGCCGCGTGTGGGAGTAGGCAACAATGCACCGCTACTACTGGTGGGAATGGATGACGTACGGCTCATTACCTGCCTTATTGCCAACCTCAACAGTCTTGTTTTTGATTACGTGACGCGACAGAAGATAGCGGGCACTCACATGAACTTCTTCTTCGTCAAACAACTCCCCGTCCTCCCACCCACCGCGTACACGCCCGCGGACGTAACATTCATCGCGCCGCGCGTGCTGGAGTTGGTGTACACCGCGTGGGACATCAAGGCGTTTGCGGATGATGTGTGGCGGGAAGCGAATAGCGAATTGCAAATAGTGAATAGCGAATTACGCGCGGCAATTCAACGCCAGTGGGAAGCAAATCGCGCGGCAACGGGCGGGCATCTGTGGGAGCCGCCCGCGTGGGCAGAGATCGCGCCCGATGGCATTCCGCTACCGCCGTTCAAGTGGGATGAAGCGCGCCGCGCCCTGCTCCGCGCCGAACTGGATGCGTACTATGCGCGGCTGTACGGCTTGAACCGCAAGCAGCTGCGTTACATCCTCGACCCCGCCGACCTGACCGAACGCGAACTGGCAAACATCCTTGACCCGTGGGAAGAGGTTGGCGATCCGCTTGACCCGCAAGGCTACGCTGCCCGCGTCGCCGCCAGCACCTTCCCCGGCGAAACCTTCCGCGTGTTGAAGGAGAAGGAGATGCGGCAGTACGGCGAGTATCGGACGAGAAGGTTGGTATTGGAAAAGTGGGATGAGCAAGTAAAAAGGTAAAAGTCAAAGGTGAAAAGCGGTCTCGCCATTTGACATTCTCGCATTCCTGGCTAATAATGTGTGCAACAAGTTCAAGATTTTTGATTCTGGTGCACACATGAAAACAAAATCCAACCGTTCGCCCAACCACCAGACACTCTACCAGATTGCCGAGCAACAAGCGGGCTACTTTACCGCGTCGCAGGCGCGTACGGCAGGGTTTACCCAGCCCCTGCTTTCCTACTATGCCCAAACGGGTCAGTTTATCCGCATCCGACGCGGCATTTATCGCCTCGCGCAGTTTCCTGAAATGCCCTTTGCCGATCTCTTCGTCGCGTGGCTACAAACAGGCAAGGACGCTGTGATCTCGCACGACAGCGCGCTAGCGGTGTATGGCCTCTCCGATGTTCTGCCGAGCGAAATTCACGTTACCGTGCCACGGACCGCCTCGCGCCGACGCCCTCATCTTCGCCTGCACACCAAGCACCTCTCGGCGAAAGAAATCACGCAACACACCGGACTGCCGATCACGACGGTGCCACGCACACTTGCCGATGTCATTGCCAGCGGTCTCGGTGAGGAACAAGTGCAACAAGCGATTCGCGAGGCAATCGCGCGCGGCTTGGTGACACAAAAAACACTCCAGAGTTATGCGAGGCGGCGCGGCGGGCGCATGGCACACCTAGTCAGCCGCGTGCTCAAGCAGGAGCAGCGCGCATGAAATACGAGAGCAGCGCGGCATTTCGACGCGCCCTGGAAGACCGTCTGCGTGCGCAGAGCATTACGTCCGGGATGCCACTCGTGCGCTTGCGCAAGATGGTCGCGTTTGATCGTTTTCTGGCGCGACTCGTCGCGGATCAACCCAACGACTGGGTGCTCAAGGGGGGTCTGGCGTTACAATTGCGTTTGGGTAATCGCGCGCGCACGACCAAAGACATTGACTTGCTCTTGAAAGACGATCAACACGTACGAAATGTGCATCAGGCGTTGGTACACGCGGCGTTGTTGGACTTGCGCGATTGGTTTCAGTTTGAGGTCGCGCGACCAACAAGCGCTGATCTGCGTTTTCCTGTGCAAGGACTGCTGGACGGGCGCGCGTTCGAGACTTTTCACGTGGATGTTGGAGTGGGCGATCCCTTGATAGAACCGGCGGAGAAATTGACCACGCCTGCCCTATTGGACTTTGCGGGTATTCTGCCCTCCATCGTTCCGTGCTATCCGCTGACGCAACAAATCGCAGAAAAGATTCATGCCTACACCCGACCGTATGCGGCGAACGAAAGCACACGCGTAAAGGATTGGGTGGATGTTCTCCTGATGGCAGAGTTGGGGAAGATACACGGACCGACTTTGTTGCAAGCATTACACGCGACGTTCAATGCTCGCGGCACGCATCCGCTACCGATGCGCTTGCCGAAACCACCTGCCGCCTGGTCAACGACGTTTCGCCGTCTGAGCCGTGAAGTCGGCTTGGGCTATCGCACGCTTGGCGATGCGAGTGACGCAATGGAGCGCTTTCTTGATCCTGTGTTGCAAGGTCAAGTGGGTGGAATCTGGAATCCGATGGCATGGGCGTGGGAATGACGCAACACTCTCGCCCGCGACGAACTGCGCTACACACTTCGCGTGGATCCCAAAGACGTGTACGGCGACGCTCCGCAGTCGCACGCGGCGGTTGGTGTTGGAGGCGTGGGAGAAATCACAAAACAGGAGATAATTTATGACACGCGAGTCCCCTTCTCTGGAAACTACCGATGACGGTCTCCTCATGCGGCCAGGGGGAGATTGGACCTATACCAAATTGCACTTCGTCAATGAATACCTGTATCGTTTCATTGTCTCCATGCGTGGACAAAACTGGCGCGCTATCCATTACATTGATCTCTTTGCGGGTCCGGGGCGAAACCGGCTGGGCAACGGCAAGATAGTGCATGGCTCGCCTCTTCTGGCTCTTGCGCAACCGCGTTCATTTGACCACTATTTTTTTGCTGACCTCGACTCGTCCAATACGGCAGCCCTGGAACAACGTTGCCGCGCTTTTGGGGCTGATATGAGCAAGATACAGATTTTTACAGGCAACGCGAATCGGGTTGTAGACAAAGTATGCGATTATATCCGCCGGGTAGATAAAAAATTTATCCCCAACGTATGGCAATCCCTCAACCTGGCTTTCCTGGACCCGCAGGGATTGGAATTGCACTGGGAAACTGTTGCCAAACTGGCATCCTACCGTACCGATATGATCATTTACTACCCGCAAATGGGAATCACGCGCGATGCAGAAACGGTGTCCGATGCCATAGACCGCTTTTTTGGAGACACGCAATGGCGTCAGATTTACTTGCAGCATAAACGAGGGGAAGAACGCTATCTACATCGTGCTCTCCTTGATTATTACAAGAGCAAATTGCAAAACTTTGGCTATGTAGAAGACCCTCTCTCTGAAGAACCTCTCTTTACTAACTCAAAAGATGTTCCCTTGTACCGCCTATTGTTTGTGAGTAAACATGAGTTGGGGAATAAATTTTGGAAAAACGTGATCAGCAAATTACCGAATGGACAGATTCGATTACTCTAAAGCAGAACAAATATGCTAGAATAGTCAAAAAGGAGGCTTTATGGCTACCTCCAAAATTGAATGGACCGAATCTACTTGGAACCCCCTTACCGGTTGTACCAAAGTCAGCCCAGGCTGTAAGAACTGCTATGCGGAGCGGATGGCAAAACGCCTGCAAGCTATGGGATTGGAAAAGTATCGCAATGGCTTCAAATTAACCCTTCATCCAGACGTTCTGGAAGACCCCCTCCAGTGGACAAAGCCCCAAATGATCTTTGTCAACTCCATGAGCGATCTCTTTCACAAAGACGTGCCTTTGGAATTCATCCAGCGCATTTTCGATGTGATGAAGCGTGCCCACTGGCATCAATTTCAAGTTTTGACCAAGCGCGCCGAACGCCTGCTCGAACTTGACTCCTATCTGGAATGGCCGGAGAACGTCTGGATGGGCGTCAGCGTGGAAAACAGCGACTATACCTATCGTATTGACCTGTTGCGCCAGACCGGCTCAGTCATCAAATTCATCTCTGCCGAGCCGCTTTTGGGACCTCTTCCCAACCTGAACCTGGAAGGAATCCACTGGGTCATTGTTGGCGGCGAATCCGGTCCCCATGCCCGACCGATTCGGGCTGAATGGGTACGCGAGATTCGCGATCAATGCTTGCAGGCGGCTGTTCCCTTTTTCTTCAAGCAGTGGGGAGGTACCCGCAAAAAACAAACGGGCCGGTTGTTGGATAACCTCCTTTGGGACGAACTTCCCCGTCAGGTGGCGACGGCCTGAAATTAAAATAGCCGCTTTTTGTGATTTGGAACAGATCAATGATGACAATGATAATTCTGCCTGCGTGAGTTAAGGAACTCTGTCCATTCGCCCAACCACCAGAAACTCTATCAGGTTGCCGAGCAACAAGTTTCGTCGTTCGTCGTTCGTCCTTCGTCCCCTATCCACTGCCCACTGAACACTGAATACTGAACACTGCCCGCTGCCTACTGCCCACTGCCTACTGCTTCTGCGCCCACACTTCCACGTATTGCACCTCCGAGCCCAGCACATAACGTTCGCCCCTGTCCGCGATGACCTGCTTCAGCCGTGCCAACCCCGTCGCATACGCTTCATCGGAGAGATGCGCGAGCAGACCCTCGCGGCGTTCGGCGATGGCAAGTGCTGCGCTCGCTTGAATCGGCTGGTAACTCACGTGATTTTTCATTCGCGTCATCAAGCCCGCTTCCAACAACTTGAGGTTGAGCGCGTGCAGCGTCCAGGAATGGCGCCGCACCCATTCCCACGCCGCAGGGAAAAAGCGAAAGACCCAGTGCGCTGGCATCTCCAGCGGCAACACCTCTACCCAGTACCATACGCCCCCGGCGCGCAACACGCGGCTTGCCTCACTGACCAGCCGCTCGAGATCGAGGTCAAACTCTGGGTGGAGGATGTGATGCCACAAGCCCAGCCACAGCACAAGCACATCCGTACTGGACGCTTCAAGCGCGCGCCACTCTGGCAGCGTGATGCGGTGCGCGCGTGCGCCCTCCCACTTGCGCAAATCATCGGGCAAGGGGACCTGCCCCTCCAGACACACTTGCGTGACCGTAGTTGCGGTGCGTTCGCCGATGCGCAACGCTTCAGCGAGTCCCGGCGCGATACGCGCGTTTTCATCGCCGGCGATGGGGAGCGTTGCCCAGAACGGCGCGGCTTCCATTGTTGCTGGCGCCGCCTCGAGCGTGGGCAAGTGCGGAATCGCGAGAATCTGATCGGCGTCGGGATGTTCACCCCAGTTCGGGACAAAGACGCCAAACTCGCGTTCATCCAACAGCGCGATCTCGCGAAAGATCGGGATGAAGACGGGCTGGGGACGTAGCGAGACGACGCGGCCGGTGATCACATCCACGCGGACCTCGCGCAACATCAGGCGCAAGAGATCGCGTTGATCTTCTGGGCTTGCCTGCGGCCATAGTTCGGGGAGCGTCTGCGCCGTGGCAGCCGCCTGGCGGAGATTTTCCAACTGATCGTAGGTGGGGAGTTCTTCGAGTGCGGCGCGAATGCGGGCAAGTTCTGCGCGATACATTTCCGCATCCTCGTTGAAATCGCCGTGCAGATACATATCCTTGAGCCGACGCCGTTGACGTTCGAGTTCGGCGCGCTGACGCCGCAGATAAATCAACTGTTCATCCTCGCCGACCTTGGCGTTCAACGCGTCTTGCCAATCGGGCGGGAGACGAATCGCCATCACGATCGCGCTGATCTGGCGATCGGCGATTTCGACGCGGATACTGTGACTATGATGAGGGCAATCGTCGTAGCCCCGCGTGCGCGAGACTTCGCGATAGTACAACCCGGAGCGGGTGGGTTGTCCGCCCAGGCGGCGTCCGCACACGCTGCAATGCGCCAGATTGCCGAGGAGATAGATGCGAAACGGTTTTTGCACCGCCCGCGAGGCGCTGTGGCGTTGGGCGCGCACTTCTTGACAGCGGTCCCACAGTTCTTGCGAGATGAGCGGTTCGTGGGTGCCCTCGTAGATTTCGTTATACTTGCCATGGCGGCGTTGATAGACCGCCTTGCCGATGTAGAAGGGATTGCGCAAAATGTCAGCGACGGTTGCGGCGGTGAAGCGTTTCCCGCGCCGCGTCAGGTAGCCGTGCGCATAGAGCAAATCAGCGATGGCCTGGTCCGAGTGTTGCCCGGTGGCGTAGGTCTCGAACATCAAATGCACGGCGGCGGCTTCCGTCTCGACCGGTTGCGGGGGTGTGCGCGGCGAGTCTTTGGTAAGGAGCGCTTCCTCCTCTGCCTCCTCGATGACCGCATATTGCGTTTCGTAGTACTCTTGGTAGCGCTTGAGGGGTTCTAGGGATTGATTAAAGGCTTCGAGTTCCTCAGCCATACTGTCCCAGGCTCCATATCGGCGGTATACGGAAGAGAGCTTGGCTGAATCTAACCATTCGAGGGCTTTGAATTGGTTGAGCAAATAGGACCACGTGGCGAAGGCTTCCTCGGAGGGGCACAGGCCCACTTGGTCGAGAATGAGGATGCCAAGACCATCATCGGAGTCTTCAGCATGATACAAGTAATCGGGTCTGATGAGGACGAGGGATAATTCCGTGGTCTGCGCGCTGAGCGTGCGAAACGTGATGATGCAATTGTCACAGTCCCACACCACCGCAAAGGGGACGCGTGCGACGAACATCAAGTCTAGGTTTTCGGTGGCCTGCCAATCGCGCATGCTTTCGAGCACGGTGTCCAGGTTGGCTTTCAAGAGGTGTCTGGCGATTAACATGTTTGGGTTGCTCCTGGGGTTGAGTTTTTTCATCCGATTATACCCAGACTCGCTCTTGCGCCAAAACCCGACGGGCTTGGTCGAGACACTAGATCGGCATATTCCCCGTGGCTCTGTGAGGACACTCCTGATTCCGCCAAATTCCGCCGTGTTTGCCCCTTGTTCCGCCAAATTCCCCAAATTCCGCCGTTCCCCTAATTCCGCGCTACGGCGGCGTGAAGCGCGGGCGAACTCGTCCTCGTCGGCGGGTTCGTTGGCGATCACGATATTCCAGTTGCCCGTCCGCAATGCTTGTTTCAACAACAGCGCACGCTGCCGCTTGCCCACCTGCACGAAAAATGCCAGCAGGTCATCGTCTTCGCCACGGCGCAACCGCAGATGGATGTGCACCTCGACGACCTCGGCAGTGAGCGGTGGGCGGCCGCGTCTCAGTTGCTTTTGCGATGAGTCCAGCATGCCAGCTTGAACAAGCCGCGCGCAATCGCCAGCACGGGGTCGGCAGGGATGATCGCTTTGCCATTAAAGCGGAGGGGGAGGGTGTTCTGGAGGAGTAGCGCACCGCCGCCAACGACGAGGATGACGGCAAACCGTCGCCACGCCTGACCCCAGCACTGTTCGATCACGCCAACGATCTCGCGTTCCCACACCGGCAACGCCGCGCTGACATCGAGTTGTTTCGCGCGCAGTCGCGTATCCAATTCGCCGAACGAGTAGAGACGTTCGGGATTGACGAGTTCCAGGAGGCGGCGCACGCCGACGGTGGCGCCGGTGGTGAAGCGTTGGACGGGGGCTTTTTCGCGGACGAGCAAGAGTTCGAGCGTGTTGAAGCCGATGCTGACGATGCCGATTTCTTTTTTGAAATGGGTTTTGCGTTCGGGGACGAGTTGCGCGGTCTCGTCCAGCAGATAATCGAACAGAGCGCCTGCGGCTTGGGAGGTGACCTTGACCTCAGCGATTTCGATCTGTTGAGGATGTCCATCGGCGGACCAGGTGTGCGTCCCTTTCAGCCATTGCTGGATGGCGTTGGTATGGGTTTGCGCTGATTCACCTGTGAGCATTTCGATGGGCAGCCCGACCATCACGCGGAGGGGTGCGGTGAAGGGACCGTAGGCTTGCATGTGGCGAGTGAGTGCGCCACAGAAGAGCGCGCGCATTTCGGGCGTGCCATTTAATCGTTCAAAGTCGAGCGCCTCGATGGGGCGGCCGTGGTCGTGTGCGCCGGCATCCACATAGAACGAATGTCCTGCGTGGAGGATGCTGAGGGGTGGCTTGCGGGTGCTCAGTCCAGTCATAGGTGCGATGCGGGCGGCGCCATTCACCGCGACATGGGCGAGCGTTTGCGAGCCGCCAGCGGTGCTGACGAGTTTGAGTGCGCCCATCCCGACATCGAGTCCCAGGTTAAGTAGCGTGCTCATGATTTGTCCTCCTCGTTAGTCCTTCGTCGTTCGTCGTTCGTCGTTCGTCGTTAGTCATTTGTCGTTAGTCGTTCGTCCTTCGTCATTGTTCATTCGTACCGCACCGTGAGCGATTTGTTGGCGATGCCACTGAGTGTTCGCTGAACCGCCGTGTTCAATCGTATGCTCAACCATTCTTTGGCATACGGCGAATGAGTCTTGACGACCAGCGTTTCGTTCTCAAAGCCGAGGGCGCGACTGGGGCGTAGCCAGGTGTCGAAGGTGGCTTGGGTCAATTGCAGGCGCAACTCGTCGAGCGTGGCACGCCAGAGCTCGGTGGCATTCATCTCAAGGCTGGGTATGGATTGAGCGTACGCTTGAGTTTCCTGCGTCGCTAGCGTCTCCTCCCTGCCTGCGCCGCGGCAGGCAGGTGGCTGTGACGTATCGGGTATCTGTAGACCCTGTTGGGCGTGCTGATCGCGTTCCCAGTCTTCGACCTCCTGCCAATCGGGCGGCTCGGCGTCTGGGTCGGCTTCGAGGCGATACAACGCGATGCCGGCGGGGTTGTGATAGTTCAGGTTCGCGTGTGCGTAACGGCACCAGCGTTCCCAGCGCTGGGCTCGCTCAAGGTCCACCTGTCTGGCGAGGGCATTCGCGCGCGGACCATACATCCCACACAAACCGAGCACGGCGCGTACGCGCTCCACTTCCTCAGGCACGCGTGTTTGTTTTTCACGCGGTGCCTCATTAGGAGGAACAGGAGTATCTTTTTCACTTGAAGATATTATATATATACCTAATGTGCAACTCTTTTTGAGTTGACCTGTTGGGCATACCTGTGGCAAAATCGCAATGGTTCCCAACCCTATACTCACAGGAGACGCCCAATGGATCGC
>Ga0308410_1000046_pt1 | contig 45219 bp, 43 predicted proteins | sample HotsprOSTMatCore_FD_203467 | JGI IMG/M metagenome (GOLD analysis project Ga0308410, IMG submission 203467) | Hot spring phototrophic mat microbial communities from Octopus Spring, Yellowstone National Park, Wyoming, United States -... | ecosystem: Environmental > Aquatic > Thermal springs > Hot...
GCCATGCGCCGAATCAGGTTTGCAATTTCGCCCAGTGAGAGGATATCAATGCCCGAATCGGGTTCATCGAGAATTGCCAGTTTCGGGCGCATGGCGTAAACCGCAGCCAACTCGACCCGCTTTCGCTCTCCGCCAGAGAGGGTTTTATCTGCCGAACGATAGCCGTAAACTTTTGCGGGTAACGCTACAGCTTCCAGGGCTTGGATGACGCGTTCTCGGTCGGGTGGATTGACGCCCAGGCCAACATATTTGCCGACCGGAATGCCTTCAAAGCGGGCCGGCTCTTGCCAGGCTAAGGTGATGCCCAAGCGTGCCCGTTCGGTGATGGAAAGATGGGTGATGTCCTTTCCCTCGAAAAGAATTCGCCCTTGATCGGGGGTATAGCCTTCGCATCCCATAATCGTGTAGGCGAGGGAGGATTTACCTGAGCCATTTAACCCCAGGAGGGCATGGACTTCGCCGGGATAGATAGCCAAATTGATCTGGTTTAGGATTTGCCGCTCGGCGCGTTTTAAGCTGAGCTCTTCGATTTCCAGGATGGGTTGGGTCATGGTTGTCTTCCTATTTCTTGTGTCACGAATTTAACTCTTATTCTGCTGCTGTTAAGCGAGATGAACTTACATCCGCCTGTCTTAACACCTGCGCGTAATTGCGCTCTATTGAAGCTGTGTGAGGACTATAATTATAAATCCTGATCCCATAATCCTGGCGGTATTTAGAAATTGGCGAGGAGAAGACAATCTCCTTCTTCTGGGAGGATGATGAACGGCTTCGCATTCCTAAATGTAAACTCCAATCGAGTATTCGATATCATCTTGTCTGCTTATGAGGTTGGGGCTGTGCCAAAAGTAAATAGCCAATTTACAATCTCCCACTGGAAGCTATCCAAGCATAAAATTTCACCCTATTGACACAGCCCCAACCGTTGAGCCCCGTTGGGGCTGTGCCAAAAGCAAATAGCGCTTAATCCGCCGAGACAGGTTGGCTGAGGCGGGCTTTGTTTTGGCGCTCGATCCACCAGAGCGCCAGGGCAAGAACGGCAATAAAACCGGCGAGGTACAGGAAAAGCAAACCTATCGGCGTACCATCGACCCATGCTCCATAGGTCAAGCCGGCTAAGGTGCTGAAAAGCGCCACCCAGGCGACATACGTCCAGGCACGCAGGCGCCCGATGATGGCAGCGATCATCAAGATGCTCTGCAGGCTTAGTTCGGGATCTGCCATCAAGTATGCCAAAAGCGGCCCGCGATGCATGCCAAGGTTGAGGAACATATTGGCAATCGGCACCTCAACCAGGGTGGGGAAGTACATGAAGACGCCGAAGATTACCCCTGCCAAATTGCCTAAAATGGTGTTGTGACCGGCAAGGGTTTGAATCCACTCCGGTTTAATCAGCACCCGAATGACTCCAACTGCAAATACGCCGACAACGAGTAAAGGAAAGATTTGCTTAACAAAACGCCAGGATTCCCACAGCCAATCGCGCAATTCATCTTCGCTCAAGCGCTTAAACATCAGCCAGATCAGCGCAAGCAGCGCCAAAAAGACAGCAAAGAAACGACCGGTAAAGGCGAGGTCAAGTCCGCCAACATGAGGAGTCATCCCCAAGGAGGCGGTCAGTAACGTAATGCCAACCAGTCCCATGGCGACCCATGTCCAGCGGTTGAAACCCTCGTAGATGTTCTCTAATCCTTTCCAGGAGGAAATGCCGATCAGGACCAGTAAGCCGATGAGAATGGCACCCTGGGCAGTGACGCCTTCTTCGCCCTTGCTTGGATCGTAGGGTACCAGACGGTAAAGGAAATCCTGAAAGCGGTCCATGCCGCTGATTGGAAGGGTGAGATGGGCATACGAGCTGGTTAATAAGCTGATCTTAAACGTACCGGCCAACAGCAAGGCAACCAAAAGGAGCAGAAAGATCAAAGCCGGACGGCGCATCTGGCCCTTACCGGCGAACATGGCGTCCGTTTCTTTATCGTGGGCGATGTCCTGACGGGAGAAGATCAAGGCCATAATCATCCCGATGCTGATGCCAAAGGTCAGGGAAAGGATCAGACGGGCAAAAGCCAAATCTACCCCGATTACGCCGCCAGTATAGACGAGCGCTAGAATGTTAGCGGCCGGCGCAAAAAACAGGAAAGTAATTGCCGGTCCAATGCCCGCGCCCTTTTTATAGATGCCGGCAAAAATCGGGACGATGGTGCAGGAACAGACAGCAAGGATCGAGCCGGCTAAGGCTGCCCCTGGGTAAGCAATAATCTTGGGAGCGTTTCTACCTAAAAAACGGGTGACCGACTCTTTGGGAATTAAAGCCGTCATTGCGCCGGCAATATAAAAAGCCGGCACAAGACACAAGAGAACATGCGCTGCAAGGTAGGCGGAAAGGTTTCCTAACCCACCGTTCAACAGGCGTAACAGCCATTCTGCAAGGTTCATTGAATACCTCCAATAAAATGTTAACGAAAATTCATCTCTTTACCCAGTAGTACATTCAATCTATTGAATATTTTATTCGGAAAATAAACTGTGCCTAGTGATAGTTGTCACGAATCTTTGGTGACAGGTTGATTAGGAGCGATGATATTCTGGCTAGAAGGGGAATTTTATCCGCTCTTGCAACCATCTATGCCATTTGAGAGGCTGCTCGTCTAACTTTTTCTGGATTTCAATTAGTGTGATTTGATAGCCACGTTCGATTAGCTCTCCTGTTTGGCTGAAATCCCATATTGGCACGGCTTTTTCTCCCTGCAGGCGGATATGCCAGACGGGTACTTGATGAGCAGTAGCCAGTTCCAGCTCAAGTTCTAACTGGCGCTGTTCCACCGTATTGATCAACTTGAAGATAAAATGACCAAAAGAGGGTGCCGTAGGAGCGGTTACTATGCGGGGATCAATCAGATCTAAGGCGATGATTTCCTTTGCCCCTTGACGGTAGGCTGGCTCTATCGGTAAGTTGCTGACTACGCCCCCATCGAGCAGGAGGCGTCCTTCCTGATCCAAGGGATGTACCCAGGGGGGCAGAGCCGTGGAGGCTACCAGACCTTCTAGGATGGATTGATGAGGGCTTGTACCATAAAGCAGTGGTTCCCCAGAGTTAAGATCGGCTGCCACCAGGTACAGGCGAATGTTCCGGAGGTCTCCGAAGGTTAAATTGGGGGTTAACCCATGCTCCACGAAGAAATCGCGCATCCGATGATCGGTCCGCCTGCCGATTCGCTCAAATAAGACTTGTACGGTTAACCAGAGATAGTTTGCCGGTAATAGATTGGCTTCTGCGGCTTCAAACCAGGCTTGTTCTAACGCTTTTAATCCCTCCAGATTCACGCCATGAAGGGCAAGGTAGGCAGCATTGACGGCTCCAATCGAAGTGCCAACCAGGATATCTGGTTGAACACCGTGTTCGAATAGCGCTCGTAAGGCTCCAACTTGCAAAGCGCCTCTTGCCCCGCCACCCCCCAGTGCGATGGCTAATGGATGTCGAAAGGATAAGTTCCTTTGCATAATTATTCTCTCCTGGTTTGTGACTCCTGTCACCTTGGGTAAGGTGTTTCGATGAGTTTCCAGGTTATTCTTTTGCTGGATGCAGAATAACAGTTGTGGTGGGATAAGGGATATGGAGCCCTTGGCGCTCAAATTCAGCTTTGATGTTTTTTACCGCTGCATCTTGAGCTTCCAGAGGATTGCTGGCTGTGAGATCGATCCAAAAATAAACGCGGAGCTTGATCGCTGAATCTCCAAAGGTCTCGGAGATAATGAACGGTGGTGGGTCGGTTAGAAAACCAGGTACCCCTTGCAGGGCAGCTCGTAAAGCTTCCTGAGCTAGTTGGAGGTCGCTCTGATATTCGATGCCAATCTGGAGATCAATGCGCCGCCGATCGGCGCGGCTTAGATTCACAATTGTGTTGGCGAGTAAATCGGCGTTTGGGATGATGACCAACCGGCCATCAAAAGTGCGCAGTTCGGTTGTACGGATATTGATTGTCTGCACAACACCACTGTAACTGCTGACCTCTATTGAATCACCGACTTTGAAAGGTTGCTGAAGCAGTAAGATGATGCCAGCCGCAAAGTTTTTGAGGATGTCTTGCAGGGCAAAACCAATACTGAATCCGATGATCCCTAAACCGGTGAGGAAAGCGGTGACATCGAAGAAACGTTGTAAGGCGGTAATGATGCCGAAAATCACCAGGGTCCAACGGGTGATCATGGTCAGCAAAGCGGTGATTTCTGGGCTGGCTTCGCGGCGCCGTAACGCTCGCTCAAGGATGCGGCTGACCAGTTTGGCGAGATAAATACTTGCCAGTAGAATCAGTAAGGCAAACGCCAGGTTGGGCAATAGATTCAGGAATTGCTTCCAAAGGTATTCAATCGTTTGAAACATCGGGCGGTCTCCGTTCTGGATGGATTATAGCCGATTTTGCACTTCAAAAACCGACCAATTGGTCTTATAATATCTCAGGAGGCAGGCAATGGCACATCAATTGCGAAGCATTCAAACCCGTGCCCGGATCATCGGCGCGGCAGTTGAACAATTTATCCGTTTTGGGTATGAAGCGACAAGCGTTGATGAAATTTGCATTGCAGCTAACGTAAGCAAAGGCGCATTCTATCATCATTTTCCCAGCAAGCAAGCCTTATTCTTAGCTCTTTTGCAGGATTGGGTGCAGGAATTAGAACAAAGTTTGACGGCAATCTGTCAGGAGATCGAATGGGTGCCACAGCGCTTTGAGCGCATGGCAGACAGGCTTCAACAGGTATTGGAACAGGCAGCCGGACAAGCGCCGATGTTTCTGGAGTTCTGGTATCAGGCGACCAAAGACCCCACTGCATGGGGCGCATCGGTGGAGCCCTATCAACGCTTTCGTTCGATCTTCGCCCGCTGGATTGAAGAGGGAAACCAGCAGGGAAGCTTGAAGGCCGTCGATCCAGATGTGGCGGCGGCAACGCTGGTTTCCCTTGGCGTTGGTCTGGTCTTGCAGGTAGCCCTGGAACACCAGGGCTTGGATTGGGGAACTATCCCACGCGCAGCGGTGAAATTGCTTTTAGAAGGGATGTCCACGGCGCAAGCCCAGGCTGAACGGTAATCACCTCGCCTACAGGGACAATTCACACTCCATCTCACAGAACTTCCCTCTATTCCAGCAGACGCAGGACTGCTAAGTTGGGCTTTATCGTCTCGAACTCGAAATTGCCCTGAGGAATACGTGGATCGATCTGGATAAGCCCTTGATCCATAAACTCCCAGATCACTTGAAACGGTTGTTTCCCCTCAACCCATTTTTCCACGATTACCACCCCGTGACCTGGCATAATGGTAAAGACCACTTGACGGGGGTCGTGAGGATTCCGCAAGGCTTCCGATTGCGAAAAGGCTTGATGGATAGCATGGGCCTGAGCCTCGGTCGAGCAAGAAACCGGATAGGCGTAGTAAGCCGGGTCAAGGTGAACGTGTTCCACCAAATTGGGATCAAAAGCGCGAATGCTCCGATGTCCATGTAACTTGGAGCGTGTAACCGGAGCCTCAACAGGTGAAGGGAATCCCCAAGCTTCACCAAGCGAGATGCGTGGTAGGTCACGATCCATTAAGATTAGCTCCACCGCTTCAGAGGAAGGGGGGTCATTTCGTTTGCCGTCTACATGGCGGACCAGCGCGCCTTTGCCGTCGGGACGGACACCAATAATGACTGCCAGTTCATCATCGCTTAGATTGTCTTTATCCACCGGTCGAGCACTGCCGGTTATGGTGGTAATTAATGCTTGTAAGATGGGATCCCAGGTTGCAAAACAACCTTCGCTGTACTGACTGGCAACTGCGTCGGCAATGGCCGGAACATTGACCAGATCGGCAATGCGCACCATACTGGTAAAAAAGTGGCGTTTGCCCAGTTCTTGACCTGCTTGACGCATCGCCGCTGGGGTGGTTAAACTGCTCCACAGCTCAAAGGGGATTAACTCCCCCACCACTTGATGCTGAGTAATCTCCTGCGTGCAAGCGGCGGTCAGGATGCGCAACATCAGGTCTTCATAAAAAAACTCTTTTTGTTCAGCCGCAGTTCGGGGATGAGCGCCTACCAGGTCAAAGGTATAAGCTTCAAGAGGTTCATCTTCGCCGATCAGTAACAGAATGCGGATACATTTCGCCTGAGCTTGTACCAGGCGTAAAAGGGAAAGTATGGGCCCACCGCGTTTGCCCTGCTCGTAAAGCGTTTGATGGGCAGTGGGTGCCAAACCCGGGAAACGGAAATCCTCCGCATCAGGAGAGGGTTTGGCAAGAGCTTTTTCAAAGTGTTGGAGCAGTTTCTGGTATTGCTGAGGAGTAGCGTGAAGGGTTGTAAACAGAATCGGCAAATGAGGAAGATTGAACTTTCGCCTGGCGGTGAAGAGATAGGCTTGCCGCCAATCTAAAGGTTGCCCGAACGGAGCGCTAGTGATGAGGACATTGGTCTCTGCGTCTGGCTCGGTTTGGACAATATGACCCCGTCTGGAAAATCTTTCCAGAAGTTCTTGGTGAAACTGCTTTACTACAGGAGTTGCATCGCCGTTTACACAGGCAATGTGAATTGGACGCAACCAGGAATGGATTGGCTTTTGGATAGAAAGCGAGGAAAACGCTGCGGTCATGAAACACCTCTCTCGGAACGCTCCCATCCCTCCAGGCGGAAGAAGCGCACGGCAAAATCCGCTAGGCGAGGAGCGAATACCTGGATGTAATAGAGCAAAAGGGTTTGAGGCGGCAAGAGTATCTCTGCTTTTCGCTTTTGAACCCCCTTCAAGATTGCTTTGGCACAGGCTTCAGCGGAAATCTTTGCCGAAATCCACGGTACCTCCAAGTTCTCGACCATCGGGGTATCGACTCGGCCTGGGAAGACGAGGGTCACCTCGACACCGCTGCCGTGCAATTCCTGGCGCAAGATGTCTCCGAAACCTGCTAAAGCACATTTTGCTGCCACATAGGGTGCATCTGGCGGTATTGCTTTCTTTGCATCCATCGTTGAGACCAGTACAAGGTGTCCGCTTTTCCGCTCCACCATTGAAGGCAAGATTGCCAGAAGCAGCTCTACATGACTATAGAAATTGATTTCCATTGATTTTCGCAAGGTATCGAGAGTCAGATCGACAATGGGTGAGCGAAGATATTGCCCGGCATTGGAGAAAACAAAATCAAGTTGACTCCACGTTTCAAAAGCAGTTTTAACGGAGGCGCGGATGGCGTTTGGATCGGTTAAGTCGGTGGGCAGAACCAATGCCTGGCTGCCAACCGAACGCACTTGCGCTGCGACTTCTTCCAAACGCGATTGTGTTCGAGCGAGGAGGGCTACTTTGCAACCTTGCCGGGCAAGCTGTAAGGCAAGGGCTTTGCCAATCCCGCTGGATGCACCGCTGATTAAAGCTGTTTTATTCTGGAAGTACTTTGACATTTGATATCTTTTATAAGCTATTGACTTTGCTAAGGTTTTTTAATTAAACCAGAAAAAGGTGTGATGGTTACGCAACAGCAGGTATGATTAGGCTAGGCAGGATAGCCAAGAAAGCGTGCATGGATAGATTAAAATAAATTGTGCAAATCGTCAAGTTAATGTTCAGAGGGCAGCAGATCTTTCTATAAGCGCCTGTATACACTTTCACTGATCAGGAATTGACAAGGGATTTGTTGGGATGGTCTCTGGACAACATTTGCTCATGTCGGAGAGTTAAGTAATGGGCATGGAAACATTTCTTCAATCAGGGTGGTTTCAATGGGTAGTATTGCCGTTGTTAATCTTCGTCGCTCGCATCTTGGATGTGACTCTGATGACCTTGCGCATTGTGTTTTCAGCTCAGGGGCGACGTTCGATCGCTCCGATCGTTGGTTTTTTTGAAGTACTGATCTGGATCCTGGCAATCAGTCAAATTATGCGCAATCTGACCAATCCGCTGACGTATATCGCCTATGCAGCCGGCTTTGCGGCCGGCAATTATATGGGGTTATTTATCGAACAGAAACTAGCGATGGGGATGGTAGCTGTGCGCGTCTTCTTGAAACATGACTGTGACCGCTTGATGAATTTATTGAAGGAAAACGGCTTTGGGGTGACAAAATTATCGGCGATGGGAACACAAGGCTCAATCGAGATAATCTATACGCTAATTCCGCGACGCAATTTAAAGCAGGTGGTGGGCTTGATCCATCGGATTGATCCGAAGATCTTTTATGCCGTAGAGGAAATCCGCACCGCCTCCCAAGGGGTTTTTCCTTCCAGTAGAGAAAGGCAAATCTGGCAAGCTTTAGGAGCACGACGTAAATGAAAGGATGAGCAATGAAAAAAACGGTTGTAGCTGGTGCTTTAGGTGAATGTGTCCATGTTGCTGGGGTGAGTCGCTTTTTACAGTTGGCTGAGAAAGCCGGTTGGCGAACCGTCTTTTTAGGCCCGGCAGTGTCAGTGGAAGAAGTGCTGCGGATTGCAGAAGCAGAACAAGCGGATCTGGTAGGTGTTTCCTACCGCCTTACCCCTGAGACTGGGGAACGATTATTAGCCCAGTTTGCCGAGCAAGCTGATGAGTTACGCGCAAAGGGGGTTCATTTTGTCTTTGGTGGGACGCCACCGGTGGCGGAGCGAGCGGAAAAAATTGGTTTTTTTGAAAAGGTCTTCTCTGGAGGGGAAGCGGAAGAAGAAACCTTAGCCTATCTCAAAGGCGCATCTCCCTCCCTCACTACCGAAGAAGATTATCCTCAGGAAACCGTTGCCAGAATCTTGTGGAAATCGCCCTATCCGCTCTTGCGCCATCATTTTGGATTACCGACGATGGAAGCAACTCTGGCGGGGATCCGCAAGATCGCCGAAGCCAAAGTGTTGGATGTTATTTCTCTGGGCATCGACCAGGATGCACAGGAGAACTTCTTTCATCCAGAACGTCAGGACCCACGGCGCAAAGGCGCCGGCGGCGTTCCGGTGCGTTCTGTAGAGGATTATCGCTCCCTCTATCAAGCCAGCCGCTGTGGAAATTATCCGCTAATGCGCACCTATTCGGGCACAGATGATTTCATTGCCCTGGCAGAGGTTTACCTTGAAACTATCCGCAACGCCTGGTGTGCCATTCCCTTATTCTGGTTCAACCAGATGGATGGACGGGGCCCCTGGGATTTAGAAGGCTCAATCCGTCAGCATCAAGAGGTGATGCGCTGGTATGGCGAGCGCGGCCTGCCGGTTGAACTCAATGAACCTCACCACTGGGGGATGCGCGATGCCTCCGATGTGGTGTTTGTGGTTTCGGCATACCTCTCCGCTTATAATGCTAAGGCCTTTGGTGTTCGAGACTATATCGCCCAGTTGATGTTTAATAGCCCACCTGGCTTGTCCGATGCGATGGATTTGGCAAAGATGCTTGCCATTTTGGCTCTGATTGAACCCTTGCAAGATGAGAACTTTCGAGTGTGGAAGCAAACTCGTACTGGTCTATTAAGTTACCCGTTGGACCTGGATGCTGCCCGCGCTCATCTGGCTGCCAGCCTCTATGTACAAATGGCGCTTAAGCCTCAAATTGTTCATGTCGTTGGGTACAATGAAGCCCACCATGCAGCCACGGCCGAGGAGGTGATTGCCTCCTGTAAGATGGCGCGTCAGGTGATCCAGACTGCGCTGCGTGGTCAAGCAGAGATGAGCACTGACCCGCATGTTCAGGAGCGGGTCGAGGAGTTAATCGCTCAAGCAGGCATTACGCTCGATGCCATTCGAGCCCTGGCGCCCGTTATGGTTGATGATCCCTTCATTGATCCTGCCACGTTGGCGAAAGCAGTCAAAATCGGTATTCTGGACGCGCCGCAATTGAGAAACAACCCCTATGCGGCCGGTCAAGCGGTGACGCGGATCGATGCACGCGGGGCGTGTATTGAAGTCGACCCGCTGGATGGCAAACCGCTGGATGAGCGGCGCAGGGTTGAAAAGATTCTCGCAAAGACCTAAGGAGGATTTTTCGATGACACACGCTAATCGTTATGTCGTTCTTGGGGCAGGTCATGGTGGAAAGGCGATGGCTGCCCATCTGGCTTTGATGGGTTTTGAAGTCGCTTTGTGGAATAGAACTCCTGAGCACATTCATGTCATCAAAGAAAGGGGTGGAATTGAACTGGAAAGTCCGGAACGTCTACCGTCTGGCTTTGGTGAGCTAGCCTTGGTCACGGCTGACATCGGCGAAGCTCTGGAGTTTGCCGATGTAGTCATGGTAGTCGTTCCCTCCTCGGCCCACGTAGATATTGCCCGCTGGGCAGCTCCTCACTTGCAAGACTGCCATATCGTGGTCTTAAATCCGGGCCGCACCTTGGGGGCAATCGAGTTTGAGCGCACCATTCGACAAGAAGGCTGTAAAACCAGGCCTCTGATTGCAGAAACCGAAACCCTCATTTACGCCAGCCGTTCGGATGGCCCTGCTCAGGCCAGGATCTTTAGCATCAAAGAGACGGTTCCCTTAGCTGCCTTACCTGCCAGTCGCACGCATGAGGCCCTCGAAGCGTTACGGCCAGCATACCCTCAATTTATTGATGGAGTTAGCGTGTTGCATACCGGATTGAACAATATGGGAGCTATCTTCCACCCGGCGCTAACGCTCCTGAACGCCGGGCGCATTGAATCGACCCGGGGTGACTTTCAGTTTTATATCGATGGCGTTACCCCCTCGGTGGCGCGGGTATTGGAGGTGTTGGACCGCGAGCGGGTGACCGTTGCCTCGGCGCTGGGAATCCGAGCGCGTACAGCTCTGGAGTGGTTGAAAATGGCCTATGACGCGACTGGCGATGACCTCTATGAAGCGATTCACAATCAACCTGGCTATTACGGGATCAAAGCCCCAGCGCTTTTGAACCATCGCTATATTACTGAAGATGTCCCGATGAGCCTGGTGCCGATTGCCTCTCTGGGGCAGCAATATGGCGTTTCGGTGCGGGGGATTGATTCGATTATTCGACTGGCGTGCATTATCCATCGCACCGATTACTGGCGGCGCGGGCGGACGACCGAAAAGCTCGGCATCCGCGACCTCAGTGTGGGTGAATTGACCCAATATGTAATGGAAGGCGGCTCCTAGCTCCTAGGGCGTGGAAGCAACCCACAAAAACGCATTCTTGAACTGGCAAGTGATGTCGCCGCTACCGGTGTAGGCAATCAAATAAACAAAACCCTCTGGGATGTTTGCCGCCCCTTCTTTATAGCGGGAGCGATAGAGGTTATATTTATCGAGCGCCTCTTGTTTCATCTTGTTATAGGCATCCAGTTCATATTTGTATTCAGCTAACTCATCGGGATTGTTGCTGGTGGGTGGTGATGGGGGAGGAGGAAAGATGGGTGGTTTGGGTGCGGCGGTTACATCGAGGGTGTCAAGGACAATCCCGTGGGTAAAGATTTGCAGGCTGTTTTCCCTCAGGACAGCCGAGACCCGATTGGTCACTCCATTTTGCCAACTGAATTGAGGATCATAGATAGCTGGATAGACTTCTTTGCGATTGATGACGAGACCTTCATTGTGAACTTCAAAAGCCACATAGCCGCCATATTCGCGCATGGCAACCACCGTGTATTGATTCGGTTTCTCGCCGCTACCGCTTGAGCGAAAGGCAAAGCCGCAACCGGCATCTCCGAAACGCGAGTCCCATTGAATATCTGCCTGGATAGCAAGGTTGCGCCCGATTACGCCGGGAAATTGATCGGCGTAGAAATATTTCTTAAAGCCATTTCCTTGAATCGTCACCGTTGAATCGGCGAGATAAATCTGACCTTCCGATGGCATCACCCCCAGCCCGGAGAGGGCGATCTCGTAGGGCTCTAGGGCGGCTTTGGTTGCTTTGAGAATTTCAGCCGCTTGCTGGGTTTGCTGGGCGGCGACCTGAGTGGCTTGGGCATCCTGAGCAGCCTGAGTTTCCTGAGCGACAGCCGTTTGAGCGGCAAAATCAACGGTGGCGGTGGGTGATTCTGCCGCCGTCGCAGAGGGTTCCGGCGTGGGTGTTGACCCCACAGGAAGCAGATTGGCGGTTGAACATGCCAGAAGGGTCATCAAGATAACGAGAAATGCAAGCCAGCTTGGGCTTCGGGGCGATTTCGTTTTCATAGCATCCTTCCAAAATAGGTTTTTCCTCATTATACCTGAAAGCCCCTTAAGGGCTGCCATGCAAGGGTATCCGAGCACCGTTTATGATTTGGGCCGATTCACTGCACAAAAAGGAAATCGTGTCGGCGATCTCTTCGGGTGTTGTCCAGGAGGCGGTTTTGGGAGAGGGCTCTTTTTGGCGCAAGCCCTGGGTGTCAATGGTGCTAACGCGGAGGATATTGGCGGTAAGAGAAGAGCCTTTGATCTCTTGGGCGAGCGTGAGAAGCAAGGTTTCCTGAGCAGCTTTGGCGATGGCGTAGGGAGCGCTTCGGGCAGGGGGGAGGCTTGCGGATGGAGAACTGATCACCAGTATTCGCCCTCGCGGGGACAGCCGCAAGAGAGGCAGGAATGCCCGCACTAGATGGTAAGTTGTCCAAAAATGTTGTTCTAACATGGCAGCATAATCGGCTGGTTCGAACTCCTCAATCGTTTTTCCCCCAAGCCAGCCGCCGACCAGATTGATCAACACATCACATCGCGCAAACCTGGTTTGCACGATCTCGACAGCCCGGCTTGCTGCTTGAGCCTGGCGGAAATCGAGCGCAGCGGTTAACAAGTGCTTTGACGACAAACCGATTGTCTGGCTCAAGTGAGATAATTTCTCAGCATTGCGCGAGAAAAGCGCCAAAAGGGCGCCATCGCGGGCAAAACGATGCGCAATTGCCTGCCCGGTTGGACTGGTAGCACCCGCAATCACAACGACACCTGGATTGTGCATCATTCCTCTCCCGATTCGCTTAGGTCCAACGACATGCCTTTGATGAGAGGCAGATCGATCTGCTCTTGGAAGCGCCGTTTCCCGTTTGGATCGATATAATGTCCGGATTTCAAGGCTTTGGTTTTGAGGTAGAACTCGTTGTATGGGTTGGGGGGGATGACCAGGGGAATGCGTTCGGTGATGCGGATTCCATATCGTTTCAATTCCTCGATTTTGCGCGGGTTATTGGTCATCAGACGGATAGAACGCACCCGTAAGGAATCTAGCATATGAGCAGCAATCCAGTATTCGCGTTCATCATCACGGAAACCGAGGGCAAGATTGGCTTCTACGGTATCTAAACCGTGGTCTTGTAAGCTATAGGCGCGGATTTTGTTGATGAAGCCAATCCCGCGTCCTTCCTGACGTAAGTAAAGGAGAATGCCATTTTCCATTTGCCCTATGGTTCGCAGAGCGGTTTCCAATTGGTCGCGGCAATCGCACCGCAAAGAGCCAAACACGTCTCCGGTCAGACATTCTGAATGGATGCGCACAGGTACGTTCTCAGCACCAAGCACATCCCCATGTACTAAGGCCGCATGTTCCTTGCCATCCTTGTTGTTGTAAAAGGCGACCACGTGAAACTGGCCAAATCGGCTGGGTAGTTCTGCAATGGCGACAATCCGCACGCAAATCTGCTCTGGCCCATAACCGTCACAACAGTGTTCGTGATCCTCGTTGATCAATTCGTGAATTTGTTGGGGTGTGAACGCCATTTTGCCTCCCATTTTGTGGAGAACCTAACCTCTTCCATCAGGATCAACCGGTGCAGGATTGCTTTCGCGCAGATTCTTAGGGATGAGAGAGAGGATATTCAGGGACAAATCCTTTTTGAGATGAAAACGCAAGACGCGCCGTCCTTGATTAAGCAATGCCTGGTGATCGCCCAGGGCTTGGGCAAGTTTCAGGTCGCCAAAGCAGAGGCTGGCGTGTGACGATCCAAACTCGTCCGGAATGGGCAGATCCTTGCCTTGCGGGTCACAGGTGAATTGAAGGAAGTATCCATTACCGGCATCGCCTTTATGAAGTTGACCGGTTGAATGAAGATAGCGCGGCCCATACCCCAAGGTGACTGCGCAACCCGTTTGCCACCGCAGGGCTACCCGTAAGGATTGTAGAGCCTGGTCGATTTCATCGCTGTAGGGTAAGAAAGCCTGGATGGCGATGTAGGCTGGAGGGGCAGCAGAGGATAAAAACTTTAGCAAGGCTTCATCCAAACTGGCAATTGAAGCCATTCCAAAAACCTCAACGCTCTCCCCATAGAAGTCGGGTTGGGTGGTTGTAAGCCTGCCTTTCTCTCTGAACGCAGCGATCACCTGGCGGGTAAGGGCTTTGGTCTCCTCGACGTTCGGCTGATCAAAGGGGTGCACGCCGATCAGGTGACAGGCAATGGCGGTTGCCACCTCCCAATAAAAGAATTGCTCAGCCAGGTTGTACCGACCAGCCAGGGGTAGAATCAGGACCGGATGGCCTCTTTCTTGGAGGGCTATCGTAAGATTGTCGAAAACTTCTTCACCGTTCAAGCGCAAATAGATAAAAAATCGGTCTGAGCTATATTCCTCAGGTCTGCCAACTGGCTCCCGCACAACCGGCAGGATGCCTTTGCCAGACTTGCCGCTGCTCTCGGCTAGCAGTTGTTCCGCCCAGTCGCCAAAGCTTTCCAGGCTTGGCGACGTCAGGAAAGTAACCTTATCCTTACCATGCAAAGCCATAGCACCGATGGCTGCACCTAACATTGCGGCTGGATTTTGACATTCAGGGGTAAGGGTTTCTTCCTGGCTTAGCGCTGCCGCCTGAGTGGCTTGCTCTAGAAAGGTATGTAAATCGACCCCAACCAGCGCAGCCGGCAGCATCCCGAAAAGAGAAAGAGCAGAATAGCGTCCACCAATGTTAGGGTCGTTCAGGAAAAGGGCTCGGAAACGCAGTTGTTCGGCCAATTCAGCCAGGGTGCTGCCTGGGTCGGTGATGGCAAGAAAGTGAGCGCCAATCTCGTTCTCGGTTAGTTCGCTGCGGCAACGATTATAAAAATACCGAAAGAGGGAAAAGGTTTCAACGGTGCCGCCTGATTTGGTTGAAACGATAAAGATGGTCTTATGATAATCTAACTGCGCTTCTTCGCTTGCAATGGTATCCGGGTCGGTAGTGTCAATGACCCGTAGATCGAGGAAACCTTCTGGCACCCCAAAAACCTGGCGAAAGACCTGGGGGGCAAGGCTGGAACCACCCATCCCCAATAAAACCGCTTGACGGTAGCCCTCTTTTTGCAATCCTTTGACCAGGGCGGTGAGTTGGTGGAGGCGGTTTGGCATCCATTCAGTGCAGTGCAACCATCCCAGGCGGTTGATGATTTCGGTAGGTTCTGAGCTCCAGAGCGTGTGGTCGTGAGCCCAAAGGCGCGGGATAACCCGGGTTTTTTGAAGTTGTTCGAGAGTTTCAGTAATCCATTGAGTATGTTGGGCATTCATGCCCTAATTGTAAAACAAAATCGAACTTCTGTCTGACTTGCTTCGAAAAACTGAGAGCTGAAGGATGACTTCAGCTCTCCATAGCAAAAGGGAGTGAGGTTTGTGACTCAATCAGCCGGTTGATCAAAAATCCGTGTATATCCCTTTTGGAATTTGATTCAGGTCGTAGGGAGTTACCTGATAGACGTAGTAATTCAGCCAGTTCGTATAGAGCAGGTTCGAGTGCGCTCGCCAGCGAACAATCGGTGACTGAGCGGGATCGTCGTGCGGAAAGTAATTTTTGGGGATATCGATCGGCAAGCCTTTGCTGAGGTCTCGTTCGTATTCACTCTTCAGAGTTAAAGGGTCATACTCGGAATGACCGGTCACAAAGATATGCCGGCCATCTTTAGAGGCGACAATATAAATGCCGGCTTCATCCGACTCGGAAAGGATTTCAATCTCAGCTACTTTTTCAATATCTTTGCGGCGCACTTCGGTATGGCGCGAATGAGGAGCGTAGAAAACATCATCAAAACCGCGCAAAAGTTTTGCCGTGCGAATCAAGGGTTTATGCTCAAATACCCCAAACATCTTGCGCGGCAAGGGGTACTTTGGGATGCCATAGCGGTGGTATAAACCGGCCTGAGCTCCCCAACACAAGTAAAACGTTGACTCGACGTTTTCCTCAGCCCAATCCATAATGTCGACCAGTTCCGGCCAGTAATCGACTTCTTCAAATTCCATTTGCTCTACCGGCGCGCCGGTAATGATCAGACCATCAAACTTGCGCTTCTGAATCTGAGCGAAGGTTTTGTAGTGGTTGAGCAAGTGTTCGGCAGAGGTGTTTTTACTCTCGTGGGTTGCGGTATGCAACAAAGTGATCTTCACCTGCAAGGGACTGTTCCCAATGAGACGCAGTAGTTGCGTTTCGGTGGCGACTTTGGTTGGCATTAAGTTCAAGATCGCCAACTCCAGGGGGCGAATGTCTTGATGCAAAGCTCGCTCTTCGCCCATAACAAAAATGTTTTCTTTTTGAAGGATTTCCCGGGCTGGAAGGGTGGAAGGAATAATGACGGGCATTGTTGCACCTACCTTCTATTTGTATTCATGGTTTATCTGGCTTGCTCAAACCTGGAGAGCCTGGTCTAAGTCCCACAGGATATCGTCGATATCCTCGATCCCAATGCTTAGGCGGATAAAGTCGGGGCTGACTCCTGCAGAAAGCTGCTCTTCAGGGGAGAGCTGGCTGTGGGTGGTAGTAGCTGGATGAATCGCCAGGGATTTGGCGTCCCCAACGTTTGCCAGGTGACTGAAGAGCTGTAAGCGTTCAATGAACTTTCTGCCAGCCTCCAATCCTCCCTTAATCCCGAAGCCGAGTATTGCCCCAGCGCCTTTGGGGAGATAGCGCTTCGCCCGCTCATAGTCCGGATGGCTTTTGAGGCCGGGATAGGTGACCCAGTTGACTTGGGGATGTTGCTCTAGAAATTCGGCAACTGCTTGGGCGTTTTGGACATGGCGTTCCATGCGCAAGGAAAGGGTTTCAATGCCCTGTAAAGTTTGCCAGGAGTTAAACGGTGCTTGACAGGCACCGATATCGCGCAGCATTTGCACCCGGGCCTTAATTGCGAATGGCGGCAATCCGCTCTGCTCCAGGTCAGCATAGACTAAACCGTGATAGGAAGGGTCTGGCTGAGTAAAGTTGGGATAATTCCCCTTCCGGTAGTCAAAATTGCCACCGTCTACAATCAGTCCGCCAATGGTTGTGCCATGACCGCCCAGGAATTTGGTTGTGCTGTGAGTGACAACATTGGCGCCCCACTCGATCGGACGGAAAAGGTAGGGCGTTGCCAGTGTGTTGTCGATCATCAGTACAAGGTGATGCTTTTGAGCGATTTCGGCTACTTCCTCGAATGGAAAGACAGAAATATCCGGGTTCCCGAGGGTCTCGCCGTAGATGATTTTCGTGTTCGGGCGAATGGCTGCGGCGAAATTTTGCGGATTGGTCGGATCGACAAAGGTGACCTCAATGCCCATCTTGGGCAGGGTGTAATGAAACTGATTGTATGTTCCGCCATAGAGTCGGCTGGAGGAAACGATATGATCTCCATTTTCGGCAAGAGTGAGAATGGCAAGGATTTGGGCTGCATGTCCGCTGCTGGCAGCCAGCCCAGCTACTCCGCCTTCCAGGTCAGCGACGCGCTTTTCCAGGACATCGGTGGTCGGATTCATGATGCGGGTGTAGATATTGCCCAACTCTTTTAAAGCAAAAAGGTTGGCCGCATGCTCGGTGCTTTTGAATTGATAACTGGTGGTCTGATAGATTGGGACAGCGCGACTCCCGGTTGTCGGATCGGGGACATAGCCAGCGTGAAGTTGTCGGGTAGAAAATCCAAAGCGACGTTGGGGTGCTTCCATGGTGTACTCCTTTTATAGTCAGGTTATAGAATTAGGATTGTGGACTAATCTGCTAAATCTGCATAGAGAGCTGTGGAGAGGTAGCGCTCGCCAAAGGACGGGATGATCACTACAATGAGTTTGCCAGCGTTCTGAGGGCGGTGAGCAACCTGGAGAGCTGCCCACGTAGCCGCGCCGGCTGAGATGCCAATAAGCAAGCCTTCTTCGCGAGCAACTCGCCGGGCGGTTTCGAAAGCGTCTTCATTGCGAACTCGAATCACTTCATCGTAGATTTTGGTATTCAGAACTTCGGGGATAAAGCCAGCACCAATGCCTTGAATCGGATGCGGCCCTTTTTCTCCGCCTGAAAGGACTGGCGAGGCTTCTGGTTCGACCGCAATGGCTTTGAAGGATGGTTTGCGTGCTTTGAGCACTTCACCGACTCCGGTGATGGTGCCTCCCGTTCCGACCCCGGCAACTACCATATCTACTCTGCCGTCCGTATCTCGCCAGATTTCCTCAGCCGTTGTACGGCGGTGGATCTCAGGGTTGGCCGGGTTCTTGAATTGTTGCGGCAAAAAGTATTTGTCCGGATTGGAATTCACCAGCTCTTCAGCGCGTTGGATGGCGCCGGCCATCCCTTCTGCGCCTGGCGTCAAGACCAGCTCGGCGCCATAAGCGCGTAAAAGAATGCGCCTTTCTCTGGACATGGTTTCGGGCATGAAGAGGATCAGTTTATATCCTTTGGCAGCCGCAACCATAGCGAGGGCGATACCCGTATTGCCGCTAGTAGGTTCAACAATGGTTTTGTCTTTCGTTAAGAGCCCGGTCTTTTCCGCTGCATCAATCATTGAAAAGCCAATGCGATCTTTCACGCTTTTGGCCGGATTGTAGAATTCTAACTTGGCAACGACTTCTGCCCTGGCGCCCACCGTTACCCGATTCAGACGGACAAGGGGGGTGTTGCCAATCAGTTCTGTGACATCGTTTGCGATTTTTGCCATTTTTTACTCCTTCTCTACAGGTTCGGAGGACAATAGATTGTCCTTTAGCTTTCGGTTTACTTTCTAGATTCCTGCTCCACCGATGAGAGCGTCGTCAAAGATTTCTTTGCGCTCTACCGGCTTGCCGCCCAAAGCGGTGCTGAGACTGGTCTGATCCAATACACGAGCAATTTCGTTGCGGATGACCAGGAATAGGCGGCGAAAGCGGCAGGTTGGTTCAAGCGGGCAAGCCTGGTAATGATTAATCGACACACAACTGATTGGCGCTAGTAAGCCATCAAAATAGCGCACCACCTCACCGATGAAGATTTCCTCAGGGTTTTTGGCTAAGAGGTAGCCACCGTGCTTGCCTGACTGACTGACAACCCATCCTCTCGCTTTCAGGTCGAGCATAATATGCTCTAAGAAGCGTTTTGGCACGACGTTGCGTTGCGCTAGCTGGCGAATCGAGAGCGGGCCATGGCCGTAATTTTCAGCCAGGGTCATCAAGGCGCGAAGGGCGTAGTCGCATTTTTTGGAAATCTTCATGATCTGCTTTGTTATATACGACAAATTTGGTCGTTATTATAGAAGGGACTGAAGGATCGTCAAGAGAAGGTTTGTCCAAAAAAATCCCCCGTTTCTTGGTCAGTTTGCCGTGTCAGTAAGAGCGCAAGGATAAATCCCTGCGCTCCGATAGAATGTTACTAGCTTACGGGTTTTCTGAGATCAGACAAAGTATGTTGAGCGGCAAATTTTAGTGGGTGATCTTGCGCTCCTCCAATAGCCTTTGGCGGGTGTAGGCAATCAAACCGCCAGCCTCGATGATGGCTTTCCGCGCCGCCGGCAAGGGGATGATTGGGAAACGTTTGCTCTTACTATGGTTGATCACCTCCTCTTCGGTCACCTCTAATTGATCGCCTTCTTCAGCCTCAATGGTAGGACAGATGACTAGCTTTAGACCAAGATTGACTGCATTTTGAAAGAAAATGCGCGCGAAACTCCTGGCTATAATCACCAGTTCCCAGCCTTTTAGCGCAGAAACTGCCTGTTCGCGCGAGGAGCCACAGCCAAAGTTTTCGCCTGCAACAATGATGCTCTGAGGCGGAATTTGACCGCTATTGAGTTTTTTGTTTAAAGGATAGTCGGCGAAGGCATATTGCGGCGTTTCGGCAGGCAAGACGGTTGCCATGTAGCGGCCGGGGTAGATGTGATCGGTGGAGATGTCATCTCCGAGGGTGAGGACAACGTTTGCCATCTCAGTCTCCTTCTGGATTGCTTTCGATAAGCGGGAGTCCAATCTGGCGAGGATCGGTAATCACGCCGCTTAGGGCGCTGGCAGCCGCCACGGCCGGTGAGCAAAGATAAACTTCGGCGTTTGGGTTGCCCATACGGCCTTTGAAATTGCGATTGGTGGTGGATAAGCCCACTTCGCCATCTCCCAGGACGCCTTCGTGTACGCCCAGACAAGGCCCACAACCGGGATTCATCACCACTGCACCGGCTTCCAGCAGCTCTTTGATATAGCCTTTTTCAAGGGCTTGATGATAAATGCGATAGGAAGCCGGGAAGACCAATAAGCGCACCGTGCGGGCTATTTTCTTACCGCGCAAAATCTTGGCGGCAATCTCAATATCATCCAATCGCCCGTTGGTACAAGAGCCGATCATGATTTGATCGACAGCGATCCCATAAGCTTCTTCAACCGACTTTACGTTGTCCACCGTGTGAGGAAATGCCACCATTGGCGTAAGCGTTGAGACATCCAGCTCAACAACCTCTGCATACGTGGCATCGGGGTCGGGGAATAAATCGCGGTTGAGCTCGGTTAGGCCGCATTCGGTGTGCAAATACCGCCAGGTTTCCTCGTCTGGTGGAACGATGCCGCTGGTTGCTCCGGCTTCAATCGCCATATTGCAAAGGGTCATTCTGCCAGAAGTGGGCAGGCGCTGAATCGTGTCGCCGTGAAATTCCAAAACCTTAAAATTCGCTCCTTGGGCGGAAATCTTACCGATCAACGCCAGAATGACATCCTTGGCACCGACAAAAGGGGGAATTTTGCCTCTCAGGTTCACCTTAATGGTAGCAGGCACTTCGACATTCAGAACCCGTCCCAAGGTCCAGACGCTCGCCATTTCGGTGGCGCCAATCCCAAAAGCAAATGCCCCAAACGCGCCATGGGTGGTGGTGTGGCTATCTGTACCGACAACCACGTAGCCAGGTAAGACATACCCGGATTCGGCCAGCACCTGATGACAGATACCGCCTTCATCGCCGCGAATATCGTGAAATTTTTGGATGCCTTGTTGGCGCACAAATTGGCGAATCTTTTTTTGATTGGTGGCGGTTTTAGCGCTTTCGGCTGGCACGCGATGATCGAAAATAATTGCTATCCTGGATGGATCCCAGACTTTTGGTTCTAATCCTGTCCCTTTGAAGATCTCCTGGAATTGATTGATAACCAAAGCAGAGTTTTCATGTGACATTGCCAGATCAACGCGCGGTTCCAGGACTTCGCCGGGGAAAACTTGCGTCCGATCGCTGGCTCTGGAAAGGATTTTTTCCACCATCGTCATTCCCATTTTTCTACCTCCAAGGAAATATTACTGATTACAACTTTTCGGCGATGGCTTTAGCCATTTCAAGGGTGGAATGGTAGCCTCCCATATCATAGGTGCGCACCTGTCCTTCGGCAATGACCGCCGCAATGGCAGCCTCCAGCCGCCGGGCTTTTTCGGTTTCACCCAGCCAATCAAGCATCAGCTTTACCGATAAGATGGTGGCAATTGGGTTCACTTTATATTGACCGGCGTACTTAGGCGCCGAGCCATGAGTTGGTTCAAACACCGCCAGTTTCTCGCCGATATTGCCCGAACAACCAAAGCCCAGCCCTCCAACCATTTGGGCACACAAATCGGAGATGATGTCGCCATAAAGATTGGGAGCTACCAATACATCATAATTTAAGGGGTTCTTCAAAAGCCACATGCAGATAGCATCGACATTAGCTTCTTCCCATGGAATATCAGGATATTCTTTTGCCACATCACGGGCTGCTTGCAGAAAGAGGCCATCTGAAGCCCGCACAACATTGGCTTTATGGATGACGGTCACTTTTCGGCGTCCGTTTTTGCGCGCATACTCAAAGGCAGCTCGCACGATGCGCTGCGATGCCCGCCACGTGTTGACCTTGCAGGAAATGGCAAACTGGTCGCCGGGGAGGTCTTTGAAAGGCGCAAAATTCGGGGCATGTTTGGCGAGCACTGCCTGGATTTCGACCGGGACGGGAGAAAATTCCACGCCGGCATATAAATCCTCTGTGTTTTCCCGAAAGACGATCAGATCGATCCGCTCTTGGTAATTGAGTGGATTACCTGCATAGGCTTTGCACGGTCTGAGACAGATATATAAATCGAAAAGTTGGCGCAACCTGACGATCGGAGAGCGATAGACCAGGCCTTTCCCTTGCAACTCGGGGACGAGTTCGGCTTCGGCAGCATCGCTCGGTTTTGAGGTGATTGCTCCAAACAAGGCCGCATCGACTTTTTGAAGGAGATCAATGGTGCGCTGGGGAAGCGGGTCGCCTTCTTTGCACCAAAACTCCCAGCCGATGTCTCCGTGAATAACCTCTGCGTCTAAATCAAGACGGTCGAGGACAATGTGAGCCGCATCCAATACATCCTCTCCAATTCCGTCACCTGGCAGCCATGCAATGCGATATTTTGCCATGAAGGTTTTCCTTTCTGTTTTGGGCAAAGGTATGCCCCGGTATCTCGAGAACCATTGCGCCCTATTTTATCGCATTTGCGCTGAAATCTCGGTTCGTTTCACAGACTAGGCGGCACAGGTCGAAGCGCGGCTACCTCTGAGCGTTGATGAGACGACAATCGTATCGTTAGGAGCTCATGCCATGCGGCTTCTGAGACGCAAGGAAAGATGTAACCTTTGCTTGCCCAATGCATCTAAATCGTTGACTTTGTAAATCTATCGGTTGGAGTAGCAAACGGATGGCAAATCAGGCAAAACCACAACCTACAGTGATTATCTTTACAACCCCCACCTGTTCTTTCTGCAATGCTGCCAAGCGGTATTTTCGCGAGCGGGGGATCAAATTTCGCGATGTTGATGTCAGTCGCGACCCGGCTGCAGCGCGCGACATGGTGCGCCGATCCGGGCAGAGCGGCGTGCCGGTCATTGATATCGGCGGCAAAATTGTGGTGGGATTCGATCGGGCAAAAATCGACCAGTATTTAGGTTTGAAATAAACCAAATCTTGATTGGAGGTAGAAAATGAGTGAATTAAAAATTCAACCCCTTGGAACGCGTGTCCTGATCAAACCCCTGGACCAGGAGTCCAAAACTGCTTCGGGATTGTATATCCCCGAAACGGCAAAAGAGAAGCCCCAAACCGGTATCGTGGTTGCAGTAGGCGACTCGGAAGAAGTGTGTCTAAAGGTTAACGATAAAGTTTTGTTTCCAAAATATACCGGGACCGAGTTTAAGATCGATGGGGAAGAATATCTGCTGATGGAGTGCAGCGACGTCTTAGCCAAATTTTTGAATTAAGGATAGCTCCGGTAACGCTCATCCCTTCCTTCTGAACAAAGTAAGGCACAAGATTAACAGGGTGGATAATCCCCTTACTTTGTTCCGTCGAGTGTGCCTAAAGAGTGCATCGAAACAAACTCCGAGCGGTTAATTGCGTTCTCGTCCTAGATATCCCATAAGTGGTTAAACAAACTTCTTAACCAGAAGTCGAGTTTCTCATCAGGCTGAGAGGCGTAATTACCTACCAAAGGCTCTATTTGGCAGGACAGACCGTCCACGAATATTTCACGAATGTACGAATAGCAATTCCATTCGTTTATTCGTGGTCAATTCGTGGACGGTTTTCTCAGCAAATTATCAACCCGACTTGTGATGGTAGGTTGTTACTGACAGGCAGAGAATTCTTATTCTTTTCATACAAAGGTTTGATATAATCCCTCTGAAGAAATAACCTCTATGGTGAATCATCTCTGAACCGAACTGGCGAGAGGTTTTTGTCTATTGGAAAAAACCGTATTTTCAACCGCAGGAGCATGAGGAATGAAAGCGTTAATTATCTTTGCGCTTGTCAATGCCATCCTTGCGATTTCCTATCTTATGTTATATATCTGGCACTCGATACGACGCACCATTGAGCGTTTTCGCCGCGCCTTTAAAGCAACTGTCTCATAACCCTCACTGTTCCTGAACTCGAATCCCTACCCCGCACCCCTATAGAGGATGGTTTGAGCCATCGCGAGTGTCCCTTGACGAACAGGTTTTAGGGGCTTATAATCGAAACCCGATAACGATCAGCGATAATGATTTGCGAGGATACGCCACGTTTCGGGATTTCTTTCTCGGTTTTATCCGCATTCATATTCTCTACCATGCACAGAAGGAACCAATCTACGGCTTGGATTTCTTGCAAGAGCTAAGCCGGCATGGCTATCCAATCAGCCCTGGGACGCTTTACCCGATCTTTCATAAGCTAGAAAAGGAAGGGTATCTGGTGGCGGAAAAGCGGGTTGTGGCGGGCAAGGTGCGCAAGTATTACCGCGCTACCCAAAAAGGTGAGTTTGCCCTGCGCGAAGCCGTGGAGAAAGCTCGCCAATTATGGAATGAAATTCGTGACCTCGAAAACCACGATTAGGAGCCTGAAATGAAAACAGAGCGCCAAGCAGCCATTTCTTTTATTTTTATGATGGGGTTGGTCAGCGCGTTTGGGGATATAGTTTATGAATCAGCGCGCAGCATCAGCGGTCCCTATCTGGCTTTTCTAGGCGCCAGCGCAGTGGTGGTTGGAGCGGTGTCCGGTTTGGGGGAATTCCTGGGATATGGTTTGCGTTTGGTCTCTGGTTATTTAGCCGATCGGAGGCGAGCTTACTGGGTAGCCACCTTTATTGGCTATGGGTTAATTCTGTGTCTTCCTTTTTTGGCATTTGCCACCACCTGGCAGGTAGCGGCTGCGCTATTAATTTTGGAACGCATTGGCAAAGCCATCCGCTCGCCCGCCCGAGATACCCTTTTATCTCATGCGACCCATCAAATCGGGCGTGGTTGGGGTTTTGCACTGCATGAATTTCTCGATCAAATTGGGGCTATTCTCGGTCCGCTCGTTCTTTCCTTAGCCTTCCTGGTCCATCAAAATTATCGGAGTGGTTTTCATTGGCTCTGGCTGCCGGCTATTTCCGTGCTGGTTTTCTTATTCATTGCGCGTTGGAAAGTCCCTGATCCGCAAACGTTGGAAGCTAAAACAAGCGAGGCTTCCCAGAAAACACCTCTACCTTTGGAGTTCTGGCACTATGCCGCCTTCACTTTTTTAGGCGTGGCGGGTTTTGTCAGTTTTCCTTTGTTATCTCTATATTGGGTGAAAGAAGGTATTGTCCAGGCAGCCTGGATACCTACCCTATATGCTGTCGCGATGGGCGTCGATGCACTTATCGCCCTAGCAGTGGGTCGACTCTACGACCGTTTTGGTTTGAATACGTTATTTGCTGTGCCTTTTCTGACGCTCCTCGTTCCGCTCAGTGGTTTTTCTGATTCGGCGATTTTGATTGGGGTGAGCATCCTGCTTTGGGCAAGCGTGATGGCAATCCACGAGACAACCATGCGGGCTGCTGTGGCTGACATTGCTCAAATTCAGAAGCGGGCGACGGCATACGGAATCTTCAATACCATCTATGGCGCAGGCTGGTTTGTTGGGGGAAGCCTTTTAGGTTGGTTGTACCAATCTGCCATGCCAGCTTTGCCCTGGGTTGTGTTCGGATTGGAAGTCTTTGCGACGGCAGTTTTTTGGCTTCTGGTGCGGCGCAGGCAACCGCTTGCGTCAAGTCGCGCTTGACGGGAGCCTCCAATGTATGACGCGCTGAGCGAGAATTACGACCGTTTTGTCAACTGGCAGGAGCGCTTGGCTTATGAATTGCCCTTTCTCGAGCAGGTTTTGAATTCCATCCCAACGCCGAAGGGTGGAAATCTGAGCCTGTTGGATGCAGCGTGTGGAACAGGGATGCACGCCATTGCGCTTGCCCAGCGAGGGTATGAGGTGGCAGGCAGCGACCTCAGCCCGAAAATGATTGCCCAGGCGAGGCGGAATGCAGCCAAAGCCGGCGTGCAAGTGCGCTTTGAGACGGTTGGCTTTGGCGAACAAACGGCTGTGTTTGGTGAAATGCGTTTTGATGCGGTGTTCTGTTTGGGAAATTCTTTGCCCCATTTGTTGACCCAAGGAGAGTTATCAAGAGCCTTGAGCGATTTCTTCAGCCTGCTGTGTTCCCCTGGCGTATTGTTGATCCAGAATCGCAACTTTGATCGAGTGCTTCAAACCAGGCAACGGGAGATGGAACCCCAATCCGTCCGTGAAGGGAATCGGGAGTGGATTTTTATTCGCTTTTATGATTTTTTGGCCGATGACCTGATTCGCTTTAACTTTCTCACCTTGTCCCGTCAAGGGAATCAACGCTGGGAACAGAAATGGCAAAGCTCGTTATTGCGACCGCTGATGGCAGCCGAGTTGAACAAACTTCTCAGCGAAGCGGGCTTTTCCTCAATCAAGCTCTTGGGAAATTTGGCTGGAGAGGCGTTTGATCCTGTTTTAAGCCCCAATCTGGTTAGCTTGGCTTATAAGACCTAATCTTCCCATCGGTCACCGAGACAAATTCCTAAATCGCGGGCCGTGCGGATCACATCGCTATCGAGAGGAACAGTTTTCGTGCGTTTGGCAACTTTTTCTAAAGGGACATAGCGCACATTGGGTGGGTCTAGCGCAACCATGACACCGTGCATTCCGTCAGCGAGGGCGCGTACGGCTGCGGCGCCAAAGCGCAAGGCAGTCAGGCGGTCGAAGGCGGTTGGCGATCCGCCGCGCAGGAGATGCCCCAGAACAACGAGGCGAGTTTCCTTTGCTGTGCGCGCTTCCAGTTCAGCCGCCAGAATCTCCCCAATGCCTCCTAAGCGTTCCTGTCGCCCGAATTGAGGCTGAGCGACGATTTTTCCCCCCACCGGATGAGCTGCTTCCGAAACAACAACGATGCTGAAACTACGCCCCTGGGCGTCGCGTTGGAGGATTTTTTGCACTACCACGTCGATATCGAAAGGAATTTCGGGAATTAAAATCACATCCGCTGAACCGGCAATACCGCAATTTAAAGCAATCCAACCCGCATAGCGGCCCATGACCTCGACCACCATGATTCGCCCGTGAGAGGCAGCCGTGGTGTGGAGGCGGTCGAGACACTCGGTGGCGAAAGCAACCGCAGTGTCAAAACCAAAGGTAATGACGGTTTTTTCTAGGTCGTTATCGATGGTTTTGGGTACGCCAACCACCCGACAGCCCTTTAGATGTAAGGCATTGGCGATTTCAAGCGAGCCATCCCCGCCAACCGTGATCAAGGCGTCGATTCCCTCGGAGCGAAAGGCGGAGAGGATTTCATCTGTGCGGTCAACCAGTTCTACGGAGCCATCCGGTTTGGTTACTGGAAACCGTAAGGGGTTATTGCGATTGGTGGTGCCCAGAATCGTTCCGCCGCGATGAGTAATGCCGCGCACGGTGTCTCGGATCAAAGGGATGAAGCCACCTTCGGGATAATCCTTGGGAAACATAATTCCATTATAGGCATCTCGAATGCCAACCACTTCCCAACCGCGATTAAGGGCGGAAATCGTTGCAGCTTTGATAACCGCATTTAAACCTGGGGCATCTCCACCGCCGGTGGTGATGGCTATTTTTTTAATGGGATGATGGGTGTTCATGGTGGTTATCTCTCGGAATATTGGGGAATTTATGGAATCTTTACTCTCATTTTACTCCCTGTTCATGGGAAAAACGAGGTTTTTCAGCCTCTTCGGAAGAAATGAGCGCACAGGTCGAAGAAGTCAATGCTGCGGCGCAATCGCTGGCAGAGATGGCGCGCACACTTCAGCAAATCGTCACCGAATTTCGGTTAAACGAGAATGGCGGTATTCAGACGAGTTTCAATCCCAAAGAAAAAGAATCGTCGGTGATAGCCTGAGTTATCAGTGCTACTTCACCATTCAAGCTCCTGTCCTCCCTTTTGGGCAGGAGCTTTTGATTAAGTTATAACCAACGCCTGATCAAATTTCAGGAAAACAACCTGAAAATCCAGTATAATAATATTCGTATAGAAATCAAACCCAGCTCAGTTTTCTATCATTGAGTCCCCTGCAGAAACAAACCGCAACAGTCGCTGAGAGCTTTCGATACTATTGTTGAAAAAGTCTCCGTTTGCTCAGCGGTAAAACTGGCTACATGCAGGCTGGTGATCATTGGTTCACTTGAACGAGGGTCTGCGTTCATTAGGAAAAGGTGAGTGGGAACGTTATTGGTAACGAAGGAGGCGAATGATGGTAAAGCTTTCTGATCTCATCAAGATTAGCGATTATGAATGGGAAATCCCCAAAACCGTAAATCCCAAAATGCAGGTGCCAGTGCGCATCTTTGCCACGCGTCGTTTGCTAGAAATGGCAATGGTAGACGAATCCCTGCAACAGGCGGTCAATTCGGCTACTTTGCCGGGTTTGGTCGGGCATGTGCTGGTTATGCCGGATATGCATCAGGGATATGGTTTCCCAATCGGTGGAGTGGCTGCGACACGCTATCCTGAAGGGGTGATTTCCCCTGGTGGGATTGGCTATGACATTAATTGTGGCGTGCGCTTGCTGGCTTCTCAAATTGACATCGACGAAGCAGCGCCTTTTCTGGAAGAGCTAACCCTTGCTCTGGACCGCAATTGCCCAAGCGGAGTTGGGAAAGAAGGCCATATCCGCTTGACAGATAAAGAACTGGACAACGTTTGCATCAATGGCAGCCGCTGGGCGTTGAAAAATGGCTATGCCGTGCAAGCCGATCTTGCCCGTACTGAAGAGAGCGGCTGCGTGGATGGCGCCGACCCTCAAACGATCAGCAAACGCGCTCGTGAACGTGGCCGAGACCAGTTAGGCACCCTTGGCGCAGGGAATCACTTCCTTGAAGTGGATTTGATCGAACAAATTTACGATCCGCAAGCGGCTGAGGTAATGGGGTTAAGGGAAGGGTGTATCGCCGTTCAGATTCATTGTGGTTCGCGGGGCTTTGGACATCAGATTTGCAGCGATTACGTGGATGAGTTTCAAGCTGCGGTTAAACGCTATGGGATTCAGTTGCCCGATCGCGAGCTGGTCTGTGCCCCGCTTACCTCTCCGGAAGGTCAGCGCTACCTCAAGGCGATGCGCTGCGCAGCCAATTATGCCTTTGCCAACCGTCAGGTGCTTGCCCATTACACCCGCCACGCCTTTGAAGAAGCTTTAGGAGGTAAGGTCAAGAATTGGCAGTTACACCAGGTTTATGACATTGCCCACAACATGGGAAAGATCGAGGTGCACGAGATTGAAGGTCAGAAGATCAAGGTCTGCGTGCATCGGAAAGGGGCAACGCGGGCTTTTGGTCCCGGCTTTGAAGACCTCCCGCCGGAATACAAACCAATCGGCCAACCGGTTTTGGTGCCTGGCAGCATGGGGACGGCCTCGTGGGTGTTGCTTGGCACCGAGGAAAGCACGCAACGGTCATTTGCTTCTACCTGTCATGGGGCCGGGCGCACGATGAGCCGCGCCCAGGCAAAAAAGAAAATCTGGGGCGAAGACTTACGCAACACGTTGCAAAGTCGAGGCATTTACATTCGGGCGGGTTCGCTGTCTGGCCTGGCTGAAGAAGCCCCGGAAGCCTACAAAGACGTGGATGATGTCGTTCAGACTGTGGTTGGCGCAGGCATTGCTCGCAAGGTTGCCAGATTGGTGCCGATCGCCGTGGTGAAAGGTTAGTCAGGGTAAAAGCGTCTTAATGAGTCAAGATTTGCGATAAGAAGAGCTTGGTTCGGTCGTGCTGTGGATGGTTGAAAATCTCTTGCGGGGTGCCGCTTTCAACCACTTTGCCGTCGTCGAAGAAGAACATGCGGTGAGCCACGGCTTTGGCAAAACCCATTTCATGGGTTACTACCACCATCGTCATGCCGCTGCGGGCTAGTTCGATCATCACATCCAACACTTCCTTGATCATCTCCGGGTCGAGCGCAGAGGTTGGTTCATCAAAGAGCATGATCTTTGGTTGCATAGCCAGAGCGCGGGCGATTGCGACGCGCTGTTGTTGACCGCCAGAAAGTTGTGCCGGGTACTTATGGGCTTGTTCCGGGATGCCAACGCGTTGAAGTAGCTGCATTCCAATCTCTTCTGCTTTTTCTTTTTTCCACTTTCGCACCCAAATCGGGGCAAGGGTGATATTCTGCAAGACGGTCAAATGGGGGAAGAGGTTAAAAGACTGAAAAACCATGCCAGTTTCCATGCGCACCCGTTCAACATTGCGCATGTCCTTGGTCAGCTCAATTCCATCCACGACAATCTGACCCTGTTGGTGTTCCTCGAGACGGTTGATGGTGCGGATAAACGTAGATTTGCCTGAGCCTGATGGTCCAAAAATCACTACCACCTCGCCCTTGTATACTTCGAGACTGATCCCCTTTAGGGCATGAAAATGCCCGTACCATTTATGCACCTCGCGGGCGATGATCATCGGATATGATCGATCAACGGTAGTGGGATCGCTCATCGCTTATTCCTCCAATGGTTATAAACCGGATTGTGATGAAAGACTGAACCGGCTCGTGATTCGCTACCAATTATAACGTCAGTTTTGCCTGTAATGACGATATTTTTTACTCCCAAAAGATGCGGCGAACGATTGGCGCAAACCTGGCTTTGGTCAGGGTGGCTAAATCTTGTGGTGAGATGGCAAGCATCAACCCGCGCTGCCCACCAGAGATGATGATTTCTGGCAACGATTCGGCAGATGAGTCAATCACCATTTGGTAGCCGCGGTTGAGGAGCGCCAGGGGTGAAATACCACCGGCTTGTAAGCCGGTTAGCCGTTCGGCATCCTTCTCGGTCGGGATGTGGAGTTTCTTCTCGTTGAGGGCAGAAGCCAACGCCTTAAGGTCCACTTCTTTATCGCCAGGTACAATCGCTAAAATATTTCGGCCGCGCTCAAGGCGGGTGACAACAATCGTCTTGTAGACGAGGGAAGGTGGCACACCCAGTAGAACGGCTGTCTCGACCGCACCGCGTTTTTCAGGGGATAGGTCAAAACGGCGAAAGTTAATTTTGCGTTGTTCTAAGAAACGAATGACATTATTTGCAGCTTTCATCCCCTTAATTTTATCCGACTCTCGGGCTGGGTTTTGGGCAAGGTCAGGGTAAAAACTGCGCCTCCTTGAGAGGAATTGGCTGCCTCTAACCAGCCTCCGTGGGCAACGGCTAAATTACGGGCAATCGTTAAACCCAGCCCACTTCCTCCTTCTGAACGACTGCGTGAGCGGTCAGCGCGATAAAACCGCTCAAAGATATAGGGCAAATCTGCCTCTGGGATGCCTGGGCCGCTATCCTTAACCATAATTTTTACCTGTTCGCCCACATCCTCAACGCCAATTTTGATCTCGCCTCCCGTCGGCGTATATCTCAAGGCATTGGAGAGTAGATTACCCAAAATTTGTTCCAGGCGTATTGGATCACCGCTGACCTCTAAAAGAGCAATTCCATCTTTTGACCAATCAGGCAGGGATAAGCGAATTTGTCGCTCAGTGGCTTGGGCTTGGAAGGTGTCGATAATGCGGGTGATTAATTTCTGAACACCGACAACAGTTTTCTCGAGGGATAACTGGCCGCTCTCGGCAAGCGCTAAGGTGCGTAAATCTTCCACCAGGCGGGTAAGCAAATGGTTTTGTTCCAGGATGGTTTGGAGAGATGCGACAGACAGGGGGTAAACGCCATCGATGAGCGCCTCAAGATGGGCTCTTTGAATCGCCAGCGGATTGCGTAATTCATGGGCTATATCGGCGGTCATCGTTCGGCGCGTTTGTTCTGCTTTTTCAAGAGCCTCGGCCATTTGATTAAACGTCTCGGCAAGCAAGCCAATCTCATCACCTCCATGAACTTTGACCCTTTGTGAAAGGTTGCCTGCCCGAATCTGCCTAGCTGCCTGGGTCAATTCTCGGATTGGACGACCCAGGCTAATGGATAGAAAAACTGCAATCAATAGCCCCAGCCCTCCGCCGATCGCCGCTGCCACGATGGCGGCACGGTTTAATCTTTGCACCAGACGGCTTTCGTCGGCGCGGCTGAACATCATTCCTCCTTCGATCAACAGATAACCGACGGTTTGATTTCCGACGCGGATCGCATCAGCCAGGGCAAGGGATTCGATCGTCCATTTTGAACCTGTATTCTGATTTGCGCTGTCATAGACAAGCGTGCCCTGTCCATCAGCAATCTGGATGCGCTGGTTCATCATCATGCCATGCATCATGCTATTTGACCCGTGCATCCAACCCCAATTCTGCCACCCAAATCCTCTTCCCCAACCACCGCGGGTGAACAAGGAGTCAACTTCACTCCAGGATTGATGAGTTTGATAAAACTCGGCCAGGGTCTGGAGCATTTCATCGCGGCTGACCATTCCTCCGGGGAACATAAAGGCTCGCACCTCGCTGGCAGTGGATTGACGGGCAATCCAAACCACGCTAACCACCGAGACAAAGACGATTAATGCAAATGCAGCAATAAACTTTTTGGTCATTACACGATCGTTCGAGCAAAACGGTAACCAACCCCAAAGACGGTCTCAATGTATTGTGGATGCTTGGGTTCTTTTTCTAATTTTGCGCGCAAATTCTTAATGTGGGCATCGATCGTGCGTTCATAGCCCTCGTAAGCCACTCCTTGAACCGCTTCAAGCAATTGGTATCGACTGAACACACGCCCAGGTTGAGTCGCCATGGCTACCAGGAGGTTGAACTCAGTCGGCGTCAAATCGATTTCTTGATCACCTCGCCGCACAGTGTGAGCATTGACATCGATTTCCAGGTCAGCGACGCGGATCATCGGTTCAGGGGTTCGACCAGCGGAAGCGCGCCGCAGCAGGGCTCTCACCCGCGCCACCACCACCTTTGGCGAAAAGGGTTTGGTCACATAATCATCCGCACCCACTTCCAACCCAACGATTTGATCGATCTCTTCTACCCGGGCGGTTAGCATCAAAATTGGTGTATCCCCCTTTTGGCGAATATGACGGGCGACATCTAAACCATCCATGCCCGGCAAATTCAGGTCCAGAATGACGAGATCGGGCTGCTGTTGCTGCCACAATGTCAAGCCCTTATCGCCACGCTGCGCCTCTATTACTTGATAACCGCTTTGCTCCAGGTATGAGCGGAGCACTTTTACCAGTTCAACCTCATCTTCGATGATCAAAATTTTTGCCATTTACACATAACTCAGTTTGACAGCCAGTTCGGCGTTATAAAGCGAACCGCCAGCCGCTCCGCGTATCGTGTTATGCGATAATACGGTAAGCTTGAGATCAAAGATCGGATCTGCGCGTACCTTTCCCACCGTTGTAACCATCCCGTTGCCAAAATCACGGTCTAAGCGAGGTTGAGGGCGGTCAACTTCTTCCAAAACACGGATGACCGGACGAGGAGTAGAAGGTAGTTCCTCACAGTCTTGCGGAGGTTGATAGGCGCGCAGTACCTGTTTGGCTGCCTCGACGGTGGCTCCAGAGCGCAATTTCACACTCAGGCAGACTGTGTGTCCTTCGGTGACTGGCACTCGATTAGTGTGGGCTGAGATGGTCAGCGGAGCAAATTCAATATGCCCATCTCGCAAAGTTCCCAAGATTTTCAAGGGCTCTTGCTCAACTTTTTCGTCCTCACCGGCAATGTAAGGCAGGATATTGTCGTAAATGTCCAGGGAAGGCACCCCAGGATAGCCTGCCCCGGAGATTGCCTGCATGGAAACGGCAAAGACCTGCTCAACTCCAAAATTATCGGCTAAAGCTTTTAGAGCGATGGTCATACCGGTACAGGTACAATTCGAATTGGTAATGATTCCACCCGACCAGCCTCGGTGTTCTCTTTGATATTTCAGGATAGCGAGGTGATCGGGATTCACTTCTGGAAGAAGGATGGGCACATCTGGCTCCATGCGATAAGCAGACGCGTTAGAACAAACTAAAACGCCGCTTTGGGCAAGGCGGGCTTCCAGTTCCCAGGCCGATTGGGTGGGTAAAGCCGAAAAAGCAATGGGCGTTTGCACTGTTTTGGGATTGGTCTCAACAAGGGTCATCGCCCGCGCCCATTCGGGCATGGGCGTGGTTAAAACCCAATGGCAGGCTTCTGCATAAGTCATTCCCACCGAGCGATCGGAGCCGGTTAATGTCACCACTTCGAACCATGGGTGACCATCCAACAATTGCACAAATCTTTGCCCTACCGTGCCGGTTGCGCCAAGAACAGAAACAGCTATCTTCTTCATTCGTACTGCCCTCAAATGCGATTTATAAACCCGAATTATACATGATATGCAGCCGTTCGGAAAATTCGTGCAGAGTTAAACTTTTGAGCTGAGAGAATTGAGAAGGTGAGCGTATTCTCCCCCTGATTGCTGCCGAACCCAGACGGTAATCTCATCCCTCATTCCCAGACCCTCTCCCAAAGGGAGAAGGAAGTCGGGCTCCAAAAGGCCTGTGGAAACGGGTTTATGCCAAGGGAAATTTATCCCAGGTCGATAATCCACCGAAGAGCCTATGCTTTCCTCCCGCATCCCTAGCCCTTCTCTCTGAGGAAAGAGAGAGGCAAGCTCCCTTTCCTCACCGGAAGGGGCTAGGGGTGAGGGGTAGAAGAAATTACGAACCACTTCCTGGGGTGGGTGTTGGTGCCCAGCGGCCGCCTTGCCCTCCCCAACTGCCACCGTGGCAAGGACCTCTACCGCTTCCAAAACCGCCGCCGTTTTGGAACATCCAATTCATGCGTGAGAGCATCCATTCAGCCTGAGCTTGGGTGATCACCCCATCGGTCACCATTTTGGATAAGGCTTCCTTTTTGGCATCCAGTAACATGGATTGGAACTGCTCAACCGAATAGCCTTTTGCCATGGCAACCTGCCACAGGGTCTTTCCAGCCACCAGTTCATTCTGGAGCGCCTCAACGGATAGACCAAGCTTTGGGGCGATGGCGGTGATCAGGTATTCGTGCATAAAGCCGCCTTGGGTGCCTTGATTCCAGCGTCCCATCATGCCACCGCCATTCCAACGCCCCATGCCACCAAAAGGTGCCCAGTTTGGCGCCAGACCGCTCGGCGGGGTCTGGGTTTGCGCGAACGCAAATCCTGCAACCCCAAAAATCAAAATCGCTAAACCTGCTCCAAGAACAATTAACAAGAAATTCTTTAACATGTCTACCTCCGGGTAAAGATTTGTTTGATTTGAACTGGTTAAAGAATAACAAGAGCTTGTGAAAAAGTTATGAAGAGGAAGTGAAAAAGGGATGTAAATATCTGGGGGATGTTTTATAATTTTTGCGTGCCTGCTCCTTCGGTGGATCAACTTCTTCCCATTCTCCAAACTGCGGTAGGACCGGTTATTTTGGTTTCCGGCGTTGGTTTACTGTTGCTCACCATGACCAATCGTTTGGGGCGGGTGATCGACCGCGGGCGAAGCCTAGCCCAGGAGCATCGCACCAACCCCAATGCCGATCAAGCGCGCATTCTCAATCAATTGATGATCCTCAATCGACGCGCAGCTCTGATCCGCGGCGCGATTACCCTCGCCTCGTTGAGCGTTCTGCTGGCTGCCATCTTGGTTATCATTATCTTTTTAACTGCCTTATTTCAGTGGGAGATTGCTATCCTGTTGAGTGGGCTGTTCATTGCCTGTATGCTCTCCTTGATCGGCTCTCTGGTGGCATTTATCCAGGATCTCAACCTTTCGCTGGATGCCTATCAGTATGACATTAAGGATGTAGTGGGGAAAAAGCCTTTTAAAAGCGATTAGCCGCCGATTTCGCTCATCACCCGATTGACAGCAATTTCGTTCTGAGCCAGTCCGTGACCCCACGGTTTCTCCCATAAGCCGGCTAGAATTAACTCCCTCAATTCATCCATGCTTGCCCCTTGACGAAGCGGTGTGAGCAGGTCAACTTCTCCCTCTCGAAGCAGGCAAAGGCGCAGTTTTCCATCGGCGGTTAAGCGCGCCCGTGTGCATAAAGCGCAAAACGGTTTGGTGACCGAGGCAATGAAACCCACTTCCCCCCTGGCACCTGGAATGCGGAATACGCGGGCTTCCCCATCCAGGTCTCCATCGTACAATGGTTCTAATTGACCAAAGGCTTGCTCGACCATGCCATAGACTTCATCCATTGTGACCAATTGCTGTTGCTGGAATTCGGTTGCGCCTCCCAGGGGCATCATCTCGATAAAGCGCACCTGCCAGGGATGATCCAGGGTCAGGCCGGCAATATCGACCACATCTTTTTCGTTATAATTGCGCACCACTACGGCATTGATCTTCACCGGGGTCAAGCCGGCTTCTTCCGCTGCCCGAATTCCTGCCCAGACATCCTCTAGCTTCCCCCATCGGGTGAGAGTCTGAAACTTATCCGCTTGCAACGTATCCAAACTGATATTGACGCGCTGTAAGCCAGCTTCCTTTAGCTTCTGCGCTAATTTGGGCAATAAGATACCATTGGTTGTCATGGTCAGGGTCTTCAAACCCTGGATTGAGGCGATCTGGCGCACCAGTTCGACAACATTCATCCGTACCGTTGGTTCTCCACCGGTCAGGCGAATCTTATCGAAGCCCAAACGGACAAAGAGCTTTGCCAAAAAGAGGATTTCTTCGTCTTGCATCAACTCGCGGTTGGGGCGAAAGACCATCTCTTCTGGCATACAGTAAACACAGCGCAAATTACAATGATCGGTCAGACTGATGCGGAGATAATGAAGTCTGCGGCCAAAGCGATCGATTGCCATGTTCCCTTACCTGTATTTGGATAAGTTTACTCTATTATTATACCGTAAGAATCCATCCGAATGGGTTCACTTTTGCAGGATTTATGCGCATTTACTATGAATTTTCCCTAGTTAAAGCCAGTTTTTTATAATCCCTGACGTTATAAAAACTCTGAGATAGGGATTTATCCATGCTATAATCTGCCTCACCCTCTGAGAGCTAAAACATGCCTTCCATTTTTGATATCCTTGCCTTTGATGCTGATGACACCCTCTGGCACAACGAAAGCCGCTATCAGGCGGCCAAAAGTGAGTTTGTGCGCTTGATGTCAGCCTTTCAAACACCTGAGCAGGCGTCGGCGGTGTTGGATCAAATTGAGTTGGGGAATTTATCCCTTTATGGCTATGGCATGAAAAGCTTTACCCTTTCGATGATCGAAGCCGCCCTGGCGCTAAGTGATGGAAAACTCAGCAGTAAGGAAATTCAGGCGATCCTTAACCTCAGTCGGGCAGTGCTTACTGCTGAAGTTGAGCTGTTTCCGCACGTGGCTGAAACCATTGCGTGTTTGGCTGAAAGCTATCCCTTGATGCTCATCACCAAAGGAGATGCCAGCGAACAGGAACAAAAAATCCATCGTTCGGGCATTGGGCATTACTTCCGAATCATTGAAATCGTCCACGATAAGACGACAACTACCTATCAAAAGATTCTCGCCAAATATCATCTCTCTCCCCAACGGTTTGTTATGATCGGCAACTCTTTGCGCTCGGATATTTTGCCGGTGGTTCAAATCGGTGGAATTGCCATTTACCTTCCCCACAAACTGACCTGGGCGCATGAATTGGAGCATGACGGAGAACTTCCGCATGGTTCATATTACCAGCTTGAACAATTTGAACAACTGCCCGGTTTCTTGCGCTATCTAGAGCAGACTTTACCGGTCACTCCACCGCCAATAGAGCCGCTTTCAGGATAATCTCGCCAATTCGCTGCGCATCAGCTTCATTACCTCCTTCTAGGACGATGGCTACTGCCAGGGGAGTTCCGTCCCATCCCGAAGCCGTTCCCCCGACATACCAACTGATTTGCTGACCTTGCTGAGCCATGGTCGAGCTGCTCAAACTCCAGGTTAACCCGTTTAAATCCGTGTGTGACTCGAGCAATGGCTCGATTTCCGCGACGCGGTAAACCGTCAACGGAGTATTTTCGGGCTGGACGGTCACCCATCCACTGTTGGGCAGCTCAAAGGCATCGACCAGTTGTAACCCCAGGCGAGTGCCCCCATTGGAGAAAACAGCCGCAGCACAGGCTACTTGCAAGGGAGTGACCCATTCTCCGCCTTCTGGTTGAGCCCCCTCCATTAATCCATTCGGCAAGCCGATGGCGCGCAGCTCGGAGAGTCGCAAAGCTGCGATACCTTTTGGAAAGAGATCACCGCTAAGCGGGTTGATTGCATACCGCCCTTGAAAAGCCCGATTCAATAAAGGAGCATGAACATCTTGCAGATAGGCTTCAAGTTGAGCAGTTAAGAGATTGGAATCGAAAGTGGGTTGAGAAGAGATGGCTATCAGGTCACCATTTTGGGCGTTTACAACCACTGCCGCTCCAACTTGACCGTTCATAGCTTGGTCGACGGTTTTCTGCAATTCCAGGTCGAGGGTCAGACGCACAGCAATGCCGGGTGGTGGCGTGCCGGTCAACACGCGATGCCAGAGAATGACAGAGGTGCGATAGCCCCTCTCGCCGCTCAGCCATTCATCCAGGCTTCTTTCTAAACCGCTTTGGCCAAAGACAGGATGAGAATAGCCAAGTAACGGGCTGAGGGGCGGATAGAGGTTTTTGCGGATGAAGAAACTGTTCTGGCGCTCAGAAATCGCCAAAGGATGCAATTGGCGGTCGTAGATCGTTCCTCGTTGGACAAGTTGTTGGTAGATATAGCGTCGGGCGTTGTCCGTGCGCGCCAGCAAAACCGGAGCGCGATAGAGCGCGAACCACCCGGTTGTCAGGGCTATTGCAAGAAAGCCCAGCAACAGAATCCCCCCAAAAGCCAGATAAGGCCTTGGGTTGGGGAGGATGCCGGGTTTTGGTTGCGCCGAATGACTGACTTGCAGAGTCAGTGCCAGCATGATACAGGAAACCAGCAGAGACGATCCGCCATAAGAGACAAATGGCAAGGTCACTCCTGTTAAGGGCAAGAGGCGAAGATTGCCTCCAATGATTACAAGGCTTTGACCGCCAAAATAGGCTGCAATCCCAATCATCAAAAGGCGTTGAAATCGATCTTCGGCGCGCATGGCAATGACGATGGTGCGCAAAGCGATCAATGCCAGGCAACTCAAAAGGGCAAGGCTGCCGATCAGGCCGTTTTCTTCGACGATGGCCGCAAAGATAAAGTCCGAGTGCGGCACGGGTACTTGCTCAGGATAGCCCAAACCCAACCCTCGCCCGAATAACCCCCCATTTGCCACGGCGATTAAAGATTGGACAATCTGATAGGAACGATGAATGGGGTCTGCATACGGATTGAGCCAGGCTTCCACCCTCCAGCGAACCACGTCAAACAGCAGAACCCCGATCCCCAAACCCAACAAGATGCCTGTGATGCCAAATAGCAAGACAAGGCGTCTCTCGGTTGCAAAATAAAAGAGTACCGCTGAGAGAAAAAAGAAAATTGAGGCTGTTCCCAGATCGCGCTGGACAATCAGCAATCCCATTGCCAGGATGCTCATTCCGATACCAGGAGACAGTAAGGCCAAACGCTGTTTCGCGCTACTTGCTCTTTGGAATAAAGGCTGACTGCCTGCTAAATAGGCTGCCAGATATACAATGAGTAGCAGCTTGGTCGGCTCGGAAGGTTGAAAGTAAACCCCGCAGCAGCCCAACCACAGATGAGGCAACCCTGCTCCAGCCGGATTCGTGCCAAAGATTAGAGTGGCAAACACCAGACATAAACCGCCGGTTAGCCAGAGATACTTAAAGCGCCTTAAGTAGGATAAATCCCCCGGAGCTTTCAGGATTAAAAACAGAACCGAGCTAGAGACAACTAACCAGATTGTCTGTCGTTGAGCATGGTAGGGTGATAGACGCCAAAGTGTCATCAACCCCCATCCCATTAGGAGAAAGGCGCTGGGCAGGAGATAAGGATCGCGTTCCGGGATTGTCTTTTGAGCTGCTATCCAGACTCCTCCTAAGCAAGCCGCCCAGACCAGGAATCCCAATCCAGATTGCCATACACGCTCGATTGACAACATCCCTGATCGAACAATCGTTGCCAGGTTTAAGGCTAGTGCCAGGAGGAGAACGATGCCGAGGACCAGCAACAGCAGTGGACGTTCTCGATGTAGGTATAATGGGCTTTCATTTCTCATAAGCTGCACTGTCAAAAGCTGCTACGGAGCTCATGCACCCACTTCCAAACCACCGAATGACAGCTCTCCCCTTCCATCGATGCGGATACGAACACCAGACATTCCCCCCACCGTCTCTTGTCTATCTTTCTTGGAAATATTTCTCAATCAATAAACCCAATCGTTGCCGTGTTTCGAGTGGCACCATGTCTTTGCGGGTGATGAAAGCGTTGGCAAGGGCAGAGCCACACCCGCAGGTTCGCGTGGTTTGGAGATTGCGCAACAAATTCCGCACCGCTTGTTGGGCGATGGCGGTGTTGCGGTTCAAGACCTGAATAACCTGTTCTACCGTCACGGGCGTTTCACTGATATGCCAAACATCATAGTCGGTAACGTGTGCCATAACTGCGTAGCACATTTCTGCTTCACGCGCTAAAAAGGCTTCTGGAGAAGTGGTCATGCCGATAATGGACATGCCCCACGAACGAAAGACGTTTGACTCACTGCGGGTTGAGAAGCGAGGACCCTCGATTGTAATGATTGTGCCGCCCCGATGCACGGCCGCGCCAGTTGTCTGAATGGCATGCATTAGTTGTTCGGAAAGTTGATTGCAAAAAGGATCGGCGACGCTGATATGCACGACGCAATTACCCTCAAAAAAGGTGCGCTTGCGATTGCGAGTGAAGTCAAAGATGCCATCTGGGACAACCAATTCCCCTGGGGCATAATCTTCGCGCAAAGAACCGACAGCCGAAATGCTCACAATCTGTTCCACTCCCAGGCTCTTCAGGGCGTAGATATTGGCGCGGTAATTCACTTCACTTGGGGAAAAGCGATGTCCCTCCCCATGGCGGGCTAGAAAAGCGATGGGCTTTCCCTCGATTGTGCCACAGACAATCGGCGCGCTGGGTTTTCCAAACGGAGTTGAGACATCAATGACTTCCACATTCTCCAGGTCAGGCATCTGGTAAATTCCCGACCCCCCGATGATGGCCAAGATGGGTTGTTCGTTCATAGAGCCTCCCGTTCTCAAGATAAGTTTTCGATGTTGATTTGCACCTGACCGCAACGGATTTCATCTCCACCCGTTAGCACCGCTGGTTCGGTCAGGCGCGTTTGATTGAGATAGGTGCCGTTGGTTGAGTTTAAATCCTCCAGCCACCACTGCCCCTGTCGATAGAGGAGGCGCGCATGATGGCCGCTCACTGTGCTATCCGCTAGGCATAAATCACAGTTTGAATCGCGTCCGATGGTAATCTCAAGCTGTTGATAGAGGCGGGGTGTTGGCTCATCCGGTAATCGAAGGGAAAGTTTGGGAAGCGCGTTCAGGGATAGGGCACGGCTTTGAGCAATCAGGTCTTGATACAGAGTCCAAAAAGCCCAGCCTAAGAAGGCATATAAGCCCAAAGCAATGAAAATGCGAACTACCAGCAGGATAATGGCGCTCATCCTATTTCGAAGTCAACGAAAGTTTCTGTGTCTTGCTGATGGGTTGACTATCCTCGCCGTAGACTAAAGGGACTCCAGCCAGCGAGATTACATCTCCAGAGGACAAGATTGCTTGGCGAATGCGTTGATTATTGACCGTTGTACCCCCTGCCGAACCCAGATCGAAGAGCATATACTGCCCGCGCACAGCTCGAAGTTGCGCGTGTTGACGCGAGACCCTCGGGTCATCTAGAACCAAATGGTTATCTGGATGCCTGCCGATGTTTATAACAGCTTTATCCAGGGGAAAAATATGCACACCATTGACAATCAAAAAGGCATTTTGGGGAATCTCACAGGAGTCGATTGCTTTCTCTTCGCTCATTCCATGGGTCGCGGTATTCTCCTGTGCAAAATAGCCGCTGATATTGATCTGCTGATAGGGAATTTCTTCATCGTCAACGATCCGAATAATCGGCGGGGAAGCAAAGGTAAATCCGGCTTCTATTGCGAGGCGTTCCAATTCTTCTTCCAGTTCCTTGAGCAGTCGCTGCTCCTTTCTCAATTTGTCAGCGTAGAGCGGTGATGCCGCCAGCAGGAAATAGTTCGGTGCCAGAAGGCGGCCATCTTCCAAAACCTGATGCTCTTCTTGGAGAATTCGGCGCAATTGGTTGGCAATCTCGTGGCTGTTCATCTCAGAAGAGACAAAGCGCGCTGTTGAACCTTCAATCAGGACTTTCAAGCGCTGTTCTAGCTTGACGAAGTGTTCTTTGAGAAAGCTTTTGGCGTTCATCGTGATTCTTATCTTACCATGATGTATTTGAGCACAAGATAAATTGCAGATGAGAAGAAGCTCGACAAAGACTTGCTGACGCTCATGACCCACCGGGCCATTCTGGTGCCCCTCACTCTGGACACTGGATATCCAGATACGATAGCCATCCTGTGGTTTCTTTGGCAAGGCTAATCTGATTGAATTCATCTCCAACCCAGGCGAACCAGAGGGAACCATAGGGATCAAAGAGAAAGAGGCTCACGTCAAAGGAAAATTTCTCTAAAATATTCTTCATTCGATTGGAAAAAGGCAGTTGTGGAGGAAGCAGAATGACCTCTTTCGGCTCGAAAATAGCGCTTCGTTGAAATGACTCAGTCACCATGAGCAGATGTGTTTTGATCTCAGCCGTGTTATTGAGGGTATCGATGAGACCAAGGAGAAAATCGTAACAATCCTTACAGGGAATGGAATGCGGTTGGACCAACACCAGGTAATGTTCTCCAAGCCGAAGCAACCCCTCTTTTTCACAGACTAGCAAGAGATCAACAAAATCTCTTTCACCTTCGAAGCGAATCCAGCTCATCTTCAAACTCCATTACAACGGGCTTATACAAACTGAGGGTCTGTCTTCTTAAGATGGTTTTACCGCTGAGACAAATTATGAAACCAAGAATGGACGCTAAGATACGCAAAGGATACGAACGGTGGTACCACGAATGGGCGCGAATGAACGTAAAGGAAATAATAGATTTTTCGTGTTCATCCGTGGGTGTTGATGCTCTCCCGGAATTATTTATTCAAATCAATTTTACTTGAAAGTCAAAAGTTTTTTTGAATTTCTCGCTGAAGTGCAGGTTTCATGGTAAAATTTCCACACCCTTCTGTTCTGCGGAGGGATGGCCGAGCGGTTTAAGGCGCCTGTCTTGAAAACAGGTATGGAGCAATCCATCGTGGGTTCGAATCCCTCTCCCTCCGCCTGCACCGCCGATTGACAACCATCGAAATTGGAGCAAAAGGGCAAAAGCGCACTTTTTCATCTTGTAGGGGAGGTGCCAGAGTGGTCGATTGGGGCCGCCTGCTAAGCGGTTGCCGGGGGAGAACCTCGGCCGCAGGTTCGAATCCTGTCCTCCCCGCCTGTGAACAGCAGCAAGTCACCCAAGTGCACTGACCTGCTGCTTTTTGTTATCTTTTGCACTGCAACCTGAGAGCGTCCTGAAGGGTCGATATTGTCTCCAAGATCGCCTGTGGCAAACTCTTCAGGGTATTTCAACGGTCAATCCCCACCACGATTTGAGAAGGGCTGGTTTGGCACGGAAGGGGTGAGCAGAACAAGGGTTCGAGGCTAATCTGAGTAAGGCTCTCATTTGGTGGAGTGAATCCTGAATAATTGATAGGCGTTATCAGCATAAATCCTTTCAAGCGTTGGGCAATCGAGCGAGATAGCAGTAGCGATCACGAGGTGATTGATCCCCTCCAGACCGATTTGTTCGAGTTTCTCACAAGACGGAGACCGATAGAATTCATTGGCAAGCTGATAACGACGATACCACTCTATCACTTCTAGCGGGTGATAGGGGGTGGATTTGAAATCGACATAAATCGGTGCACCGCTTGCCAGACGGAAGTCCTGCAGTTTCACAGGGATCAGATAGATATCTTCAGGTTGCTTATGGTTGGCAACAAAAGCACTCAGAGTGCGTTCGGGTTGGGAACGTTTTCGCTGGAAGTCTAAGCTGATCCGTACCCAGCCAACCAGGAGCGTTATGGCAATCAGCGCCGTGGCAAAGGATGGCAATATCCAGATCAAAACCTCGCTTTTGGGGCGCTCGGCTTCAGAAGGGATCAGACCTGCCAGACGGCTAAGTAAGATGGTGACAGAAAGGGGGATCAAGACTACTGAAACCCGCCAGGGGAAAAGCAGTGCGAGGCTGGCGTTGTGGGTGAGGAGCACAATGAAAGTCAAAAGTGCACCCAATAACAGAGGAATGCCAAGCAACCAGCGCAATCCTTTCTGGCGCGCCAGATAAAGCCCGCTGAGGGTGAGGAAAATCTGAAAAACTGAGCTGGCATTGAACCAGACAGCGGGGTCGGCGTGGTGCGGAATGCGGATCTGGAACAAAATCTTATGAGCCTGCTCTCGAACCTGTGGCGAGACCCCGACGATAAAGGTCAGGTTGTAAAACACCACTGGTGAGATTAGAAGGATGAAGAATAAGGTAAAGCGCAAGAAGCTCAGGGCTGTCTGGCGCGCGTCGGATTTGGTCTTGACCTGGAATGCCTCTGCTAACTTCCTTATGGTAATGGCGAGGAACAGCAAAACGACCGCCAGCAAATAGGTGGGATGAAACCAGGCGGCGAAAGCTAATATGCAAAGAGCAAGAGTTACTTTTTCCTGTAATGCCAAATTGATGGCTGCCAAAAGCAAAACACCAAAGGAGCTTGGTTGGAGAACACTTCCCAATACACGCTGATCTGCCAATCCACCTTCGAGGGCATACGTCCATTCAGCTCCGAAGGTGCGCGAGAGCACAAAACGAAAGGCGGCGGAATGAATCAAGAAGAACAATGCCCAGAAAACCAAACGTCGGGCACGCGGTTGCAAGTCTATTTCACGACCGGCGACGTTATACAGGGTGGAGAAATAGATTCCGAGAAGGATGGCGTAATAAACATAAAACAAAGCAGGGTGAAACCAACGCAGGGTCAGACAAACGAGAGCCGAAAAAAGGGGTGTGGGGTCACGGGTGTTTGCCAACCAATCCTGGCGCAAATAGCCGACATCTGCACAGGCAACTCCATGCAGGAAATAGGTGTTTTGATTGGAGGAGTACAGGGGAGACTGCGTATAGGCGATACTGAACAAGGTTGCCCAAACTAGAAATGTCCATACTGAGCGCAAAGACCGTTGTAAAGTCATCGTATCGAGGGTAGTCCCAAAAAATTCGTTATCGAGAACCTAATTTTAACCGTTTCATAGACATTCGGACGTACCGTGTGCCAGGTTTTTCAAGGCTTAAGGCTGTGATCTATATAGTGGTCTCGACGCTATTTGGGCAGCGTGCTGAGTACCTTTAGTTTAGGTTGTAGGTGAAAACAATTTTGAAAATTGACCAAAAATCATCC